>WPCJ01085355.1_pt1 | contig 10668 bp, 9 predicted proteins | sample 5399831 | NCBI WGS metagenome assembly WPCJ01 (sample SAMN12869470, study PRJNA574797) | sludge metagenome | isolation source: wastewater treatment of pH10 | place: China:Beijing | collected 2019-05-20 | reverse complement strand
TAAATGAGATTATTGAGATTATCAGTTTCTCCAAAACCGTTCATATATTCCCAGTATAGAATTCCCGTAGCGCCATAAGCTATAGCACTAAAATTAGTAAATTTTAGTTTAGGCTCAAAAGGGACCGGAGCTTCATTTTTGTTAGTATTTACAACAAACCAGAATGGTTTTGTTCCTGATTTTTGTTTAAGCTGGTACAAGTTATAGAAAAAACTTTTGTAAAAAGTTTCGTGTTCCATAAAAGGATAATGATCAACAGAAACAAAACTTGTAGAATTTGTATTAATATAGGAATTTAAATAGTTTTCATAATTAGCATTATCAACAAAATCCCCATATCGTGGGAGTAAATTATAAAATGTCGGTTTTGGATATTTATCCTTAAAAAAATCTGTCCATTTTTTTATGTTACTAAAGTTTACAGCTATATCTGCATCAGGTTCATCACCTAAATAAATACCAAGTATTGCATCCCTCAAATTTTGTGGTATTTCATTTTTAAAATGATTTACAAAATCAATATTTTGTGTGAATGTATTTTCTGGATTTTGAAAGCCAATTATGTGATGACTGCTAATCATAATTTTAAGTGATTCCAAACTTGCTATTTTAAGATAATAATCAATTTTGGAAAAATTATCTTTAGGATTTTCTGTAGCATTCATAACCGGAGGATTTACAAGAAAATCTATATTAGCCTGCTTTACTTTGCGAAAAGCCAATTGATCCAAAGGATTAATTCCTAAATGTTCATAATTGGTATATGCCCCCATATTGCACAAATATCTCCATGCTTTACCAAATATTTCATCATCATTAGAAGGGTCTATAAGCCATCTAAAACTGTCATTCGTAAATAAGCTTAAATCGGCCTTTTTATCACCATCATAATCAGCTGGAACAGGAATAGTACTTGCATCGCCATAACCACTATAAATTGTTGGCTCCCACCCGTCAATGAAACCAAAATTATTTGCATTAATATCAGCAAAGTCTATAAGCCATTTGCCGCCATCAATATCAGTTTTTACTGCTAGATCTACATATCCGTCACCATTATAGTCAGCAGGAACAGGATGTGCATTAGCTCCACCTTTGTCTGATAAAATTATATCCCAAATACCAAAGCCATTATTTGCTAAATCTATCTTCCATTTACCATCATCTGTCTTTACAGCTCGATCAGCAAATCCGTCTCCATCATAATCAGCCGGAACCGGATGAGAAGTTGCATCTCCATATATCTGATGAAATGGAGGCTCCCAGCCATTATAAAAGATGTTACCATTTGCATCTTTTACAGCATAATCAATTAGCCAATATCCATCATCAGTTTTTACAGCAAGATCTGCAAGTCCATCTCCATTATAATCTGCTGGTACAGGATGTGCAGTAGCATCACCTCTTTGATCATTTAGAATTAAATCCCAACCACCAAATCCATTCGTAGAATAATCAATCAGCCATTTTCCATCATCTGTTTTAATACTTATATCAGTAGTTCCATCACCATCGTAATCTGCTGGTGCAGGATGCGCTGTTCCGTCTATGAGGATATGGTTTCCTGTTGAATCTGTGTAATTTAGCTCATAGTATGGAGGTTCCCAACCATTAAACCCTCTAGTTAGTTCATCATTTTTATCAGCATAGTCAATTAGCCAATATCCACCATCAGTTTTTACTGCAAGATCAGCAAGCCCATCTCCATTATAATCGCCAGGACAAGGTGTTAAACCTATTTTAATATTTGGTGGACTGAAGGCACCGATTAGAAATTCATTCTGTTGAGCTTTATAGAATAGCATACAACAGCAAAACATTAAAGTTGTTGTTTTTTTCATAGAAAATTGTTTTTTTTCAAAAATACAGATATTTATTCACCAATAATAAGTTCAAAAATTTTAATTAAATTCGTGAAATTTTAAAAGTTTGAAATGAAAAGAATTCTCTTATCAGCTTTTGCTTTGTCATCAGTAATGACATTCGCTCAGCAATACGGAGGAATGTGGATTCCGACAGAAGTTAATGAAAAAGAAATGAAAGAACTCGGGATGAAAATTTCTGCCAAAGATATTTTTGATCCGACCAAAGCAAGTATTAAGGATGCTGTAGTCCAATTCGATGGTGGTTGTACTGCGGAAATCATTTCGGGAAAAGGACTGTTATTAACCAATCACCACTGTGGCTATGATAATATTCAATCTCATTCTACTGTCGAAAACGACCTGCTCACAAATGGTTTCTGGGCAAAAGACATGAATGGAGAATTGCCAAATCCCGGTGTGACCGTTGATTTCATTACCGATATCAAGGAAGTTACAAAAGATATACTTGCCGGGACAGACAATCTTTCAGGCACTGATCTTTCAAAAAAAATCAATGACAACATCGATGCTTACAAAAAAGCGCAGAAAATAGAATCCTATCAGACGATTTCCGTAAGGCCGATGTATTATGGTAACAAGTATTATGCTTTTGTCATAGAAACGTACAAAGACATCCGTCTAGTAGGTGCTCCACCTTCTTCTATCGGAAAATATGGTTCTGACACGGACAATTGGGTTTGGCCAAGACACACAGGAGATTTCTCGATGTTTAGAATCTATGCCGATAAAAACAACAAACCGGCAGAATATTCCAAAGATAATATTCCTTACACGCCAAAACATTTTTTACCAATTTCTATCAAAGATAAAAAAGAAGATGATTTCACTTTCGTATTTGGATTTCCGGGTAGAACAACCGAATATCTTCCTGCTATTGCTGTAGAAAAAATAATGCTGGAGACAGATCCTGCAATGATCGCAGTTCGTGATATTGCTCTCAAAACACTGGATGAAAAAATGAGAGTGGATCCTGCAACCAAAATTAAATACGCTTCAAAATATGCAAGAGTAGCCAACTATTGGAAAAAATGGATCGGAGAAGTGGAAGGCCTTAAAAAGTCCAATGCTGTTGAGAAGAAAAAGCAATACGAGCAGATGCTGATCTCTAAAAACCCGGGAATCAAAACAACCATTGATCAGCTAACTCAAAAATATAATGAACAAGCGCCTTACAATCTTCACAGAGCTTATTATTCTGAGATTGTAAGAAATTCGGATACCTTTACACTTGCAGGGCTTTTTAACAACTATATCCAGAGCTATGAAGCCGGAAAAATGGATGCTAAAAATATTGATGCTCTAAAAGCAAGATTGGCAGATATTTACAAAGACTATGATGCAGAACTGGACGCAAAAGTTACTGCCAAGATCCTTGCATTATATGCAAATAAAACTGAAGCCAAATTTCTTCCGAAAGATTTCGACCAATTGAAAAATGAGACCAGAAATCTCGGAATGATGGACAATGTGTCTAAAATCTCGATGATCACAGGAAGAACAAAAGACGATAATAATATCGCCAAAAATATGGATAAGCTTTTTGCTGATCAAAAAACATTGGTTGAAAATCTAAAAAAAGATCCGTTGATTCAAATGTTTGGGGCCTTCAAAACGTCTTATCTTGAAACTACAGATAAGCAGGTTACTGCGTTGCAGACTGATATAGATGCTTTGCAGAAGAAATTCATGGCGCAACAAATGGAAACAGATAAGGATAGAAAGTTTTTCCCGGATGCAAACTCTACTTTACGGGTAACTTATGGCAAGGTAAAGGGCTCCAATCCAAGAGATGCCGTAACTTATGGTTATCAAACGCATCTTGCAGGCGTAATGGAAAAATATATTCCCGGAGATTATGAATTTGATCTGCCAAAAAAACTAATCAATCTTTATAATACCAAAGATTATGGAATCTATAAAGATAAAACAGGCGATGTTCCGGTGAATTTCACAGCTACCAATCATACTACTGGCGGAAACTCCGGAAGTCCCGCTTTGGATGCTAACGGAAACCTGATTGGGCTTAACTTTGACAGACAATGGGAAGGAACAATGAGCGACATCAATTATGATCCTAGATTATGCAGAAATATCATGGTTGATACAAAATATATTCTTTTCGTAATTGATAAATATGCAGATGCAAAATGGTTAATCAACGAAATGAAAATCGTTAAATAATCATTTTAATTAAATATAAGAAACGCCAAAGTTGATGCTTTGGCGTTTTTTTTAGATCATTCAAATATCGAATACAAAAGGAGACTTCCTGATATATTCCTCATTTTCAATTTCATTTGAAATAAACTCAGCTAAACTGGAGGCACTCACAGATCTTCCTTTGCAATCTTCAATCGATGCTCCAATTTTGGAAATTACATCTGTCTGTACAATCAAAGGAAGCCTGAGAACGGTCCAATCTAAATCACTTTTTGATAAAATTTCATATTCTTTTTGCTTATCAAAAGTTGTTTCCTGGTAGTTTTCATGCATCCATTTTGTAGCTGCAATTACACTTTTATTTTTACTATCAAAAGGTGAATCTACACTTAATCCTGTTATTAAAATATAACGACCTTTTTCACTACTAAAAGCTTTAATAATATTAGAAGTAGCATCGCTAAAAATCGTTTTTTCGCCTTTTGGTTGTCCAAGAGCGCTGATAACCAAATCACAATTTTCTATTAACTTTTCAATTGAATCATAATCTCTTGCGTCTCCTTTTATAATTTTTATTAAGGGATTTTGGATTTGAAAATTTTCTGGGTTTCTAAGTAATAATTTGACCTGATAATTACGTTCAAGAAGTTTTGAAAGAATATACTTGCCGGCTTTTCCGGTTGCTCCGATAAGAGCTATTTTAGGATTTTTCATTTTTTTGTTTTATAAATTTTTGACATAAAGAATTAGATTCTTATACAGAAAAGAATCTTTTCAGGATATTCCTGAGCCTTGATTTTATTTATAAAACAATTTTGATGTGCTAAAGATACAATATTTTCACTTTTCGCAATCACATTTTTGTCTTCTGTGCCGTTTCAGATCATTATCCCAAAACGGATAGAGCTTGATTGCCATATAAAAATCAGCGTTGTGAAGCTGTTTTTGTTTGAACAATAATGGAAACACATTTTCGCTTCCGAGAATCAATGGACCGATTCTGAAATAGCCACCAAACTGAAGATTTTTATATTCGGACAAAGTTGTAGAAATTCCGTAGCCCAAAAATGCTTTTTGAACGGAATAATTAGCATTGAAAACATTATTTCGCTTTACCGAATTTTCAAAAACCGGAACTCTTTGGATCCAATTGAAGTTGATAAAATGATTTTCCTTAATTCTTTGACTGTAATTGAAGTTAATGCTAGTTGGCAACCCGATTCTAAAACCGTAGCCTGCAAAGGATTTGTTCTCGTCGCCGTACGCTTCCCGACTCAGTAATTTCAGATATTCTTCAGGATTTTCAAATACTTGGTTTTCAAGATTGGGGTTGTTTTGTAGCCAGACCATATTACCATTGACAAAAGCATGGTTAATTCCCTGCTTAAAATTAACATAACCAAGATCAACAATATCAAATGAAAGTTTATAATTATATTCGTCTTCCCGCAAGCCCTTGTCTATAACAGTTATTCCGAGATCCAGACCTAAACCTGTTCCGTTTTGTTTATATTCGTAACGATTGGTTTCAAAATTATAATTAGTGACATAACTTGCCGTGATATCATAATCCGATGCATATATGTTTTTTTTCTCAGGATCTTCTCCTGCAGCAGGCTCTGTTGTGGTTAGTTTTATATTCTGATGATTGATGATATTAGCCGCATCCAAACCTATTTCATATTTTAAGTTCACACCAAGAATCCATTGTTTATCGGAATAGGGAAAAATTCTGGTGGCGGCGTTAAGGCCAATTTCGTTCCAGTTCATAACCTGTGTTGCAAACGGATGCATCTCATACAAAAGAGGCTGGGAAATCATTTTGTTACTAAATCGTAAATAATTATCAAAATCCAAAACCGAAGCCTGAGTTCTCAAACGGCTGAATAATCCAAATACATACTTTTTATCATTGATGTTTGCAGACAGCGAAAAAGATGGGCCAAGTATATCAGAATTAAAAAGAAAATTGGCATTATCCTTATTGTAAAAATCAAGAACATTAGGCTGATTTTCGCCGCTTATGCCTCGCTTTGGACTAGCTGTTTTTATTGACGTATTTAACAAACCCAAAATACTTTGCTGAGAGATATAAGCATAATTATTCTGAAAAAAAACATCAGTTGAGATCAAATTAGAGTCCCATGGATTAGGATTAAGATAAGGTTGCGTTGGTGATAATATTGCAGAATTGATTCCGCTATAATTATCATTGATGAATGTAAAATTATTTTGAGCCGTAATAGTAATAGTACAGAAAATTAGTAACCAAAAACAATATTGTCTCAACATTTACAGCTAAATAAATAATTAACTAATTTATTGCTAAAATATTGTTTGAAATAAAAATAATAATCAATATTAGTTTTTGAATTAAAATTTTATTTTCATCAGTCATTTAAAATATACAAAATTTCACGAAACCGTCACCCCGAAAAGATGTCCTATCAAAGCGGTAATTCCCATAGCGACTGTTCCCCAGAAACAGATTCTCAGAACGGCAATTCCGATTTTTGAACCGCCTGTTTTTGCTGAAATGGCTCCTAAAATCATTAAGAAAATGATAGAAAATCCATACTGAAAATAAACCATCTGTTTAATCGGAGCTAAAAGTGAAACCGCAAAAGGCAGCAATGCGCCCAAAGCAAACGAGCCGAAGGATGCAAACGCGGCCTGCAAAGGCTTTGCCTGTGTTATTTCATTGATTCCCAACTCATCATGAGCGTGCGCAGCCAAAGCATCGTGCTCCGTAAGTTCGGTGGCTACTTTCAAAGCGGTTTCTTTACTTACACCGCGTCTCTCGTAGATCTTTGCTAATTCTTTCAGCTCTACTTCCGGCATTTCTTCAAGCTCGCGTTTTTCCCTTAGAAGATCAGCTTTTTCGGTATCTTCCTGTGAACTTACCGACACGTATTCTCCTGCCGCCATAGACATCGCTCCGGCGATCATTCCTGCTAAAGCGGCAAGAATAATGGTATTTCTGTCGGGATTGGCTGCAGCAACACCAATGACGATACTTGTGGTAGACAATAATCCGTCATTTGCACCTAAAACCGCAGCACGAAGCCAACCGACCCTATTCACATAATGTTTTTCCAATTGATGATGCATAAGCTTTATTTTTTTATTAAAAAATGACTTGCCAAACATCTTTAGCAAGTCAAATTTAAAATGATTTTATTTAAATCTCAAATTCAGGGAAATAATATCAGACTTCATTCCCACAGATTTCGTGTAATGTCCGTATCTGATTTCAAGCATATTCAGTCTTTCAACGCCAAATAAACCGTTCTTCGGACTGATTCTGATTCCTGCTCCGTAAAAATGACTGTCGAATTTTGAAAGGTCATAATTACTCGTATAAAAGTCATCAAAAGCCGTGTGCTCTTGATAAGGCGCAAAATATTTAGCCGCAGTCTGAGAATAATACCTGTAAAACGGGCTTACCGAAATAAAAGGCGAAATTTTCACAGGTGTTTCCAGGCTGAAAGTATTGGATTTCAAGCCCCAATCGTCGGTATAATAACGATAATACGCTCTCAGAATCACTTTGTCGCCGAGGAAATAATTCGCTCTTACTCCCAAAGGAATTTTAAACCTTTTATCCGGCAAAGCTTCCTGATGAACTGAATTATCATTGAAATAAACCCTGTGGAAAGGCAAACTTAAATATCCCGTCTGCTGAACACCATCCGCCAAAAATTCAACCTGAAAATTCTGATTAATGATCTGCGAATAAGAAAGTGACAGCGCAAAAGTATTTCTTCCGCTGGTTCCGTAGTTTTCGTGTTCTCCCCCGGTGCTTCCGTTTGTTCTGAGTTCAATCGGAGCAATCAGCTTTACCTGATCTAGATAAGCCTGGAATTTCGCCGTAAACTCTCCCATTCTGTTCTTGGTTTTTTGGGAAAACCCGATGTTTGCACCATAAGATGCATAATCAAATTCAAAAGAGGTAGAAACACCCGCCATTAAAGTCGTTCCTTTTTCAGTATTCTCACGGCTCCAGCTTAATGCAGGATAAATTCTGTTGTCTGCGTGGGAAGCTGATGAATTGGCTTTCAGATCGATCATATCCGACGAAGCGGACGTATAATGATCGATCCCGACACTGAGATCGAATTTATTTTTCCTGTCTTTCTTGTCGTATTTTACCATAGTTACATCGATGGTATTGGAAATATCGGTCAGTTTTTCCGTCCCGATTCCTCCCGTCACTGCAGAATTGTTTCCGTTTTGTTTATAATAGCTTGAAACTAAATTAGCTTCATCAAAAGTCAGTTTTTTAGGCTGTTCATTGTTTGTGTTTTCCTGTGCTTTTGCGTTGAAAATTCCGAAAAGAGCAATAACACTTACGATCAATTTTTTCATTTTTGAATCACAATTAAATTTTACGATTACTCTTTTTTAGTTACATCCGCAACCACCACCAACTTTTCCGGCATTTGCGCCCGAAGATCCTTCTCTGTACGATTGAAAGCTCAGTTCGGTCTTTTCAATAGTCCTGTTACCCAAAACCATTTCTGCGTCGTTCAATTTATTTTTTTCGTACTCTTTTACGGTTGTGCAGGACTGTACCGAAGCTACTGTGATCAGTAAGCAAGCTGATATTTTTATAAGGCTTTTCATTTTAAAGATGTTTTTAGAATGCTTATTTTGAATCCTGAAATTCAGATAGAGATTCTTCACTTCATTTTATTTCGTTCAGAATGACAAAGCATTTCATTTTAAATTAATGTTTTGAGATGAATAAATTTTGTCCTGATCATCAATAATGATGCATTCCAGATGATTGATCTGGTTGATCATATTAAGCGCCGCATCGATTCCCATAATGCTTACGGGAGTTGCCATTGCATCGGCAATTTCTGCGTTGGGACAAAAGATCGTAACACTTTTCACGCCCGAAACAGGCATTCCTGTTTTGGGATTAATGGTATGAGAATATTTTTTACCGTTGATCATAACGAATTTTTCATAATTTCCGGAAGTTGCAACCGCCATATTGGTGATATTCATATACGAAAACGGTTGTTTTGCATTGTCGGGATCGGCAATTCCGACAGTCCAGGGCTTTCCGTCTGCCTGATTTCCCCACGTCGTTAGATCGCCTGAAGCATTCACAATTCCGGAAGTCACGCCGTTGTTCTGAAGCATCTGTTTTGCCATTTCTGCAGCGTAACCCTTCCCTATTCCCCCGAAACCAATCCGCATTCCTTTTTCTTTGAGGAAAACAGTTTGACTTTCGCTGTCAAGAATAATATTCTGATAATTAACGAGTTTCAGATGTTCTTTAATCAGTTCAGAGTTGGGAAGTTCTTTCATTTCACGGTCAAAATTCCAGAAACTTTTATCGATTCCGCCATAGGAAATGTCAAAATATCCGTCTGTTATTCTGCTGATTCTAAGGCTTCTTTCAATCAGGTCAAAAATCTCCCAATCTACTTTTACAGGCTTGATTCCTGCATTTCTGTTGATGAGGTTGGTCTGGCTTTCCTCACTGAAAGTCGTCAGAAGCTTTTCGATCCTTCTAATTTCGTTAATTGCTGCATCAATATGCTGATTTGCAGAATTTTCATCATCGCTTACAACGGTAATTTCAAAAGCGTTCCCCATTAATTTCTGAGGTCTTTTGAATTCTCTTAACATATTTTTATTTTTGATTTTCTTTGATACTTCTTATCTCTTTGCTGAAAGCCAGTGCATTTTCAGAAGGAAGACCTTCCCAGCTTTTCAGGATTTTGCCTTCCGAGCTCAGCAGCAATGTGTAAGGAAATAATCCTTTTTTATTGTACTGATCAGCAAGTGAAGCGTTTTCTTTTTTCAGTTCCGGGGAAAGCTGATTTTTTTTATTTCTCGGAAAATCTGCATTGATGTAAACCACGACATTTTCTGTTTCCAGCTTTTTAAATTCATCGCTTTCGATGATATTTTTATGAAGCTTGATACATGGAATACACCAGTCTGAACCGGAGAAATTTAATAATATAAGCTCGTTCTTTTCTGAAGCTTGTTTTTTGGCATTTTCCAAACGGCTCTGCGCCTGAATGCCAACAGCGAATACAACCATTAAAATGGCTGAAAATATTGTTTTCATTATTCTGAAATTAATGATATAAAATAATTGATGATGCTGATCTGTGAATACAAACCAAATTAGGGCTGAATTATGAAAAAGAAAACCTTGGCGGCTCCCAAACGGAATTCAGAAAACCTTTAAAGCAAAGATCTTCATCCTTCGAAGGGATTTTATGTATTTTGATAGGACTGAAATGATACGTTGCCGCTTCAAAACTGAATCCCTGATTAATCGTAAAAACCAACGACAAAGGCGCAGAATGTATAATAAACGGAAGTCTCTGATCTTTACCGTAGTCTCTGTCTTTCACAGGATGGTCGTAATGTGTTCTCAGAAATGCAGTAAGCGTCATATCCGGATTCAGTTCTTTATGCTCGATGTAATGCTCGACCAATTCCGGGATTTTCAAAAGCTGATACAATTCGGTTGTAGAAACCAAATATAAAAATAACAACAATATGGAAATCAACTTTTTCACTATACCAAAGTTAGGAAATGTTTTTCTTAGAACGATTTTAAATTAATCTGGATTATAACGCTAAAATG
>WPCJ01192318.1_pt1 | contig 10702 bp, 12 predicted proteins | sample 5399831 | NCBI WGS metagenome assembly WPCJ01 (sample SAMN12869470, study PRJNA574797) | sludge metagenome | isolation source: wastewater treatment of pH10 | place: China:Beijing | collected 2019-05-20 | reverse complement strand
CGCGGCATCACGCGCCTGGAGCGCAAGGCTGCGCAGCGCCGGGCGGCCATCGATTTGCCAGGCAAGGACACCCTGCTATCGTCGCCCCAGAACCGCAACCAGGAGCTGGCCGGGGAGAGGCATCGATGATGAACCTGTTCGATATCATGCAGTCGGCCCAGAACGGCCAGGCCCTGCCGAACCTCGCCCAGCAATACGGCCTGAGCCTGCAGCAGACGCAGGCCGCGCTCGACGCCCTGCTGCCGGCCTTTTCGATGGGGCTGCAGCGACAGACGCGTGATCCCTACGCGTTCGGATCTCTCGCCCAGATGATGACCGCCTCGCCCTATGCCCGTTTCTTCGAGGCTGGCGGCTACGGCATTCCGGCCGGCGCCCAGAATGCCGGCAATGACGTGCTGAGCCAGATTTTCGGCTCCCGAGAGGTCAGCCAGGCGATCGCGGCGCAGGCGGCTGCGACCAGCGGCGTCTCGCAGGCGATCCTCAAGCAGATGCTACCGGTCATCGCCGCGATGCTGATGGGCGGTCTGTCCAAGACATCGAGCAACGAGGGACTGGGCGGCATCCTCGGCCAGTTCGCGGAGATGATGCGCGGCCAGATGCCCGGCACGCAGCCGGCACCGCAGCAGCCGATGCCAGGCAACCCGTTCGAGGCGATTCTCAAGGGTATGTTCGGCCAGGCCGGCGGCCAGCCGCAGCCCACTCCACAGCCGGCTCCGTCCGATCCCTTCGGCGGCGCTCTCGGCCAGATCCTGGGCGGCATGTTCGGCGGGATGGCACCGCAGCAGCCTGAGCCTGCCCCAGCTCCACGCAGTGCCCCCCGGCGCGCGCCAGCCCCGGAACCCGAGCCCGAAGAGGCCCCGCCCTCATCCCCGGCCAACGGACCAGGCTCGATCGGCCTCGACGCACTCAACCAGATGTTCGAGCATGGCCGTCAGATTCAGGACGATCACCAGAACGCGCTGAAATCGATCCTCGACGCGATGCTCGGCGGTGGGCAGGGCCGCCGCTGAGGCAGTTCCGCCCCCTTAATGTCAAAGACATGAAAAAGGGCGGAAGCACGAAGCTCCCGCCCGCAGGGACGCTGGCGCCAAGGGGTCAGGCGCAGCGTGCAACCGCAATATCGGCTTTCGCGGCCAGCATCGGCTTGGAACCGGCATGGCGCAGGGCGTGCTCGCGCCGCGCGGCGGCGAGGCTCGACGCGGACCGCGAGCGCTCCGCCAGTACGGCAGAGGGGTCGTCCAGCCAGGATGTCGCCAGCGCACCGTCGATATCCGAACGGACGAGGCCGATATCCTTGAGCGCGCGCTCATCGAGCTCGGTAGAAAGGCGCATCACCTCACGGCGATGGGCGAGAGCGCGCACGAGTTGGATCGTTCCGCTGAATCCGATGGCGGCGGCACGCGCGACTCCGGCCGAAACGGACGAGAGCGACTTCGCGGCAATGGTCATGAGCAGCATGACGGCCTCCTCTGGCGGTGCGGAGCGTTGATCTGAGCCTCTCCCCCTGCCCGGACGCGCCATTGACAGGAACCTCGGAGAGCACGCCGACCCTAGCGAAGCTCTGGCCATCAGCCAAACGAATGATTATGATGTCTTGCAACACTGATTTTGATGAACAGTGGACGAGGATCGCCAATGGCTCATGTGCTCGACGCCGATCAGCTCAAGACCTTCGTCGCCATCGCCGACACCGGCTCCTTCACCCGTGCCGCCGAGATCGTCTTCAAGACGCAATCGGCCGTTTCCATGCAGATGAAGCGGCTGGAAGAGCGGGTCGGCAGGCCTCTTTTCGGGCGCGACGGGCGGCACGCCAAGCTGACGGAGGATGGCGAGCGCCTGCTCGACTATGCCCGCCGGATCGTCAGGCTGAACCTTGAATGCGTCGCCTCCTTCGCGGATGCGGACCTTAAGGGCCGCATCCGGCTCGGCGTGCCGGACGACTATGCCGATCGCTACCTGCCGGAAATCCTGGCGCGCTTCGCCCATTCGAATCCACGGGCCGAGGTCACCGTCGTCTGCGAGCCGACGCCGATGCTGGCGGAGCGGATCGCGACCGGCGATATCGACCTTGCGATCATCACCCATGTCGAAGGCCGCGGTCAGGGCGAGATCATCCGCATCGAGCCGCTGCTGTGGGTCACCTCGGCGCGCCACGGCGTGCATGAGGAAGATCCGCTGCCGCTCGCGCTGGGGCGACCGACCTGCAACTGGCGGCAGGCCGCGGTCGATGCGCTGGAGTCGAAGGGCCGCCGCTTCCGCGTGCTCTATGCCAGCTGGAATTCCACCGCGGTCGGAGCCGCCGTTCTGGCCGGGCTGGCGATCTCTGTCCTGCCTGAAAGCGCGGTCAGGCCGGGAATGCGCATCCTCGGCCCGTCCGAAGGCTTCGCCACCCTGCCCTCCTGCAAGATCGGGTTGCTACGGACCCGTTTCGACCCTTCGGTTCTGTCGAACGCGCTGGCCGAGCACATCATCCAGAGTCTCGACAACCTCGCGAGCTTCAAGACAGCGGCGGAATAGGCGCCGGTTGCTCCCCCATCAAATCAAGGTAAACGGCGCGTCAGCCTCGTCGGGCCTCAGGGCGTGAAACCCGCGGCCATCGACTGGAAGAAGCGGATGACCGATTCGCCAATCAGAGTGGCACTCGTGATGATGATCAGCGAGATCAGGCTGACGACAAAGCCGTACTCGATCATCGTCGCGCCGCGTTCGTCGCGAAGAAAAACAGCAAAGCTGGCGCGGAGCTGGTCCATACCGCAAGGTTATCGCCGCGAACTGCAGCCAAATCGTTAATTCTCCCGCTGCAATGCCGGAGATATCGCGATTTTCCGTATCGGCCGAGTCTACAGCGCCAATTCCGTGAAGACCGGTTCGACGGTGCTGCCCCATTCGTTGCGATAGCGCGCCGCGAGATGTTGAGCGAGCGTCTGCCCGCGCTCCACGATCCCATGCAAGGGATCGAGATAGACGGCTTCATCCTTGCCGGCGGCATTGCGAAGCGCCCGCCGCGCGAGGCCGGCCCGCGACAATTCCAGCACCTCCACGGCGATCTCGCCGAGGCTGCGCCCGCCGATGGTCGCAGCGAGGCCTTCGCGCGGAACCGCATCGCGCAACGCCTGACGCTCCTCCGCGCCCCAGCCTTTGACGAGGTCCCAGGCCGCATCGAGCGAAACGGAATCATAGAGCAGCCCGACCCAGAAGGCCGGCATCGCCGTCAGCATATCGGGCGGGCCGGCGTCACAGCCGCGCATTTCCAGGAAGCGCTTGAGCCTGACCTCGGGGAAGAGCGTCGAAAGGTGGTTGGCCCAGTCGGACATCGTGGCCTTCTCGCCCGGCAATTGCGGCAGGCGGCCGGCCAGAAGGTCGCGGAAGGAGGCCCCGGTGACGTCATGATAGATGTCACCGCGCTTGACGAAATACATGGGCACGTCGAGCGCCCAGTCGACATAGCCCTCGTAGGACATGCCCTCGTCGAAAGCGAAGGGAAGCATGCCGGAACGGGCGTTATCGGTATCGCGCCAGATCTCGGAGCGCATCGACTGGAAGCCGTTCAGCTTGCGCTCCAGAAAAGGCGAGGAGGCGAACAGCGCGGTCGAGAGCGGCTGCAGCGCAAGCGAGACCCTGAGCTTGCGAACCATGTCCGCCTCGCTCGCGAAGTCGAGATTGACCTGCACGGTGCAGGTCCGGAACATCATGTCGAGACCCTTCGTGCCGACCTTCGGCATGTAGTTCGCCATGATCTTGTAGCGGCCCTTCGGCATCACCGGCGTCTCGGCGCGGGTCCAGAGCGGCGAGGCGCCGAGCGCGACGAACCCGATACCGTGGGGGGCGGCTACGGCCTTGACGTCGGCAAGATGGGCCTGAAGCTCGGCCTGCGTCTCGTGCAGCGTGGCCAGCGGCGCGCCCGACAATTCGAACTGCCCGCCGGGCTCCAGCGAGATCGCGCCGCCGCCATCCGGCCCAGCCAGCCCGATGATATGACCGGCATCGACGATCGGTTCCCAGCCAAGCCGCTGCTGCATGCCTTCCAGCAGCGCGCGGATGCCGCCGGCGCCGCCGCGGCCTTCATAGGGAACGGGAGCGAGATCGCTCCGATAGAACGGGAATTTCTCGTGCTCGGTACCGATCCGGAAGGACGAGGTCGGTTTCTCGCCGGCAGCGATCCACGCAATCAGTTCAGCCTTGGAACCAATCGGGGTCGAATCGGACACGTCGCGAGCCATGGGCGCTCCGGCAGATGAGGCAAGACGACCGGCCCGACACCGACGATGCGGAGGAAGCCGGCAGAGGATGCACAGACATAGGCGAGCGCCGGGCGCTCGACAACGATCGGTCCTGTGCATTCGCGCAAAGGCGACCGGCGCTGGCGGCAGGTCTTGCCGCCGTCCGGTCAGGTGCGAGGCCAGTCTCCGAGCACCGCCTGAACCAGCGCGAGCGCCGCAACCGCAGCCGTGTCCGCCCGCAGGATGCGAGGCCCGAGCGAGATCGGCAGAGTGTTGGGTCGTGCCCGGATCAGGCTCCGCTCGGCTTCGTCGAAACCACCCTCGGGCCCGATCAGGACGGCCAGCGGGCCAGGCTCGCGTTGCGCCAGCGCCGAGACCGGGCTCGCCTCCGCCATGCCCTCGTCACAGAAAATCAGCAACCGCTCCGGCCCCAGCCCTGCGAGCGCGGCTTCGAGCGGCCGTTCAGGCTCGATTCCGGGCAGGCTGAGGATGCCGCATTGCTCGGCCGCCTCGATGGCATTGGCGCGCATCCGATCGAGGTTCAATCGCGAAACCTGGGTGCGTCGGGTCAGGACGGGTTGCAGCACGCCCGCCCCCATCTCCACGGCCTTCTGCGCCATATAGTCCAGCCGCGCATGCTTCAGCGGGGCAAACAGGTAATGCAGGTCGGGAGCAGGAGGCTGTAGTCTGGTCTGACGCGTGAGCTCCAGATTCGCCTGTTTGCGGCCTTCGGGCACGAGGCGCGCCAGCCATTCGCCATCTCGCCCATTGAAGGCGAGGACCGTGCCATAAGCCCGCAGGCGCAGGACGTTGAGCAGGTAGTTGGCCTGCTCCCGCTCGAGCGGGAGAATCGCCGACTGCGAGAAGGGATGGTCGACGAAGAGCCGGTGCCGGGCGAAATCGGGAACGGACATGGGCGCAGGCGCCTCCAGGAGTCGGTAATATTCGGTGGGAGCAACGCGAAAAACGCCACAATCCCCTTGTAGCAGGCGGCGCATCCCACAAGACCACCCATGGACTCGCAAGAGTCGTTGGCGTTAACAGCGCCTGCTGTTAAGGACGTATTTAACGATCGGCCGGGCGGGCCGGCAATCCGGAGTATGGACACCATGCGGCGTTGGATGGCTTCAGGCGTTATCGCGGTGCTCGGCCTTGCCGTGGCCCCGTTCCTGGCGGCTGCTCCCGCAAACGCGCAGGCTTCGGGCTGCGAGCAGATTCAGAAGCTCCTCGGCGAGCGCCAGTCCATCGTGGCGCGGCTTTCGGCTGCCCAGAAGGCCAAGAAGAAAATGACGCCGCAGGAGGCGTGCAGCTCCTTCGGCCGCCTCGTCAGCAACGGCGACGCCGCAATCAAGTTTGCCACCGCCAATCAGGACTGGTGCCAGATTCCGCAGACCTTCATCGAAGGCATGCAGGCCGACAACAAGAAGGTGGCCGGCTTCCGCACCCAGGCCTGCAACGCCGTGAAGCAGCAGGCGCAGATGCAGCGCCGCGCCCAGCAGCAGGCACAGCAGCAAGGCGCCAACCCATTCGGCGGCGCCGATTCCATCACCGGCGGTGCCGGCGGCGGGATGCGCGTTCCGCAAGGCGCGCTCTGACCGGCGCCGCGGCGCCATGTCCGACCCGTCACCTCCAGGGGCGATGCCGGGGCGTGACGCCCCCCTCCCCGATACGCCCTTGCCCGATGCACTCACGGGGCATTGGGTCGACACGCGGGCGCCCCTCGCGACCAGGCCGTTCCTGAAGCTTGCCCGCATCGAGCGACCGATTGGCTGGTGGCTCCTGCTGATGCCCTGCTGGTGGGCTGCGGGACTTGCCGCCATCGCCGCCGGGCAGCCCTATCCCAATCCCTGGCACTGCCTGCTGTTCTTCGTCGGAGCGGTGCTGATGCGCGGCGCAGGCTGCACCTTCAACGACATCATCGACCGCAAGCTCGACGCCGAGGTGGCACGCACCCGCGGGCGCCCGCTCCCGTCCGGACAGGTCACGGCGAAAGCGGCCGCGCTGTTCATGATCGCGCAGGCGCTGGCGGGGCTCGTCGTGCTCCTGCAGTTCAACCGCTTCACGATCATCCTCGGAATCGCGTCGCTCGCGATCGTCGCGATCTATCCGTTCATGAAGCGCGTGACGAACATGCCGCAGTTCGTGCTGGGCCTTGCCTTCTCATGGGGCGGGCTGATGGGGTGGAGCGCCGTCTTCGGCCGGCTCGATCCGCCGGCCTACCTGATCTACGCCGCTTCGATCGCCTGGACGGTCGGCTACGACACGATCTATGCGATGCAGGACCTGGAAGACGACGTCATCGCCGGCATTCGATCGAGCGCCCGCTACTTCGGCGACCATACGCGCGAGGCGGTAGCACTGTGCTTTGCGCTGGCCGCCGTGCTCACAGGGATCGCGATCTGGTTGGTCGGCGGCGGCCCCGTCGCCTGGCTCGGCTTCGCCGCCTTCGCCCTGCATCTCGGACGGCAAGTGACGCGCATCAATGGCGCGACGGCGCCCGAAGCTCTGCGGATATTCCGATCGAACCGCGATGCCGGCCTGCTGCTGGCAGCCGGGCTCGCGCTCGATGCCGTGAGCCGAGGCTGGTTCTAGGATCAATCCGTCATCCGGTCGCCGCCGACAATCACCGGCAGCTCGGCAAGTCGGCCGGTCTTGCGGCGGGTCAGGAAGCGCGGACGACGGCCGTTGAGCAGGCCATGGCGGCGGCGAATGCGAATCGCTCCCAGAGCGACCCGGCCAAGCTGCGGAAAGGGTTCGCTCACCACCCCATCGACAGCCTCAAGCAGCAGAGGCAAGCCACTGGCTCGGCCGAAATCCCGCCAGAGCGCCACCGCATCGTCCTGATCGGCTGAAGCCACCACGATGGAGCGGCCATCCCCGGCCGTCAGAGCTAGCTCGAAACGCTCGTCGTCACCGCCCGGATTGGCCAGACGCAACGCGACGCCGCGCCAATTGGCGCCGCCGCGCAGAATCCGCACCGAGCCAACACGCTCGATCGCCGGCGAGATCGGCCGAGCCGGCATCGGGTTGCGGGAAACGATCGCTGTGGTGGTCGGACCGCCGGAGAGAACTGGCACGAAACCGCTCTCTCCGGCAGCCGGCGTGACGCTGGCCATCGGTTATAACGCCTCTCTTGATCCCTGCTGCAACGGAGCCCTCTGTCGATGCCGGGGCTCTCGTGCTTGCCTTGCGAGGATGGCTGCCAGCCGTGTCCGAGCGCTTAAAGGGTTGGGTTAAAGGAAGGTGATTTTGGCCCGATCCGGCCCGAAACGGGCGCTTTCCCGCCAAATGCTTGACGGAATCTTTCGATCCGCAGCCGCATTTTCGGCTTGAAACGGCGACTTTCGCGGCCGATAGGAAACGCATGAACACAACTACGCTACCGATCGCGCCCGAGCTGCTCAAGGCCGTCGGCGAAAGCTGCCTGGAAGCCGGCACGATCGCCCTGGACCTGTTCCGGCCCGGCGAGGCTACGGCGGCGCGGACTTGGTCCAAGAGCGGCGGATCGCCCGTCACAGAAGCCGATATCGGCGTCGACACTTTTCTCCGGATCAGGCTGTCGGAGCTGCTGCCGGAGGCCGCCTGGCTCTCCGAGGAAACCGTCGACGACGCGCAGCGGCTCTCGCATCGCTACGTCTGGGTCGTCGACCCGATCGACGGTACGCGCGCCTTCATGCAGGGCTCGCCGGACTGGGCCGTCTGCGTCGCGCTCCTCGACCAGGGCTCGCCTGTCCTCGGCATCGTCCACGCTCCCGCCTGTCAGGCGACCTATCGCGCGCTCGCCGGCAGCGGTGCGACGTTGAATGGCGCAACCATCAAGGCCTCAGCCGCTGGCGCACTGACCGGAGCGCGCATCGCCGGCCCCAAGCCAATGCTCGAGGCGCTGGCGCAATTCGAGAGCTTCGAGGCCGTCGGCCGGATTCCGTCGCTCGCGCTGCGCCTGACACGCATCGCTGACGGCAGCATCGATGCCGGCCTGATCTCGCCCGATGCTCGCGACTGGGATCTGGCCGCTGCCGATCTCGTGCTGAGCGAGGCCGGCGGGCGACTCACCGATGGCGAGGGCCGGCCCGTCGTCTACAATCGCGAGCTGCCGATCCATGGCATGCTCGCCGCAAGCAACGGCAAGCTCGCGACCCCGCTGCAAGCGGCGATCGAGCGGCTGCGCGACGGACGGACGCAGCCCGCCTGACGATTTTTTTCAAGGCTTCGGGCGTGGCGCGCTCGCATGGGCCGCCGGGATGGCTTATGGGGGCGAAACGCCCCCGCAGGAGAGTTCGATGAGCGCGGAACCGGAACAGAAACAACTCCTTCACCTCGTCCTTGGTGGCGAGCTCGCATCGCTCGACGGCATCACCTTCAAGGACCTGACGAAGCTCGACATCGTCGGTGTCTTCCCGAACTATGCCACCGCGCATACGGCCTGGAAGGCCAAGGCGCAGCAAACCGTCGACCAGGCGCAGACGCGCTATTTCATCGTCCATCTCCACCGCCTGCTCGACCCCGAAACCGCCAAGGGCTGAGCCGCGGCAGGCTCGAACGGCAGAATCAATGGGTTTCTCGATCCTCAAGACGCGCGTGGCGCAGGAAGCGCTCGGCAGGATGCTGGCCGGCTATCTGCGCCTCGTCCAGCGCACGAACCGGATCGTCTTCGAACCTGCCGACATCTACGACCATGTCCGGCCGGATCTGCCACTCATCTTCGCGATGTGGCACGGCCAGCACCTCATGATCCCCTTCGCCAAACCGGACTGGATGCCGGCATGCTCGCTGGTCTCGCGGCATGGTGATGGCGGCTTCAACGCGGTGGCGCTGCGCGAGCTCGGCATCGGTGCGATCCGCGGCTCTGGCGCGCTCGGCAAGAAGATCCGCGAAAAGGGCGGCGCGAGCGCCTTCCTCGCCATGGTCAGGCGCCTCGCGGCGGGCGAAACCATGGTTCTGACCGCCGATATTCCCAAGCGAGCGCGCATCGTCGGCCCCGGCATCATCGCCCTGGCGCGCGCCTCCGGCCGGCCGATCCGCGCGGTCGCCGTGGTGACGAGCCGGCGGATTGACTTCAATAGCTGGGACCGCGCCTCGATCGGCCTGCCCTTCGGGCGCTGCGCCATCGTCGTCGGAGAGCCGATCCTGGTCGCGCGTGACGCCGACGAAACAACGCAGGAAGCGGCACGTCTCGCGCTTCAGGCCAGCCTCGACGACGTCCATGCCCGCGGTTACGCACTCGTCGGCGGCCGCGATCCGGGCGCCGGCCTGCGCGAGAAGCACCTGAATGCCGGGGTGCCGGCATGAGCGGCAAGGGCGCGATCCTCCACGGCTATCGCTATGCGACCTCGCTGCTGGAGCCGGCGGCGGCAGGACTCCTGTTCTGGCGCCAGCGGCGCGGCAAGGAGGATGCGGCGCGTCTCGCCGAACGGCGTGGCCACCCTGGCGTCAAGCGGCCGAGCAAGCCGCTGATCTGGCTGCATGGCGCCAGCGTCGGCGAAACCGTGACCCTGCTGCCCCTGATCGCCAAACTGCAGAAACGCGGCTTCGCGGTGCTGGTGACCTCCGGCACGGTCACCTCCGCCAGATTGATGGCGGCACGTCTCCCTGGTGGCGTGATCCATCAGTACATCCCGCTCGACGTTCCGCGCTATATGCGCCGCTTCATGGATCACTGGCGCCCGGACCTGTGCCTCATCTGTGAGTCCGAGATCTGGCCAAACCTGCTGATCGAAGCGCAACGCCGCGACCTGCCCGTCGTGATGGTCAATGGCCGGATGTCGGAGCGTTCCTTCGCGCGCTGGTACAAGATGCCGAAGACCTCGCGTTTCCTGCTCTCCTGCTTCGAGGCCTGCCTTGCGCAATCGCAGGGCGATGCCGAGCGGCTGGCACAGCTCGGTGCGCCGCGCGTCAGCGTCGCCGGCAACCTGAAATTCGACGTGCCCGCCCCGCCCGCCGACGCCGACACGCTCGCCATCCTCGACGGGCAAACGACCGGCCGACCGGTCTGGATCGCTGCGAGCACGCATCCGGGCGAGGATGAGCTGGTGCTCGCCGCCCATCTCGCGATCAAGCCCTATCTGCCGAAGCTGCTCACCATCATCGCGCCACGCCACCCGCAGCGCGGTCAGGAGATCGAGGCGCTGGCGGAGGCGAACGACGTCGCCGTCTCGCGCCGTTCGGCCGGTGGCGGCCCGGAGCGCAACGTCGATCTCTATGTCGCCGACACCGTCAACGAACTCGGCCTGTTCTACCGTCTGTCGCAGGTCGCCTTCCTCGGCGGTTCGCTGGTCCAGGGCATCGGCGGACATAATCCGATCGAGCCGGCCAAGCTCGGCTGCGCGCTGCTGCACGGACCCTATGTCCATAACAATGCCGAGATCTTCGCCGCCTTCGATCGCGACGGCGGCTCGCGCGAAGTCGCCGATGCGCAGGCTCTGGCCGGCGCCGTCCATCGCTGGCTGAACAACCCGGCCGAGGCCCGGCAGGCGGCGCGCGCC
>WPCJ01241624.1_pt1 | contig 10706 bp, 9 predicted proteins | sample 5399831 | NCBI WGS metagenome assembly WPCJ01 (sample SAMN12869470, study PRJNA574797) | sludge metagenome | isolation source: wastewater treatment of pH10 | place: China:Beijing | collected 2019-05-20 | reverse complement strand
ACCGACGCGGAGGAGCGCGCCGAGCACTCCCTCCTGGAGCTGCGCACCGCCGTCGTCGCCGAGCACCCGGCACTGGCCGACATCCTGCCGCGCTGCGCGGTGCTCGTCGACGGCGTCCGCACCGACGGCGACCTCTCCCTCGACGACGCCGAGCTCATCGACGTCCTCCCGCCCTTCGCGGGCGGCTGACCACGCGCCACCTGCATGACCGCCGGCCACCCGCATGGCCGTCTGCCGGTGTTTCCTCCTGCATACGGCAGAACCTCATGCAGGTGACGCGTCGAGAACGGCAGGTGACGCGTCGAGAACGCAGGTGACACGTCGGGAACGGCGGTGACGCGTCGAGAATGCAGGTGGCGCGCAGGACTCAGCCGCCGATGCCCTTCCACGACGTGGTGCCGTCGACCTCGAGCTGACGCTTCCACACGGGGAGGTCGCTCTTGATCGCCTCGATCACCGCACGGCACACCTCGAACGCCTCGGCACGGTGCTCGGAGGCCACCGCGATCACCACCGCCGCATCGCCCACATCGAGCCGTCCGACGCGATGACTCACAGCCACCACAGCGGGAGCATCGGCACCGGCACCGGCCTCCTCCGCGATCCGCCGCAACGTGGCTTCCGCATCGGGGTGCGCGCTGTACTCCAGTCCGACGACGGGCGTCTGCGCATCCGGGTCGTTGTCGCGCACCCGGCCGACGAACGTCGTCACCGCTCCCAGGCGCGGATCTTCGACCGCGGTGAGATGGACGTCGAGATCGAGGAGTTCTTCCGACACGGCTGCGATGCGTACGTCGTTCATGAGTGGTCTCCGCCTTCGACTTGATCCAGGATGTGCGCGGCGACGCCGAGCACCACGGGCACACCGGAGGCGACGGCTCGGGGCGAACCGGGGAGGTTGACGACGAGCATGCCGTCGGGGTCCACGATGCCCGCGAGCCCGCGCGAAAGCACCGAGAGCGGGGTGTCTGCGAGTCCGCTGCGGCGCAGCTCCTCCGCGATCCCGGGGATCTCACGGGTGATCACCCGGCGCGTCCCCTCCGGCGTCAGGTCACGGGGTCCGACGCCCGTCCCACCGGTGGTCACGACCAGCCGGATGCCGCGCGCAACCGCCCGGCGCAGGGCATCCGCCACAGAACCCGCTCCGTCGGCGATGACCTCGGCATCGGGGCAGTGCCACCCAGCGTCACGAAGCAACCCCACGGCGATCGGGCCGCCCCGATCCTCGCGCTCTCCGGAGGCCGATCGATCCGAGACGGTGATGACGAGTGCGGGGTACGGGCCCATGGCTCCCACCCTAGGCCCGCGCCGATGACCGTGCACCGGTATCAGGTGACGCGGACGAGCGAACGCTGCCAGCCCGACGATCCGTTTGGCGCGATGGGTGCGCGCTCCTGGATCTGCAGGTCACCGTTCTTGTTCACGGCGCGCACGGCGACGTAGTGCGTCCCCGGGGTGGCATCCCATTCCATGAACCACTGCACCCAGGTGTCATCGTTGATCGGCGTCGACAGCGTGGCCGCAACCCAGTCGCCGTCGTCGATGCTCACCTCCACGCGCTCGATGCCGACCGACTGCGCCCAGGCGACGCCTGCGATCGGGATCTTCCCCGCATCCACCGCCTCGCCGATCTTGGGGGTGTCGACGCGGGAGGAGAACTTGATCGGCGCCTCGGCGCTGTAACCGCGCGGTGTCCAGTACGCCTCGTCCTCGGCGAACGTCGTGACCTTGAGTTCGGTGAGCCACTTGGTCGCCGACACGTAGCCGTAGAGTCCCGGCACGACCATCCGCACGGGGAAACCGTGTTCGAGCGGCAGCGGCTCGCCGTTCATCCCGACCGCCAGGATCGCGTCGAGGTCATCATCGGTGAGTGCCGACAGCGGCGTGCTCGCCGTGTAACCGTCGACGCTGCGCGAGAGCACCATGTCGGCACCGGACTTGACGCCCGCCTTCTTGAGCACGTCGCGCAACGGCACGCCCAGCCACTTCGCGTTGCCGACGAGTTCGCCGCCGACCTCGTTCGACACGCACGTGAGCGTGATCGCATACTCGTCGAGACCCATGTCGAGGATGTCCTGGAAGCTCATCTCCACACGCTGATCGACCATGCCGTCGATCACCAGGCGCCAGGTGTCCGGGTCGATCGAGGGAACCGTGAGGGCCGTGTCGACCCGGTAGAAGTCCTTGTTCGGGGTGAACAGCTTGCTGAGTCCGGGGATGTCCAGCTCCGCGCCCTGCGGCACCGTGACCGTGGTCTTCGGAGAGGGGAGCTTGAGCGCACTGCGGACGGCTTCGACCGAGGACACGGCCATGCTCACCGTGCGGGCGGTGATTCCCACGACGAGCGCGGACGCACCGGCGACGGCAGCGAGGAGGAAGAACCGACGACGGTCGATCCCGGGCCGGGCGGACTCTCCTTCGGCGAGATCGGTCGGGGGATCATCCGTGGTCGCCATAGCCCGGTCGTCCTCGCTGGCGCCTGCGAATGAGTCTCTCCACCCGCGCAGCCGGCGGCACAGGAGCACGAGGATGATCGATCCCGCGACGGTGCCGAGGACCGGGGGCAGGAACGCGAGGGGCGCGACGCCCGCGCGGGTGACGATCGCCGCGGTCGAGAGCACACCCGCGATCACCAGCGCGATCACGCCGAGCGGCGGACGCACGAACTGCAAGATCCCGGCGATCGCCGAGGCGATGAGGACGGCCAGACCGAGCCCCGCCAGCAGGGCGATCTTGTCGTACTCGCCGAAGGTGGCGATCGCGAACTCCTTGAAGGGCTGGGGCACGATGTCGATCACGAAACCGCCGACCGCGAGGATCGGGCTGGCGGTGCGCGCGAACAGAAGCGCGAACACCTCCGCCGTGGCGAGGAAGACGCCACCCCCGATCACGCCCGCGAGGGCGGCCCAGACGAAGAACCTCTTGCCGCTGCGGCGTTGCACCATGATCGTCTCCTGTTCCACCGGTCGCCGGCGTCATCCCCCGTTGTTCGGAGCGGAGGCGCGATCGGATCTGACGATCTGCGGAAGACGTCGCGCGGACCCGTTCATAACTCCGCAAAAACGGCAGGAGAGGAACGCGTCAGGCGCGGTATGACGGGCGAGCCGTTCACCTGACACTCCGATCTTCCGGAGTTGTGAACGTCCGCGGGCGGAGAGCCAGACCGGGCGGAGGTCAGACCGGGCGGAGGTCAGACGGGAACGACGGGCGGGGGCGGCGGAGCGAGCCGGCGCTGCGGCACCCCGTGCGCCTCCCGGTGCAGACGCTCCATCCGGCTGTCGAGCTCGGCGGCGGCATCGGCGGCATCGGACAGGCTGTCGACGAGGTGCGAGGGCACCTGGTTCGAGAACTTGTAGTAGATCTTGTGCTCGAGGCTCGCCCAGAAGTCCATCGCTATCGTGCGGAACTGCACCTCGACCGGAACCGACAACGCGCCGGTCGACAGGAACACCGGCACCTCGATGATCGCGTGCAGACTCTTGTAGCCGTTGGCCTTCGGCTGCGCGATGTAGTCCTTGACCGTGCGCACGGTGATGTCGTCCTGCGCGGTGAGCAGGTCGAACAGGCGGTACACGTCGGCGACGAAGCTGCAGGTGACCCGCACACCCGCGATGTCGGTGATCTCCGCGCGGATCCGGTCGAAGTCCGGCTCGTCGATCCCCTTGCGGGCGAGCTTCTCGACGATGCTGTCGGGCGACTTGAGACGGCTCTTCACGTGCTCGATCGGGTTGTACGCATGGTCGTGCGTGAACTCGTCACGGAGGATGGAGATCTTCGTCTCGACCTCACGCATCCCGAACTCGTACTCGCGCAGGAAACGCTGCAGCTCGTCACGCAGCTCGCGAGCCTGGTTGATCGTGTCCTCGGTGACGTGAACGGTCGTCATGCTTCCGACGTTACGCGTTCGTGATCGGAAACGGCTGTGGATCCTCGATGTCCGAGCGGGCATCGACGAGGCGCTGGCCGGAGAGCACACCGGGGAGCCCGCGCCCGAGGCGTGTGGTGAACAGCAGCACGATCGCGACGAGGATCAGGATCGAGGAGGCGAGGTCGAACAGGGTGCCGCCCAGGGCGAGCGCACTGAGGCCGGCGATACCTCCAGCCCAGCGCAGGGGGCGGGCGATCGGCGCGGGCAGCCGCGAGCCCGTGTAGCGCAGCTGCACGGCGAAGTCGCCGACCGAGCGTCCGGTCGACAGGATCAGCACCAGGAACAGGCCGGCGGGGACGACGGCTCCGGCGGTGGAGGAGATCGACCCGTCGATCACGGCCGCCCTGTCACGCACGACGTACTCCAGCCACACCTGCACCGTCACGCCGATGGCGGTGCTCAGGAAGCCGTACGCGAGGGCATCGCACAGCATCGCGAGGGCCCGTCGACCACGGGTGACCGGACGCGGAAGGTCGGCGTCTGGACTCGCTTTCGCGCCCCGCAGCTTCCGCGGCACGACGAGCGCCAGCATGCAGCCCACGACCGCACCGACGGTGTTCGTCATGAGGTCACCGACGTCGAAGAAGCGGTATGCGCAGGGGTAGATGCCCCATACACCGGTGAGTTGGGTGGTCTCGACCAGCAAGGACAGACCGAATCCGACGGCGAGCGCCGTGAGCACGCCACGACCGGCGATCACCCGCACGAAGAAGCCGAGCGGCATGAACAGCAGCACGTTGAAGACCAGCTGCAGAAGGGCGGGCTGCCGCAGCGGACTGCCCGGTGCCGCGAACGCCTTCTGCACATCGCGCACGACCGACATCGGATCCGTGATCGCCCCCACGCAGCGGATCGTGTCGGGGTCGGGCAGCGGGAGAAGCGTGTACGTCCAGATCGCCCAGAAGTAGATCAGGGCCGAGAGCCAGAGCAGCGCGCGCCCGACACCGAGCCGCCTGCGACGACGGTAGCTGACCGCGACGAAGGGCACGAACAGGACGACGCCGAACGCCAGCCCGATCGCGATCGCGATGACTCCGAGCCGCACCTGATCTTCCACCGCGTGCCAGTGTAACCGCGGCCGTAAGGATTCCGTGAGGACAGCACGTCCGGCCGTAGGGATTCCGTGAGGATCGCAGGAGGATGACATCGGCAGGCGTAGTGTCGCCCGACGTGTCAGACGAAAACAGGGAGGGCGCGGACACTCCGCCGCTCGCCAAGCGCATCCTCATCGGCGAACCGCTGACGAGCCAGCAGGTCGATGAGCAACTGCTCCCGAAGCGGATGGCACTGCCGATCTTCGCGTCCGACGCGTTGAGCTCGGTGGCCTACGCGCCGCAGGAACTCGTGATGATCCTGCTGATCGGTGGACTCACGTTCCTCTCCTTCACGCCGCTGGTCGCGATCGCGGTCGTGGTGCTGCTGGTCGTCGTCGTCCTGAGCTACCGACAGCTGATCAAGGCCTACCCGTCGGGCGGCGGCGACTACGAGGTCGCGTCGAAGAACCTCGGCGAGATCCCCGGTGTGATCGTCGCCGCGGCCCTCCTGGTCGACTACGTGCTGACCGTGGCCGTGTCGGTCGCCTCCGGTGTCGACAACATCATCTCCGCCGCGCCCGGCCTCGACCCGCTCCGCGTCGAGCTCGCGGTCGGCTTCGTGATCCTCATCATCATCGTGAACCTGCGCGGCGTGCGTGAGGCGTCGCTCGTGTTCGCGATCCCCACGTACGTGTTCATCGGCTCGGTCGGCATCATGATCGCGACCGGGCTGATCCGGACGTTCCTGGGCGATGCGCCGGTGGCCTCGAGCCACGACTTCTCGGTGCAGGCCGAGAACCTCGGTCAGGCCGCGGTGATCCTGCTGATCCTCCGTGCGTTCTCCAGCGGATGCTCCGCGCTCACCGGCGTCGAGGCGGTGTCGAACGGTGTCCCCGCGTTCCGGGCTCCCAAGGTGCGCAACGCCCAGTCGACCCTCGTGCTGATGGGGTCGATCGCCATCTGCCTGTTCGCCGGCCTGACCGCTCTCGCCCTGATCGCCGGGGTGCACTATGCCGAGAACCCCTGCGACCTGATCGGCTTCGACTGCTCGACCCCCCAGCCGAGCCTGATGGCGCAGATCGCCGCGGCGACGTTCGGCGGCGGCAGCATCGCGTTCTTCATCGTGCAGGCAGCGACCGCGTGCGTGCTGCTGCTCGCCGCGAACACCGCGTTCAACGGCTTCCCCCTGCTGGGCGCGGTGCTGGCCCGTGACGGATACGCCCCCAAGTCGCTCAACACGCGCGGTGACCGCCTGGTGTTCTCGAACGGCATGATCCTGCTCGGCATCGCCGCGATCGCCGTTCTCGTGGTGTTCCAGGCGCGGCTGACGACCCTCATCCAGCTCTACATCATCGGGGTGTTCGTCTCGTTCTCGCTCGGACAGATCGGCATGGTCAGGCACTGGCGACGCGTGCTCCGGGGGCCGGTGGAGAACGGGTCCGGTTCCGGGATCGACGGGGCCTCGGCATCGGATCGCCGCTCGGCCAAGGTCGGACTCATCATCAACTCGACCGGCGCCGCGATGACCGTGCTCGTGCTGGTCATCGTGACGATCACCAAGTTCACGCACGGCGCGTATCTCGTCTTCTTCGCGATCCCAGTCCTGGCCTTCCTGATGCTGGGCGTGAAGCGGTACTACCGCGACGTCGAGCACGAGATCGCGATCGACGACACGACCAAGTTCGGGGCGACCGGCGACCTCGCGATCGTCCTCGTCAACCGGCTGCAGAAGCCCGTCGTGAAGGCCATCGACTACGCGATCGCGGCCAAGCACGGCAAGACCCTGGCGGTGCACGTGGCCGTGGCGTCCGACGACGCGGCTCAGCTGCAGCAGGAGTGGGCCGACCATCTCGTGCCGATCCCGCTCGTGATCGTCGAGTCGCCGTACCGGTCGTTCGCGCAGCCGGTGACCCAGTTCATCAAGCAGTACCGGGAGAAGCACGGCTCCTCGGTGGTGACCGTGTACCTGCCGCAGTACATCGTCGGACACTGGTGGGAGTCGTTCCTGCACAACCGTCGGGCCCGCCGCCTCGCCAACCAGCTGATGCTCGTGCACGGGGTGTCGATCACGCTCGTGCCCTGGCTGCTCGACTCGTCGGAGCTCATCTACGGCCGCCGCTCCCGCCCGCTTCCGGGTCAGGAGCGCGCGGGGCGCCCCGTGGTCGTCAACGGTCGGCGCGCACACCGGCCCGCCGGCCCGCCGCAGGAGTAGTCGCGGGGCGGCGACGGGGCCTTCGAGTCAGATCCCGTCGAGCACGGCACCCAGGACGCCGGCGGCCTCGGCGAAGCGCGCCGGGTCGGCGTTCGCGTAATTGAGGCGCACGTAGGACCCGGAGGGCTCGGCCGGGAACCACTCGGATCCCGGCGCGATGATGACTCCGCGCACCTCGCACTCGCGGACGACCTGCCCGACATCCGTCCCGTCGGGCAGTCGCACCCACAGGTTGAGCCCACCGGCCGGAACGCCCTCGACCTGCGCGGAGGGCGCGTGCGCCGCGAGACTCGAGAGGAGCAGATCGCGCCGCGCGCGCAGGTGCTCGCGGAATCCGCGCAGGTGCGTGCGCCAGGCGGGCTGGCTCACCACATCGAGAGCCGCGGTCTGGAGCACACCACTCACGTACATCGACTCGGCAGCGCGGTCCGCGAGGATCCGATCACGCGCAGGCCCTCGGACGATCGCGGCCGCGACACGCAGGGCCGGTGAGGCGCTCTTCGTGAGCGAGCGCAGATAGACCACGTGACCGTCATCATCCGACGCGGCGATCGGCCTCGGAGCGGCGTCGATCCCCAGGTCGTGCGCCCAGTCGTCCTCGATCAGGAACGCCCGGTGACGGCGGACCGTGTCGAGCACGGCCTCTCCCGTCGCGACAGGCCACTGCGCTCCGGTCGGGTTCGCGAACGTCGGCTGCGCGTAGAACGCCCGCGCGCCGGTCTGCGCGAACGCCCGCTCGACGTCGTCCGGATCCGGCCCATGCGGACCAGACGGGATCGGCACCAGGACCACACCAGCCTGCGCGGCGGCGAGCATCGCGCCCCAGTACGTCGGCGACTCGATCAGCAGCGGCTGCCCGGCCCCCACGACGGCACGGAAGATCGAGCTCAACCCGCTCTGGCTGCCCGAGATGATCAGGGCGTCCCGCGCCGAGGCGGGTGTGATCCCCACCGGTGCGGCGGACGCGAGTTCACCGGCGAACCACGCCTGCAGCTCGGGGAGGCCCGCTGCGGGTGAACGGGTCAGCGCCGCGTCCGATCGGGCGGCACGGACGAGCGCCTGTCGCACGAGCCGCTGCGGCAGCAGGTCGACCGCGGGGTATCCCGAGTGCAGTCCGATCGCATCGGGCGCGACCGTGCGTTGCGTCGACGAGAGGCCCGCGAGTCCGGCCGGCGCAGCGCCGAGGGCGGCAGTCTGCCAGCCGTAGTCGACCGTGCGAACGATGGGCGCGGCGCGGACGAACGTCCCCGCGCCCGGGCGAGACTCGACCAGACCGAGCCGCGCGAGTTGCTGCATCGCCTTCTGCACGGTCACCGGGCCGGCCCCGTACTCGGCCATGAGCGCACGGTTCGACGGCACCCGCGCACCCGGAGATGCGGAGGAGATCCACGCGCGCACCCCGGCGACGATGCGGTCACTGCTATCCTGACTCATGAAAGTAGACAGTAGCGTTATCGCCCCGCGAAGGACAGTGCTATCAATGCCTGCCGGTGTCCGGTGGGGGCTTCTCGGCGTCCTCGCCTTCTCCTTCACCCTTCCGCTCACGCGCATCGCGATCGACGGGCTCTCACCGCTGTTCGTCGGCGCCGGGCGTGCGGTCGTCGCCGCCCTCCTCGCCGGAATCGCCCTGGCCGTGACGCGCCAGCGACGTCCCACGACGACGCAGTGGGGCCGCCTCGCGATCGTCGCCGGTGGGGTCGTTGCCGGGTTCCCCGTCCTGACCTCGTTCGCGATGACCACGACCCCCGCCAGCCACGGTGCGGTCGTGATCGGCGTGCTCCCCGCGGCGACCGCCGTCGCTGTCGTGCTCCGCACCCGCGAACGGCCCACCCGATCCTTCTGGATCTTCGCGAGCCTCGGTGCCGTCGCCGCGGTCGTGTTCGCCGCATTGCAGAACGACGGGCTCGACTCCCTCAGCGCTGCCGACCTCCTGTTGTTCGGGGCTGTCATCGCCGCCGCGATCGGCTACGCGGAGGGCGGTCTGCTCGCCCGCGAACTCGGCTCCTGGCAGACCGTGTCGTGGGCGCTGATCGTCGCCGCTCCGCTGATGGCGGCTTTGACGGTGGTGTCGGCCGTTCAGCAGCTGCCGGCCGCGACGCCCGTGCAGTGGCTCGCCTTCGCCTACCTCGCCGCGGTGAGCATGTTCCTCGGCTTCTTCGCCTGGTACCGCGGCCTCGCGATCGGTCCGATGGCACAGGTGAGCCAGATCCAGCTCGTCCAACCCGTGATGGGCATCGCCTGGGCGGCGCTCCTGCTGCACGAGCAGATCGGTTGGGCCACCGCTATCGGCGGGCTCGCGGTGATCGCCTGCGCCGCCCTCGCCGTGCGTACCCGACTGATCACCCACCGACCGAGCGCGCCCCGAAGAAAGGACTCCTGATGCGTCACACACCCCGGTACCTGATGACCGATCCCGACGAGGTCAAGCGCTTGATCCGCGGCAACCCGTGGGCGACGTTCGTCTCCCCCGCCGGCGGCCTCGTGGCCTCGCACCATCCCGTGCTGCGAGGAACACCAGCAGCACGGTGTCGCCGGTCGACCCTAGGGTGGAGCGATGACCGAGACGCGAACCCCCGAGCCGTGGCCTGCACGGACAGACCGACTTCAGGTGCGCCCCTGCACGCCCGCCGACGTCGATGTGATGTGGGAGTGGCGGCGGCTCCCCGAGGTGAACCGGTGGCTCGGGGCCGCGCCCGACACGCGGGATGCGTTCCGTGAACGGTATCTCGCTCCGGAGCGCCTGGCATCGCTGTACCTCGTGGAGCTGCTGCCCGCGCACGAAGGCGCCGCCCCGACGCCGATCGGCGACATCATGGTGCAACTCGGCGATGGCTGGGCCCAGGCCGAAGTCGAGGCCGAGGCGAAGGGCGTCGAGGCTGAACTCGGCTGGGTGCTCGACCCCGCGTACACCGGCCACGGCTATGCGACCGAGGCGATCCGCGCGGTGATCGATGTGTGCTTCGGCGCACTGGGGCTGCGCCGCGTGCACGCCGGGTGCTTCGCCGACAACGAGCCCTCCTGGCGCGTGATGGAACGCCTGGGGATGCGCCGCGAGGAGTTCAGCCGGAAGACGGCGCTGCACCGCTCGGGCGAATGGTTCGACGGCATGAACTACGGACTGCTCGCCGAGGAGTGGCCGCCGGAGCGGGGCGTCTAGCCCGAGACGAGGAACAGGACGAGAACGGCCACCAGCACGGTCGGCACGGCGGCGACCACGCCCCACAGCATGTACCCGCGCCAGCGGATCGTGACTCCGAGCGCCGTGATGCGGTGATGCCACAGCAGCGTCGCGAGCGAGGCCCACGGCGTGATCAGCGGGCCGAGGTTGACGCCGATCAGAAGGGCCATCAGCGCGACCGGATCCGCGGCGACGGGCTCGAGCACGAGATATGCGGGGAGGTTGTTGATCGCGTTGGCGCTCACGGCCCCGAGCGCGGCCAACCGGAACAGATCGCCGGGGGAGTCGCCGTTCGCGGTCTGCGCCGTCAGGAAGTCGAGGAGGCCCTGCGCGTGCGCGGCCTCGACCAGCACG
>WPCJ01118488.1_pt1 | contig 10707 bp, 12 predicted proteins | sample 5399831 | NCBI WGS metagenome assembly WPCJ01 (sample SAMN12869470, study PRJNA574797) | sludge metagenome | isolation source: wastewater treatment of pH10 | place: China:Beijing | collected 2019-05-20 | reverse complement strand
AATACTATCCAAGTAAGAATAATTTTAAGTTGCATTTCTCGTAGTTTAATAGAATATTTAATAAAAAGTCTAATCGAGAGAATATGAAAATAGTTTTTATGGGAACGCCGGATTTTGCGATCCCCGCATTTGAAGTATTGCTTAATTCCGGTCACCAGGTGTTGGCAGCTTATACAAGAGAGGCAAAACCATTTGGGAGAGGAAAAAAACTTACTAAATCTCCAGTTCACATCCTTGCTGAAAAACATGGAATACAAGCTTATACTCCTAAAAATTTTAAAAATAATCAGGATGTCGAAGACTTAAAAGCTTTGGATGCCGATATAATTGTCGTTGTAGCATACGGCCTGATCATACCTCCTGCCTTATTAAAAGCTTTTAAATATGGGGTGATTAATATACATCCATCAAAACTTCCTAGGTGGAGGGGTGCAGCTCCAATTCAAAGGTGTATAATGGCAGGGGATAAGGAGACTGCTATTTGTATAATGCAAATGGATGAAGGCTTAGATACAGGTGATATTATTTTAGAAAAATCTTACCCTATTCCGGAAAATATAACTAGCAACCAGCTCTCCCATTTACTCGCCAATCAGGGTGCTAATTTATTATTGGAAGCACTAGAAAAAATTGAAGATGGTACTGCAGAATGGAAGAAACAATCTGATGAGGGTATTACTTATGCAAATAAAATCTCTAAAGAAGAAGGAGAGATTAATTGGGATCTAGACGCAAGGTCGGTAAATTGTATGATAAGGGGGTTAAGCCCAAGGCCCGGGGCCTACTTTGTATATAACAACGAAAGAATAAAAATTATAACTGCCGAATATGATCTAAAAGAAGTTAATTATTCCCCAGGTACGGTTATTGATGGTCACCTAACAATAGCATGCGGTAAAGGAACTATAAAGCCTACTCTAGTCCAAAGAAGGGGGAGAGAAATGGTCTATACTGAAGCTTTTTTACGGGGGTTTTCCGTCCATATCGGGGCTAATATCAAACCCAAAAGTTAATTAACTTCCAAGTTTTAGATTGAATATGGCCGCAATTGCATATTAAAACATGATTTATAGATATTGATAGTTCCAAAAATTGGGCTTTTATGGTAATTTTAGTATTTTAGTTAGGTACTACTATTTTTTTTATTTTCCATTTCTCATAACTTATTAACATAATATTTTGTCTTCCAACATACCTTATAGGCCCAAGAGCTAGCCATAATTCATTTACCAAGATAGTATTGTTAAATCTATGGAAAAAATTTAGCTTTTGGCTTATTATGCATTTTAATTTATATTTAGCAGGTGCTACTTTATGAATAAACGTGAAATAAAAATCGTTTTGGCAAGGCCGAGAGGATTCTGCGCAGGAGTTGAAAGAGCTATAGAAATTGTAGAAAGAGCACTAAAAAAATATGGAGCACCTGTTTATGTGCGACATGAAATCGTTCATAATAAATACGTAGTGGAAGATCTTAAAGCTAAGGGTGCAATATTCGTAGATGAGATAGATGCTATCCCAACAGGGGCTATTACTATATTTTCAGCTCATGGTGTTTCGGAAAAAGTAGAAAGTGAAGCTGTGAGCCGTGTTTTGCCTATAATTGATGCTACCTGCCCGCTAGTTAAGAAAGTACATAAGGAAGCGCAAAGGCACGAACTTGAAGGTCATCAAATTATTTTAATAGGCCATAAAGGCCATCCTGAAGTTGAGGGGACTAGCGGGAGAGTGAAAGAAGAGGTAATCTTAATACAGAAGCTTGAGGATGTAGATAAAATAGAAGTGAGCAATCCGGAAAAGCTTGCATATGTCACTCAAACAACCTTAAGTGTAGACGATACAAAAGTAATTATTCAAGCTTTACGAAAGAGATTCCCATTAATAGAGGGGCCTGAGCTAAAAGATATATGTTATGCCACCCAAAATCGCCAAGATGCGGTAAAAAATTTAGCTAAAGCGGTGGATATAATTTTGGTGATCGGGGCTAAAAATAGTTCCAATTCCAATAGGTTAAGAGATTTAGGGGAAGAGATGGGAATTAGGGCCTATCTTATAGATGGGGCAGAGGATATAGATTCTAATTGGTTTTCTAATGCAAATAGAATAGGTATTACAGCAGGAGCCTCTGCACCTGAAGTGTTATTAGAGAAAGTGCTGGATAAATTAAGTAAATTATTTAATCTTAATATTGAAACTATGGAAGGAGTAGAAGAAAGCGTGAAGTTTAAGTTACCAAAAGAGTTATATGAAGTATAAAGTCAATGCTTGAAATTTATCATCACCCGATTTGCCCTTTTTCAAGAAAATTAAGAGTTGTTCTTAATGAAAAACGTGTAGAGTTTGAGTTAATTTTAGAAAAATATTGGGAAAGGAGACCGCAATTCATTGCGTTGAATCCTGCTTGTGAAACTCCGGTGGTCGTGAAGCAAGATAATGTAGTATTACTTGGTAATACAGCAATATTTGAATATTTTGAAGAAGTGATAGTTGAGAAAAATTTAATAGGTGACTCTCCCCTTGAAAGAGCCCGAGTAAGGAGAATTTGCGACTGGTTTGATAGCAAGTTTTACATTGAAGTTACCCGTTATTTGGTAATGGAAAAATTTATAAAGGTGGCGACTAAAGTCGGGGAACCAAACTCAAATGCGATCAGAGCAGCTAAGAAAAATTTTAATTACCACTTAAATTTTATTGATTATCTACTTAAGAATAACGATTACCTTTGTGGTGAGAAGGTAACCCTTGCAGATTTCGCAGCTGCAGCACAGCTTTCAGTATTAGATTTTATGGGCGATATTTCGTGGGATAAAAGTGATAAAGCAAAGCATTGGTATTCATTAATTAAATCCAGGCCTAGTTTTAGATCTCTACTCCTTGATAAAGTAAGCGGCTTATACCCGCCGAAACATTATGCCGACCCGGATTTTTAAAAAGCAAAAAGAGATTAAATGAAACCAATTTGTAAAGAAGAAAATCTAACTGCAGTGGGGTTAATGAGCGGTACATCATTTGATGGGGTGGATGCTGCGATAATCACCAGTGATGGAAAAGATAAAATAGATTGTAAAGATGGCCTGACACTCGAATATCCTCCTATGCTCAAAGAGAAGCTAAGAAATATCCAAAGTGCTAGCCTCAAAGAGCTAATAGAAATTGAAGATGAAATTACTAAACTGCATATAGAAGCTGTAAATCGACTATTAAAGTTAACTAAGTTAAAGGCTGAAGAAATTGATCTCATCGGGTTTCATGGTCAAGCAGTTATGCATATGCCTGAAAAGCATTTAACTTGGCAGATCGGTAATCCTAATCTACTAGCTTATGAAACAAAAATTAATGTAGTAAGTGATTTTAGAAGAAAAGATTTAGCTGCCGGAGGATTTGGAGCGCCATTAGTTCCTATTTTTCATAAAGCAATAGCTGCTGGCTTGCCATTTCCTACCGCTATATTAAATATCGGTGGGGTTGCGAATACAACCTTTATAGATAAGGATGTACTAATTGCATTTGACACTGGTCCGGGCAATGCGCCGATCGACGATCTCTTAAATGGGAGATTAAATATTGATTATGATAAAGGGGGAGAGATTGCATTTAAAGGTACTGTGGATGAGAAGTTAGTAACAGCGTTCTTGAAATCTGATTATTTTCACAGGAAGCCGCCGAAAGCGCTTGATAGAAATGCATTTAATTATGAATTTTTAAATGGCATGAGTACTGAAGATGGGGTTGCAACCTTGAGTGCTATAATTGCTGAAGCAGTCAAATGTGGTATAAATCTACTACCGTCAGTACCGAGACAATTATTTGTTTGTGGTGGTGGTAGGAAAAATAAGTTTATTATGAAGTATTTAGAGGATTTGCTTAAAATAGAAGTAAGGACTATTGAGCATATCATTATCTCAGGACGGGCTTTAAATGGAGATTTTGTGGAGGCCTACGCTTTTGGATATCTTGCAATCCGTAGCATAAAGAACCTCCATATCAGTTTTCCTTCTACTACCTCTAGCCGGCATCCGGTAGTTGGCGGCGTCTTCTGTCGCGCTTAACTTTCCTAGGTCTTTGCATTACTGCAATCCGAGGTTTAACATAGTTCTCTATGGCTTCGTTTAACTTATCCAATTCTCCGGTGAAAAAGTGATCCGCATTATTGATCGGTATGTATTCTACATTAGAGTCCCTTTGCTTATCTAGCTTCTCATATAGGCTATATACTGCCTCTTCTGAAACAACGGTATCTTTAGTGCCTTGTATGATTAATCCTTGAGCCGGACACGGGGAGAGAAAATTAAAATCATATGAATTAGCCGGGGGGGAAACAGCAATAAAGCCATTCACTTCCGGTCTTCTCATTAAAAGTTGTAGAGCAACCCAAGCACCGAAAGAAAACCCACTGATCCAGTAACTTGAAGCTTCAGGATTTTTAATCTGAAGCCAATCCATCGCTGCTGCTGCATCCATCAATTCACCGATTCCGTTATCAAAGCTACCGGCAGATTTCCCAACTCCCCTAAAATTAAATCTCAAGACAGAAAAATTATTCTTAACAAAAGTATAAAACATATTGTACACAACTTTATTATTCATTGTCCCGCCATGAAGTGGGTGTGGGTGCAATATCAATGCTAACGGTGCTTGCGGGTCAGAGCTTTGGTGGTATTTAGCTTCGATTTTCCCTGCCTGCCCGTTAAAAATAATTTCTTTTACCATCAAGCTTCTCCTTTAAAAATTTCTTAGTATTTTATTAGGTTATTGTTGAAATTATAGCAGAAATGAGTTATATAATTTAGTAACAATAGCCAACTAAAATAATAGGCTTTTATATTAAACATATTGTATTATAGTAAACCAAACGAATTTTAGAAGCAAAGAATTAAAGAGGCTGAATGTTTTTAACAACAAAAGGTAGATACGCAGTTATGGCTATGGTTGATTTAGCTATGAATGACAGTGGATACCCACAAAATTTAGCTTCAATTTCTGAGCGCCAAGGAATAGATATTGCTTATTTAGAGCAGATATTTGCCAAGCTTAAAAGTCAAGGACTAGTCAAAGCTTTTAGGGGTCCGGGTGGCGGCTATAAATTAGTGAATGCTCCTGAAGAAGTACAAGTTTTTAAAATTATGGCTGCAGTTGAAGAACCAATTAGAATGACCAGGTGTAATAACAAAGGGTCTACCGGATGTGCTAAAAGCGGGAAAAAATGTGAAACTCATGAGCTTTGGGCTGAGTTGGAAAGTCGAATCTCAGATTTTTTAAGCTCAGTATCGTTAGCTGATGTATGTAGCAGGAAAATTCTTAAGTTGGATATGAAAGGTTAAAATATGCTAATAGGGGAAAAAATTTACTTTGATCATAATGCTACTACCCCGCTTCTTAAGGAAGTGAAGACAGCAATGGATGGAGTTGCACAATTACCGCTTAATCCTTCTTCAGTACATTCTTATGGTAGGTTTGCCAAAAAACTTTTAGAGGATGCAAGAAAAGAATTAGCACAAGCAGTTTCAGCCTCTGATCAATATCAAGCAGTTTTTACAGCATCCGGTACTGAGGCAAATAACTTGGCTTTAAAAGGTATGGCTGGGTATAATTGCATTACTACTACAATTGAGCACCCATCGGTCTTAGAAGTTGTTGGGGAAGGCCTAATACCCGTAGATAAAAATGGAGTAGTTAGGCTAGAGGTTTTGGAGCAAATAATTGCAAGTTCTACTCATCCGACTTTAATCTCGGTAATTATGGCAAGTAATGAGATTGGGGTCATTCAGCCGATTGATGAAATTGTGAGGGTTGCTCACAAATATAATGCTATAGTGCATACTGATGCTTCTCAGGCTTTAGGCAAGATTGAATTAAACTTAGATGCTTTGAATGTGGATATGGTAACATTCTGTGCACATAAATTTGGTGGGCCAATTGGTGCAGGTGCATTAATATTTAAAAAAAATTTACCGCTTATGCCGATTATGTTGGGAGGCGGGCAAGAACATAGGTTCCGTTCAGGCACTCAAAATATACCTGCAATTCATGGATTCGGAGTAGCTTGTAGTATGATAAAAAAAATTACTTCTTCTTTTTTAAGTCTTGCTACTTATCGAGATTTTTTAGAAGAGACGATTTTACAAATATCCAGCAAATCCAGAATATTTGCTAAGAATGTAGCAAGGTTGCCAAATGTTTCATCAATTACTATGCCAAATGTCAGCAATGAGACACAAGTAATCCACTTTGACTTATGCGGATTTGCAGTAAGTGCTGGTTCAGCTTGCTCTTCCGGGAAGGCAGAGCTGCCATATGTACACATGGCCACTGGCTGTGACCAAAAAGAAGCAAGTTCTGCAATTAGGGTAAGTTTGGGAATAGATAATAACCTAGAGCAAGTGAAGAGATTTATTAAAATATGGCAAGACTTATATTTAAAAACTAGATTAGGCAATGTCGCCTAGGAGAAAATTATGGCAGAATTAAAACTTCCGATTTATATGGATTATCAAGCAACTACCCCTCTTGATGAAAGGGTATTAAAAGAGATGCTTCCTTATTTTACTTATAAATTCGGTAATCCTCACTCCAGAAGCCATTCCTTTGGTTGGGAGGCAGAAGAAGCAATTGAAAAAGCTAGAGAAGATATAGCAAAAGTAATAAACGCAAGTGAAAAAGAAATTATCTTTACTTCCGGTGCAACCGAATCTAACAACTTGGCTATTAAAGGAGTAGCCAGATTTTACAAGGATCGGAAAAACCATATTATTACAGCGCAAACCGAGCATAAATGTGTTTTAGATACTTGCAGACATTTAGAGGAAGAAGGGTTCAAGATCACCTATTTACCAGTTGAGCAAAACGGATTAATTAATTTAACGGCTTTAAAGGAAGCGATCACTGATGAAACAGTCTTAGTTTCCATAATGGCAGTTAACAATGAAATAGGAGTAATCCAGCCGCTGGAAGAGATTGGTAAGATCTGTAGGGAAAGAGGGGTATTCTTCCATAGTGATGCCGCCCAGGCTTTCGGGAAAATACCTCTGGATGTGCTCAAGCAAAATATTGACTTAATGAGTATTTCCGGCCACAAAATTTATGGTCCTAAAGGAATAGGTGCGCTTTTTGTCGGAAGAAAACCGAGGGTAAGGATAGAAGCGATTATCAATGGGGGTGGGCAAGAAAGAGGAATGCGTGCAGGAACCTTACCGACTCCGCTTATTGTTGGTTTTGGGGCGGCTGCGCGTATTGCAATGCAAGAGATGCAGGAAGATGAATTAAGGATAAGGAAGCTTTCAAATAAATTCCTAGGTGAAATAATGAAGATCCCGGAAGTATTTGTTAACGGTGATATGGAGAAAAGAATTCCAGGTAATATTAATATAAGTTTTTCATGTATTGAGGGCGAATCAATGATAGGGGCAATAAAAGATTTAGCTGTATCTTCAGGTTCCGCTTGCACTTCTGCCTCGCTTGAATCATCTTATGTACTCAGGGCCCTGGGTGTGGACGAGGAGTTGGCGCATACTTCTATTAGATTCGGTATAGGTCGTTTTACAACTGAAAAAGAAATAGACTATGCTATACAATGTGTAAAAAACAATGTGCAAAAATTAAGAGACTTGAGTCCATTATGGGAAATGATGCTTGAAGGTGTTGATCTCAAATCGGTAAATTGGGCAGGGCATTAAATAGTATTAAATGAAGTTTTATGTTCACCTCAAGTAACGTTAAATTTTAAAGGGAAGGCTATGGCATATAGTAAAAAAGTTATTGATCATTATGAGAATCCAAGAAATGTAGGTTCATTCGCTAAAGATGAAGAGAATGTAGGCACCGGTTTAGTCGGGGCACCAGCTTGCGGCGATGTTATGAAATTACAAATAAAAATAAATCCTGAAACTAATGTTATTGAAGATGCGAAATTTAAGGCATTCGGTTGCCTTTCGGCTATCGCTTCGAGTTCTTTAGTTACTGAAAAAATTAAAGGTAAAACAATAGATGAAGCGTTAAAGATCAAGAATACCGAAATCGTTGAAGAGCTCTCATTGCCTCCAGTAAAGATCCATTGTTCGGTGTTGGCTGAAGATGCAATAAAGGCTGCAATTAATAGCTTAAAACAAAAATAATAGGTAGCAATAATATGTCACAAACGCTTGAGAATAAAGCGGTTAAAGAAAGGCCACAGGTAATAACCATAACTGATAGGGCTGCCGAAAGAGTGAAGTACTTAATAGGTAAAAGAGAGAAGCCTTCGGTAGGGATCAGGGTAGGAATTAGGGCAGGTGGGTGTTCGGGACTTGCTTATACTTTTGAGTATGCTAATGAGAAAAACCCTCTCGATGAAGAAATAAATCAGAAGGGAGTTACGGTTTTGGTTGATTCTAAAGCCGTGCTTTATTTGATAGGTACCACACTTGACTATGTAGATGAGAAGGTTAAATCCGGATTTGTTTTCATAAACCCGAATGAAAAGGGTTCATGTGGTTGTGGTGAATCTTTTCATGTATAAGTAAGATGGCTCGTGATATTGAAAGTTTAAAGTCGATTAAATACATTCGGGAATTATTTACCCAAGAAGACGAGCACTTCAAAAGAATTAAAGAATCAGCTCCGCTTGAAAAGCAAGGTATCCAAATCGGCGCTGAGGAAGGTAAACTAATCTACTTATTACTCAAATTGATTAAAGCCGAAAATGTTTTAGAGATTGGGACTTTAGTCGGATACTCTACACTTTGGGTTGCAAGGAGTTTAGCTCAAAACGGGAAAGTAATCAGTATAGAAAAATCAATCGACCACTATAATATTGCAAAATCTAATCTGGAAACAGTTCCAGAAAAAGATAAAATTAAATTAATCAACGACGATGCTAGCAATATAGAAAATTATATCAAAGGCATAAAATTTGATGCTGTCTTCATAGATGCTAATAAGAAAGCATATCCTAGATATTTAGATATAGCTTATGGCTTACTAAGAAAGGGCGGTTTGATTATTGCTGACAATGTATTTTTATTTGGAAGCGTATATGATGATGGTATTAGGTGTTCAGAAGAACTTAAAACTGCTATGCAGGAATTTAACCGCAAAATCAGCGATCCTCAAAAGTTTGACAGCATTATCATACCAACTGAAGAAGGGCTATGTGTTGCGATTAAAAAATAGATCTCTTTAGTCTTTGTCAGTCTTTCAGCGCCTCACAAGCTTGTTTTATTCGTTTGCAAGCTTCGATTAAAGTTGATTCAGAAGTTGCGTAAGAAATCCTAAAAAAATTCTCCATACCAAATGCAGCACCGTGAACTACTGCAACCAGTGCATGTTCAAGTAAGTATTCTGCAAAATCACCACAATTATTGATTACTTTATTAGCCAGTGTTCTTTTGCCAAGTATTCCTTCACAGCTAGGAAATACATAAAAAGCACCATTTGGTTTTTGGCATATGATCCCAGGAATCTCACTCAATAAATTAACCACCAAGTCTCTTCTTTTTCTAAACAGCCCAGCATTGGGTTTAATGAAGTCTTGAGTGCCATTCAAAGCTTCTAACGCAGCATATTGGCTAATCGAACATGGGTTTGATGTACTTTGTGATTGAATAATTGAAATTGCTTTTATTAATGATTCAGGACCTGCAGCATAACCTATTCTCCAACCGGTCATTGAGTATGATTTAGAAACTCCGTTTACAGTCAGGGTCCTATCTTTAAGTTTTGGTTCAACTTGTGCAATTGTGTAAAACTTAAGATCATCAAACATGATATGTTCATAAATATCGTCAGATATAATAAACACTTTAGGATATTTCAGTAATACTTGTGCTAAAGCTTTTAACTCTTCTTTAGTATAAGCTGATCCGCTTGGGTTACTAGGTGAATTTAGGATTAACCATTTGGTTTTATCTGTAATCGCTTTTTCTAAATCTTGCGGGGTAATTTTAAAATTATTTTCTGCTAAGGAATTAATAACAACAGGTGTGCCTTCTGCAAGAGATACCATGTCAGGGTAAGAAACCCAAAACGGTGCAGGAATAATTACCTCATCATTAAGGCTAAGTGTTGCGAGTAATGCATTAAAAATTACTTGCTTGGCACCAGTTCCGACAGTGATTTGTTTTGTAGTATATTCCAGTTCATTTTCATCTTTAAATTTTTTACATACTGCTTGCTTGAGTTCTATAATTCCATCCACTGCAGTATATTTAGTTTTGCCTTCATTTATTGCCTTAATTGCTGCATTTTTAATATTTTGTGGGGTGTCGAAATCAGGTTCTCCAGCTCCTAAGCCAATAATATCATTACCCAGTGTTTTCAGTTCCTGGGCTTTTGCCGTAACCGCAAGAGTGGGTGATGGTTTTATAAGTTTAAGTCTACTAGCAAGAAATTCTGGATAAGCTGTCACGAAATGGAACCCTAATAAAGTTTTATAATTTTATGAAAAATATATAACTAAATATACATGGTGTAAATATCTTTAAAAAGATTCATTCGAGACAATTTTTATATTCTACTCTTAGAGCATGTCCTCATTTGAAGTATTGAAATAAATAGAGGGATAGTAGAATCTGATTTATAAAAAGCGGTAGATTTTACAGATAGTTCGACGAGTAATTACAGATAATATATGGGAGCAATTACAAGAAGCAATGCGCTCCAAGGGTTGTCATAGATGGAAGAATGATCGCAATATAATGGAAGCGATAATTTGGAAGTTAAGAACTGGAGCGC
>WPCJ01172175.1_pt1 | contig 10712 bp, 9 predicted proteins | sample 5399831 | NCBI WGS metagenome assembly WPCJ01 (sample SAMN12869470, study PRJNA574797) | sludge metagenome | isolation source: wastewater treatment of pH10 | place: China:Beijing | collected 2019-05-20 | reverse complement strand
AAAGAAAATTTTAAAAAATGGTTAGTTCAAAATTTGGACAAAATGTCTGATAATACAGCTAAAGAAGCTAAAGAGTTTTTAAATACTGAAGTGAAATCAGAAACTGACCACTACAGACAAAGAAGGCTAATGGCAAATTGTACAAGAGCTTTTTGGTAATGGACAAAACAGAAACACGGGGCGGCAAAAGGCCAGGAGCTGGCCGCCCCAAAGCAGAATACAAAACAACCACCCTCTCCTTCCGTGTCCGCACGGAGTGGGCTGAGGATATTAAAAAGGTGGTGAAGGATAAGATTGAGGAATTAAAATTAAAGCAGTTTTTATTATGAGCGTAACATCACAAATTATTAGCGGCAGTTGTTTGGTTTGCGAAAAGGAAATTGATAAAGAGACTATTGAACATGGAAATGGTACTTGTTCTGAATACTGCAATGCTAAATATAGCGGCTGATGAATACGTAAGTTGGTTAGAAAGCGAAGTGTTATCATTGCGACAAACGCTTGATACAGGTATGTGCATCGACTGTGATTGGATTGATATAGATTATTACCAAAAAAAATACAAGAATTATGTTGCGTTATGACAACCACCGGGCTTTTTTTACCTACACTTAACTCTATCCTTCCGTGTCCAGTAAAAAATTAAAATTATGCAACACTCCGTAAAAGAAATAGCAAAAAGATACTCAGAAATATCAACAAATAGAAATGATAAAAAATTATTCAAATTTGATGATTTTATTAATTTCGCTAAAGAAAATAAGAAAAAGTATTCACTAATTGAAAATGATGATGATTTTTTAGTTAGTACTTGGTATTCTAATGATTTGATTGAAGATTACATACTAACTCTTTAATTTTTTATTGTTTATAACGTTTTGCGTATATACACAGTGCTAACGAGAACTTAAATTGAAACACAAAACTTGATATTATGATAAAAAGATTGACTGAAAAAATTAAAGCATTGTTCTATCCAGTTTATACACAGGAAGAGATTAATCATCCTGAAAAACATGAATTAGAAGTAAAATGCTACAAAAACGGTAAATATACACATACGGTAACTATACACTATTTGCGGTTTAACGATTGCCACTAACGTTTTGCAGCTAACAGAAGTGGCTGCTTGTAAGAACTTCTGAATTGAAAACAAATGCTTATGCAGCCATTTTTGTAGCGGTTTGCAGGTTGGCGAATGTAATTTTACGGATTTAAAACACAAAATAAAATGGATAGTAAATTAGCACTGAAAGTAAATAAGTTTATACACGAACAATGTATAGATGGCACACCTCACGATATTGGATGGAACGTGATAAAGTTGATTGAAGCAGAAACGCAAGTAAAATTATTTTGCCAACCTGCTGTTATGCGTTCGGTGTGCTGCGGTGAAGAGTTGGTTAGCTTCAAAACTTATGGTTATGATGAATGTTGTGGATGCGGTAAAACGTATCGGCACACTGACGCATAACTCCTTATCCCCAACATTCATTTACCTGCACTTAACCCTGTCCTTGCACTCCTTGAACAAGTCAAACGACACCAAAAACATAGGGCTGTCGGTTAATCTGTTTTGTGTATTCACCCCTTCAAAATAATACGTCTCACCATCCACAATGATTTCCGGATATTCATCACTGATGTTTGCCCCAAACAATTGCTTTACCACATAGTTAAGCATAAACTCAGGGATTATCTCCCCTATATTAAGCCTGTAATTGTCACGTATAATCTTTTTCTTTCCGTCATAGGTTGTCGTAATACCTGTCTTGTAAATCGTGCCCTGAAGCCTTATTTTATTGCTGTACTTAAATGAATCACCGACGTATTTTGTAGGCAAATCATAGCAATTGCCGATACAGTCTTTGCCAGTTTGTACGCTTTCTATCATCAGCGTCTTGGCACAGCTCAATATACGCCTGAACTCCTGCGTACATACCTCATATGCCACATCTCCGCCATCCATTGCCTGTATCTGTATCTTAAAGCAATCATCCGTAAACATGGATGTGTCTATCTCCAATACCTGATATGTCTGACTGCAACCCCAACCGACAAAACGCCTCGACGTGAACTGCGTCACATCCGTAAGTGTACCATTTGACCCTACAAGGCATGCTTTGAAAGCTGTGCCCCATCCTGATGTCGGATTACGCTTGTCTGCATTGTAATAGTCTGCAAGCTGCGTCTGAATCATTATCTTATCACCGGCAAAGAACGGAATATAATACTCACTCTCCGTCTGACATCTGTTGCAATTGTACACCTTATCACACAGGGTTATAAGACCCTCGATATTCTGATTGTAACAGTATATCTTTGGCGGAAGGCATATCTTATAAATCTGCCCCTTGACATTGGTGCATGTCTCCGGTGTAATCGTTAAAATATTAGTTGACATATTAGATAATTATTATTGGGTCTGCAATCGGCGTGCCTGCATTTGGCATATCAAACTGATACTGACCATTGCTCACACATGGTGGGTTTGTGCTCGTGTCCGTCACCGCAACATAGTATGTGCCTTCGGGCTGTCCTGTCAAGTCTATCGGATTACCTGTGGCTGTGAATCCACCAGGCCCTGTCCAGGCAAATGTCGCTCCGGCAGGTGCATTGGTGACTGACAGCATCTTGTCAATACACTCCAATATCGGGTCAAAGCCCTCACAACATTCTACTAAACATACCTCAATAGGCTGCTGCGGTAACTCCACCTGTATTGGACCGTCAATGCACACCTTCAGGCATCCATCGTCATCAGTAGGCAACATGGAAGGCTTACAACATGCTTTTATAAGCGTCTGCTTTTCACATCCCGGATAGGCAATCTCCCATACTATCAGAAACATATTAGCACCTGCCACGCTTCCAGTATAAGGGCTGTATGTATTGCCTCCGTCGATGCTGTATTTCTTGTCGTTGGTGGTAAGCCCGGATTCGTCACCATTGAAGTCCGCACTGAATAATGTCGTGGCAACATTGTACTCACAGAACAGTTCAAATTGCTCGTAATCACAAGTACCCGTGCCATCATTAACATCCGTCTTGATGATGTTTATCTTAGGGCAGCTGTCTGAGAATTCTATCGTATGTGTGATGACTATCTCCTCACCACCTACCAAGGTAATAGGGCCTGTGTACTCATCAAATGTCACACCGCCATTAATAGAGACCATCAATCCGCTGTCATAATGGATCGGGCTGTTTATCGTCTGCGTCTCCGTGATGGTAAGCAGCGTCGGTGTAAGGGTATATTCTATCTCTACCTGATTGTCACAATTTTCAGTCTTTGAGCAGAATACTGTCTCATTGACTTCAATAGGTGGACATCCATCGCTGAAGGTAATGTAACGCTTCAGATACACCACCGACTGCCCTGTGATACTGCCACCCCATGCCTGATAGTTTGTTCCTGTTAGACTGTATTCAAGCACATCTGTTGCCGCTCCTGTGACCGTACCTGATGCACTTGCCGTGATGGTTTGCGTCTCATCATCGCAGTCATAATCAATGGATGGAGTATTGCCTGAGCAGTCAAGAGGATCTTCGTCGCAGTCATCACATGGATAGGTGTCGTCTGTTGTTAGACTGACTGTCACCGTATTGTCTATGGCAACACACGCACCGAGCAATGTATCTGTCATTAACAGTGGATTGCTCAAGACCACGCTGCCAAGTGCCGCACACACCTCTACATGCTGACCGGGCTGAACCGTGACCGTATCTATCTGCGTACCTCTGCAACGCCTGTACGTGGCATCATGCGGATCATTGTCCTCATTGTATATGTCGTACTTATAGCATTTGTTCTGCGTATAGGTGCGGATTGTTAGGCTGTCATACTCGCAGTCACCCTCTACCACATGTATGTTGCTTATTATCAGCTTGTCCGCAAATTCATACAGTATAGCCGGCAGCGGACGTGTGAAGGCAACGCCATCCATTGTACCTGACACCGTACCTGTGCCGCTGACCTCTACGATTAAGTCACCAACAGAATCCGTGTACTCATGGATGGTTATGCTCGTGTCATCACATGGGCACTCACACCCTCCCGTCTGCTCAGGATCTTGCTTTATTATCCTGATACAATACTCAGAATCGGTGTCCAGGTAACCATTGCTTATGACTACCGTCCCGTCGGATTCGCTTATGATACCATCATCCCCGTAGTATCCGTCTTGCCCCAGCAACGCATCTACCTCGCCACCAAGAGGCGTAAAATTGAGCATAATGTCGCCATCTTCTGCACATATTTCTTTAATTTCGTTTCCATCCTGTGTGAATGTTCCACTTAATGTCAACTCATTGCTCACCACCTCAAGAGGCATGTCAATATTGTAAACATCGGTGTGGTCACCGTAATTCATCACTACCTCAAAGCGGACATTGTTACTGCCCGTGAAGTAGTCTGTATTGACATTGGCACAAATCTGAATCAAAGACTTGTCAATGCTATATGGCAGCGACTGACCGCCAATTGTCACCCCTACGCTTTGAAGATAGTCCTCAGCGTCACCGCTGTACCCATTGGCAGTGATGGCGGCATCCAATGCAGCCCTGTCAATGATAGCACACATGGTTATAAAGCCCTGTGCCGGGAGTCCTTTGATACACCCATCCGTGTACACATTGCCAAAAGCATCGGTTGTAAGATACCCTACTTCTGGCTCTATGGCAGGAATAGCCGCTCCCTGTAATTTTAACGGCCCTGACTGACACGAATGCCACTGACCAAGATGCTTGTAAACTATGTACATCCTGTATGTGCCGTTTGGCTCAAGACAAGCTTTGTCTATTGTCACCTGTCCGGAACTGACACCGCCTACTGATATGATGTTTGTAGCCGCAGTAATGCAGTTGTTGGGCAGCATATCCACAAGCATGACACCACTATTGACGAAGGCATAATTAAGCCCAAGACTGTCAACTACATTCTCGTAATTGTTAATCGTATCTTCCCTGTAAAACCCTACATAATATGACTGACTTATAGGTGCGGTGCTGCTGAACTTGACAACCATGTCCTGCATAGCCTGAAAGCCTGTCGTCTCATAGCTGAAGTCAGTTTCGCACCAGTAATTGTTTACGGCCTGAATCTTTGCCTCAGCCGTTACATCCTCAATGTCGACGTATATGCCTATATTTTTACCCGTGTCATATACTGATGTGCCTGATCCATATGACTTATCAAAGACATTCGATAAATTAGGCTGGTTGACAACGCCTATATATCCATTGCTGTCGGCTGTATTGAAGTACTTGACCTCAATCTCAAACGTCTTGGCATCAATGGCGTTTATCTTTACCTCATAATTTTGCCAGTTTGCGGTATTGGAGAACAACAAAGTCGATGATCCGGATGCAGGGACAACACCATAATACGCATTATTGCTGCTTATGCCGTACAATTGTGCAGACGGAAGCCAAAGACCTATATTTACCTTTATGGACTTGCCTGATACCATTTCATCAGCCTGAAATGTAGCCTTTACCGTGTCGTACTTCCCGACAGTGGATTGAATCGTCTGCGGTGGTGATATTACATTTATGTTTGTCAGTGGCATATTAGCAGCGTATTTCTAATCCTGTGAATTTAATAGTTTTATTCTCAAAGTTTATGACGTATTCTTTTGGCTTTGCCTCACCATAGGCTGTCATCACAGCATAATCATCAGGATACTCCAATACTTTGCTTATTGTCTCGCAGTCAAAATCTACCTTAATATCCTGAATCTTTAATATTTTCCTCTTATTCCTGTTCGGATCGTCAATGTAATGAAATGTCTGATATAACCCCTCCGGCTCTGTGGCATCGTACCACATTGGATAGTTATAATCCCATATAGGGAAATTACCTTCAAGTCCAAAAAACTTGAACTTTGCCGTTCCAGCCTGTTTTCTAATCACTTTTGCATCATCAAGGTTTGTATTAGGCTCAAGTTGTAGAATCTTAACGTATTGTATGGTATTATCCGTTAATATCAAGTCTCTGTCACGCCTTGTCTCCCCATTGATACAAATATTAATGGCTGCCGGATGCCCTTTTTGTGCAGCTACATCAAACAATATATCGAAGTCATCTTTTCCGTCAATCACACCGGACACCGCATCAAACTGAAACCTCGCCCTGCCATATTGCGGATTTACATCCAATGTGCCCTCCTTCCAGTCCGCACCCTCAGCATTCCACTCCACCCTGTCATCGTACATGCCCCTGATGTATGTATCTGTGGCAGTACCCGGATAGTTGGCAACCCTGTTGCCCTCTTTTTCTATCGCATCATCCGTATAGTGAAAATTGCCATTGGCATAGTTTTTATCTGTCATAAACTCAATGCAGGTATCTTCACCACGCAAGTCAACAATGACACCTTTTTCGGCATTTTCAAAGTAATCTTTGCGCTCCACTATCAGCTCTCCATTCTTGATACGGTAATCAAGATTATAGACAGGCTTCAGGGATTCGAGCAGTTGTATGGTCGATTGGTTAGGCCCATTGCCGTCTATCCAGTTGACAGCATTTCTCCTGCCCCGCTCATATTGAGGTATAAACAAAACATCATTTCTGTGGTTGGATACCTGAAAGATAGATGACCGCAACTTCAATCCGCAAAGCCCGGCATTGTACTCCAATATGTTTCTGATGTATGGAGACGGTGACTTCCAGTTTGTACCTGTGATGTATTCTGATGCGTCACATATCAAGTTCTCAAGAGGTTTACAGTTTAGTTTTATGCCGGGAATGGCATCAATGCCTCTGCATATTTCAAATATTAGTCTAACCACAAGCAGCACAACAAAGGAAATCAAATATATGAATATTTGCACAAAGCCAGGGCGGTTTATGTACCATACCTGCGGATGTTTGAAGGCATTGGCGAATCCCTGCCGCCACCATATCTTTTCGTTAAGTCTTTTGTAGCACCTGTTTACATCCGATGGCTCTTTCAGTCTTATGCTTGCCGTACAATCATTGCAGTGTGTAAAGCCATCAGCCGCCGCCTCAAACCTAAACCACTTCTTGCAACAGTCATCATATATTGAAACCTGTACTTTTTGCTTTATGCCCTCACATGGATTTGACAAAAATATACCTTTAAGGTATTCTGCACCATCGCCTGTCATCTGAATCTCCGAAGACGTGGTGATATTGTACGTCCTGTCGTTTTCATTGAGTCCCAGCGTTATCTCGAAGTTGGATAAGTCCGCCCATTGGGTAAAGTCTTTGCCATTGAGCAGTATCCTCATCTTCGCATCCTTTTAGCCTTTTCCATCCTGTCCTTTGCCCTGTTTGACATGGTCAGTATGCCCTCGTCGGATATAGATACATCCATGCCGCTGTTTTGGAGCACTTCAGTAATCCTGTCAAGTTTTTGGTTCTGTTCCTTCATTATCTTTTCCATCTTTGACAGGTCGACATTTGCGGCTTTTGTACCAAACTTTTTCATCCCGAGACCGAGCAGTGCAAGTTTTGGTACGTCATCGTTTTTGATGCCATACCTGAGCAGCGGTGCGTTCTGTTCGGCTGTCAGTACCCTCTCATCAGGGTGCAGGATGGCATTGAAACCACCATACCCATCTATGCCACCCCTGCCTGTACGCTCAGTACCCTTGCGGAATGAAGGCACATTTGAGAACGCATTACGAACTGTTATAATTGTCGCTGCCACCTGTGCCGCAAGTGCAAGCGATGTGGCAATCCCTTTGAAAATATTACCTTCCTTGAAAGCAGCTGTAATGGCAGTAATGGCTTGGGATGCTGCAAGTGCTGTATTTATCGCTATCTCAATAGCGGCTATCCGCCTCTGTGCCTGTACATACTTTTCCTTTTCTTCCCTCAGCTTTTTAAGCCGCTCTTCTTCAAGTTGCACCTGCTCTGTATTGCCTTTGTCAATGGTGTTAAGCAATCCATTGATTCTATCCTCCTGTATCTTTATCTCTGCATCCTTGCGTCTGATGGCTTCTGACAATACAGCATCAGTCACCGCCTTCGCATTGGCTATCAATTCAAGTGCCGCCCTCTTTTGTGCCTCAGCACGTTCTTCATCAAGTGCAATGCTCTTTTCCTTTAACTCAATCTCAGTATCAAGCAAAGAAATGGCAAGGCTATTATATTCCTGTGCTGTACCCGTTCCTGATTCAAGCAGAAACCTCATCTCGTCACTGATAGCTTTTATTTTTGCCTGCAATTCATTTATCTCAGCCTGATCTTTTGCAGTATCTACATTGCCTCCTGTATTAAGGGCATTAAGTATTGACTCTTTATTACCTATCTCAACCTTCTGCAATGCCGCCTCAAGGCTCCTTTGCATCTTTGAAACTTCCTCATCAATGAGTTGTTCTGCCTCACTACCCGACAATAATCCCTTTAGCACATTTTCACGGATCTGTTTAATCCGCTCTATACCCTCTTTTGGCAATTCTAATTTCTCAGGCGTTTTTATTGTCGGTAAAATAGGTATCTCAACCAATAAACGATCACCACCTGCCAATTCTGACAATTGTCTCTGTAAATCAAGTAACACCCCCTGCAATTCAGCTTCGTCAAGGCTGTCTTTTGTCGTGTACTTTAGCCGCACCTGTGCGACAGCTATACCCTTTTCAAGTTCAATTTTCTTTAATGCGTCCGCAAGCTCTTCAGCATCTTTTATCTCACGCTTTGCCTGGTTTTCACGCAAAACAAACAACCGCTCCGTTTCTTCAATTTCTTTTTCAATGGCTTTTTTCTTATCCTCAACCGCTTTTGCTTCTGCTTTTTTCCTATCCTCAGCCCTCTTTTTCCTTTGCTCCGCATAAAATACGTCCAACTCTTGCTGCTTTTCTTCTATCTTTTCTTTGTCAGCCCTTGCAAGTTTTAAAGCCTGCAATTCATTCTTTAATATCTTTTCATGTAAAGCGGCCGTTTCCTTACCCTCAGCATTTAGTATCTCAATCTTTTTCTTTTGATTGGCCACAAGTGCATCAATCTCCTTTGCCCTTGCTGAATCTATATCCTCCTGAACGGCCTCTTTATACCCTTGGTTATAAGCAGCCCCCACTTTACTCCCTATTTCTTTGGCAGCAGCATAAGCACCACTAAAGTCACCGTCAAACAATTTACCTATCACATCTCCTATGCCTCCGAGACCTGCCACAATGCCATCAATGACACCCGATGCAATGTCATCCAATTTGTCAAAGTTGGTGTATAGATATTCAATGCCTTTAATCAGTAAGTTTAATGGAGGCATCAGGATTGTCACCTTTTTTGCCCATTCAAAAATACTTTTACTGTTTTCGTCAATAGACTTTTTAACTCTGTCCCAATTGGCAATCAACGTTCCGAGCAGTATGACAAGTAATCCTATCCCTGTGGATGCCAATGCAATCCGGAATAACTTTAATGCTCCTGTTGACGTACCTACTACTGTGGCATATGCCGCCTGTGCTATCGTTGCTGCCTTATTGGCCAACGTTCCTTTTTCTGTCAGCTGCCGCCCAATATCGCTTATGCCATTTGATAGTGCCATGACGGCATTCAGTTTCAAAAGTGACTTTTGAAGCTCCTCACTTTCGTCACCAAACAAAGCAGCTGCACCCTCAGCAATCTGGAAACCTGCCGCTCCCAACTGCATTGCATCCCCTATATTGTCAAGGGCTGGAGTATCGGACGCAAGCCTTCTAATCTCATCGCCTACGTCTCCAATATTGTCCTTTAATTCCCCGGCACGCCTTTTGGCAATATCAAGTTCCTCACCTCTTAGTTTACCTGAATTTATTGCACTCGTCAATTCCCTCAGCTCCTGCTTGGCACTTGTAAACTCTTTTGTCAGCACCTCAGCCTTTTGGGCTGTCTTCTGCAAGTCTCCTGATTCAATTGATGCCAATGCCCTTGCCACACCTTCAGTGTCTTCCATCAACACCTGCATCTGTGCATCCGTCAGTTTGACATCACTTAGCAGCTTTACCATCTCGTCTCCAACTTCGTCAATGTCAACAGCAACGCCACTTATATTAAGCTCCTTTAGTTTTGACAATGCAGCTATAAAACTCTTTGCATTGCCAGTGCCGGTAGCTATGGCAGCAGCAACGTCCCCTATGGTAGCCTTACTAAAACTTTTTTGTATTGTTTGGCCTGTTATGGCCATCGTCTTCTCCAACTTTGCCGCATCAGTATTCAATGCCGCAACAGACTTAGATGCAACCTGGAGTCCATCTGTCCGTACCTGAAAGTCAATAATTATGTTTTCTTCCGCAATTGTAGCCATAGAGGTGTTTTAATTTAAACACCCATCCCTTTTCTGACTTGCAAATATAATCTTTTTTTTATATATGTGACATAATGAAGCAATTATTTTGTGAATGTTTCTCAAACTCGATGTAAATATTTACAAAAAAAATGTGTTTTTGTAAAAAATGTTGTACTTTTACAAAAGTTTAGACTATTTAATAATAGAATGAAGTTAGTACATAAGTCATACAAGTTTAGAATCACTCCCGACAAAGAGCAGATTGAATTGCTTTCCAAACATTTTGGGGCTTGTAGATTCGTGTTTAATCGCTATCTAAACAGCAGAAAAGAAACGTATCTTGAAGAAAAGAAATCACTTAACTATTACGACAATGCAAAAGACCTTGCAAAACTTAAAAAAGAAGAAGATTTTGTTTGGTTGAAAGAAATTAATAGTCAAAGTTTGCAATCATCGCTTAGAAATTTAGATACTGCA
>WPCJ01381946.1_pt1 | contig 10733 bp, 9 predicted proteins | sample 5399831 | NCBI WGS metagenome assembly WPCJ01 (sample SAMN12869470, study PRJNA574797) | sludge metagenome | isolation source: wastewater treatment of pH10 | place: China:Beijing | collected 2019-05-20 | reverse complement strand
AGTCGATGTTTAATGGCGACCTTCACCACGTATTGGCGAAAGCGTCAACCTTTTGCGGATGAAAAGCCTGAAAGCGAGAGTTTCATGTCAGATATCGTAGCGAACCTGAACACGGTCAAGGCCGCAATCGCCAATGCCGAACAGGAAGCACAGCGCGACAAGGGTTCCGTTACACTCGTCGCAGTGTCGAAAACCTTCGATGCGGAAGAAATCCGCCCGGCACTCGACGCGGGCCAGCGCGTCTTCGGTGAAAACCGCGTACAGGAAGCACAAGCCAAATGGCCCCGACTGCGCGAGGATTATTCCGGCATCGAACTGCATCTGATCGGCCCGCTGCAATCCAACAAGGCCGCCGACGCCGTCGCTCTTTTTGATGTCATCGAAACCGTCGACCGCGAAAAGATCGCAGCCGCCTTGGCCAGCGAGATCAAAAAGCAGGGCAAGGCCCCGAAGCTTTACGTGCAGGTAAATACCGGACTTGAAGAACAGAAGGCCGGCATTGCGCCCAAAGATGCCGTCGCCTTTGTCGAGCGCTGCCGCAAGGAACATGGTCTCGCCATCGAGGGGTTGATGTGCATCCCGCCTGCGGATGAAAATCCCGGCCCCCATTTCGCGCTTCTGGAAAAGCTCGCCCGCGAGGCACAGGTCGAAAAGCTTTCCATGGGCATGTCGGGCGATTACGAGACCGCCATCGGTTTCGGCGCGACATCGGTGCGTGTCGGCTCGGCCATCTTCGGCGGGCGGAGCTATACCGCCCCCGCCTGAATCCTTTGTCCATCACCTATATTAGTGCAGGACGATCTCGCCCTGCACACTCCTCCAGTCCGAGGGGCCAAGCAGCCGGAAATGCGTGTAGCTGACCGAATGCAACGGCCCGTCGATTTCCCGATTCCAGAATTCGATGAAGTGATTGAGCACCGGAAAATCGGGCGCGAGGTCATAATCCTGCCAGACGAAAAGCTGCAGCAGATGCGGATGATCGGGCAAATGGTAGAAAACTTTCGCCGTCGTCAGACCATAACCGGCGAGCTGGAGTTCAAAGGCTGACTTTGCGTTCAAAGCGGACGTCGTCATGGCGATTTCCCCTTTTTGTGAAGAGCCTTATTGTCAGGCTCCTGAATAGGAGATAATCACTCTAAATGGTTTTTAAACTGTAAAAACAATATATTAGCATCAGTCAGCAGCGAGTGCTGCCAGTTGCCATTTCTGACGATGCGTCATTGTGGATCATAGACGCGCCGATTGTCTAATTTACCTTGCCCGCAATGGAAGGTAGACAGGGCACCCGATGGTCTCGCCTTTCACGGCAAGCCGTCTCATCCGGCGGGAGGTGCCGGTCAGTTTTTGGGTGCATTTATACGAGCGGGATATCGTCCGGCTCGCGGAATGCTGAAGGAGGAAATCATGTCGGAAAAGCTTTACCCGGTCCTTGCCGAGGCAAAGAGAAACACGCTCATCGACAACGCAACTTATCTTGAATGGTATCAGGAAAGCGTGAGCGACCCGGACAGCTTCTGGGCAAAGCACGGACGACGCATCGACTGGTTCAAGCCTTTCACCAAGGTCAAGAACACCGATTTCAACGGCGACGTGTCCATCAAATGGTATGAGGACGGCGTTACCAACGTTTCCTATAACTGTATCGACCGCCACCTGAAGAGCCGTGGTGATCAGGTTGCGATCATCTGGGAAGGCGACAATCCCTATATCGACAAGAAGATCACCTATCGCGAACTGCATGAGAATGTCTGCCGCCTCGCAAATGTGCTGAAGAAGCACGGCGTGAAAAAGGGCGACCGCGTCACGATCTATCTGCCGATGATCCCGGAAGCGGCCTATGCGATGCTGGCCTGCGCGCGCATCGGCGCTGTGCACTCGGTCGTCTTCGCCGGTTTCTCGCCGGAGGCACTGGCCGGTCGTATCGTCGACTGCGAATCCACTTTCGTCATCACGGCCGATGAAGGCGTGCGCGGCGGCAAGCCGGTTCCGCTGAAGGAAAACACCGATACCGCCATCGACATTGCTGCCAAGCAATATGTCATGGTCAACAAGGTTCTCACCGTGCGCCGCACCGGCGGCAAGGTGAGCTGGGGACCGGGTCGCGACCTCTGGTATCATCAGGAAGTCGCGAGCGTCGAACCGACCTGCGACCCGGAACCGATGAATGCGGAAGACCCGCTCTTCATCCTCTATACCTCCGGCTCGACCGGCAAGCCGAAGGGCGTGCTGCACACGACGGCTGGCTATCTCGTCTATGCATCGATGACGCACCAATATGTCTTCGACTATCATGACGGCGACATTTACTGGTGCACGGCGGATGTGGGCTGGGTGACGGGCCATTCCTATATCGTCTACGGCCCACTGGCCAACGGCGCGACGACATTGATGTTCGAGGGCGTGCCCAACTTCCCCGATCAGGGACGTTTCTGGGAAGTCGTCGACAAGCATCACGTCAACATCTTCTACACGGCCCCGACGGCCATCCGCGCCCTGATGGGCGCCGGCGATGAATTCGTCACCCGCTCGTCGCGCTCGACGCTACGCCTGCTCGGCTCGGTCGGCGAGCCGATCAATCCGGAAGCCTGGGAATGGTATTACAACGTCGTTGGTGACCAGCGGTCGCCGATTGTCGATACATGGTGGCAGACGGAAACCGGCGGCATTCTCATCACCCCGCTGCCCGGCGCAACGGACCTCAAGCCGGGTTCGGCAACGCGTCCTTTCTTCGGTATCAAGCCGGAACTGGTGGACAATGAAGGTGCCGTGGTTGAAGGTGCCGTGGACGGTAATCTCTGCATCATCGACAGCTGGCCAGGCCAGATGCGCACGCTTTACGGCGATCACGGGCGCTTCATCGAAGCTTATTTCTCGACCTATAAGGGCAAGTACTTCACCGGCGACGGCTGCCGTCGCGACGAAGACGGCTATTACTGGATCACGGGTCGCGTCGACGACGTGCTCAACATTTCCGGCCACCGCCTCGGCACGGCGGAAATCGAATCGGCACTCGTCTCGCATCACTCGGTTTCAGAAGCCGCTGTCGTAGGCTATCCGCATCCGATCAAGGGACAGGGCATCTATTGCTATGTCACGCTGATGACCGGCGAGGCCGTTCAGGACGAAGATGCGCTACGCAAGGAACTGACCCAGCACGTGCGCAAGGAGATCGGTCCTATCGCCACGCCGGACAAGATACAGTTCTCGCCGGGCCTGCCGAAAACCCGCTCGGGCAAGATCATGCGCCGCATCCTGCGCAAGATCGCCGAAGACGAGTTTGGTGCACTGGGCGATACCTCGACGCTGGCTGATCCGGGCGTCGTGGACGATTTGATCGAAAATCGCCAGAACAAGAAGTGACAAACAAAAAGGCCGGGAAGTTCCCGGCCTTTTCACATTGCGATTAGACATTCGCTTTCGACATCTATCGAATAGATTTTCCGCGCCGCAACGACCTGAAATATTTTTTCAAGCGGACGCATATGGGTGATCTCCCAAGCCAGCCAACCATCTTCGAAATATGAGGCACAAGCCGCTTTCATATCGTCACGTGTAAAGGGCCGAACACGACCAATCCGGACCAGTGCTACCGCATAGCCATCCGGATCGTAATCGCCATCTTTCTCCAGAAACCGCTGATTCTCGACAATCAGCAAATCTTCGCCTGCATTGAGATTGGGAACCCAGCGTCTCACCTCCAGGGTTTTCTCCCCAGACGCTATTCGGCGACCGCTTGGAGCGACGATCGAGATTGCTTTTACCAGCATCGATAATCGATCCTCACAGGATAATCAGAAATCGATCGACCGACCCTTTATCTCCCAATCGCCGAAACGGGCTGGATCCTTGCCGCCGCGTCCGCCGATTTCGCGGGGTGCTTCGTTTGCCTTTTCAGCTAAGCGGCGCGCCTCGGCTTCCTTCAGCGCGCGCTGGGCAGCAGGCGGCAGGTCTTCGAACGTGCGCTTGTCTACGTTTTCCGGGCTTTGGGTTGCTTCGGTTTTTTCGCTCATCGATCACATTCCTGTTGGCTGCATCAGCTCCCATTATTGAAGCGAAGCCTGTTCATACCCATCATATAGGCAGAAAGGTATCTGGTGCAAAACCCTTGCGGGTCATGTAGCCTAAGATTTGGAGACCGCCACGGATGAATATGACAAAAACTGCCATGCTGATCGCCCTCATGACGGTCATGTTCATGAGCATCGGCTATTTGCTGGGCGGTGGCGGCGGCATGATGATTGCGCTTGTGATTGCAGTCGCCATGAACCTGTTCGGCTACTGGAACTCCGACAAGATGGTGCTGCGCATGTACAATGCGCAGCAAGTGGACGAGCGCAGCGCGCCGGACTATTACCGCATGGTGAGCGGCCTTGCCGCCAATGCGGGCCTTCCCATGCCGAAAGTCTATATCATCCACGAAGACCAGCCGAACGCTTTTGCCACAGGCCGCAATCCCGAAAATGCTGCCGTTGCAGCCACAACCGGGCTCCTCAACCGCCTGACGCCGGAAGAGGTCGCTGGCGTGATGGCGCATGAGCTGGCACACGTCCAGAACCGCGACACGCTGACCATGACAATCGTGGCAACCCTTGCCGGTGCCATATCCATGCTCGGCAATTTTGCTTTCTTCCTTGGCGGCAACCGCGAGAACGGCAACGGCATCATGGGCGTCGTCGGCACCATTCTTGCCATGATCGTCGCTCCCTTTGCCGCGATGATCGTACAGATGGCCGTCAGCCGCACCCGCGAATATGCCGCCGACAAGCGCGGCGCGGAAATCTGCGGCAATCCGCTGTGGCTGTCCTCGGCGCTGGGCAAGATCGCGCGCGGAGCCAAGGCCATCCCGAACGAGGAAGCCGAACACAACCCCGCGACCGCGCATATGTTCATCATCAATCCCTTGAGCGGGCGTGGAGCGGACAATCTTTTCTCGACACATCCCGACACCGACAACCGTATTGCAGCACTGGAACAGATGGCTGCCGAAATGGGCATCCGCTCCGCTGGAATGACACCGCGTGCCGCTGCCCCTTCCCAAAGCAGTGGTCCATGGGGTAATGCAGGTAGTAACAGCAATGGCGGTTCCGGTTATCGAGGGCCGTGGTCATAGAGCATGATCCCGAAAAGTGGGAACCGCCTACGCGGAGAAAACAGTCCACTGGACTGTTTTCTGATCCCGCTTCGATCGGACAAGATCATGCTTAAACAGACATCATCTGATAAAGCAGAACAGTGTGAACGATAAAAAGCCCGCGCCGAAGCGTGGAAACAAAAAGCCACAATCCAACAACAGCGCTGCAGAGCTGCGCCCCGGTCTAGCCGCGCGCCTGACTGCGGCGCGGCTGCTTGGCGCGGTGATTGAAAAGAACACCTCGCTTGACGGCCTGACCGACAATACCCACGGTCATCCGCAATATCTGGCGCTGGAGCCGCGCGACCGCGCACTGGTTCGCGCTATTCTGGGTTCTGCGCTGCGCAATCGCGGCAGCATCGAACGCGCCATCAACAAGCGGCTCGACCGGCCATTGCCGGAAAATGCCGTGGCGCTGAAGCATCTTCTGCATGTCGCCATCGCGCAGATTTTCTATCTGGACCTGCCCGACCATTCGGCGGTCGATCTTGCGGTGGAAGCGGCGAACAACGATCCGCGCAACCGCAAATATGCCGGTCTCGTCAATGCACTGCTGCGTCGCCTTTCGCGCAACAAGGAACGTGCTCTCGCCCACACGCTTGAGCCCGAAACCAATGTGCCGGAGTGGTTTGCCAAAAGCATCACCGACGCCTATGGCGCGGAAAAAGCAGCAGCCATTCTCGCCATGCATGCCTATGAGCCGCCGATCGATTTCACGGTCAAGGGCGACGCAAAGGCGTGGGCCGAAAAGCTCGGCGGCGTAGCATTGCCCAATGGTTCGGTGCGCCTGCAAACGGTTGAGGGTAATCTCACCGACCTGCCCGGCTTTGCCGAGGGCGACTGGTGGGTGCAGGATGTGGCCGCGAGCCTGCCTGCGCGCCTGATGGGTGATATCAAGGACAAACGGGTTGCCGACCTGTGCGCCGCCCCCGGCGGCAAGACCGCGCAGCTTGTGCTTCAGGGCGCCGACGTGACTGCGCTCGACCTGTCCGAAAACCGGCTCAAGCGCCTGCGTGGCAACCTGGAACGGCTCGGTTTCGAGGCGAAGACCGTCGCCACCAATCTGATGGATTTCCAGCCGGACGAACTGTTCGACGCCGTGCTTCTGGATGCGCCGTGCTCTTCCACCGGCACGGTGCGCCGTCACCCGGACGTGCCGTGGACCAAGACGCCGCAGGACATTGCAAAACTCGCGGAACTTCAGGGCAAGCTTTTGGCCCACGCAGCTACTCTGGTCAAACCCGGCGGCGTAATCGTCTTTTCCAATTGTTCGCTGCATCCGCTCGAAGGCGAGGAAATGGCCCGCAAGGCGGCGGAAAATCCGCTGCTGGAGCCTTTCCCGATTACGGAGCAGGATTGCGCCGGATTGGATGGGTTGGTGACGGCGGAAGGTTTTCTACGATCCACTCCGGCAGACCTGCCGCCGGATCGTTTTGAGGGCAATCCGCAAATGGCTGGCATGGACGGCTTCTTCGCGGCCCGCTTCAAGCGCATATAGCAATCGCTGATAAATTAGCAAAACTGGCATAGGATGCATGACTTGCATCCTATGGTTAACGCTCGATTCACCATTTCAGTACAATTGTATCAAAGGACACCGGCTGTTCGATCTGGCCGCAGAATAATGAAAAACGATAAGGAGAAAGACCGGGTGGCAGTTGCCCTCAGCGAAACCCCGCACCTTTGGGGACTGGCCGTTGCACAGGCTTGGCGCAAGTTCAGCCGCCGTCTGCGCATGGGGCCTCTCTATCGCTGGCGCTTCACCGGCTTTACGCCGGACCGTATCCTGATCGCACCGCCTGATCTGCGCGTCGCCGACCCGCAATTGGCGCAGGAATTCTACCACGGCCGTTTTGCGCTGGCCGGTCGTCTGGTCGAAACCGGCGGATTGTCGCCCTTCGCTGTCGAACCTCCGACGCCGGAATGGGAAGCAGCACTTCAGAGTTTCGGCTGGCTGCGCCATCTGAAAAGCGCCAATAGCGAACTGGCAACCGCCAACGCGCGCGCGCTCGTAGATGACTGGATGCGCATGTTCGGCAAGCGGATCGGTGGCATCGCCTGGTCGCCGGAAGTCACCGCCCAGCGCATCATCGCCTGGCTCCAGCATTCGAACCTCATTCTGTCGGGTGCCGAACTCCCCGCCTATCGCCGCTTCATGCGTTCGCTGGCCATGCAGGTACGTTACCTGCGCACCGTTGCAGCCGCCATGGATGATGGCGAAGAACGCTTACGCGCCCGCATCGCATTGGCATTCGCCGCTCTGGCTCTGCCTGTTTCGCCGCCGACTGCACGCGCCGCCCGGCGCAATCTCGAATATGAACTGAAACGCCAGATTCTGCCCGATGGCGGGCATATCTCGCGCAATCCCGTTACGGTTCTGGAACTTTTGGCCGATCTTTTGCCGCTTCGCCAGACCTATGCCAATGGCACGGAAGCACCGCCCAAGGCGCTGATCGAAGCCGTTGAGCGCATGTTGCCAGCACTGCGTTTCTTCCGCCATCAGGATGGCAGCCTTGCGCTTTTCAACGGCGTCGGCCCGACCATGCCGGAACGCATCATCTCGGTTCTCAGGCATGATGAGACCGCCGGATCACCGCTGACCCATGCCCCCTATTCCGGCTATGAACGGCTTTCGATGGGTTCGACCACCATCATCGCCGATACCGGACTGCCGCCGCCGGTCACCGCATCGCGGGATGCCCATGCCGGTTGTCTCGCCTTCGAAATGTCCTCCGGGCGCCAGCGCTATATCGTCAATTCCGGCATCGACCGTTTCGGTCCGCCGGAATTTCGTCCATTGGGCCGCTCGACGGCTGCGCACTCCACCGCCACCATCAACGACACCTCCTCGTGCCGTTTCAGCCTCAATGTCGGCCTTTCCAACATGATCGGCACCCCGATTATTGCAGGCCCCACCCGCGTGCAGCGCGACCGGATCGAGGAAATGGGGCGACAGGGTTTCGTCGCCAGCCATGACGGCTATGCGCGCCTGTTCGGCATCTATCACGAACGCCGCCTCGTGCTGTCGCATAATGGCAGCGTCATTCAGGGTGCCGACCGGTTCTATCGTGGCGATGGCCGTCCGTTGAAGGCAAACGGACGCGACAATATTGCCGTCCGTTTCCACCTGCATCCGTCGGTCGATATTTCCTTCGATGAGAATGGGTTGATCGTTCTGTCGGCGGACCGCGACGATACCTGGGTCTTCTCCTGTTTTGAAGTTGCGCCGCAGCTGGAGGATTCGATCTTCTTTGCAGGCTTCCGCGGCCCCGTGACGTCGAAGCAGATCGTGCTCTCCTTCCCGGCATCAGAATTGCCGGAAGTGAACTGGCAGTTCAGCCGCGTCGCACTCGGCAGTTACGTATAATCTGCCTCCCGCTGCTCCCCCTTCGAGACGGCGCTGCGCGCCTCCTCAGGATGAGGGTGGAGCGTAATCAATGAGCCTCGACGAACGGCACGCGGCGTTTGCGAGCCGGTAGCGACAGATCCATTCTGAAATACTCTTCAAGCACCAACGCCCTCACCCTGAGGAGGCGCGCAGCGCCGTCTCGAAGGGTCGAGGGTCAATGGGATCGAATGCGGAGCAAGAAATACCTCTTCACCGTTCTTTTCCGGCCTTTTGCGGTAGGATTCTCGGCGCGTCTGTGTTAGGGCGAGCCGTCCACTTTCCTGAACGCATCCGTTTCAGCAACGAAGAGACCAACTCCCTATGGCTGTCAGCTCCAAGCATATTCCCGCTCCCGATCTTCATCGGGTGCGCCGCGCCCTCCTTTCTGTTTCCGACAAAACCGGCCTGATCGATTTCGCCAAAGCGCTTCACGCGCAGGGTATCGAAATCCTCTCGACAGGCGGCACCGCCAAGTCGATTGCCGCCGAAGGCATTCCGGTGAAGGATGTATCCGAAGTAACCGGCTTTCCGGAAATCATGGACGGGCGCGTCAAGACGCTGCATCCGGCAGTCCATGGCGGCCTGCTCGCCGTACGCAATGACCCTGAACACGTCGCGGCCATGGAAGAACACGGTATTGGCGGCATCGATCTTGCTGTCATCAATCTTTATCCGTTCGAGGAAGTCCGCTTCAAGGGCGGCGACTACGACACCACCGTCGAGAACATCGACATTGGTGGCCCGGCGATGATCCGCGCTTCGGCCAAGAACCATGCCTATGTCGCAACGGTCGTTGATCCTGCCGACTATGCCGACGTCGTCGCCGAACTCGAAAAGAACAAAGGCTCCCTGCCGCTCGCCTTCCGCAAGAAGCTTGCCGCAAAAGCCTTCTCGCGCACGGCAGCCTATGATGCAGCCATTTCCAACTGGTTTGCCGAAGCAATCAACGAAGAAACCCCGACCTACCGCTCGGTCGCAGGCAAGCTGCATTCCGTCATGCGCTACGGTGAAAACCCGCACCAGACGGCTGGCTTCTATCTTACCGGCGAACAACGTCCGGGCGTCGCCACCGCGACCCAACTTCAGGGCAAGCAGCTCTCCTACAACAACATCAACGACACCGATGCGGCTTTTGAGCTGGTGGCCGAATTCGATCCTGCCCGTACCGCAGCCGTCGCCATCATCAAGCACGCCAATCCGTGCGGCGTGGCGGAAGCCGCAACGATCAAGGAAGCCTATCTCAAGGCGCTTGCCTGCGATCCGGTTTCGGCCTTTGGTGGCATCGTTGCGCTCAACCAGACACTCGATGAGGAAGCCGCTGAAGAGATCGTGAAAATCTTCACCGAAGTCATCATCGCACCGGATGCCACCGAAGGCGCACAGGCCATCGTCGCAGCCAAGAAGAACCTGCGTCTGCTCGTGACCGGCGGCCTGCCAGACCCACGCGCAAAGGGCATTGCCGCCAAGACCGTTGCCGGTGGTCTGCTGGTCCAGTCGCGCGACAACGGCGTGGTCGATGATCTCGATCTCAAGGTCGTTACCAAGCGTGCGCCGACCGAAGCCGAGCTCAACGATCTGAAATTTGCTTTCCGCGTCGGCAAGCATGTGAAGTCGAACGCCATCGTCTATGTGAAGGACGGCGCAACGGTCGGCATCGGCGCAGGCCAGATGAGCCGCGTGGATTCGGCCCGCATCGCAGCCCGCAAGGCTGAAGATGCTGCCGAAGCCGCAGGTCTTGCAGAACCGCTCACCAAGGGCTGCGTGGTCGCGTCCGATGCGTTCTTCCCGTTTGCCGACGGTCTGCTGTCCGCCGTTCAGGCCGGTGCAACCGCCGTCATCCAGCCGGGCGGCTCCATGCGGGACGACGAAGTGATCGCCGCCGCCGACGAACATGGCATCGCCATGGTCATGACCGGCATGCGCCACTTCCGACATTAGGGCTTCTACGCATTATCCTGCGCAAAACCGCTTCGCACTTTTGCTGGAAATGCTCTAACTCCTTATAAAAAAGCACTTATCGAGGCCCCGGAACCAACCATTCCGGGGCCTCGTTTTCATTGAGTTTCATATTGTTTCGTTTAAATTCGTTTTCAGCATAGACCGGATCAACGGAGGAGCCCGCCCCATGACGCAGTTTATCGGTTCCATCGACCAGGGAACCACGAGTTCGCGTTTCATCATTTTCGACAGGCAGGGCGATATCGTCGCGAGCGA
>WPCJ01082600.1_pt1 | contig 10735 bp, 9 predicted proteins | sample 5399831 | NCBI WGS metagenome assembly WPCJ01 (sample SAMN12869470, study PRJNA574797) | sludge metagenome | isolation source: wastewater treatment of pH10 | place: China:Beijing | collected 2019-05-20 | reverse complement strand
GATCGTTCTGATTGCCGGTTTTGGTGCCGGGTGCAGTGCCGATACGATGCGCTTCACTGATGGTATCAGTACGGGCTCTACGTCCAGTCAGCGTGTCGCACAGCAGCCGGCTGGCGATCTTTATGCATCTGCGGCTCCCGTAGCTCCCGCTTCGAGCGGTTCCGTTCAGCGCAATTCACTGCCTCCTGTGTCTTCTGCGCCGATGGCAGCGCCTGTGGCGGCGGCACGGCAGTCGGTTCAGGCTCCGGTTGCAGCGGCATCCAATAACATTCAGAATCAGGTAGGGCAGGCGCAGGATATGGCTGCAAACCGTGTGAACAACACGGTCAATGCCGCTGAAACCAAAGTTGCCAGCGCGGCCACCTCCACGCGCAACACCGTAAACGGTGCGCAGGAAAAGGTTCTCGGCCAGCTTCCGGCGAACCCGGCCATGCCACGACCAACGGATAACAATATCGCGGTCGTCCCGCAGGCACCTGCCGTCAACGGCAAGAAGCCTTCGGCAAACGATATGGCTTCGGCAGGCGCAAACGCTACGACGCCGCCAGCGCCGAACGGTACCTACACGGTTAAGAGTGGCGATTCGCTCTTCTCCATCGCGCAGAAGCATAACGTTCCTGTCGAGCAGTTGAAGAAGGCAAACGGCCTGTCGAACGGCGCTATCCGGGTCGGCCAGGCGCTCGTCATTCCTTCTGCCGCAGCGGGCAATGCAACGCAGGTTGCTGCAGTTTCGCAGCCGCCGGAAAATCCGGCCAAGGCTGCCACGGCACCAGCCGCCAATGCCGATGTGAAGCCTTACACGCCGCCAACGGCGAGCAACAAGGTGATCGAGGATGCCGAAAAGGATCAGGCGGCAGCGCCTTCTTCAACCGGCATTTCTCAGATGCGCTGGCCGGTACGTGGCCGTATTCTCGCAAGTTTCGGCCAGCGTGACGGTACATCGGTGAGTGACGGCATAGATATCATGGTTCCGGAAGGCACATCGGTGAAGGCTGCTGAAAACGGCGTCGTCATCTATGCGGGTGACGGTCTCAAGGAGTTCGGCCAGACGGTTCTGATCCGCCACGATAATGGCCTTGTCACTGTTTACGGTCACAACAGCCAGATACTGGTTCAACGTGGGCAGAAGGTGCGTCGCGGCGAAGAAGTTGCAAAGTCGGGTATGAGCGGCAACGCGAAGTCTCCGAAGCTGCATTTCGAAGTGCGCAAGAATTCGTCTCCGGTCAATCCTAACAAGTATCTGGAATCCTGATAAAAAATGATCAGCTAAAGAAAGAAGGCGGGCCAGAAGCCCGCCTTTCTTTTATGGTTGGTTCATCGTTTTACATCGCAATCCCGAGGCGACCTGCCAGATCCTGGATATATTGCCATGCAACACGTCCCGAACGGTTTCCGCGTGTCGTGGACCATTCCAGCGCTTCGGCATGCATCTTGGCCGGATCGTAAGCCAGCTTAAAATAGGCCGCATAGCCATCGACCATGGCGAGATAATCGTCTTGGCTACATTTGTGGAAGCCAAGCCAAAGACCGAAACGGTCTGAAAGCGATACTTTTTCCTCAATGGCTTCCGAAGGATTGATTGCCGTCGAGCGCTCATTATCGATCATGTCGCGCGGCATCAGATGACGCCGGTTCGACGTCGCATAGAAGATCACATTGCCGGGGCGACCTTCCACGCCGCCTTCAAGCGCCGCCTTGAGCGATTTGTAGGACGTATCGTCATGATCGAAGGAAAGGTCGTCGCAGAACAGGATGAAGCGATAGTCCGTTTCCTTGATGAGGTTCATCAATGTTGGAAGACTATCGATATCCTCGCGATGAATTTCGATCAGCTTCAGCGGAGCGCGGTCCGACATTTCTGCATTCACGCTTGCCTGCGCAGCCTTGACGAGCGAGGATTTGCCCATGCCGCGCGCGCCCCAGAGCAGCACATTATTGGCTGGAAATCCCTTTGCGAAGCGGCGGGTATTGTCTACGAGCTGGTCACGTACCAAATCTACGCCACGGATCAGTGCGATATCCACGCGGTTCACGCGGCTGACCGGATCCAGGGTCAGTCGTTCGGGAGCCCAGACGAAACAGTCTGTGGCATCAAGATCGGGTGTTTTAGCTTCCGGCGGCGCGATGCGTTCCAGAGCGGCGATCAAACGGTCCAGTTTCTGGCTGAGTATGTCTTCGGTCGTCATTTCATGCCCCTGATGATAGGGGTAACGGCTTAACATGTCACAGCGGAGGCGAAAAGTGTGCGACCTTGGCGCAGGCGGGATCATCGCCGGTTGCATTTGGCGCGCTAACCATTGTAATGCCGATAATAATTTGTCTTCGAGACTTCAGAGGAGTTCCTAATGTTCGTAACACCGGCTTTCGCTCAGGCATCCGGCGGCGCTGTTGGACCAGATATGCTCATGAGCATTCTGCCGTTCATCCTGATCTTCGTGATCATGTACTTCCTTATCATCCGCCCGCAGCGGACCCAGATGAAGAAGCGTCAGGAAATGCTGACCCAGGTTCGTCGCGGCGATACCGTCGTGACCGGCGGCGGCATTGTCGGAAAGGTTCAGAAGGTTGTTGATGACAACGAACTTGAAGTCGAAATCGCTGAAGGTGTGCGCATCCGCGTTATGCGCAGCACGCTGATGGATGTTCGCGTCAAGGGCGAGCCCGTCGCCGACAACAAGAACAAATAATTCTTTTTACGACACGCAGGCCCCGGTAAGATTTCCATAACCGGGGCCTGCGCATTATTCGGTAAGCGCTAATATACGATGCGCGTGCCACGACGCCGGAGAGCGGTTCGCAACAGGTGAACTCCGGCATGCTCTATCCAAGCTGATACGGAATTGCTGCTCTATGCTCTATTTTTCACGCTGGAAATCTGCCCTGATCTGGCTTGCGGTTCTCGTGAGTTTCATCATTGCATCCCCTAACTTTTTCTCGCGTGAAACGCTGGCAAAACTGCCAAATTTCCTGCCGAAGCAGCAGATCGCTCTTGGGCTAGATCTCTCCGGCGGCTCTCGTCTGGTTCTGCAAGTGCAGAATGCTGGACGAGGGGAACTCGAGCGCACGGCCAATATTATGCGGCAGCGCCTGGAGGAGCTCGGTTATGGTAAACCTCTTGTTGAAGAGGAAAACCGCAATCAGATTCGGGTCGAAGTTCCCGGCGTCTATGACGCGCAGCTTCTGAAAGACATTCTCAGCGTTCGCGGTGACTTCTCTTTCCGCGCTGTAGACAGCACCATGTCGCCTGATGATGCCATTCGTGGCACGCCACCGGCTGACAGTGAAATCATCTATTCCTATGACGATCCGCCGGTCGGCTATCTCGTCAAGAAGCAGCCGATCTTGACTGGCGCCAATGTGACCGATGCCAAGGCGACACTGTCGGACGACGATACCGAGCCTCTCATCACGCTGACGTTGGACGATGCAGGCCGCAAGAACCTTGCCGAAGCAACATCGCATCTGGTTGGTGGTAGCTTTGCTATCGTCGTTGATAATCAGATCGTTTCAGCGCCCGCCGTTGATGAGAAGCTCGATACCAACGAGCTACAGATTTCAGGTGCTTTCGATCTTCAGGCTGCCAACAACATGGCGGTCGTGCTGCGCTCCGGTGCGCTGCCGCAGAATGTCACGGTTCTGGAAGAACGCACAATCGCATCGGCTCTGGGCGAAGACTATGCCAGTGCGGCTGCGTTGGCGGCCTTGCTTGCAGCACTGCTCGTCGGCCTGTTCATGGTCTTGTCCTACGGTATCCTCGGCGTGATCGCCATGGTCGCATTGGCCGTCAATATCATCATCCTGACAGCCATATTATCGCTGATCGGCGCCTCGATCAGTCTCGCCAGCATTGCCGGTCTGGTGCTGACTATCGGCTTGGCCGTTGACGCCCACATCCTGATTTACGAGCGCGTGCGCGAAGATCGCCGCAAGGGCTATTCCGTCGTTCAGGCTATGGAATCCGGATTCTATCGCGCTCTCTCGACCATTATTGATGCGAACCTCACCACACTTATTGCAGCGCTCGTTTTGTTCCTGCTCGGATCGGGAACAGTTCATGGCTTCGCGCTGACGGTGGCGGTCGGTATCGGTACGACGCTTTTCACCACGCTTACCTTCACCCGTCTGCTGATCGCGCAATGGGTACGCACGGCCAAGCCGAAGGAAGTGCCGAAGCGCCGTCTGAAACTGGTTCCGACTGTAACGCACATTCCGTTCATGCGTCTGCAATTCGTGACGCTCGGCATCTCGGTGCTGGCCTGCGCCATCGTGGTCGCGCTGTTCGTCAATATCGGCTTCAATTACGGCATTGATTTCCGTGGTGGCTCGATGGTTGAACTGCAGGCCCGCAGCGGCGACGCCAACCTTGAAGACATCACCGAGCGTCTTACCGAACTCAACATCGACAGCGCCCGTGTCCTGCCGGCAAAGTCCCCGCGCTCTGCCCTTGTCATTATAGGCAGTCAGGAAGTTGGCGACGATGCCGAACAAACCGTCGCCGTGAAGCTGCGTGGAGAGTTCGAGCAAGATTATTCGTTCCAGCGCGTTGAAGTCGTTGGCCCGACAGTTTCGGAACAGCTTTCCCGCGCCGGTATTCTGGCGGTTATTTTGTCGCTGATCGGCATCTTCATCTACGTATGGGTCCGGTTCCGCTGGCAACTAGCGCTTGGCGCGGTGCTGTCGACCTTGCACGACGTTATTATCCTCGCGGGTATGTTCATTGTTTTCCGCATGGAGTTCAATCTGTGGAGCGTTGCGGCGATCCTGACGATCATCGGGTATTCGCTCAATGATACGGTCGTGATTTACGACCGTGTGCGTGAGAATCTGCGCGTCTATAAAAGCGCGCCGTTGCCTGCCATCATCGACGCCTCGATCAACCAGACGCTGTCACGCACCTTACTGACGTCCTTTGTGACCTTTCTCGCACACATCCCGCTCTATGCCTTCGGTGGCGCGGACATCCGCAGCTTTGCACTGGCACTGAGCGTCGGTATCATTGTTGCAAGCTATTCATCGATCTTCATTGCTGCTCCATTGCTGGTTCAGTTCGGCCTCAAGCCACGCGGGCCGGATGAATCCAGCGATCAAATGGATGACGAACTGGCACAGTCGCTGAATTTGGAAAGCTGAAAATGGCCAAAGGGATAGAGATACGCGAGGCCCATTTTCCGGGCCGTGCTCCCATTGATGCCTATGGCGACGGGGGCTTCCGTTTTGCCGAAATGTCGCATCGCGGCTCCATTCTTTGCCTGCCTTCGGGCATTCATGGCTGGGAACCCGCGACACCGCCGATACTTGGCAAAGCCGATCTCAAGATGATCCTTGAGCAGGCATCCGATATTGAAATTCTTCTGGTGGGGACGGGCATGGATTTGCGCCGTATCCCTGAAGATGTGCGCGCCATCCTGCGCGAACACCGCATTTCTTCCGATCCCATGAGCACGGGTGCAGCCGTCCGAACCTATAATGTGCTTCTGGCCGAAGATCGCGCGGTTGCGGCGGCACTGATTGCTGTAGACTGACATCATGAACGAGAATGAGGCACATTGCCTGGCATTGCTTCGCGAAGCTGACCGGGATCGCTATCTTTCAGTGCTTTATGCACCGGAGGATCGTCGCGGCGGTCTGGCTGCATTGTATGCGTTTAATGCGGAAGTTGCGCGTATCCGTGATCTGGTCCACGAACCGCTGCCGGGTGAAGTCCGGCTGCAATGGTGGCGCGACCTCATCAACGGCGAGGCGAGGGGCAGTACCGAAGCGCATCCCGTGGCCGCAGCACTGATCGGCACCATTGAAAAATATGAGCTGCCCCGAGCTGCCTTCGATAATTATTGCGAAGCGCGCATCTTCGATCTTTATGATGACCCGATGCCCAGCCGCAATGATCTGGAAGGTTATTGCGGTGAAACCGCATCGGCGATCATCCAGTTAGCCGGCTTTATACTGGACAGGGATGCCGCGCAGGCGCAGACGGAAACCACTGGCCATACTGGCGTGGCGCAGGCAGTGACAGGCTTGCTCCGCCTTATGCCTATTCACCGGCGGCGCGGGCAACTCTATGTTCCTGCTGATATGTTGCAGGCGGTTGGCGTGACGCGCGAGGCATTTATCGCTGGCGAAGACAAGGCTGCTGTCGAGCGCGTGATCAGCATCATGCTGGCTTTCGCGCGTGAACATCTGGCAATTTTCGAGAAGAACAAATCAGAGTTGCCGAAGAGCCTCGCTCCGGCGTTTCTGCCTTTGGCGCTTGCTCCAGCCTATCTGCGAGCAATCGAGCGCCTGGGCGGGCAGGCTGCGGAAAAGGTGGCGGACATTTCTGCCCTCCGAAAGCAATGGCTCATGTTTAGAGCCAACTTCTGAGCAGCCAGAGCCGATGGGCTTCAATTCAATCGAACGAAGCCCATCGCAATATCACTCAGCCAGTCCTAGCCCCAAACCCAGCCATTGACGGCAATCAGCCAGAGCACGTGCGGAAAGCGCTTGCTTCTTGGCGACAGTCTTTTCCTTGCCGCGCAGACGCTTGCCTTCCGGCTTTGGAACATCGACCGGCGGGAACAGGCCGAAATTTACCTTCATCGGCTGGAACGAACGCTTGCCCGGCTCATCGTCGGCAACGATGTGTCCACCTGTAATATGACCGAGCAGGGCGCCGAATGCGGTTGTTCCCGGCGGTGGCGTCAGCGTTTGCCCCAACTTTTCTGCCGCAGTGAAACGACCTGCCAGCAGGCCGATAGCTGATGATTCGACATAGCCTTCACAGCCTGTCACCTGACCGGCAAAGCGCAATGTCTCGCGTGATTTCAGGCGAAGGGTAGCATCGAGCAGCACCGGAGAATTCAGATAGGTATTGCGATGAAGGCCGCCGAGACGGGCGAATTCCGCATTTTCCAGACCCGGAATCATCTTGAAGATGCCGGTCTGGGAGCCGTATTTCAGCTTCGTCTGGAAGCCGACCATGTTGTAAAGTGTGCCGAGAGCATTATCCTGACGGAGCTGCACAACGGCATATGCCTTTACGGTCGGATTGTGGGCATTGGTGAGCCCCATCGGCTTCATCGGTCCGTGACGCAAGGTTTCCGGTCCGCGTTCGGCCATCACCTCGATCGGCAGGCAGCCGTCGAAATAGGGTGTGCCTTCCCATTCCTTGAAGTCGGTCTTGTCGCCTTCGACCAATGCGGCCACAAAGGCTTCATACTGCTCCTTGTCCATAGGGCAGTTGATATAGTCTTTCCCAGTGCCGCCCGGACCAACCTTGTCATAACGCGACTGGAACCAGCAAACATCCATATTGATCGAATCAAAATGGATGATCGGTGCGATGGCATCAAAGAAGGCCAGAGCATCCGCACCGGTTTGCGCTTGAATGGCTTCAGCCAGCGAAGGCGCGGTGAGAGGTCCGGTGGCAACGATGCTCGTTCCCCATTCCTCTGGCGGAAGGCCAGTGACTTCTTCCCGAACGATTGTAATCAGTGGATGGGCTTCAAGCTTCGCAGTGACAGCCTGCGAAAAGCCTTCGCGGTCGACAGCCAATGCGCCACCAGCCGGAACCTGATGTGCATCGGCACAAGCCATGATGAGAGAACCGGCAAGGCGCATCTCGGCATGAAGAACACCGACGGCATTGGTCTCGGCGTCGTCCGAGCGGAAAGAGTTGGAGCAGACAAGCTCGGCCAGATTCTCCGTCTTATGGGCATCGGTGCCGCGCACAGGGCGCATCTCGTGCAATATGACGGGCACGCCAGCCTGTGCGAGCTGCCATGCAGCTTCAGAACCGGCAAGGCCGCCGCCGACGACGTGAACGGGAGAAAGATCGGATGTGTTTGACATGGGCCATTCCCTTATCGCCTTTGTTGAGTGCCTTCAATGGAGAAGGCTCGCTAAGGACGGGAATCGTGCCGCAAGAAGAAATGGCATCCGTCGCGGGAGGAGGAGCGACGGATGCCATTATGGTAAGACCGGTATTGGGAGGAGGAGAACCGGTCTTGTTATCGCAAAACCTGGGAGGAGGATGGTTCTGCGATGAACCAAGTCTGGTGGGAGGAGGAGCCAGACTTGGAGAAACCCATATCGGGAGAAACTGTGAGGCTCGTTAAATTAGCGAGCCCTGGTCTTTAACGGGCCTTGGTCTGGCGAGCCACGAACGGAATGTCCGCGCGGGAGATGCCAAGATCGTTCAGCTCACGGGTGGAGAGCTGGCTGAGTTCATTGACGGTGTCGCGGTAACGGCGCCAGTTGTTGTAAGAGCGGATAAGGTTCATCGTGCTATTCCTTCATCGTTGAGGAACTGGAGTTCTGTTCAATTCATCTCGTTTGTTGTCCATGATATAAGCTATTGTTTTCGCAGGTTGCAGACCCGAGTTTGCATAGCTGCTCTGCGGGTTCTGCACGACACGTTAAATCGATTAGACTGGCAGGGCACAAAATAGCCGCAAAGCGATTTGATCCAACCCTTTGCCGACAGCGTGGTTTCCTATATGTTCTCAACCGCTTACAGTTGCGACAGCACAACTGACAGACTGACCAGGAGCTAATTTGTCACTTTCCATTTCTGTTGAACGCCTGATCGAGAGATGGCAGCGAGACGGTCTGATTGATGTAGAAACAGCATCGAAGTTGAATGCCGATCTTGAAAAACGTGCTTCGGTCTTCAGCCTCGGTTCCGTTCTGGCCACGCTTGGCGGGCTGCTTCTTGGAGCAGCCGTTATCATGCTGGTTGCTGCCAACTGGCAGGAAATGCCGCGCCTTATGCGCATTGGCCTCATATTCGTTCTTATATGGGCGAGCTATCTTGGCGGCGCCTGGCGGCAGTCTCGCGGTGACAAGATGTTCCCCGGCGTACTCTATATTGTAGGGGCTGCATCGTTTGGGGCAGGGCTGGCGCTCGTGGGGCAAATGTATCATTTGTCCGGCGATATCCATTCCGCCGCAATTTACTGGTCTGTTGGTATCCTGATTTCAGCCTTTCTTCTGCGGGCGCCGGTATTGGCTGCTTTCGGTGCGGGTGTCGCCTGTTTCTATCTTTCGACTTATGTATTCGATGGCTCGTCCTACGATGATATGACCTATCGCTGGGTCGGCCCGCTGATTCTGCTCTTTGGCGCTATAGCAGCCCTTTTCACGCACTCGCGGCATGCGGCTCATCTATGGGCCATGTTCTCCATCGGCTGGGCTTTGCTCGTCTATGCCGAGCATGAGAGCAATACGGTATTGGTGCTTATGCTGCTCGTGGGAATCGGCCTGATACTGGCTGACGGCTTTGCCCATGCCACGCTGGAGAGACTGACCCGCTTCGCTCATCCGCTTGCGGCATACGGCCTGGCTCTTGCGCTGCTGGCGCTTGTCACGCTTCAGCTCAACCAGATGTTCTCCTATTCCAGCGTTACCGCAAGTTTGGATCGGGACATAGTATATAGCATCTTCATACTGGCGCTCGCGATCGGGGCGATTGCGGTGGCTGGTCGAAATAATGGTGGCTTGCGCTCCATCGCCTATGCCGCATTTTCGATCGAAGTCCTCTATCTGGCCTTTCAGACGGTCGGTACGATGATCGGAACGTCAGGATTCTTCCTGACTGCGGGCATCCTCGTGCTGCTGCTGGCTGCATTTGTGCGACGTATGGAGAACCGTTTCGGACGGAAAAGCAGCGTGGAGGTTCACCCATGACCATTCGGTTCAAATGGCTTTATGTCGGGGCAACCATCACTGCATTGCTGCAAACAGGCGTTCTTTATGCAGGTATCGAAAAACGCGCCTCTGTCTTGCGTTCAGGCACGGAAGTGACGCTTCAGACGGAACCGTTCGATCCGCGCGACCTGATGCGCGGCGACTATGTCGTTCTGGGTTACGAGATTTCCAGTCTGTCCCGAAAAGACATTCAGGGCGTGCGTCCTGCCGGTTCGAGGACTGTTTATGTGGCGGTGAAACCCGATTCGAACGGAATAGCACGCTTTTCTCGCGCCTCATTCCACCCGTTTTCGGAGCTTGCGTCTGGTGAGGTGCAGATTGGCGGCGAAGCCGTCTATTCCATCTCGGATGATCCGCAATCGAATATCCGTCTCAATTTCGGTATCGAGCGATATTATGTGCCCGAGGGGCAGGGACGCGCGATAGAAGACAGTCAGCGGGAGCGGCGGATCACCGCCGTTGTGGCGGTTGATCCGAAGGGAATGCCGGTCATTAAAGCCCTGCAGGAAGACGGACGACAGCTCTATCAGGAGCCTCTTTATTGATCCTGTCATCACGCACTGTTTCAAAAGGGTTGGCTGACGCGACAGGATCGCTATATAGAGACGGAAAGGGCAGGAAGAGCTCAGCCTGATCGAACCTTGTAAATCTATGCAAGGAAGGCGGCTTTTTTCCTTTGAACCGGGAAAATTGGATGATATAGAGACGCGCGCTTTCGAGGGGCGGTTCAATATCTGAGACGAATTATGGTGCGTTCTGAGGAATGTACTTCGGTTCAGAAGCGGATGTGGCGAAATTGGTAGACGCACCAGATTTAGGTTCTGGCGGGAGACCGTGGGGGTTCGAGTCCCTCCATCCGCACCAACTGCCATAAGGCAAAAGAATTTCTCTCCCGCGACAAGGCAAACAGGCCGGTGACGGCGGGACAATGACAAGAAGTGAAGGTTTGAACATGCAGGTTACCGAAACGCTCAATGAAGGGCTGAAGCGCGAGATCAAAGTCGTGGTTCCGGCCAAGGACCTCGAAGCCAAGCTCGCAGAGCGGCTGGAA
>WPCJ01036821.1_pt1 | contig 10745 bp, 8 predicted proteins | sample 5399831 | NCBI WGS metagenome assembly WPCJ01 (sample SAMN12869470, study PRJNA574797) | sludge metagenome | isolation source: wastewater treatment of pH10 | place: China:Beijing | collected 2019-05-20 | reverse complement strand
GGCGTCAGGCCGTGGACGCGGGCGGCGGCCTCGGAGGCGACGATCATCGCCGCCGCGCCGTCATTGAGGCCCGAGGCGTTGCCCGCCGTCACTGTCCCGTCCGGCCGCACGACCGGTTTCAGCTTGGCGAGGGCGTTCAGCGAGGTGGCGCGCGGATGCTCGTCCACGGTGAAGACGACGGGGTCGCCGCGTCGCTGGGGCACGGAGACGGGCGTGATCTCGGCGTCGAACCGGCCCGAGGCCAGGGCGGAGGCGGCCTTGGTCTGGCTGTCCAGGGCGAAGGCGTCCTGCGCCTCACGACTGACGCCCCATTGTTCGGCGACGTTCTCGGCCGTTTGGGGCATCGTATCCACGCCATAGTCGGCGCGCAGGGCCGGGTTGATGAAGCGCCAGCCCATCGTCGTGTCTTCGATCATCTGGGCGCGGTCGAAGGCGGTCGCGGCCTTGCCCATGACATAGGGGGCGCGGGTCATGCTCTCGGCGCCGCCGGCGATCATCAGCTCGGCCTCGCCCGCGCGGATGGCCTGCGCCGCCAGCCCCACCGCGTTGAGGCCCGAGCCGCACAAGCGGTTGATCGTCGACCCGGGCACGGTTTCAGGCAGGCCCGCCAGCAACACGGCCATGCGCGCGACGTTGCGGTTGTCCTCGCCCGATTGATTGGCGCAGCCCAGAATGACGTCCTCGACGGCGCTCCAGTCCAGCGCAGGGTTGCGCTGCGCCAGCGCCCGCAGCGGGATCGCCGCCAGATCGTCGGCGCGCACCGCCGACAGCCCGCCGTTCAGCCGTCCGACCGGCGTGCGGACGGCGTCGCAGACGAAGGCTTGCGTTGGGGCGGTCATTTTGCTTGCCCTACCGTTCGCCGCGCGGCGGCTCTCTTCTTGAGGGCGCTCATGCCGCCGCCGCCACTGCGATGGCCAGCGGGGCGCCGGTCTTGGCCGTGATCTCCTCGACCGTGACGCCGGGGGCGGTCTCGATCAGCGTCAGGCCGCCCTGTTTGCGGTCGACGGCGATGACGCCCAGATCGGTGATGATCAGATCCACGACCTTCCGACCGGTCAGGGGCAGGGCGCATTGCTCCAGAATCTTGGGCGAGCCGTCTTTGGCGACGTGATCCATCACCACGACGATCCGCTTGACCCCGGCGACCAGATCCATGGCGCCGCCCATGCCCTTCACCATCTTGCCGGGGATGGTCCAGTTGGCCAGATCGCCGTTGGCGGCGACCTCCATCGCCCCCAGCACGGCCATGTCGATGTGGCCGCCGCGGATCATGGCGAAGCTGTCGGCCGACGAGAAGAAGCTGGAGGTTGGCAGCACCGTCACCGTCTGCTTGCCGGCATTGATCAGGTCGGGGTCCGCCTCGCCCTCGTAGGGGAAGGGACCGATGCCGAGCAGGCCGTTCTCGCTTTGCAGCGTGACGCGGACGCCTTCGGGCACATGGTTGGCGACCAGCGTCGGAATGCCGATGCCCAGGTTCACATAGTAGCCGTCGCGCAGTTCCTGACCGGCGCGGGCGGCCATCTCGTCGCGGGTCCAGCTCATGACAAGGCCTCCTCGCGCGGACGGGTCGTCAGCTTCTCGATGCGCTTTTCATTGATGGTCGAGAGGACGATGCGGTCGACATAGATGCCCGGCGTATGGACGGCGTCGGGATCGAGGGCGCCTTCGGGGACGAACTCCTCGACCTCGACCACGGTGGTCTTTCCGGCGGTCGCCATGTTCGGATTGAAGTTGCGCGCCGTCTTGCGGAACATCAGGTTCCCGGCCGGATCGGCCCGCCAGGCCTTGATGATCGACAGGTCGGCGCGCAGCCAGGTCTCGCGCACATAGTCTTCGCCCTCGAAGGTCTCGACGGGCTTGCCCTCGGCGACGACGGTGCCGACGCCGGTCTTGGTGTAGAAGGCGGGGATGCCTGCGCCCCCCGCCCGGATGCGTTCGGCCAGGGTGCCCTGCGGGTTCAGTTCCAGTTCCAGTTCGCCCGAGAGATACTGCTGCTCGAACAGCTTGTTCTCGCCGACGTAGCTGGAGATCATCTTCTTCACCTGACGGCTCTCCAGCAGCATCCACAGGCCGAAGCCGTCGGCGCCTGCGTTGTTGGAAATGACGGTCAGCCCGCCGACCCCGGCCGCCCTGATCTCGGGGATCAGGCTCTCGGGATTGCCCGAGAGCCCGAAGCCGCCGGACATGATGGTCATGCCGTCGAACAACAGGCCCTCGAGCGCGGCGCGGGGAGAAGCGAAAATCTTGGACACGAACCGCAGGTCTTTCGATCAGGCCGCCGCGCGGGCGCGGCCGGACAGGTGCTCGTCCGCCTTGTCAGCGGCGCGCTGCAGGGTGAAGTCGAAGGCGACATAGGCGCTGTCGCCCTGACGCTGCGGCACCGGCAGCAGGCCGTCGCGCGTGGCGAAGGCGAAGTCGTCGGCCGCGAACGGATCGTCGCCGAAGTTGATCTGGGTCGTCAGCGAACGATAACCGGGCGCCTCGACGAAGAAGTGGACGTGGGCCGGGCGGTTGCCGTGGCGGCCGATGGCCTTCAGCATCCGGTCGGTCGCGCCGTTCGGCGGCACCGAATAGCCGCTGGGGATCTTGGAGCTGAAGTAGTAGCGGCCGTCCGCGCCGACCTTGATGCGGCGGCGGTTGTTGAACGGGGTCTGCTCGCCGGTCGGGTCGAAGTGGGAATAGAAGCCCTTCGAATTGGCGTGCCAGACGTGAAGGATGGCGTCGGCCGGGGCCTCGCCGTCGGGACCGACGATGTTGCCGGTCATATAGAGGGTCTCGGTGTCGTCGGCGTCGTCCGTCAGGTTGACGTTCTCGCCTTCGACCAGCGGCGCGCCCTCGACATAGAGGGGGCCTTCGATGGTGCGCGGGGTGCCGCCGGTGCGGCCCGCCTCGGCGTCCTTGGCGTCGAGGAACAGGTCCATGAAGTGCTCAAGACCCGTGCCCGGCACGATCAGGCCGAACTCCTGGGCGCCGTCCTGGAAGAATTTGATCGCGCCCCAGAACTCGTCCTCGCTGACGTCATGCTTGGCGATGACGCGCATCAGGGCCTCGATCACGTCGCGGGTGATGGATTTCAGTCGGGGATCGCCGCCCTCGACGGTCATGCCGCTGGCGCGGTCGAGAAGCTGTTGAACCTCGGGCGTGGCGACGAAATCTTCGGTCATGTCTTCTTCCTCTCCAATAGTGTTGGCCCTTGTGGGCTCTTAGCGATCGTCCTCGTGGATCGATGACGGATGGCGGCACAGGGCGGTGACCTGGACGTCCATGTAGGGAAACAGCGGCAGGGTGCTGAGAAGGTCATGCAGCGTCTGGGCGTCGGCGACGTCGAAGACGCTGACGTTGCTGTATCGCCCCGCGACGCGCCACAGGTGACGCCAGATTCCCTGACGTTGCAGATCCTGGGCGCGGGCCTTTTCCTCGGCCTTCAGCCGGTCGATCCTGGCCGGATCGGCGTCGTGCGGAATGCGCACATCCATGGTCACATGAAACAGCATCGTCTTACCCCGCAACCAGTTTGGGCGTGATGACCGAGGTCCGGGAATCTCGATCGCGGCGGAGCGCCGCAATGGCGTCCTCGTTCAATTGAACGCCCAGACCCGGCCCGCTGGGCACGCTCAGGCAGCCGTCGGCGTAGTGCAGCGGCTCGACCAGCAGTTCCTCGGTCAGCAGCAGGGGACCGAACAGTTCGGTGCCGAACTCGATCTCGGGCAGGGTGGCGAACAACTGGGCCGAGGCGATGGTGCCGACCGGCCCTTCCAGCATGGTGCCGCCGTAAAGGGCGACGCCCGCCGACTGGGCGACGCCCGCCAGACGCTTGGCTTCGGTCAGGCCGCCGGCCTGGGCGATCTTCAGGGCGAAGACGTCGGCCGCCTGCCCGCAGGCCAGGGCGTAGCCGCTCTCGGGACCGTGCAGGGCTTCGTCGGCCATGATGGGGATCAGGCCCATCGCCGTCAGCCGCGCCATGCCCGCCGTCGCATGGGCGCGGATCGGCTGCTCGACCAGATCGACGCCCGCCTCGGCCAGCAGGGGCAGGGCGCGTTTGGCGGCGGCCTCGCTCCAGGCCTGGTTGACGTCGACGCGGATGCTGGCGCGGTCGCCCAGGGCGCGCTTGATCGCCGCGACGTGGGCCACGTCGTCCTGCACTGGGCGCTTGCCGATCTTCAGCTTGAAGGCGGCGTGGCGGCCCGACGCGATCATGGCTTCGGCCTCGGCGATGTCCTGGGCGGTGTCGCCGCTGGCCAGGGTCCACAGCACCGGCAGGCGGTCGCGGATGCGCCCGCCCAGCAGTTCGCTGACCGGCACGCCCAGGCGCTTGCCCTGAATGTCCAGTAAGGCGGTCTCGACGGCGTTCTTGGCGAAACGGTTGTCGATGATCGAGCGGCGCAGGCTATCCATGATGACGGCCGGGCGCGTGGAGTCGGCGCCGATCAGCAGCGGCGTGAAATAGGCGTCGATCGCCAGCTTGATCCCTTCGGGGCTTTCGCCGCCGTAGGTCAGGCCGCCGATGGTGGTGCCTTCGCCGATCCCCTCGACGCCGTCGGCGCAGCGCAGGCGCACCAGGACCACGGTCTGCGACTGCATGGTGGCGACCGACAGGACGTGCGGCCGGATGGTCGGCACGTCGAGGACGATCGTCTCCACCCGTTCAATCGCTGATGCCTGCACCCTGTCGTCTCCGCGTTCTCTGTTGAGACCGACCTTAGGAGGCGTGTGTCATGACCCAAAATGCCGATTTGTTCAGAGTTGATGCTGAAAAGGCATCAATCGGCGCGGCTCTGCGCCCCGAGCAATCATCTGTCGAGCGATGTTCCGCCAAACTTCTGTCGCTGAAACTTGGCCGGACCGCCGTGGAAATGTGCGCGGATCATCATGGAGCCGCCCTAGTTTTTCAGCGTCATCGCAGACGGGGCTGACGGGCATGAAGTTCGCTATTTCACCACGGGCGATCGCGCCTCTGACGATTGCGGGTTTGGCGCTGGCGACGGCGGTTCTGATTGCAGTCGTCCCCGGCCAGGCGCAGGCCGCCGAGGCGCTCCAGGCCGCGCACCGCCTGCTGTGACGCTGGCCGGAACGGCTGGGGCCTAAGGTCGTTCTGCCAGATGTCGCCTGCTGAGATCGCTGACCCGGAGCTTGATCCGGCGAGATCGGCTGCGCCGTCATGGGCGCTTTACCGACCCGTCAGAGCAGTTGTCTTTTCAGCGACAGGGACGGTTGCAATTTCGCCCCTCTGGTCCATCTCATAAGCCAAGCTCGGCTGTGGGTGACGCGGCGGGCGGCAGAGGAGACAGGCGATGACCCAACAGAAATCAGGCTCCACGACGGGCGCAGGCGCTCCGGCGGTCAGTGATCGGAACTCGCTTACCGTCGGGCCGAACGGGCCCGTGGTGCTGCACGACGTGCACTTCCTGGAGCAGATGGCGCACTTCAACCGCGAGAAGGTTCCCGAGCGTCAGCCCCACGCCAAGGGCTCGGGCGCGTTCGGCGTGTTCGAAACCACGCACGACGTCTCGGCCTATACGAAGGCCTCGCTGTTCCAGCCGGGCGCGAAGACCGAAATGCTGGCGCGCTTCTCGACCGTGGCGGGCGAGCAGGGCAGCCCCGACACCTGGCGCGACGTGCGCGGCTTCTCGCTGAAATTCTATACGGACGAGGGCAACTACGACCTGGTGGGCAACAACACCCCGGTCTTCTTCGTGCGCGATCCGATGAAGTTCCCGCACTTCATCCGCAGCCAGAAGCGGCTGCCCGACTCCGGGCTGCGCGACAACCACATGCAGTGGGACTTCTGGACCAACAATCCCGAGTCGGCGCACCAGGTGACCTATCTGATGGGCGTGCGGGGCCTGCCGCGCACCTGGCGTCAGATGAACGGCTACGGCTCGCACACCTATATGTGGATCAACGCCGCGGGCGAGAAATTCTGGGTCAAGTACCACTTCCATACCCGCCAGGGCATGGCCTTCTTCTCCAACGCCGAGGCCGCCGCCATGTCGGGCGCCGACGCCGACTTCCACCGCCGCGACCTGTTCGACGCCATCGCGCGCGGCGAGCATCCGGTCTGGGATCTGTCGGTTCAGGTCATGCCCTACGCCGAGGCGGCGACCTATCGGTTCAACCCCTTCGACCTGACCAAGACCTGGTCGCACAAGGACTATCCGCTGATACCGGTCGGCGTGATGACGCTGAACCGCAATCCGGAGAACTTCTTCGCCCAGATCGAACAGGCGGCCTTCTCGCCCGGCAACACCGTGCCCGGCATCGGCCTGTCGCCGGACAAGATGCTGCTGGGCCGGGCCTTCGCCTATAACGACGCCCAGCGGAACCGCATCGGCACCAACTTCCACCAGCTTCCCGTGAACCAGCCCAAGGTTCCGGTGAACACCTATATGTTCGACGGGCATATGGCCTATCACCACTCGGGCGCCCAGCCGGTCTATGCGCCCAACAGCGGCGGCCGCACCTGGTCGGACGAGACCGGCCCGGTTCATGACGGCTGGGAGGCCGACGGCGAACTGGTCCGCAGCGCCTATACGCTGCACGCCGAGGACGACGACTTCACCCAGCCGGGTATTCTGGTGCGCGAGGTGTTCAACGACGACCAGCGCGCCCAGTTGGTCGATCAGGTGGCGGGCAGCCTGCTGGGCGGCGTGCGTTCCCCGGTGCTGGAGCGCGCTTTCGACTATTGGAAGAGCATCGACCCCGACGTCGGCGGCCGTATCGAGGCGGCGGTGCGGGCGGGCGGCGCCCCGCGCCCAGCCGAGGGCATGGGCGAAGGCTGACGCCTGACCGCCAAGGCCTGAATTGAAGCGCCCCCCGTTCCCTTGCCGGAGCGGGGGGCGTTTTGCGTCAGCGGGCGGTCGCCTCGATCAGGACGCGGGCCTGGGCGACGGCCGCCTCGGTGGTCAGTTCGCCGGCCTGGACCTGATCGGCCAGCTTCATCAGGGGCGGGGCGGTGATGGCGCCGGTCTCGGCTTCCTCTGCGACGCGGACGCCGCCGTCGCGGGCGATGATTGCGTCCCAGGCGTCGCGCACGGCCGCCCAGTAACTCTTCGTCGCCGCCCAGTAGTCGTCGCCCGCCTTGGGCGAGAAGGCGGTGGAGGCGTCATAGCTGTTGATGACGTCTTCCTGGACGATGGCGACCGGCTCGCCGCCGTCCTTGCCCGACAGCTTCATATTGTCCTGGATGTGGACCCAGCCGTCGTGCTTCAGGATATGGCGGTTGACGCCCAGATAGCGGTCGTAGATCGGGTTGCGCACCGCGTCGCGGCGGGCCAGCGGCCGCCAGGTCGGGCCGGAGGTCCAGGCGCTTAAGCCGTTCTCATAGGTCCAGCGGCCGACGCCGCCGTAGCGTGGAGAATCGTCCGTCTGCCACACGGTCTGGGACCAGGCACCCTGACGTTCGGCGGCGGGGACGGGCGTGGTGCGCCAGCTGTTGTCGCCGACATAGGTCAGGACGGTTTGCGGCTGATAGGCCCAGTCCTGGCGCCAGTGTTTGACGACGACGCTCTGGCCCCCGTGCTCCATCACCAGGATGTGCTGCAGGCTGATGCGGTCGCCGTTGTCATAGACCAGGCGGACGATTTCGGTCCCGCCGGAGAGCTGTTCCTCCAGCGGGTCGTAGTCGGCGCTGAAGCTGACGTTCTCGCGCATGTCGAAATGGACGCGGAACGCGCCGGCCTGGGCCAGGATCGATTGGCGATCACGCTCGAACTGAGGGCTGCGGGCGGGCGGGGCGGTCTGGGTTGCTTGGGCGGCGGCGGCGGTCGCCAGGGCGGCGGGCGCCGCCCCGGTCAACAGGGCGGCGGCGATCAGAATGGCGCGCATGGAAGGCTCCTTGGCGGCGGGTGATTTCAAGTCCGTCACAGGCGCACGCTCAGCGAAACGCCGACGTTGCGCCCCGGCTGGGTGAAGGCGTCCAGGGTTCCGGGGCTGGCGCCGACGGCGGGGCGGTTCAGCCCGCGCACGTCGCTCCACCAGGCGTATTTCTCGTCGAAGACGTTGAAGACGCCGGCGCGCAGGGTGGCCCGCTCAGCCACGTTCCAATAGGCGGTGACGTCCAGCAGGGTGAAGCGCTCGCCCGGCCAGCACAGGCCGCCGCCGCACTCGTGGTTTGACTTCTTGTCCGACCAGGTGACGGTGGCGCTCCCGCCCCAGACGCCCGAAGGCGCGGCGTAGTTCAGGCCGCCGACCAGCTTGATCGGATCGACGCTGGTCAGGGCGCCGCGCTCGCCCTCCGTCTCCTGTTCGCCGTCGGCGAAGGAGGCGGCGACGATGGTCGAGAAGCCGTTATCCCAATGAATGTCGCCGCGCGCTTCCAGACCCCAGATCTTCACCGTGGTCAGGTTGACGTACTGATAGATCAGCGGATCGACGCCGGGACGGCCCGTGCCGCGCACCACCACCTGGTTGATGAAGTCGTCGTATTCCGTGCGGAAGGCCGTCGTCTGCAGCGACAGCCTCCCGCCGAAGAGGTCTAGGTTACGGAAGCGGAAGCCGCCCTCGATGCTCTCGCTCGTCTCGGGCTTCAGGTCCGGGTTGGGGATGGACTCATAGCCGAACACCGGGTTGGCGAAGAAGTTGTTCACCTGCATCGGCGAGGGCGCCTTGAAGCCCTGGGCGTAGTTGGCGAAGACGCCGAAGTGATCGTCGGCCCAGTAGATGGCGCCGATCTTGGGCGACAGGCGGCTGTCGCTCTGCTTCTCGGCGGCGGCGGGGAAGAGGGCGTCCTTCTTGGGCGTCAGCTCATACCAGTCGTAGCGCAGGGCCGGGATGATGCTGAGGCGGCCGCCCAGCAGGTCGATCTCGTCCTGAATGAACAGGCCCGCCAGGTCGAACTCGGTCTTAGGGAAGGGGCGAGCGGGGAAGGGCTCGCCCATCGGCGGGACCGTGCCGTCGCGGACGCCTTCCTGGGTCGTGCGCGACCAGTCGGCGCCGACGGTGATCCGGTGACGGACGGCCTCGCCGCCTAAGCTCTTGGACCCCTGCGCCGCCAGGCCCCAGACGGCGTTGTCGAACGTCACGTCACGGGTGCGGTCGACCGCAGGCGTGCGGTCTTCATAGGTGAACTGGCGCGTGGTCGAATCCTGCCAGAAGGCGGCCACAGAGCCGGAATCGAGACCCAGAACGTCATCGAAACGCCAGTCGAGGCTGACGCGATCACGCTGGGTCTCGTCATGAGCGGTCAGGCCGACGACAGTGGCCGAGTAGCTGCTCAGCGCCTCGCCATCCATCTCCTGATCGAAGTGGTCGTAGGTCAGGCGCAGGGTGTGATGATCGTTCACATCCCAGACCAGCTTGGCCAGCACGGCGTTGGAGGCGAAGTCCTGGGGGTTGGGCTGGGTGCGGGCCGCGCCCACGCCGCCCGTCTCGGCCATGTTCTCGGTCTCCTGAGCGTCACGGCGGGTGTAGGCCAGCAGGCCCGAGAAGGCGCCGCTGCGCCCGGCCAGGGCCAGGCCCTCGGTCCAGCCCTCGTCGGCGGAGTTGTAGCCGACGCGTGCGCGGGCGCCGAAGTTGCGGCCCGCATCGATGAAGTCGGCCGGGTCTTTCGAGGTGAAGCTGACCGCCCCGGCGATGCCGTCCGAACCATAGAGGGCCGAGGCCGGACCGCGCAGAATCTCGACCGATTTGACCAGATCCAGGTCGTTATAGCCGCCGCGACCGACCGACTGGGCGCCGAAGGCGAAGCCGTCCGGCACGCGCACCCCGTCCTGCACGATCAGCACGCGGTTGCCGCCCATGCCGCGAATGGTGAAGCCCGAATTGCCGTCGCGTCCGGCGCCGGACAGGGCGGCCGAGAAGCGGGCGGGGCTGGTCGGCACGCTGACGCCCGGCTCGAACCGGATCAGATCCTTGATGTCGGTGACGAGGTTGGTCTCGATATCCTCGGCGGTGATGACGCTGACGCTGGCGGGCACCTCGTCAACGCGGCGCTCGGTGCGGGTGCCGACGACGGTGACCGGCGCCACGCGCACGGGCTCGTTCAGATCGATCGCATGGTCCTCGACGGCGGGCGCGGCGATGGCGGGAGCGGCGGCGGCGAGGGCGGTCAGCCCGACGGAAATCATGAGTAGCGAGCGCATCGGCGAAACCCCGGTTGAAACTGGGCTCGCTTTAATGCGAACGATTATCAGAATCAATCTTAGTCTTTTTGCGTCCTAATCGCTCCTGCTACGGTCACAATCGCGCCAACTCGTCGCTTTGACGCAAGCGCGTCATTTCCCTTAGGAAAAACTCTGGCAGAACGAAAAGGCGCGATCCGCAGTCTTTCGGGCGCCGCCCCACAACCCATCGGAGATGATCGACACGCCCGTGCCCGCCAGCTTCCTCCTGCTCGTCATCCTGCTCCTGCCTTTCATCGGGGCCATGATCGCCTCGGGTCTGCCGCGTCACGCACGGACCTCTGCGGCCGTCCTGTCGTGGATCATCGCCCTGATCAGCGTCGGCTGTCTGGCGGTGCTCTGGCCCAGGTTCCAGGACGGGGAGGTGCTGAAGCTGACCCTGGCCTGGTTGCCGTCGCTGGGGGTCAATCTGACCATTCGCCTGGACGGCCTGTCCTGGCTGTTCAGCGCCCTGATCCTGGGGATCGGCGCGCTCGTGGTCTTGTATGCGCGCTACTACATGTCGCCGAAGGATCCGGTGCCGCGCTTCTTCTCCTTCCTGCTGGCCTTCATGGGCGCCATGCAGGGCGTGGTGCTGTCGGGCAATCTGATCCAGCTGGTCGTCTTCTGGGAGCTGACCAGCCTCTT
>WPCJ01172101.1_pt1 | contig 10747 bp, 10 predicted proteins | sample 5399831 | NCBI WGS metagenome assembly WPCJ01 (sample SAMN12869470, study PRJNA574797) | sludge metagenome | isolation source: wastewater treatment of pH10 | place: China:Beijing | collected 2019-05-20 | reverse complement strand
CGCTCGGCCTCCGCCGCCTCTGCGGCTTCACGGGCGGCGCGCAGCTCGGCGCGGGTCCGCGGAACGGCGGGCGTCTCGGGGCGCTCGTCGTCAGTACTCATATGGGTCCCCGGGCTCGTCGATCGCGACGACGTCGGTCGGTTCGATGTGGAGCTTGCCGTTGCTGTCCGCGCGCACGGTGCCGGTGACCTCGACCCACTGTCCGGTCGGATAGTCGTCCGGATCGACGGTGACCGGCAGTGCGGCCGTCTGCGCATCGATCACGCAGTGCGTGATGACCAGCCGGGTCAGGTTCACGCCGTCTCCCGATCCCGGGGTCACGAAGCCAGTGAGGGTCACGGGCGCACCGTCGTAGGCCGAGGTGTTCGTGGACGCGGCGAAGACGCTCGCCCAGTCGCCGACGCCGAAGGTCGAGGTGTCGGCGACGCCGAGCGCGACGCTGTCGGAGCCGGCGAACAGCGCGCTCTGCTCCCCCGCGCGCGACATCGCGAGCTCGACCGAGAGCGAGGCCGGGGGCAGCACCAGGGCTGCGAGGACGACGCCCGAGGCGATCACCCCTCCTGTGACCGCGCCGACACCCGCGAGGGAACGGCGGGGCGGGGTCGCGGACGAGCCGGATTCTGTGTCGTCGGAGGCTTCCGTGCCGTGTCCGTGACCGTGGTCATGACCGTGATCGCCCTCTTCGCCGAGAGGCAGGGTGCACGACCAGATCGCGCCGGCCAGGGTCACGACCGCGGCCGCACACGCGAACCACACGGTTTCGGGGCTGATGTAGAGCGTGAGGCGGTCCGTGACGCCGAGTCCGAGGGTCACGACCGCGATCACCGCAGCGAGGCCGACCCCGAGCCAGCGGGTGCCGAGGGCACGCGCACGTGTGGCGGTCTGCTCAGACAAGGACGTTCACCCCGATCCCGATCGCGAACGCCGAGGCGAGGACGATCCCGACGATCCCCACGAGCGTGCGCCCGGTGAAGGTGGTGCGCATGAGCGCGAGCATCTTGATGTCGACGAGCGGTCCGACCAGGAGGAACGCGACGATCGCGCCGGACGAGAACGTCGAGGCGAACGACAGCGCGAAGAACGCGTCGACGTTCGAGCAGATGGCGACCGTCATCGCGAGCGCCATCATGGCCACGATCGACAGCACCGGGTTCGAGCCGATCGCAAGCAGCCACTCCCGGGGGATCAGCACTTGCACGGCACCGGCGAGTGCGGAACCGATGACCAGCGCGGGCATCACGGCGCGAAGCTCGATGAGGAACTGGGTCAGGCTGCGGCGCACCGGCGTCCCGGGCTCGTGCGTCACCCGGTCGCAAGTGTCGACGAAGCGCTGCGTGAGCATGCCGTCGGGGTCGGGGTGGCGGCTGTAGATCCAGCCGATCAGGTTCGCGATCAGGTATCCGCCGACGAGGCGCGCGACGAGGATCCCGCCGTCCCAACCGAACGCAGCGTGCGTGGTGAGGATCACGATCGGGTTCACGATCGGCGCCGCGATCAGGAAGGTCATCGCCTCGGCCGGGGCGAGACCGCGCATCATGAGCCCTCGGGCGAAGGGCACATTGCCGCACTCGCACACCGGGATGAGCATCCCCAGCAGCGACAGCACGGCCCGCCGCGCCCACGCGCGCTTCGGCAGCCAGCGGTGGATGACATCGGCAGGCAACCAGACCTGCACCACGATCGACAGCAGCACGCCGAGGATCACGAACGGGAGCGCCTCGATCAGCACGCTCAGGGCGAGGGTGAGGCCGTCCTGCGCACGGGTGGGCAGCGACGCCGGGAACAGCGTCGGCAGGAACGCATCGACCAGGAACAGTGCCGCGATGATGACGGCACCGAGGCCGACGCCGATCCATGCCGAGCGCGCAGTGGGCGCCGGGCGATGGGAGTGACCGTGACGGGTCGCCGTCGCTGCCGAGGGGCTCACGCGTTCGCAGTCCGTTCGGCGTCGCGCTTGTTCGCGCACGGGGTGCACAGTCCGAAGATGTCCACCACGTGAGCGGCATCCGTGAAGCCGTGCAGGGCTGCGGTGCGATGCGCCCACTGCTCGACGTCCTTGGCCTCGATCTCCACGGTCAGGCCGCACGATCGGCAGATCAGGTGGTGGTGGTGTCCCTGGGTCGTGCAGGCGCGATACAGCGCCTCACCCTCGGGGCTCTGCAGGGAGTCGGCGTCACCGGAGGCGGCGAGTCCCGCGAGAGCGCGGTACACGGTCGCCAGGCCGATGCCGGTGTTGTCGTCGCGCAGGGAGGCATGCAGGCTCTGTGCACTCACGAATCCGCGAGCGTCGGCGAGTGCTTCGCGCACGCGTTCGCGCTGCCAGGTGTTCCGCTGAGCCATACGTCGAGTCTAGGCCGCTGCGGTTGGCGAGGGCTGGGAGCGGCCAGGACCCTTTCGAATCGCGTGAATGGTCGCATCTCGGGCTGACTCCCGACAATTTGCGCGATTCGAAAGCACGGTCTCAGACCCGAACCCGCCGGACCCTGGCCCGCGCCCGCTGCACGATCCAGCACACGACGTAGATCGTGAACGACAGCGTCGTGATGTACGGGCTCACGGGCAGCGTGCCGGCGAGGGCCAGCAGGATGCCGCCGACCGCCGAGACGAACCCGAAGAGCGCCGCGAGCAACGGCACGGCGATCGGACCGGCGGTCACACGCATGGCCGCCGCCGCCGGGGTCACCAGCAGTGCCATCACGAGCAGCGCCCCGATGATGTGCACGCTCACCGCGACGATCAGGCCGAGCAGCACCATGAACAACAGGCTCACCGCGCGGGTCGGCACACCACGGGCGGCAGCGGATTCCGGGTCGAGGGAATCGAAGCGCAGAGGGTTCCACATCACCAGGAGTCCGATCAGCACGACCAGGCTGATCCCGATGAGCCACCCGAGGTCCGGCGTGGAGACCGACACGATCTGCCCCGTGAGCAGGCTGAAGCGGTTGGCGCTGCGACCGTCGTAGAGCGAGAGGAAGAGGATGCCGAGACCCAGTCCGAACGGCATCAGCACACCGACGATCGAGTTTCGGTCCCTGGCCTTGGCCCCCAGAATGCCGATGAGGATCGCGGCGGCGAGCGCGCCCGCGAGGGATCCGGCCACGACGCTGCCACCGAAGAGCAGAGCCGCCGCGGCGCCCGCGAACGACAGCTCGCTCACGCCGTGCACCGCGAAAGCCAGGTCGCGCTGCATCACGAACACGCCGATCAGACCGCCGACGACGCCGAGGACGGCGCCCGCGATGATCGAGTTCGCGAGCAGGGCCACGAGCTCGCCATAGTCCTGGAAGGAGAAGACGTCGCTCCAGTCGACCAGCGGCACCATGACCGATGCGACGTTCATGCGGCTCCTCCGTGCTCGTGATCGCCGTGGTCGTGGTGCGGTTCGGCATCCGGAACGCCGACGACGACCAACCGGTCACCCGCACGGAGCACGAACACCGGGGTGCCGTAGAGGTCGGTGAGCACGCGGGTCTGCAGCACCTCGTCCGGAGTCCCGAGCAGGAACCGCCCACCGGCGATGTAGAGGATGCGGTCGACCCGGCCGAGGATCGGATTGATGTCATGCGTCACGAACAGCACCGCCGCCTCGCGCTCGCGCCTCTGACGGTCGATGATGTCGGTCACGGCGACCTGGTTGGCGAGGTCGAGGTTTGACAGCGGCTCATCGCACAGCAGCAGGGCGGGCTCGTCGGCGAGGGCCTGTCCGACCCGAAGCCGCTGCTGTTCTCCGCCCGACAGCAGCCCGACCCGTCGTTCGGCGAACTCCGACGCGCCGACCGCCTCGAGTAGACGGTCGACCTTCGCGCGGTCGCCGCGGTGCGGGATCGGGAAGCCGAAGCGGCTCCCCTGCACTCCGAGGGCGACGAGATCACGTGCCCGCATGCTCGTGTCGGGAGCCAGCGAGCGCTGCTGCGGGATGTAGCCGATGCGGGGGTTGCCGCGGTGCACGGGCTCTCCGGCGACCTTGATCACACCGGACGACAGCGGCTGAAGCCCCAGGATGCTGCGCAGGAGAGTGGTCTTGCCCGACCCGGAGGGGCCGAGCACGGCGATGAACTCTCCCGGCTCGACGGTGAGGTCGAGTCCCGACCAGAGCTCCCGATCGCCGCGATGCAGTGAGGCGTCGGAGATCTCGAGGACCGGATTGTCGCGCGGTGCGGCGCCGCCGCTCACGACTCGACGGCGGCGGCGAGGCTCTGGATCGCGTCACTCATCCACTCAGAGTACGACGATCCGTCCTCGAGCAGCTCCGTGAAGGCGACGACGGGGATGCCGGCCTCCTCGGCCGCGGCCTCGACGCGCTCGGTCTCCGCACCACCGGTCTGAGCATTGGTCAGCAGAGCGCCCACCGTGCCGCTGCCGATCACGTCGAGCGCTTCGAGCAGGACGGCGGGCGCGACATCGGTGCCCTCTTCCACGGACTCCGCGAATCCTTCCGGGGTGACATCGGTCAAGCCCGCAGCCGCGGCGAGGTACCCGGGCAGCGGCTCGGTGATGAACACCTCGACGCCCGCCGCGTCCGCCTTGATGCCCTCGAGGTCGGCCTCGAAGCCCTCCAGGTCGGCGATGAGGTCGTCGGCGTTGGCCGTGAAGTCCTTCGCCCCGTCGGGGTCGAGCTCGGCCAGCTCCTCGCTGATCGCCTCGACGACGTGGATCATGGTGTGCGGGTCGAACCAGACGTGCTCGTTGAAGCCCTCGATGTGGTCGTGGCCCTCATGCCCCTCTTCACCCTCAGCATGATCGTGGTCGTGGCCCTCTTCCTCGGGCGCATCGGTGGCGGACTCGTCGGCGTGGTCGTGGTCCGCTTCGTCGTCGTGGCCCTCATTGCCGGGGAAGTCGTGCGAGTACTCGACGGCCGTGATGACGTGCGGGTCTTTCGCATCCTGCAGCAGCGTGTCGATGAAGGCGTCGTATCCCCCGCCGTTCTCGATCACCAGGTCGGCCTTCTGCACCGTGAGCCGGTCGCGGGCACTCGCCTCGTAGGAGTGCGGGTCCTGCGAGGCGGAGGTGATGATCGACTGCACGTCGACGCGGTCACCGCCGATCTGCGAGGCGATGTCCCCGTAGACGTTCGTGCTCGCAACGACCGTGATGGTGCCGTCGTCGCCCTCCCCCGCGGCGGGGGTCGAGCATCCGGCCAGCGTGAGGGCGGCAACGGATGCGAGGGCGAGGGCGACGGCGGGCTTCTTCATGCCCCCACTCTAAACGCTAATGAGAACCATTATCAAACTGAGTGTCGAGCCTCTTCGTTTTCCTGCCGTCCACGCCCCCCATGCGCGCCGAGACCCCCGCTGACGCGCGGCGACAGGCGGGGGTCTCGACGACAGACGGGGGTCTCGACGAAAGACGGGGTTGGCTAGCCGAGCAGGCGCGCCGGAGCGATCCAGGCCGTGGCCTCACCCGGAAGCACGAAACCGTCGAGGGGGGCACTCGCGAGGACCACGTCGGCGGCGTCCGCACCGAGGTCGAACGGCGCCGTGCCGAAGTTCGACACCACCTGCCATCCGTTCGGCCGGGCGAAGCGCAGCACGTCGTCGCGCCCGGTCTCGATCCACTCCAGGGCCTCGCCGGTCTGCAGCAGATGCCGCAGGCGCAGGGCCTCCTGGTACAGCGACAGTGTCGACGACGGATCCGCCGCTTCCACGTCGACCGCGTACTCCGCGAACCACTCCGGCTGCGGAAGGTGCGAGCCCGCGGCACCGAAGCCGTGCGAGGAACCCTCCGCCGTCCACGGGAGCGGCACGCGGCATCCGTCACGGCCCAGTCCGTCGAACTCGGCGCCGCGGAAGAAGCCGGGGTCCTGACGCTGCTCGGGCGTGATCTGCGCGACCTCGTGGAGTCCGAGCTCCTCCCCCTGGTAGAGGTACGTGCTGCCGGGGAGGCCGAGCAGCAGAAGGGTCGCGGCGTGCGCCCGGCGGAGTCCGCCCTCACGGTCCAGCGCCTCAGCCGGACCACCGGCCTTCACCCACTCGGTGCCCTGCTTGACCGGACGGCCGTTCAGCGCCGGAAGTCCGTAGCGGGTGGCGTGACGCGTGACGTCGTGGTTCGACAGCACCCAGGTGGTCGACGATCCGGTGGCCCCCGCCTGCTGCAGGTTGTCGGCGATGATGCTCCGGAACTGCGCGGCGTCGAAGTCGGCGACCAGTAGGTCGAAGTTGAACGCCTGCCCGAGACCCTCGGCCGAGGCGTACTTCGCACGACGTTCCGGGGTCTCGACCCAGGCCTCGGCGACGGCGGTGCGGGGCGGGTCGTACTCGTTGAAGACCGCACGCCACTCGGCGTAGATCTCGTGCACGTCGTCGCGGTCGATCATCGGATGCGTGCCCGAGGTGCGGTCCATCGCGTCGAGTTCGGCGCGTGAGGGCAGCGGCTCACTGAGGTCCTTCGTGAGCATGTGGGCGACGTCGATGCGGAACCCGTCGACGCCGCGGTCCGACCAGAAGCGCAGCGTCTTCAGGAAGTCGGCGCGCACCTCGGGGTGATCCCAGTTCAAGTCGGGCTGCTCGACGGCGAAGTTGTGCAGGTACCACTGCCCATCCGCCACGCGCTCCCACGCGCTGCCACCGAACACCGAGTCCCAGTCGGTCGGCGGCTCGGATCCGTCGGGGCCGCTGCCCTCACGGAAGATGTAGCGCTCGCGCGCGGCCGACCCCCGACCGGAGGCGAGCGCCTCCTGGAACCACTCGTGCTGGTCGGACGAGTGGTTCGGGACGATGTCGACGATCACGCGGATGCCGCGGGAGTGCAGCGCCTCGACCATGTCGTCGAAGTCGGCGAGTGTGCCGAGCCGCGGATCGACGTCGCGGTAGTCGGCGACGTCGTACCCGCCGTCGGCGAGCGCCGAGGGGTAGAACGGGCTGAGCCAGACCGCATCGATGCCGAGGTCGCGGAGATAGTCGGCCCGGGAGACGATGCCCGGGATGTCGCCGATGCCGTCGCCGTTCGCGTCCGCGAAGCTGCGCGGATAGATCTGGTAGACGGCGGCCTGACGCCACCAGGCGGCATCTTCGGCGGTGCGGGTCTCGGCGAGAAGCGCGTCGGTCATGAGAGGAGGACTCCTTCTGTGTTTCCGGTGGTTCGTGTCGATCGACGGGGCGGTCAGCCCTTGACGGCGCCCTGCGTGACGCCCTCCATCACCCATCTCTGGGTGAACAGGTAGGCCACGATCGCGGGTGCCATCGCCATCAGGTACGAGGCGAAGGCGACGTTGTAGTTGTTGCTGAACTGGTTCTGGAACAGGTTCTGCCGCACGGGCAGCGTCTGCAGCGCCGGGTCGGCGATGATGAGCGACGGCATCATGAAGTCGTTCCAGGCGTAGAGGAAGGCGAAGATGCCGACCGTCGCGCTCATCGGCGCGAGCAGCGGGAAGATCAACTTCCAGAACGTCTGCCAGGTCGTGGCGCCGTCGATGCGGGCGCTCTCCTCGAGCTCGATCGGGATCGACCGCAGGAACGCGGTGAACAGCAGCACACTGAAGCTCAGCTGGAACATGGTCGCGAGGATGATCACCCCGAACGGGTTGTCGAGTCCGACGCGTCCGGTGAGCTGGATCTGCGGCAGCGCCACGACGGGGAACGGGATGAACATCGCCGCGAGCAGGTAGAAGAACGAGTAGCGGAACAACCGGCGGTCCCAGTTGCGCACGATCGCGTAGGACGCGAACGCGGCCAGCACGATCGTCGCGGTCACCGTACCGGCGGTGACCAGCAGCGAGATGCCCGCGCCGACGGGGAACTTCGTCAGCGTCCATGCCTCGACGAATCCGTCGAAGCTGAACGGGGCCGGGAGCGAGAAGGCGTTGCCGTCGACCGCCTGCCCGGTGGTCTTGAGCGCCATCGAGATGGTCACGTACAGGGGCAGGAGGACGGTGACCGCGCACAGGATCAGGATGACCGTGCCCGACCAGTTCACGCGCTCCATGCGCACGCGCGGCTTCTTGCCCGAGGTGGAGATGGTGGTGAGTGTCTGCGTCGACATCAGAGTGCGTTCCTTCCGCGCGTCAGCGACAGCTGGAGGAGGGAGATGAGCACGGCGACGATGAAGAAGATGGTCGCGTTGGCCATCTGGTAGGCGTAGTCGCCGCCGTTGAAGCCCGCGATGATCGTCATCGCGACGCTGCGGGTGGACGTGCCTGGACCTCCGTTGGTGAGGCCGACGATGATGTCGTAGGCGTTCAGGAAGCCCTTGAACCCGAGGATCACGTTGATCACGACGTAGCCCGCGACGAGCGGGAGCGTGATGCGGGTGAGCTGCTGCGCCTTGCTGGCGCCGTCGATGCTCGCCGCCTCGTACACCTCGCCGGGGACGGACAGGAGCCCGGCGATGTAGATCAGCAGTGTGCCGGGCACGGCCTGCCAGGCGGTGACGATCACGATGGCGATCCAGGCGAGGTCCGGATTGGCGAGCAGGCTCGTCTCGAGCCACGGGATGCCGGCCGCCGCTCCCGCCGAAGGAATCGAGTTCGAGAACAGGAAGTTGAAGACGTAGGCGATGATGATGCCCGAGATCACCATCGGGATGACGAAGATCGTCCGCAAGCCCGTCTTGAACCGGATGCGCGAGGTGAGCCCGACCGCCAGCAGGAACGCGACCACGTTCACGACGACGACCGTGGCGATCGAGAACCCGAACGTGAACAGGTAGCTCTGCAGGATCGACGGATCACTGAACAGGGCGATGTAGTTCGTCAGCCCGTTGAAGCTCCACTCCCCGATGCCGATCGAGTCGGTGAAGCTGAAGAAGATGCCGATGACGCCCGGCAGCGTGATCGCGAGCGTGAAGAGCACCAGCGTGGGCAGCAGGAACAGGTAGTAGATCGGCTCGACGCGACGCGTGTGCCGCCGGAGCTTCCGTTCGCCGCCCGTCACGATGACGGTCGTGCTGTCCGACGCCGAGGGGGTCGTCGTGGTGCTCATGATGCGCCCTCCTCACCGGCGGCGTTGTCCTGGGTCGACGGGATCGGCGCACGGAAGGCGATACGGGCCCAGTCCGCGTCCATCGTGTGCAGGATGGAAGTCGGCGAGGCCCCGAGCACCATCGCCTGCGCGTAGTTGAAGATCGGGAGGGTCTTGGGAACGAGCACCGACGGGCCCTGATAGATCTGCCCCTCGTCGTAGTACTCGATCATCCCCTCGACGCGGGGGTCCTCCGGAGCCGGCGCCCCCTTCGTTGGGGTGAAGCCCAGCTGCGAGGCGTTGTACTCCTCGATGTTCCGGGGCTCGTAGAGGAACTCGAGGAAGTCCCGGGCGGCCTCCTTGTGACGGGAGCCCTCCGGGATCATCGCGGCGAGGTCCATGTTCACACGCACGCCGAGGTCGTCCGGATCATCGGTCATCGGCAGCGGGAAAGTGCCCAGCTGCAGATCGGGCGCGGTCTTCGCAATCTCACTGAACGCCCACGGCCCCTGCAGGTACATCGCGGCCTCCCCCTTGGCGAAGGCCAGGTTGCCGTCGCCGTAGCCGCGGCTCGGCGCATCCGCATTCGTGTAGTCGTTCGCAAGCTGCATCATCTTGTCCATCGGCTCGGCGAAGTCCTTCGAGAACGAGACCTCGGAGTCGGGCCCCACCTCCGCCCCCTCGTCCGCGAGGGCGTCGAAGAACTCGATCACGTCGACCGAGCCACCCGCGGTGTAGTCGTACCAGCCCTGCCCCACGGTCCAGTCGTCCTTGAACGTGCCGTAGAACGGGTCGATGCCGGCGGCCTTCAGCTGGTCGCACACGGCGAGCAGCTCGTCCCAGGTCTGCGGAACCTCGAGACCCTGCGCCTGGAAGATCTCCTTGTTGTAGATGACCGATGCGGCCATCACCGAGTACGGCAGCGCACTCGTCCGCCCCTCGCAGGAGCCGTACTGATCCATGAGCGGCTGCAGGTCGTCGCGGATGTCCGCGGCCGCGGCGGTCTCGGACAGATCGGTGAGGGCGCAGCGCTGCACGAACCGGGCGATCTCGTAGTTGTAGTTGGCGAGCATGATGTCGGGCGGATTGCCCCGCACGAAGCTGGCCGAGACGACATCGACGCCCGAGGTGTCGATCTCGACCTTCACGTCGCTCTGCGAGGCGTTGTAGTCGGCGACCAGGGCGGTCATGAATTCGATCGCCTCGCGCTTGCTGAAGGTGAAGCGGATGGTCTCCGCTCCCGAGCCCGGGGCGCATCCGGCGAGCGCCGTGCCGACCAGGGTGACCCCCAGGGCTGCGGCCACCGCTCGGGCCGCTCGTGTTCGTCTCTCAGACACCGTCGTCCTTCCGATATATAAATCCACAGACTAAATCTAGTGAGCGAATTTACTCTGTCGAACGGTACTCTCTCATTGGGAAGACAGGGAGGTCAAGTGTCGTGACAGAAGTCTCCGCAGACCTGGGCACCGGCCGCGCGAGCGTGGGGGCGGTCCTCGACTTCGCCTGGACGGCCGGCGAGTTCACCGCGACCGAGGCGATGGCGGGCACCTCCCTGACCCGCTCGACGGCCATCGACGCGATCGACACCCTCGTCGGGGCCGCCGTGCTGAGCGAGCTTCCGAACGCCCGCGCGGTCGGCGCGTATCGCTCCGGCAGACCCTCGCGGCGGTTCGTCTTGGCTCCCGACCTCGGAGTGGTGATCGGCGTGGATGCGGGGGACACCCACCTCGCCGTCACCGTGGCCGACCCGCTCGACCGCACGCTCGTGCACCACCGTGTGGAGTTCGCGCCGTCGCAGCCGGCGGACGAGCGGCGCGCGACGATCCTCGAACGCCTCGGCGATGCGCTCACCG
>WPCJ01351059.1_pt1 | contig 10757 bp, 5 predicted proteins | sample 5399831 | NCBI WGS metagenome assembly WPCJ01 (sample SAMN12869470, study PRJNA574797) | sludge metagenome | isolation source: wastewater treatment of pH10 | place: China:Beijing | collected 2019-05-20 | reverse complement strand
GAAAGGATCGGAAACGATCACCTACACCAATAATTCTCTAGATCCATTGACTTATTTATGGATTCAGTTGGATGAGAATGAACATGCAGATAATGCAGAAAATAAACGGTTTGACCAAAGTAGCTTAAGGGAGAAAATGTCTATCGGAGAGCTGAAATCCTTGGTTCCTGAGAAAAAAGGATTTGGCGTCAATATCCATAAGGTTACCGATGGTGCCAACAAGGCTTTGAAATATACCATCAATTATACCATGATGCGTATCGATCTTCCTACAGCATTGAAACCGGGAGCTAAATTCGTCCTGAAAATTGATTGGGATTATAAGATCTCTGATCGTATGGTGGAAGGTGGACGTGGTGGATTTGAGCATTTTGCTAAAGATGACAATAACCTGTATACCATAGCCCAGTGGTTTCCAAGAATGGCGGTTTATTCCGATTTCCAAGGTTGGCAAAACAAGCAGTTTACTGGAAGAGGGGAGTTTGCTTTAGTTTTCGGAGATTATAAAGTGAATATCACCGTTCCGGCAGACCATGTGGTCGGTGCTACCGGTGAATGCCAGAACTATGCACAGGTATTGAGCGCTGCTCAATTGGCTAGGTGGAAACAGGCACAGCAATCGAAAGAGCCGGTTGAGATCGTGACCCTAGAGGAAGCAAACAAAGCGATCCAACAGAAATCTTCCGCCAAGAAAACTTGGGTTTATGAAGCAAAGAATGTACGTGATTTTGCCTTCGTAACTTCCCGTCGCTTGATTTGGGATGCTTTGCGTGTCAATGAAGGTATTCCGGGAAACCAGCCTATGGCCATGTCTTATTATGGTCCTGAAGCCTATCCGCTATACCGTAAATATTCTACTAAGGTGGTTGCGCATACCTTAAAAACTTATTCTAAATTCTCTATCCCATATCCTTATCCGGTAGCTATCTCTGTAGAAGCTGCAAATGGTATGGAATATCCGATGATCTGTTTCAACTATGGTCGTGCAGATGAAGACGGTACCTATACTGAGGCGGTGAAATATGGGATGATCGGGGTAATTATCCACGAAGTAGGCCATAACTTCTTCCCGATGATCGTCAATTCAGATGAGCGTCAATGGACTTGGATGGATGAAGGCTTGAATACCTTCCTTCAGTATTTGACTGAACAGGAGTGGGACAAGGATTTTCCTTCCCGTCGTGGTCCTGCCTACAAGATCGTGGATTACATGAAGCTACCAAAAGATCAATTGGAGCCTATCATGACCAACTCTGAAAACATTGTCCAATTTGGACCAAATGCTTATGCTAAACCAGCAACTGCATTGAATATCTTGAGAGAGACCGTGATGGGCCGTGAGCTCTTTGACTATGCCTTTAAGGAATATGCAAGGAGATGGGAATTTAAACACCCTACACCAGCAGACTTTTTCCGTACTATGGAAGATGCTTCAGCGGTAGACCTTGACTGGTTCTGGAGAGGTTGGTTCTTTGGAACGGACCCGGTTGAAATTTCATTGGATAATGTGACTCAATATAGAATGAGTGGAGCTGACCCTAAGAAAACGCAACAAGAGAAAAAAGATGCTTTTGAAAAAGACCTAAACAGTATTACACGCCAAAGAAACATGGAAGAAAATATGGCTTTCTTGGTGGATAAGGATACCTCTCTTTTGGATTTCTATAATAAATGGGACCGTTTTGCTGTTAAGCCTGCGGATGAAGCAAGCTACCAAGAATTCTATAATAAGCTGAACGATAAAGAAAAAGATATCTTTAATGGTAAGACTACTTTTTATGAGTTGAACTTCAAGAACAATGGTGGACTGGTCATGCCATTGATCATAGAATGGACTTTTACCGATGGAAGCAAGGAAATCGATCAAGTACCTGCTTATATCTGGAGAATGGATGAAAATGAAGCCACGAAAGTCTTTGCCAAGAGCAAGCAAGTAGCTTCTATCCAATTGGACCCATACCGTGAAACTGCGGATATAGATGAGTCCAATAATGCATGGCCAAGGACTTCTCAACCTTCCAGGTTTGAATTGTACCAGCAGAATGGCCGCGCAGCTCGAGGTCAATCCGCAGAGAGCAACCCGATGAAGGAAGCAAAAAAGCAAAACAATAGATAGGTAATACTAAACCAAAATTTAAAAGGGCAGCTCAATTATTGAGCTGCCCTTGTTTTCTATGCGCCCTTTTTTTGGCAATAATATGTTGATTTTAATGGGGTTTTATTCGAGACACATTTTGAATTTTCCGAATATGCCTCGAACGAGAGTAAAGCTTGGGTAAGCGCTCGTCCTAAATGAAGGTTTGAACCTGAAAATTTTCGGAGGAGCAGGAATAGCTTTTAGTTTTCCTAAACTTATGGTTTATCTGATTTCAGCCTGCTGAAGACCAAGAGGTCCCTAAACTGGAAGTTGCCCATCCATTCGCCATTTCTCTTTGTCCCTTCGAGTTTAAAGCCCAGTCTTTTGGGGATATTGATGCTTTTTTCGTTGCCGATTGCACAACAGATCTGGATGCGTTCTAATTTGAGTTCTTCAAAAAGCTCTTGGATCAGGGCTTCCACCGAGCGGGTCATGATCCCTTGATTTTGGAATTCTTGGGAGAGCCAATAGCCAATTTCTGTGTTTTTGTTCAGTAGATCGGTCTCCTTGGTGCCGATCAAGCCAATCATACGGTCATCGAAACAGATCTTATAGACATAATCTTTTTTAAGCTTTCGGCTGAGCATCGCCATTTCAACAAAACCTTTGCTGTCTTCCACTTTGTTGGTGAACTGTACGAAAGGGAGCCATTCGCCAAGATATTCCCTTTGGCTGTTGATGATATTGAACATCCGGATGGCATCACTCTCTACGATCGCTTTCAAGCTTAAATTTTGATCTATTTCGATGATTCTTTTCATGTTTGCGTCTTTGTCAGTATTTCTCTAAGTGCTGCTGAAACACGTTCTTGGTCTTGCTCGGTATTGAGGTCAAGACCGCAGAAGGTACTTCCGTTCGTTTTTGCATGAAGGGCAAGGTAATATAAACCTGCTGTCTGTAATGCAAGGATGGCACAGGTATCGACATTGTTATTGGGACGGCTCTTTTCGTATTTACGGATGAGCTCGGCTCCAATTTCCTCGCGGCTATCTGCCAATTTACGGAGGATCTCCTTGTTTTCAGAAAGTTCCCATTGTAGGATGCGCTGTAGGATCTCGTCATTAAGAACAGCATTAAATTGTCCTTGCAAGAGGGCAAACATCTCGTCATCCTGAATGATTTCCTGGCCCAACAATTTGGAAATAGTGGATTTGGCCTTTGTTTTCCAATAATCCCTTTTCTCGATATACAGCTCCACCAAGTTGTCCAAATTATCGAAATAGGTGTAGATCAATTTACGGTCTACTTTTGCTTCTGCAGCAATATTTGCAATGGTCAATCCAGGATAGCCATGTTTTTTTAATACTTTTCCGACGGCATTGACGATTTTATTCATCGTTCTTGCCTTTTCGCGTAGGGGTCCAGAAGTGACCTTTCTGGACTTTTGCTCAGTATTCGAAGCTTTTTTCATATCTGTCTAAAATAGTAGGCTAAATTTAAGCATTATTCACAGCATGGAGAATAAAGTGAGTTATATCATTATTTATCAACCTGTTTCTGCTGTTCCTTATCTTCTCTTATGATCTGGGCCTTGGCGTATTGATTTAACGCCTTATAGTGTCGGTAAAGTATCCGTTTTTCTAAGCTTTTTGGTGTCAATACCTTGATGCATTCACCAAAACCCAATATCTCGCGTTCTAATTCAAGATTCAGTGTCACATCAATCCGGATAGTGATGGAACCATCCTCATGTTTTTTTAGGATCTGTTGTGAACTGTGTAATGGTTTGGTCTCTACATAAGGCGCATTGGCAGCATTTATCAATAGAATAACCTTCTGTCCACGGTCTTTTGCAGATTTGGTAACCCCAATAGTGTCGGCAAAGTATCGTTCGAAGTCGACCCCTTCATAAGGTTGGAAACCATTTTTGGCCATCATATCAATTTCTGCAATCCGGTCTAACGCCAAAGTGATCAGGCTGGATTGGTTCTTTTTGCAACAAATAAGGAACCAGCGGTTTCTATATTCCTTTAAAAGATAGGGACTGTAAACCTCCACAGTGGGCTGTTTGGACTTGAATGATTTGTACTTGATCAAAACCGGGTTTTCATCCTTTATGGCTTGATAAAGTGGGGTGATCCATTTCAATCCTTTTAATAAAGGGTTGGCTTCCAGTTGTACGATGGATTTCCCTTCTCCCTTAGATGCATATAAATGGCTCTCCAAACGAACGATCATATCGCTCATTTCCTCGAAAAAGGTAAAGCCATTCAAATGTTTCAAGACATCGACGGCTTCTTTCATTTTTTCCATGTCCATGGAAGAAATAGGGGAATTGCTGATGCTGTAGTTCGGATCTTCATAGCTATAATATCGACGGTCTTTGACCACGATGGGAGCGTTATAACCCAGTTTATTGCTCCGCATCAATTGGATGTCACCCTGTATAGTCCTTTTGCTGACCCCACTATTGATTCCTTCCAACTCATAAAGTGCTTCTGAAACCTTTTCAATCAAGTCTTCCAGCGTCCATTTCCGGTGGGTTTGTTGAAGGCATTGGTCAATGATTTTGTATCGAATGAGTGCAAGTTTGTTTGTAGACATGGATTTCCTTTCCCTTTTGGTTAAAATAAAGATAGTTAATAAAAGGTTTCTACGCAAAGTATTTGCGTAGTAATACGAATCCGTAAAAATATTATTTTAAAAATGTAAAATTAATTATTTGTAAATCAGGTTATTATCTATGTAATATTTAAAAATATGTAATTATTTTTTATTGCGCATAAGTACTGCGTAGTACCATGCGCACCTTTGTATTGTCGGGTATGACAAATGTTCTTTGATTAAACAAGCGATAAGCTTTTTATACGATATATGTCCGAAAGGATATATAATCTGTAGAGATCAAATCGTAATCCTGGTGTCCTGTTTCTGTATGGCAGGCTAGTGCTTATCCGGTAGGATGGAGTATACTGATTATGAGATGGGTCTATGGGTTAATTGTTTGCAGTGCAGGTTCGAATCCTGCTCCTGGTTTCCAGGATAATTCAAATGGCTAGAATAACAAACCATTGGTTGAAATAGGACCAATAACATCCTCACACGATGCATTCCGTGGTAAAACACGCTGGACGAGTTTAGGTCTTCTCTAAAAAGATCAAAAGCTTATTGCCAATGGTTCGGTTGGAGGCATATAATGCCAAAAACAGTTGGAAAAGATCTTTGCAATTTTTTGCTAGACCTAGACCAAAGGAGAATTGTACTTGAAAGTCTGGAAGACCTGTTCTTCTTGGGCGGAAAGACAAGATCGCTGGATGGCCTAGGACTACCCTAAAGTTCCGGTCTGGACCAATGAACGATTGGCGATAGCTTTTTAGGATTAAATGAATGAGTGTAGAAATTAAATAAATAAAAAAATGAAAAAGGTATTAATTAACAGAAACGAAGTAGGATTGATCATCAAAAACAATGCTGTGAAAAGGGTTGTGACTGAAGGGAAATACTGGTTAGGCTTTGGTGAGTCCCTAGAGCGCTATGATATGGCGGATCCATTCAAGGTTGCTCATCATCTAGATGTTTTGTTGACTATGCCTGGATTTGAAGAATTGGTGGAAATCGTTGAGGTTTTAGACAATGAGATCGCTTTGATGTTCAAGAACAAGAACTTTGTAGGCTTATTGAATGCTGGAAGGCATGTGTTCTGGAAAGGATTGGACGATTTGGAATTCCAGATTGAGAATATGGAAACTTTGGAGGTGCCAGCGAGCATCAACAAAGCATATTTAAGGAAAGACTTGTTCAAAGCTTATGTGAGCAGATATCAGATTGAAGAGTTTCAAGGAGCTTTGCTTTTTGTGAATGGTAAGTTTGAGCGAGAATTGATGGCTGGCGAATACTTCTTCTGGAAAAATGCGGATGTGGTTCAGGTTTCCATCGTGGATAAAAGAGCCTTGTATATGGAAATTCCAGGTCAAGAGATCTTGACTAAGGACAAGGTTCAGATCCGATTGAATATCGGTTTCCAATATCAAGTTAAAGATATCAAGATGGCCTTGTTAGAAAACCAATCTTTTGAAAGTCATTTATATGTTTTGATGCAGATGATCGTGAGAACCTATGTGTCTGACCAAACATTTGATGGGTTGTTGGAGAATAAGGATGCGATCGCTAAGGTGATCTTGGAGGAAGCGAAGAGGTCGGTTCAGCGATTGGGAATTGAATTGATTTCCATGGGTATCAAGGATATTATCCTTCCGGGTGAAATCAAGGATATTATGAACCAAGTGTTGGTTGCTGAGAAGAAAGCTCAAGCGAACATCATTACCAGAAGGGAAGAAACGGCCTCGACAAGGAGCTTGTTGAATACCGCGAAGCTTTTGGAAGAGAATGCGATGTTGTTCCGATTGAAGGAAATGGAGTATGTGGAGAAGATTGCGGACAAGATCAATACTATCTCTGTTTCTGGAAACGGTCAGATCGTGGATCAATTGAAACAATTGTTCTTGAATAAATAGGAAGCCCTGCAGGGCAATAAGGCCCTGCAGATTTATTAAATGCTCATTATTTGTTAAATTAAAGAAAGATGGAAAATAAAAGAATAAATGGCAATGATTTAGTTGCCTTAGGATATAAAGAGAATTTAGCCATTGGTGTGGCGCTGAAGATAAATAAGAAGCGATTAGGCTTTACAAAGGAGGAAATGTTGGAGAAGTTCAAAGCAGTGTTGGATGATCCTAAAGCCTTTGCCGAAGACGCCATATTTTCACCGCTATCCTTTGCCCTGTTGAATATAGAAGAATTGGAGAAATACAATGTTCCCTTGAAAACGGAAGAGCTGCCGTATGAAGTATATGGGGCGGAGCATATTGAGGATGGCGCTATGAAACAAATGAAAACGGCGATGAAATTGCCTGTAACAGTTGCTGGTGCGCTGATGCCTGATGCTCACCAAGGCTATGGATTGCCTATTGGTGGCGTTTTGGGAACGAAAAATGCGGTCATTCCTTATGGTGTCGGTGTGGATATCGGTTGCCGTATGGCCCTTTCTATTTTTGATCTTCCGGCTAGCTATGTGGATACCCATCGTGACGAGCTGAAAAAGATCTTGCTGAAAACCACTCGATTTGGTGCTGGCAACGGTTTCTTGAAACATGAGCGCCTAGATCATGAGGTCTTTGAAAACGAGCAGTTTGAGGCCAACCCTTTTGTGAAGCAATTAAAGGATAAGGCTTGGACTCAGTTGGGATCTTCTGGTGGTGGAAATCACTTTGTGGAATTTGGGATCATGGAGTTTAAGGAGACGGATCAGGAATTGGGGATTCCAAAAGGGGAATATCTGGCTTTGTTGACGCATTCTGGTTCTCGAGGTTTGGGAGCAATGATTGCCAATCACTATACCAAATTGGCGATGCAGGTCTGTAAACTTCCTCATGAGGCGAAGCATTTGGCCTATTTCGACTTGGATTCTGCTGAAGGGCAAGAGTATTGGTTGGCCATGAACTTAGCGGGAGATTATGCATCGGCCTGTCATGGAGTGATCCATGAAAAGGTGCTTTCGGAATTGGGCGCCGTACGATTGACGAAGGTGGAAAACCACCATAACTTTGCGTGGAAGGAGATGTGGAAAGGCGAGGAGCTGATCGTTCACCGTAAGGGCGCGACTCCAGCGGCAAAGGGTGTGATGGGGATTATTCCGGGATCGATGGCTGCGCCAGGATTCTTGGTTCGTGGAAAAGGGGAGGAGGAAGCCATCAATTCAGCTTCACATGGAGCAGGACGATTGATGAGCCGAACCCAAGCGATAAAGACCCTTTCCCGAAAAGACCTGAACAAGCGATTGGAGGATTTAGGGATCAGCTTGATCGGAGCTGATTTGGATGAAGCGCCAATGGCTTATAAGAACATTCATGAGGTCATGGATGCCCAAAAAGAGTTGGTTGATGTTGTTGCCTCATTCCATCCGAAGGTAGTCCGAATGGCGGACGATGGGTCCCGAGAGGATTAGTTCGATATTTTCTGAGATTTTGTTACGGAAGAGTGTTCCAAATTAATTAAGAACTAAAATATTTTAAATTAATTTGGAACTTAATCGGTTAAGCACTAAACTTGTATTCATTATAAACTGAATTTCTAATTAATATTTTTTTTACTAAGTGCCAATAGTCTTGTTGTTGCTTAGTTGCTTAATCGATTAAACTTATTGTTATGACTTATTTTTCATGGAAAAAACACCGAATATCGGGGCTCTTTGTCCTCTATTTTTGGTTCCAACTGTTGAGCATGGGAGAAGTACATGCTCAGGCAGGAATGCTAACTGGCCAAGTAATCGACAAGGAAGGCGTGCCTATCGTTGCGGCGACAGTGGCGGCACTTCCTACAGGGAAGAAAACAGCGACTGGAGAGAACGGGGAGTTTTCGCTAGAAATCGGGAGCAGTACCCAGATCAGGGTCACTGCTATTGGTTTTAAACGCCAGGATGTACCCATCGCTCAGGCGGGGAAAATTATTTTAGAGAAAGATGAATTAGGGGTAGAGGAAGTATTGGTAACGGGCTATATGACCCAGCGCAAGGCTGATTTGACCGGTGCGGTATCGGTTGTGAAGCGGGAAGATTTTGTCAACAACCCCAGTGCCAATGTGATGCGCTCTTTGCAAGGCAAGGTACCAGGGGTAAGGGTGACGACCGACGGGAACCCAGCAGAAAATGTAGGGATCCAATTCCGGGGGATTACCTCGTTTAATTCCTCACCACCGTTGATCGTTTTGGATGGGCAACCGGTATCCATCAACCTAAGAGACATCAATCCAAATGATATTGAAAGCATACAATTTTTGAAAGATGCCTCTTCAGCTTCCATTTATGGTTCTAGAGCTGCAGGTGGTGTTATTTTGGTAACGACCCGAAAAGGGATCAAGGGCAAAGCCAAGGTTACTTACGAAGCTTATGCTGCGGTGAATAAGCCTGGGAATGTTCCGCAGATGTTGAATGCAGAAGAATATGGCAGGGCGCTGTGGCAAGCAACCGTCAATGATGGCGATGATCCAACGGCGGCTGTCAGGTATTACAATTATGATTGGACCGTAAATGCGCAAGGGATTCCGGTATTGAATTCCGTAAAACCAATTGAGTGGCTGAATGATGCCAAGACGATGCCTTCGGCAAATACCAATTGGTTCAACGAAGGGATGCGGACCGGTTTCCAACAGAATCATCAGGTATCCATTACTTCGGGGACCGAGAACTCCACTAGTTTTTTCTCGGTGAACTATTACAATAATGAAGGTACGCAGATCACATCCTTCTTCAGGAGATTGGCTGCACGGATGAACAATGAATACGAACTTTTTGATGGAAGGGTGAAAATAGGTGAGAACCTCACGCTGACCAATCTGAGGATGCGGGATGTCAACAGTACCTATGGTCTTTTGGTCATGCCGCCAAATATCCCTGTTTATGCGAATGATGGCGCTTGGGGCGGTGTAGCAATGCCTTTGGGAATGGATGATTTTGCCAACCCTATAAGGGATATGGAGTTGAACAAGGATAATACCGGTAATTTTCTGAAAGTGCTAGGGTCTGCCTACCTATCGGCAGAAATCATCCATAACCTGACCTTTAGGTCTCAGTTTGGAGTGGATTATAGCATGTGGTATGATCGGAAAATTGACAAGAAATGGCAAGAGGCAGGGGGTAAAGCTGGGACTATCAATGGGGTAAGCCAGAATAACTGGCATGACTTGGGGCAGACCTGGACCAATACCTTATTGTACAATATCGCTACTGGAGAGCATCACCTGGATGTGTTGGTGGGTATTGAGGCCTTTAAATTCTTGAATGAAAGCATCAGTGGATATCGTTCCGGACTGCTTTTGGAGGACCGCGATTATGCCTATTTATCTACGGCCACTGGCGAGCAAAGGACATTTAATGGAGGAGGAAATGAAAGGACCATGCTTTCTTATTTTTCAAAAGCTAACTATGTTTTTGCAGATAAATACCTGGCTTCGGTTACTTTCCGTCGGGACGGTTCTTCGGTCTTTGGCAAGAATTATCGCTTCGGAAATTTCCCTTCCTTCTCAGTCGGCTGGAGGATGAAAAACGAGGAGTTCATGAAGGATGTGGCCTGGATAGACGATTTGAAGTTTAGAGCGAGTTGGGGTCAAAATGGTAACTCGGAACCCTTGAACTCGGGCAAGCTGGTGAATATTTATGTGACCGACATCAATGGTACTTCTTATGCCATCGGTGGAAATGAGACCGGTAATATCCCTTCTGGATTCCGTAGGGCTAGTCTCGGTAATCCTGACTTGAAATGGGAGACTACGACACAAACCAATGTCGGAGTAGATTTCACTTTTTTACAGAATAGGTTGTATGGCTCCTTGGATTGGTTCAACAAGAAAACCACGGGGATGCTGTTTGAGCCGCCATATATAGCGGCATTAGGAGAAGGTGGATATCGCTGGATCAATTCCGCAAACATGACCAATAAAGGAATTGAAGCCCAATTGACTTGGGCAGTGAGCAAGGAGGATTTCAGGTATGCGGTATCTGGAAATGTGTCTACCTATAAACATCAAGTTAATTCCTTGCCGGAGAACGTGAAGTATGCTTTTGGTGGAAATGGATTGCTGGATAATATTGTTGGTAGGCCATTGAATTCGATGTACGGACTGGTTG
>WPCJ01205590.1_pt1 | contig 10758 bp, 9 predicted proteins | sample 5399831 | NCBI WGS metagenome assembly WPCJ01 (sample SAMN12869470, study PRJNA574797) | sludge metagenome | isolation source: wastewater treatment of pH10 | place: China:Beijing | collected 2019-05-20 | reverse complement strand
GGTCGAGCCCCGGGCGGGCGGCGACATTGACGATGCGCCCGGCCGTGCCGCTGGCGAGCATGGCGCGCAGCGCCGCCCGGCAGCAGAAGAAGGCGGTGTGGATGTTGGTTTCGAGAAGCTCCTCGAACGAGGCCGCTTCGGTCTTGTCGAGGGGAGCGGCGGCAAATCCGCCGGCGAGATGGATCGAGGCCCACAGTTCGGGCACGTCCGCATAATAGGCGTCCACGGTCCGCACGTCGGCCAGATAGATGTTGTGGCTGAGCCGGACATTGGGATGGTCTGCATGGGGAAAATGCGGCGGCGGTTCCGCATGGGTATTGGGCACGTGGCATATGGCGCCTTGTTCGACCAGTCTCCCGACGACGACGCTGCCCAGTGCGCCGGTTCCGCCGGTTACGATGATATGCTTGCCGTCAAAAGCTTTCGTCATCAGCGATAGATCACTCCTCACCCTGGCATATCCCTCCACCGTGGCCCGTTTTGGAGTGCCACTCAAATGCTATTTCCGTGAACCTGCCTTGCCTTTTCGCATGGCGGCCTTGCGTTTTTCGGTGACGGACTGTCACCCTCCGGAAACTTGAAATGTAGCTCAACTTTATTTCATTTGACCGTGAAGACCGCTTGAGGCGTTAGGAGCGCCTCCGCAACAGGAAGAAGATCGATGTCCATAACCACCGAAACCGGGCGCCCGCGCCTCATCATTCCGGCCCTTGGCGGCCTTTATGCCGCGCTGCACGAAGGTTCGGAGACGCTGCTTCGCGTCGTCACCGGCGGCATTCTCGCCATCCACGGCTCATCCAAGATCGTCGATCCCTTCGGCGCGGCCCAGATGGTCGAGGGGCTGGGCTTCTATCCCGGCGCCTTCTGGTCGCTGCTCCTGTCCTGCACCGAATTCTTCGGCGGCATCTTCCTGATGCTGGGCTTCCTCACCCGGCCTTCCGCCTTCGCCGGCCTGTTCGTGCTGCTGGTGACGGTGTGGGTCCACTGGATCACGCTGGGTCAGGGTTATTCCGGCGCCGAAAAGTCGATCCTGTGGTCGGCCATGCTGTTCTACTTCGTCATCCGCGGCGCCAACCGCCATTCGGTCGACGCCCGCATCGGCAAGGCTTTCTGATCCGGGGCGATCGGCGGCAGCGACCACCGATCGCACTTTGCCTTCGGCGCGAAACGGACTATGAAACGGCTTCAGCCAGACCCCCGGCCGGGCCGGGGCATTTAGCCGGAGCCACTCATGACCGAAATCCTGCAAACTCCCAAGCTCGTGGTCGTCTTCGGCGGGTCCGGTTTCGTGGGACGGCATGTGGTGCGCGCGCTGGCCAAGCGCGGCTACCGCATCCGCGTCGCCTGCCGCCGGCCCGACCTTGCCGTACATCTGCAGCCGCTCGGAAATGTCGGCCAGATCCAGGCCGTTCAGGCCAATCTGCGGTTCCGCCGGTCCGTTGACCAGGCGGTGATCGGCGCCGATCACGTCATCAACCTCGTCGGCGTCCTCCACGAGGGCAGCCGCCAGAGGTTCGGCGCGGTGCATGAGTTCGGCGCCCGCGCCGTGGCCGAGGCCGCGCGTGCCGTCGGCGCCCGTCTCACCCATGTTTCGGCGATCGGCGTCGACGAGCGGTCGCCGTCGGCCTATGCCCGCACCAAGGCCCGTGGCGAGAAGGCGGTGCTGGAAACCGTACCGGACGCCACCATCTTCCGCCCTTCGATCATCTTCGGCCCCGAGGACGAGTTCTTCAACCGCTTTGCCGCCATGTCGCGCTATGCGCCCGCCCTGCCGCTGATCGGCGGCGGCACGACGAAATTCCAGCCGGTCTATGTCGGCGACGTGGCCGAGGCCGTGGCCCGCGCGGTGGACGGCGTGGCGGTCGGCGGCCGCATCTACGAGCTTGGCGGGCCGGTGGTCGCCACCTTCCGCCAGTGCCTGGAGGAGATGCTTGCCGTGATCGAGCGCAAGCGCCTGCTGGTGCCGCTGCCGTGGTGGGTGGCGGACCTGGCCGCGTCCTTCCTCGGCCTGTTGCCCAAGCCGCTGCTCACCCGCGATCAGGTGGCGCAGCTCCGCTCCGACAATGTGGTTTCGCAGGCGGCGCAGTCCGAGGCGCGCACGCTGGCCGGCCTCGGCATCGAGGCGCAGGCAATGGCCACCATCCTGCCCAGCTATCTGTGGCGCTTCCGCGCCGCCGGCCAGTTCCAGCGCCGGCAGGCGGCCTGAATTCCGGACTGAATCGGCTGACGGGATTTCGTCAGCCGACGATGTAGAGGGCGGCGAGGCCGACTGTGCCCACCACCAGCCGCCACCAGCCGAACAGCCTGTAGCCATGGCGGCTGACATAGCCGAGCAGGCTGCGCACCACGATGACCGCCGCCACGAAGGCCGAGAGGAAGCCGGCCACGATGATGTTGAGGTCCGAGGCCGACAGCGCGTTCCAGTTCTTGCAGAGATCGAGCGTGAAGGCGCCGAGCATGGTCGGCATGGCGAGGAAGAAGGAGAACTCGGCCGCCGCCCGCTTGTCCGCCCCCATCAGCAGCCCGCCGACGATGGTTGCGCCGGAGCGCGAGGTGCCGGGAATCATGGCCAGGCACTGGAACAGGCCGATCTTGAGATAGAGCGACAGCGGAAATTCGCGCACTTCATGGTATTTCGGCCTGAGGTCGAGCCTGTCGATCCACAACAGCACGATGCCGCCGAGGATCAGCATGATGCAGATCAGCTTCGGCGTCTCGAACAGCACCGACTTGATGAAGCCATGCGCCAGCACGCCGATCACCGCCGCCGGCAGGAAGCCGATGGCGAGGCCGACCAGCATGCGCACGGCCGGGTCGTCGGGAAGCTGCGGCGGCACGAACAAATTGGGACGCCGGCGCCGCACGATGGCCGAGACGAACTCGACGGCGCAGCCGCCCATCCAGATCAGGGTGGCCAGGATGCCGATCACCACCTCGCTGATGACATGGAGCCGGTCCCGCCGCTTCATGAAGTCCCAGAAGCGGGCCGCATAGACCGACAATATGGCGAGGATGGCGCCAAGCTGGATCAGCACCTCGAAGGCCTTGCCGGTCGATTCGAAGCCGAGAAAATGGCCGGCGAGCAGGATGTGGCCCGTCGACGAGACCGGGATGAACTCGGTCAGCCCTTCCAGCAGGCCGAGCAGAAGGGCCTCGATGATCGTCTGATTTTCCATATGGGCGGATGATCCCAGTTTGCTTGTCAGGACGGCGTTCTGACCCTATAGGTCGCAAAGCTTGACAGTCCGTTGGTGCGGGCGGCAAGGCTTACCGGTGCCGGCATCGATTTGCCAGTGCGCTTTTTTGACCCAAGGAACCATGCTGACGCTTTTTCATCATCCGATGTCCGCTGCCTGTCGTTTCGTCCGAATCGCATTCGGCGAATATGGCGAGGAATTGGCGTTAATTGAGGAGAAGCCCTGGTCGAGGCGCAAAGAGTTCCTGGCCCTCAACCCGGCCGGCACCCTGCCGATCCTGTTGGCCGAAGGCGACGTGCCCGTGGTGGGCGCCGAGGTGATTGCCGAATATCTCGACGAAACGCGCGGCGTGCTGAAGCGCGACCGGCGCCTCCTGGCCGAAAACCCCATGGACCGGGCCGAGATCAGGCGCCTCGTCGACTGGTATCTCGTCAAGACCGAGAGCGAGGTGACCCGCCATCTGGTGCGCGAGCGCGTTCTGAAGCCGCTGATGCCGGATGCCGCGGGCGGCGGCTCGCCCGATTCCACCGCCATCCGCGCCGCGCGCGCCAATATCAGGCAGCATCTGAAATACACAAACTGGCTGGCCGGCACCCGCCATTGGCTGGCCGGGTCGCGCATCACCTATGCCGACCTTGCCGCCGCCGCCACCTTCTCGGTGCTGGATTATCTGGGCGAGATCGACTGGCGCGAGCACGCCGCCGCGCGCGACTGGTACATGCGGGTGAAATCGCGCCCCTCCTTCCGCCCGTTGCTGTCCGACCGCGTGCGCGGCCTGGCGCCGGTGTCCCACTATGCGGACCTCGACTTCTGATTCCGGCAAGCTTCGCGCGCTGATCGACAGGGAAGCCCTGCGCGCCGGCTTCGACCTCGTCGCCGTCACCTCGCCCGATGCCATTCCGAAGGCCCCGGCACGGCTGGCGCAATTCGTGGCTGACGGTTTCCACGGTTCCATGGGCTGGATCGAGGAGACGCTGGAGCGGCGCGCGAAACCCGGCGTGCTGTGGCCGGAAGTGCGCTCCATCATCGTGCTGGCCATGAACTACGGGCCGGATCACGATCCGCGCGAGCTTCTCGCCCATCCCGACCGGGCCGCCATCTCCGTCTATGCCCGCAACCGCGACTATCACGACGTGATGAAGGGGCGGCTGAAGGAGATTGCCGGCAAGATCGTTTCCCGCGCCGGCGGGGACGTGAAGGTGTTCGTCGACACCGCGCCGGTGATGGAGAAGCCGCTGGCCGAGGCGGCCGGGCTCGGCTGGCAGGGCAAGCACACCAATCTGGTCAGCCGCATGCATGGCTCGTGGCTGTTCCTCGGCTCCATCTTCACCACCGCAGAGCTGGAGCCGGACGAACGCGACGTCGATCGTTGCGGCTCCTGCCGCGCCTGCCTCGACGCCTGCCCGACCAACGCCTTTCCGGTGCCGTACCGGCTCGATGCGCGCCGCTGCATCTCCTATCTCACCATCGAGAACAAGGGGCCGATCCCGCTTGAGTTCCGCGCGGCGATCGGCAACCGCATCTATGGCTGCGACGACTGCCTTGCCGCCTGCCCGTGGAACAAGTTCGCCCAGGCCGCCTCCGAGGCGAAGCTGGCCGCGCGCGACGACCTGCGCGCCCCGAAGCTCGCCGATATGCTGGAACTGGACGATCCGGCCTTCCGCGCCTTCTTTTCCGGCTCGCCGGTCAAGCGCGTGGGACGCGACCGCTTCATCCGCAACGTGCTGATCGCGGCCGGCAATTCCGGGGATGCCGGGTTGACCGGTGCGGTGCGCGCCCTGACGCTCGATGCCTCGCCGCTGGTGCGCGGCGCTGCCGTCTGGGCGCTGTCGCGGCTTCTGCCGCAAGGCGCGTTCGACAGTCTGGCGCGCGCGGCGCTGCCTGAAGAAGAGGAGCCGGACGTGCGGATGGAATGGGTGCAGGGCATGGGTTCGGCCGGGGAGGACAGGATATGAGCATGGAGCAGGTCTTTATCTTCGGCGCCGGCTACTCGGCCCGCGCCTTTGCCGGTCTGTGTCCGAAGGATGTGCCGGTGTTCGGCACAACGCGCGCGCCCGGAAAGTTCGAGCTGCTGCGCGCGGCCGGCATCTCGCCGCTGCTGTTCGACGGTGTGGTGACGGGCGAGGTGCGGGACGCGCTGGCCGGCACCACCCATCTGATCGTCTCGGCGGCACCCGGCGAAGCCGGTGATCCGGTGCTGAATGGAGCGCGCGAGATCCTTGCGGGCGAGATGCCGAAGCTGCGCTGGATCGGCTATCTTTCCACCGTCGGCGTCTATGGCGATCACGCTGGCGCCTGGGTGGACGAGGAAACGCCATGCCGGCCGGTGTCGCGCCGCTCGGTGCTGCGGGTCGAGGCCGAGCGCCAATGGCTGGCGCTTGGCGAGGCCATCGGCCGGCCGGTCGCGGTGCTGCGCCTTGCCGGCATCTACGGGCCCGGCCGCAACGCCTTCGTCAATCTGCGGGACGGCACCGCCAAGCGCCTGGTCAAGCCGGGACAGGTCTTCAACCGCATCCATGTCGCCGACATCGCCGGCGCGCTGCTGCACCTCGCCAATGCCGCGCGGGGCGGCATCTTCAACGTCGCCGACGACGAGCCTTCGCCGCCGCAGGATGTCGTGACCTATGCCGCCGGGCTGATGGGGGTCGAGCCGCCGCCGGAAATTCCCTTCGACCAGGCCGAGCTGACGCCCATGGCGCGTTCCTTCTATGGCGAGAACAAGCGCGTCTCGAACGCCGCGCTCAAGGCGTCGGGCTATGATTTGCGCTTTCGCGACTATCGCGCGGCCCTTCGCACCCTGTGGGATGACGGCAACTGGGACCAGGGAGAATCGCGGGCCAGGATGCGCCTGCCTTGATCGTGGCACAGTTGGCGGCATCATGTGATTCGCTTTAAAGCATGTCGCCCGGTTTCGGGATGATGACATGCGCAAAAACAACAAGTTGGAGCGTACGGAGCGAATCTGAAAGATCGCGACGCGTTCTGATGGCCGTGCGCGGCGCCGGACTGGAGAGAGGGCATGCGAGCATTGCGGGGGACGATGGCGAGAGGCGTGGCCATGCTCGCCGCACTGTCCACGCTGACCTTTGCGCAGGACGCGGTCGCGCAGGAACTGGCCAAGAACCTGTTCGGGGCCCACCAGCTGCCGGCCGCGACCCAGCCGCAATCCATCGGCTTCTATTCCAAGGGTTGCTTTTCCGGCGGCGTCGCCATCGCCACCGATGGCCCCACTTGGCAGGCCATGCGCCTGTCGCGCAACCGCCGCTGGGGCCACCCCGCGATGATCTCGCTGATCGAGAAACTGTCCCGTGATGCGGTTCAGGATGGCTGGCCGGGCCTGCTGCTCGGCGATATCTCGCAGCCGCGCGGCGGGCCGATGCTCACCGGCCATGCCTCGCACCAGATCGGCCTCGATGCCGACATCTGGTTCACCCCCATGCCCGACCGCCGCCTGACGCCGCAGGAACGGGAGAACATGTCGGCCACGTCGCTGGTGAACGAAAAGACCCACCGGGTCATCGACAGGCTGTGGACGCCGGCGCATGAAAGACTGCTGAAACGCGCCGCCTCCTACCCCGAGGTGGAGCGCATTCTGGTCAATCCGGGCATCAAGAAGAAGCTGTGCGACACGGTGAAGGGCGACCGCGCCTGGCTGCGCAAGATCCGGCCGTTCTGGGGCCATGACTACCATTTCCACGTCCGCATCGGCTGCCAGCCCGGCTCGCCCGACTGCAAGCGGCAGGCAACGGTCGCGGCGGGCGAAGGGTGCGACAAGTCGCTGGCCTGGTGGTTCACCGAGGAGCCCTGGCGGCCCAATCAGAACCCCGACGCCCCCAAGGCCCGCGACGTGATGACCATGGCGTCGCTGCCCAAGGCCTGCCGCGCGGTGCTGGAAGCGCCCGATCCGGTGTCCATCGCCGCCGTCACCTATCCTTCCGCCGGCGCACCCACCATCTCCAGGGCCGATCCGATCGCGGCGCTGGCGGCCTCGGACGGATTGTCCACGGCCGTGAGCTCCTTCGCGGCGACGCCCGAATATGGCGCGCCTCTGCCGTTTCCGCGCCCGGCCGATTGACCGGAAAGGGAACTCCGCTGTACTGCTGCTATTTCAATCGGTTTAATCGTGGGCTGGAAAGGTGTTTTCCTTTGGCCCGGCATGCGCTAAAGCATGTCGCCCGAAAGCGGGAACCGGTTTCGGGATAACGACATGCGTAAAAACAACAACATGAAGCGTATGGAGCGAATCTGAAAGATCGCGACACGCTTTGGAGCGCCGTGCGTCCTTTCGGATGCACAAAGGACGCTCTAACACTTTGATTGAACATCGGAACAATCCGAAAACCGAGTACACTTTTCGGTCCGATGCTCTAGCCTTTTGCAGCCGGGTGGAATCATCCGGCATTGCACGAAGGCGGCAAGACCACACATATCGAGCATCGACCCGGAAAGGCGATGGCTTGTCGGGGACCAGAATGACAGGTTCGGATGATGGCGAGGTTCGGTTCAGGTTTCCGGTCCTGATCGGCGACATAGGCGGCACCAATGCCCGCTTTTCCATCATCGACGGCGAGACTTCCGGGGCCGGCGAGCCGCGCATCGTCAAGACGGCGGATTTCGCCGGTGTCGACGAGGCGATCCGCGCCGCGGTTCTGGACGGTGCCCCGCGCCGTCCGCGCACGGCCATATTGGCGGTGGCGGCTCCCATCGAGGGCGACGAGGTCCGGCTCACCAATTGCCCGTGGGTGATACGGCCCAGGCGCATGCTGGCCGAGCTCGGCCTCGACGACGTGGTGCTGCTCAACGATTTCGAGGCGCAGGCGCTGGCGGTCGCGGCGCTCGGCATGGACCACATGGAAAAGATCGGCGGCGGCGAGCCGGTGGCCAATGCGGCGCGCGTGGTGCTCGGCCCCGGCACGGGGCTCGGCGTGGCCGGTCTCGTCCATGCCTTCGGCGGCTGGGTGCCGGTGCCGGGCGAGGGCGGCCATATCGACCTCGGCCCGCGCACGCGGCGCGACCACGAGGTCTTTGCGCATATAGAGACGCTGGACGGGCGCGTTTCCGGCGAGGACATATTGTGCGGCCGCGGCCTCACCAATCTCTATCGCGCCATTGCCCGGGCCGGCGGCTGCGAGCCCGCCTTGACGGCGCCTTCCGACATCACCGCCGCCGGACTGGCCGGCCGCGACGCGACCGCCGTCGAAACGCTGGAAATCTTCACCACCCTGCTCGGCCGGGTCGCCGGCGACGTGGCCCTGATCTTCAAGGCGCGCGGCGGCGTCTATCTGAGCGGCGGCATCGCCCAGAAGATCGTGCCGGCGCTGAAGGCCGGCAATTTCCGCGCCGCCTTCGAGGACAAGGCACCCCACAACGCGCTGATGCGCTCCATTCCTGTCCATGTCGTCGGCCATCCGCTGGCGGCGCTGGCCGGGCTCGCCGCCTATGCCCGCACGCCGTCAGGCTTCGGCGTGGAAACGGCGGGACGGCGTTGGCGAACGTAAGCTCTCCGGCTGCAATTTTGGGCTCGGCCATAGGCAAATGGATGCAAAGGCTCTAAGAGGGTGCCCGACCTCATCCGGCGTCTTCGGACGCAGACCAATGCAACGGACCCAACCTTGACCGTCGGCAGCAACCGCAGCAAGCCCCAGCCCGGTGAAGTCATCGCCGTTCTGAAGCGCATTTTCGCCGAGAACGGCCGCGAATATATCGGGTACTATGCGCTGACCATATTCTGCCTGCTGGTGTCGGCGGCCACCGCAGGCCTCGCCGCCTGGATCATGCAGCCGCTGGTCGACGACATCTTCGTCAGGCAGCGCTATGACCGCGCCCCGCTGATCTGCGGCGGCGTGATCGCCATCTTCCTGATCCGGGGCATCGCCACCTATGGCTATTCGGTGACGCTGGCCAGGATCGGCAACAATGTCGTGGCGCGCTACCAGAAGCGTGTCTTCCAGCACCTGATGCGGCCGGGCATCGACTTCTTCGGCGACACGCGCTCGGGCCGGCTGGCGGCGCGCATCAACGAGAACGTGGCCGGCATCCGCGACCTGATGGGCATGACGCTGCGCTCCGTCGCCGGCGATCTCGTCGCCCTCATCGGCCTCGTCGCGGTGATGATCTGGCAGCAGCCCTATCTCGCCGCCTCGATCATCGTCATCGGCCCGCCGCTGGTGTGGGCGGTGAACTACATCATGCGCCGCGTGCGCACGGTGACGCGCGAATCCGTCACCATCAACTCGCACCTCATCGGGGCCATGCAGGAGGCGGTGCAGGGCATCGCCGTGGTCAAGGCCTTCACCATGGAAGATCAGCTTTCGGCCCGCATCGGCCAGTTGGTCGATCAGGCCGAGAGCCGCTACAACAAGATCGCCCGCGTTTCGGAGCGCCTCGGCCCGATCACCGAAAGCCTTGCCGGCTTCGCTGTCGCCGGCGTCATCGGCTACGCCTCCTACAAGGCGGCCACGACCAACCACCCGCCCGGCGACGTCATGGCCTTCATCACCGCGCTGCTGCTGGCCTATGACCCGGCCCGCCGGCTGGCGCGCACCCAGGTCAATGTCGAGCGCGCGCTGGTCAATGCCCGCATGATCTACGAGATCCTCGACCTCGAGCCGCGCCAGGGCGACGTGCCGGGCGCCGCCGCGCTGGCCGTGCCTAAGGGCGAGGTGCGCTTCGAAAACGTCTCCTTCGGCTATGTGCCGGGCCAGCCGGTGCTGCATGGGGTGAGCTTCACCGCAGCCCCCGGCAAGACCACGGCCATCGTCGGCGCCTCGGGCGCCGGCAAGTCGACGCTGGTGGCGCTGCTGCAGCGGTTCCACGATGTCGATGGCGGCGCCGTCACCATCGACGGGCAGGACGTATCGAAGGTGACCAAGCGCTCGCTGCGCCAGTCCATCGCCTATGTCTCGCAGCAGCCCTATCTGTTCGAGGGCACGATTCGCGACAACATCCGCTATGGCCGCCCCGAGGCGACCGACAACGAGATCGAGCTGGCGGCGCGGCTGGCGGCGGCGGACGAGTTCATCCGCCAGCAGCCCGAAGGCTACGACACCCAGGTCGGCGAAAACGGCGCGACGCTTTCCGGCGGCCAGCGCCAGCGCGTGTCGATCGCGCGCGCCATGGTGCGCAACGCGCCGATCCTGCTGCTCGACGAGGCGACCTCGGCGCTGGACAACGAGTCGGAGGCGCGCGTCCAGCAGGCGCTGAACGAAGCGATGCGCGGCCGCACCACCATCGTCATCGCCCATCGGCTCTCCACCGTGGTCAATGCCGACCATATCGTCGTGCTGGACGAGGGGCGGGTGGTCGAGCAGGGCACCCACGCCGCACTGATGGCCGATCCGGACGGTGTCTACGCCCGCTTCTACCGGTTCCAGGGTGACAAGGGGCTGGGCCTCGTCGACGATGAGGCCACGGATATGGCCGGTACATCCGCAACATCGGGGAGCAGCATATGAGCGATATGGGTCTTGTCGTCGTCGGGGCGGCCGGCCGCATGGGGCTGGCGCTGGTGCGCGCCGTGCACGAGGCGGAAGGCGCGCGCATCGTCGGGGCGGTGGAGCGC
>WPCJ01033837.1_pt1 | contig 10758 bp, 8 predicted proteins | sample 5399831 | NCBI WGS metagenome assembly WPCJ01 (sample SAMN12869470, study PRJNA574797) | sludge metagenome | isolation source: wastewater treatment of pH10 | place: China:Beijing | collected 2019-05-20 | reverse complement strand
CTCATGAAATTGAAACAAATATTTTACCTCTTTTGGAAAAAGAGGAGCTGAGACCATTATTGACTAAAATCTTTCCCTTTGAGGAGGTCATTGAGGCACATCGCTATTTTGAGAGCCCTGAACAATACGGGAAAATAGTGCTTAGAATGAATGGCTAAATACTTTTAGCGGTTTGTTTTATCAATTATTTTCCTATATTTAAAAAATTGATAAAACCTATTTTTCACAACATGAACTTAAAATTTCTTACTACAGCTTTATTGATAGGTACGACTGTCTTATCAGGATTTGCTCAGAAAGTTGGGAAGGTTGAGAAACCGATCGATCTAGTGAGCACCTTGGTGGGTACACAATCTACTTATTTTTTATCCAGCGGTAATACGTATCCTGCAATAGCCCTTCCATGGGGGATGAACTTTTGGAGTCCTCAAACCGGGAAGATGGGCGATGGATGGATGTATACCTATACTTCGGAAAAACTGCGTGGAATAAAACAGACGCATCAGCCATCTCCATGGATGAATGATTATGGACAGTTTTCCATTATGGCGATGGTCAATAATAAGACCTTTGATCAGGACAAACGTGCGAGTTATTTTTCGCATAAAGCCGAAGTCGCTAAACCACATTATTATTCAGTATATCTTGCTGATTATGATACTAAAGTAGAGCTTACTCCAACCGAGCGTGCGTCTTACTTTAGATTTACCTTTCCGAAGACCGATTCAGCCTTTGTGTTGATCGATGCATTTGACAAAGGTTCTTATGTGGAAGTAATCCCTAAGGAAAACAAAATCATAGGTTATAGTACCAAAAACAGTGGTGGTGTTCCAGAGAACTTCAAGAATTATTTCGTGATGACTTTTGACAAGCCATTTGCGAATGTTTCAACCTTTGCTGATTCCGTTTTGACGGATGGCAGGTATATGGTGAAGGCAAACCATGTTGGTGCTATTGTAGGCTTCCAAAATGCAAATGCTGGCGAGCAAGTGCTGATGAAAGCAGCTTCTTCCTTTATCAGTCCGGAACAGGCTGTTCAGAACTTGAAGGAATTGGATGGCGTGACATTTGACGAGCAGGTGAAAAAAGGTGAGGACATTTGGAATAAGGAATTGGGTAAGATTGAAATAGAAGGTGGAAATATCGATCAGATGAGGACTTTCTATTCTTCCTTGTACCGTTCTTTATTGTTCCCAAGGATGTTCTATGAGATCAATGCGCAAGGAGAGGTTGTGCACTATTCTCCATATAATGGAAAGGTATTACCGGGATATATGTTTACTGACACCGGATTTTGGGATACCTTTAGAGCCTTGTTTCCTTTCTTGAACCTGATGTATCCAGAGATCAACGAGAAGATGCAGGAAGGCTTGGCAAACGCTTATCGTGAAGGTGGCTGGTTGCCAGAGTGGGCGAGTCCTGGTTACAGAAATATCATGGTTGGTAACAACTCTGCTTCTGTAGTTGCTGATGCTTATATCAAAGGGGTAAGATCAAAAGATATTGAGACCTTGTACGAGGCTGTTATAAAAGGAGCCAACAATGCTGGTCCGATTACAGCTGTAGGAAGAGCCGGTGCTGAATATTATAATGAATTGGGTTATGTGCCTTATGATGTGAAGATCAATGAAAATGCAGCCCGTTCTCTGGAATACTCTTATGATGACTTTGCCATCTATCAGTTGGCTAAATCATTGAATAAAGATTCTGATAAAGATTTCTATAAAAAGAGAGCCTATAACTATCAGAAGTTATTTGACCCATCTACCGGATTGATGCGCGGAAAGAATAAGGATGGATCTTGGTCTACACCATTCAATCCATTCAAGTGGGGAGATGCTTTTACAGAAGGTAACAGCTGGCACTATAGCTGGTCGGTATTCCAGGATGTGGAAGGATTTGCAAAACTGTTAGGCGGTCACAAAGCAATGGAAATCAAATTGGACTCTGTATTTACCTTGCCTCCAATTTTTGATGATAGCTATTATGGTTTCCCAATCCATGAGATCCGCGAAATGCAGATCGCTAATATGGGGCAATATGCACATGGAAATCAGCCGATCCAACATATGATCTATTTGTATAACCATGTTGGAGCCCCTTGGAAAGCACAATATTGGATCAGGGAGACGATGAATAGAATGTATTCGCCAAATCCTGATGGCTACTGTGGTGACGAGGACAACGGTCAGACTTCTGCTTGGTATGTATTCTCAGCAATCGGATTCTATCCAGTGACTCCAGCAACCGACGAATATGTTCTTGGTTCACCGGTATTTGATAAGGTAACCTTGCATTTAAGCAATGGTAAGACCGTAAATATTGAATCGAAAAACAATTCAGATCAAAACCGTTATATCCAGAACATGAAATGGAATGGTAAGAACTACACAAAGAACTATATCAATCATAGTGAATTGTTGACGGGTGCCAATTTACAGTTTGAAATGGGTGCAGAGCCCAATAAGAAAAGAGGAATCAATAAAGCTGATCTTCCATACTCCATCAGTAAGGACGATCAATAGATTGATCAATACCTAGTGAAAAAAAAGCTCCAAGAATATCTTTCTTGGAGCTTTTTTAGGTTAATAGGTTGGAGAGAAAAAAAGGCTTGAAATAAATTCAAGCCCGTAAAAATTCGTTTTATCTTACCCCATACCTTAGGGCGCGCACATGTTCCTTTACTAGATGCGTTCTGGTAAATTAATTGTTTTGGCTAGTGAAGATTAAAAATCTTCATCATCGTCATCAAAATCATCGTAGCCGCCGATCGAATCGATATCATCTAATCCGAATTCATCATCGTCATCAAAGTCATCATCATCGTCATCAGGACCGTTGAAGTTGAGCACTCTTTCATCAACCTTTACATCTGTTTCAATTGCTTGCATTGTAGCCATGTTGTTTATTATGATATTATTCTTTTGTTATGTAAAATTATATAAGATAATTCAATTGATAAATTTTTTTTAAAAATAATTAAAACGAATTTAATCTTGCTCTATCATGATCTAATCAACGATTTCACCGATACTGTTTTCTTCAGCCACAATATCTTTAAGCTGAGGGAGATCCTTGGTGCTGGATAGACCAAAGTGGTTCATGAACTCTCCGCTGGTCGAATAGAGCAGGGGCTTACCAATGCTGTTAGCCTTGCCTGCAATTTGTATCAAGCCTTTATCCAACAAGCGTTGAATGGAATAATCACAGTTGACACCCCGGATCTGTTCTACCTCCAATTTGGTAATTGGTTGCCTATATGCGATAATTGCTAAGGTTTCCAATGCTGATTGGCTCAGTTTTTTCCGCTCTTTATGGACCTGAAGTTGGTTGATGGCATCGTGATAGGCTGGTTTTGTCAAGAACTGTAATTGATCATTGATGGAAACCAAGGCCAAGGGATAATCCTCAGATTCGTATTTAGCCTTTAATTTCCCAATGAATTCTGCCAACTCTACCTTGCTGATCTCGATAGCCAATGCATCTTGTAAAACCTCACGTAGGTCCTTCTGGCTGATTCCTTCGGAAGAGGCAAAGATGATGGCTTCTATATTTAATATAATATCTTTCAAAACGATGCTTAATAATTAATAACCTGTTCTTCCATCTGTTCAGGCAATTCCCTGAACTTGTAAGTCTGTGTCCTTAATTGTGGTTCAAAACCTGCTTCTGTGATGGCATCTTGAATGGATTTGGAAGTGAACCTGTGCGGTGCACCTGCTGCAGAAACCACATTCTCTTCGATCATGATGGAACCAAAGTCGTTCGCACCAGAATGAAGACATATCTGTGCGGTTTGTTTACCGACAGTTAACCACGAAGCTTGTATATTTTTGATGTTCGGAAGCATGATTCTACTTAAAGCAATCATTCGGATATATTCATCGGCTGTAACATCATTGGTAATGCCGCGTAGGCGTTTCAACAAAGTACCATCATCTTGGAAAGGCCAAGGGATAAAGGCGATGAATCCATAAGCATCGGCTGGTTTTTCGCTTTGTACTTCGCGAAGCCATACCAAGTGCTCGAAACGTTCTTCGATTGTTTCAATATGTCCAAACATCATGGTTGCCGAAGTTGGAAGATTGATTTTGTGGGCTGCACGCATTACATCCAACCATTCTTGACCACCACATTTACCTTTAGAGATCAATCTACGGACACGGTCGTTCAATATTTCTGCACCAGCCCCCGGCAGGGAGTCTAATCCAGCTTCTTTCATGGCCGTCAAGACTTCAAGGTGGCTCATGCCTTCCAGTTTTGCAACGTGCGCAATTTCTGGTGGCCCTAAGGAGTGAAGCTTAAGGGTTGGGTAAAGTTCCTTTAGTTGTTTGAAAAGGTTCGTGTAGAAACTCAATCCTAGGTCAGGGTGATGTCCACCTTGTAGAAGTAATTGATCACCACCATAGCGGAAGGTTTCTTCGATCTTCTGCTTATAGGTTTCAATGTCCGTGATGTAACTTTCTTCATGGCCTGGGCGTCTGAAGAAATTACAGAATTTACAGTTTGCGATACATACGTTGGTAGTATTCACATTCCTGTCAATCTGCCAAGTTACCTTTCCGTGTGGGACCTGAATCTTACGCAGTTCGTTGGCTACAAAAGCAAGGTCTGCAGTTGCCGCTTCTTTATATAAGAAAATGCCTTCTTCTTTTGTCAAGAAGTCAAAGTTCAAGGCACGCTCTAACAGTTTGTTTACATTCATGTAATAACAAAGATACGGAGCTTTTTATGAAATCGGAAGATGTAAAATAGAAATGAAACGGATTAAAATTAACCTAAATATCACCTAATCAAATTGTTGCTAGGAAAGATATAGTTGATGAAGCAATCAAATTAATTTTTAGAATAAATTCTGGAATACAAAAACTTATAAATCAGTTAGTTGTTTTAATAATAAGCTTACATTTATTTTACTTTCAGTTTACTGTTTTATAATAAAGTAGCGTTGAAAATTCATATATTTAAGTACACTACAAAGGAGGTCATTGATGAGCCACGACATTATCCATATTGAACGTACATACCCAATTTCTACAGCTGCATTATGGCAAGCTATGACCGATAAGCAAAAGTTAAAGGACTGGTTCTTTGATATCCCTAATTTTAGTACAGAGGTGGGCGCGCAATTTGAATTTTCAAAGGTTGAAAAGCGTAAGAATGATTATCACCAATGTCAAGTTTTGGAGGTAAAGCCGGAGGAACTTTTCAAGTTTACTTGGCGCCATCCAAAGCAAACAAAAGGGAATTCGATCATTACTTGGAGGTTTATTCCGAGGAGAGGAGCGACCACTTTGCATTTGACCCATGAAGGTCTGGAACATTTCAGAGATGCCGGAGAGCAATTTTCCCAAGAACGTTTTGAATCGGGCTGGGAAAGGATCTTGGGTGATTCACTAACAAAATTTATTGAAAAATTGTGACATAGGGTTTTGTCATAACCCTTTGAATATCATTTTTCTACTTGTTAATTAATGAATTCTTGCTGCTAAGAGTAGCAATAGGAATTCATTTTTTTTTACATTTAATTTTGAAACCTATTTTCTAATCATTCACGGATCTACAGAGTTATATGAAGAAATTTTTCTCCAGTTTATATGTTCAGGTCATTTTAGGAATCCTAATCGGGATTTTATGCGGTGTATTCTATCCTGATTTTGCAGTTAAGTTGAAACCCTTAGGGGATGGATTTATCAAGCTGATCAAGATGATCATCGCTCCATTGATATTTAGCTCCATTGTAATTGGTATTGCAGGGATGCAGGATATCAAGAAAGTTGGTAAGATTGGCTTGAGTTCCTTGGTCTATTTTGAGATCATGACAACGATAGCCCTGGTCATCGGATTGGTATTTGTGAACTTAATACAGCCAGGCACGGGGATGAACGTGGATCCAAATACCTTGGACCCCACAGCTGTTTCGCATTATATCCAAGAATCCAAGGAGCATAATAGTGTGATGGATTTTATTCTGAGCATTATCCCCAATAATGTGATCGCTGCAGTGGCTTCCGATAACCTCTTACAGGTTTTGTTGTTTGCCGTGCTGTTTGGGATTGGACTTACGAAGATTGGAGAAAAGGCTTCTGCTCCAGTGATCGATGTCTTGCAATCCTTTCTAAAAGGTCTGTTTGCTGTCATCAAAATGATCATGTACCTAGCGCCAATCGGTGCTATGGGAGCCATGGGCTTTACCATTGGTAAATATGGAATTGAGGCTTTATCGTCTTTGGGGCTTTTGATGCTCAGCTTCTATGGAACCTGTATCGTATTTATTGTCGGCGTGATCGGATCAGTCCTGTATTTCTATGTGAATGTCAATATTTTCAAATTACTTAAATACATCAAAGAAGAGCTATTGATTGTGTTGGGTACCTCTTCTTCAGAATCGGCATTACCTGGTTTAATGCAAAAATTGGAAGATGCAGGATGTTCTAAGCCGATCGTTGGCTTAGTAATTCCAACAGGTTACTCCTTCAATCTTGATGGGACCTGTATTTACCTAACGATGGCAGCCGTGTTTATATCCCAAGCCCTGAATATGCACCTCAATTTGGAACAGGAAATCACGTTGCTTTTGGTGCTCCTGTTAACATCAAAGGGTGCTGCTGGGGTAACAGGCAGTGGTTTTGTGACGCTTGCAGCTACTCTGCCTGTTGTGGGGCATATCCCGGTGGAAGCGGTAGGCTTGATTTTAGGGATTGATCGTTTTATGAGTGAGGCTAGGGCATTGACCAATATCATTGGTAATGCTACTGCAACCATAGTCGTCGCCAAATATGAAAAAGGCTTGGATGAGGATCTCCTCCATGAAAAACTTGGCTCTGCCCATGCAGAGATTAAATAAAGAATAGAAATCGCCTCAAATGGGCGATTTTTTTATTTAAAGAATTTCATGAATCACCATAGGAATATTAAAAAAGTAAAACATTAAGCTTGCTTAGTTGGTTAGACATATTGTCCGAGTTGTTCTTGTGATACATTAATTGAAATTTTATATGGATTTAAAGTCTAATGAACCTTTTTGGCTGGTCAAGAATGGAATAATTTCGTCTTATCCTTCCTTGAGAAATGATTTAGCATGTGATGTTTTGGTTGTTGGAGCTGGTATTACGGGGAGTTTGATAGCTCATCAATGTGTTGAAGATGGTTACCAAACAGTAGTGATCGATAAGAGAGAGGTCGTGAATGGAAGTTCTTCAGCAACCACTTCTATGTTGCAGTATGAAATTGATACTCCTCTATATCAATTGATCGATATGGTAGGTAAGGAGGGGGCTGTTGAGAGTTATAAGGCATGTTGTGAATCCATTGATAAGTTAGGCAAGTTGGCTTCAAAGATTAAATCTGAATCAGGTTTTAAGAAGAAATTGTCCCTCTATTATGCTTGTAGAAAGAAGGATGTTCCCTGGTTGAAGAAAGAGTTTGAAGCTAGGAAGGAAGCAGGCTTTGATGTAAGCTGGTTGGAAAGGGAAGAAATTGAGAAAAAGCTTGAGATCAAAGATTCACATGGAGGAATTCTTTCAAAGCATGGTGGCAGTGTTGATGCCTTCCGATTGGCTCACGATCTACTGAACTATAATCAGAAAAGGGGTTTGCAGGTTTTTGATAAGACCGAACTGCTGAAAGTTGAAGAAAAGAAAGGCTTTAATTTGGTTCATCTGGATACGAAAGCTACGATAAAAGCCAAGCATATCATTTATTGTATCGGCTACGAAAGTGCTAATTTGATCAAAGAAAAATTTGTAGACCTTCTGAGTACCTATGCCATTGTTTCAGAGGTAAATCAAAAACTATATGAAAAATATAACGATTACCTGATTTGGAATACTTCTGATCCATACCTCTATATGCGCACCACTGATGATGGTCGGTTTTTAATAGGAGGTGAGGATGAAGAGTTCCGGAATCCAGAGAAAAGGGATCAGCTATTGGGTGAAAAATCAGTGAAATTGGAAAAAGACTTCAAAAAGGTTTTTGAGGATAAGTCATTTATCACCGATTTCACTTGGGCAGGGACTTTCGGCGAGACCAAAGATGGCCTGCCCTATATTGGGACACATCCGGATTTTAAATGTTCTTATTTTGTTCTTGGCTTTGGCGGGAACGGCATTACCTTCTCGGTAACAGGAATGGACATGGTCTCGGATTGGTTAAAAGGAAAAAAACATAAACTGTCATCATACTTCGCTTTTGGAAGATAACTAATGTCTAATTAAAATAATAACACCATGAAAAAAAGAAAGAATTCTGATGCACCGCATATTGACCGCCATGTGGTTGACAATATGAACAAGGTAATGACGACCAATGATGGGGTTCCTGTTTATGACAATAACAATACGCTAAAAGTAGGAGATCGAGGTCCATCTTTACAGCAAGATCATATCTTTTTTGATAAGCTCATGCATTTTGATCGAGAGCGTATTCCTGAAAGGGTGGTACATGCTCGCGGTTCGGGTGCTCATGGATATTTTGAAGCTACAGCAGATATGAGCGAGTATACCTCGGCCGACTTCCTCAAAAAAGGAACCGTCACGCCTTTGTTTGTGAGGTTTTCTACTGTTGCAGGCTTTAAGGGCTCAACAGATTTGGCGAGAGATGTAAGGGGTTTTTCCGTGAAATTCTATACGCAAGAAGGAAATTATGATTTAGTAGGAAATAGCATTCCTGTTTTCTTTATCCAGGATGCGATGAATTTCCCTGATGTCATCCATGCTGTCAAACCTGAACCTAATAATGAGATTCCGCAGGCTGCCTCTGCACATGATACCTTTTGGGATTTTATTTCTTTAATGCCCGAATCGGCCCATATGTCCTTATGGGTCATGTCTGATCGTGCAATACCGAGGAGTCTTCGGATGATCGAAGGCTTTGGAGTGCATACTTTTAAATTTATCAATTCTGCTGGAAAAGCAACATTTGTTAAATTTCATTGGAAACCTAAATTGGGAGTACATTCAGTCGCTTGGAATGAGGCGCAGAAGATTTCGGGTTTTGATTCAGACTTTCATAGAAGAGACCTATGGGAAGCCATTGAGAACGGGCAATTCCCGCAATGGGATCTAGGTGTTCAATTAATTGCTGAAGAAGATGAAATGAAGTTTTCTTTTGATATCCTGGATCCAACCAAGATAATTCCTGAGGAATTGGTGCCTATCAAGATAATTGGAACCATGACTTTGAACCGAAATCCTGAAAACTTCTTTGCTGAAACAGAACAGGCTGCCTTTGACCCTGGAAGAGTAGTTCCGGGAATAGATTTCTCTGATGATCCGCTCTTGCAAGGAAGGATTTTTTCATATATGGATACGCAGAACTATAGATTGGGTGGTCCCAATTTCCATGAATTGCCCATCAATAGACCAATAAATGGAAAATATAATAACCAAAAGGATGGGTTTGCTAGGATGGACATCCTAAAAGGGAATTCGAGTTATTTCCCAAATAGTCAAGGAAATGGCTGTCCATTTCAGGCCATGATGAAGGGAGAGGTAGGCTATCAAACTGGGAAGCAACAGGTCGATGGACAGAAAGTAAGAGCTAGATCGAATTCTTTTGCCGATCATTTTACCCAAGCAAGGTTATTTTTCCATTCCTTGAGTCCAGAAGAGCAAAATCACATGATTAATGCCTTCAGTTTTGAATTGTCAAAGGTCAATAAAGAAGAAATCCGTAAAAGAGAATTGGCTATTCTTTATCAAGTAGAGCCAGCGCTTGCGAATGCTATCGGTAAGAACCTTGGTTTAAAACCTTCGAAATCCTTGGATCCGTTGACCGTTAAGTTTGCTAAGCAAAATCATCCTAATTATCCAATTCAACCTAATAAACCAGAAGTCGAAAAATCTGCCTTTCTTAGCATGAAAGTAAAAGATGATGAAGGCACGATTGCAAGCAGAAAAATTGCCTTTTTAGTTGATGACGGGGTAAGTAAGAAGTCGGTGGATATAATGCGGAAAGCATTAACGAAAGAAGGGGCGATGGCGGTCTTGGTATTATCACATGTCGGAAGCCTGAAGTATAAGGAAGGCGACATGGAGGAAGTTCAACATTCATATCTAACAGATGCTTCGGTTTGTTTTGATGGTTTTTACACTCCAGACGGGGATATGATCGACAAATTAGCTCAGAATCCGGATTACTTACAGTTTATTAACGAAGGTTATAGGCATTGCAAAGCCTTGGCTTTTGCTAAATCTGCCGAAAAACTGATGGATAAATCATTTATTGAAAAGGATTCAGCGGTAAATTGTGAATCTTCTGGATCCAATTGGATAAACGATTTCATCCAAGCATTGAAGAAACATAGAATTTGGGAAAGAGAAAATTCAAGGAAGGTTCCTTCCTAAACAAATTAAAAGAGGCCAACTTTTTACAGTCGGCCTCTTTCTTTAAAAAGTTATCTTCTTTTTTTCTTTTTATAACTCACGTCATAATTGAAAATAAAATAACCTTTTTTGTACACTTATAAACGCCCTAGTATTTGGAATATTGTGCGTTCATTAACTTTTTTTTAATATAATTTTAATAAACCCCTCTATGATGTCTTAAACAGGCTTTTTATTTAAAAAAAATATTTTTAAAAACTAGTAATAAACTAGAAAAGGTTGACATTTTTCGATTGTCAACCTTTTCACTTAAAAAGTTATCTTAACTTTTTCTTCTTGAAACTAATGTCTCAAGGTTTTTAAAATAACCTCTTTTGTATAATTATAACGCCATTGTTATCAGATTATTGTGTAAATGTTATCTAATTCC
>WPCJ01108646.1_pt1 | contig 10759 bp, 8 predicted proteins | sample 5399831 | NCBI WGS metagenome assembly WPCJ01 (sample SAMN12869470, study PRJNA574797) | sludge metagenome | isolation source: wastewater treatment of pH10 | place: China:Beijing | collected 2019-05-20 | reverse complement strand
CGCGCCAACCCGGCCCTGCACGCCGTCACGGTCGAGCGCGCCAGCCTGCCGCCCGACCTGCTGAACGACCTCTATTTCGACGTCGAGGCCCGGCTGCGTCAGCGCATCCTGGAGCAGAACGCCCGCATGGACCCGGCCCTGCTGGAAAGCGCCCTGGCCGCGGGCCGCACGCGCGTCGCCGCCGAGGACGGCGCCCTGCCCGCCGACTACGCCGAGAGCCTGGCCTATGTCGAGGAACTGCGCGCCGCCAACCAGCTGACGCCCCAGGTGCTGGCCCGCTTCCTGCGTTCGGGCGGCCAGACCGCCTTCCTGATCGCCCTGTCGCAACTGGCCGACGTCGACTTCCACACCGCCCGCCAGATCATCGAGCGCCGCGAGCTGGACGCCCTGGCCGTCATCTGCAAGGCGGCGGACCTGGATCGCGCCCTGTTCCTGACCTACGCCGTGGTGCTGCTGAACACCGACGACAACGCCATGGGCAAGGCCCGCGCCTATGCCGGGATGTACAACGAACTGACGCGCGAGGCGGCCCTGCGGACCCTGCGCTTCTGGCGCGCCCGCAAGGCCATGCAGGCGGCCTAGCCTATTCTTCGTAGCCGGTCGGGCGCGGCGCCGGACGACGGCGCTCGCGGTCGAAATCCATCCGGTCGCGCGGCAGGGCCTCGGGGCATTCGTCGCGCATGAAGGCCAGCATCTTCTCGCGCACCTCGGCCCGCAGGTCGAAGGCGACCGAGGCGTTGCGCGCGCTGGTCAGGCAGCGCACCTGGGCCGTCCGCTCGGTGACGTCCGTGACCTGCAGGGCCACCACGTCGCCGTCCCAGTGCGGCGAGGCGTGGGCGATCTGCTCCAGCTTGATCCGCAGCCGATCGATGGGCGCCTCGTAATCCACATAGAGGAAGGACACGCCGATCAGGCGCGAATCCTCGCGCGTCCAGTTCTGAAACGGCTTCTGGATGAAGTAGGTCAGCGGCAGGACCATGCGCCGCCAGTCCCACAGCTTGACCACCACATAGGTCGAGGTGATCTCCTCGACCCGGCCCCACTCGCCCTCGACGATGACGGCGTCGTCCAGGCGGATCGGCTGGGCGGTGGCGATCTGGATGCCTGCGATCAGATTGGTCAGGAAGGGCTGCAGCGCCAGACCGGCGACGATGCCGACCACTCCGGCCGAGGCCAGCAGCGACAGGCCCCACTGCTTGACGCCGGGAATGGTCAGCAGCGCCAGCCCCAGGGTGATCAGGCCGATCAGTATGGCCGCGACCCGTTGCAGGATGCGTGTCTGGGTGACGTGCTTGCGGGCGTAGAGGTTGTCCTCCGCCTCCATGTTGAACTTCTTCAGGTGGACGATGGCGCCCATGTCCACCGCGCCCGCCAGCATCCAGCCGCACACCAGGATGAAGCCGAACAACAGGCTGCGCCGGATGAACAGCGACGGTTCGGGGTCCAGCGGCGACACGGTGACGGCCAGGGCCAGGGCGATGATCATCACCGCGATCCGCACCTTCAGCCGGGCGCGCTTCAGCATCCCCTTCCAGAACTCGTCGCGGTTGCGCACCGCCAGCTTCAGCAGGGCGAAGACCACCTGATTGGCCGCCCAGCCGATGAAGACGAAGACCACGGTGATGATTGAGATCACCGCCCATTCCGGCAGCCAGTGAAACTGACGCCAGAGCGCGAAGATGGTGTTGGTCAGGTCGGTCACGAACTGGGGCATGGGCGGAGGTTAGACGGCCCAAACAGCCACGTCATCCCGCTTCCCTCTCCCGATGGGAGAGGGCTTGAGCGCACGAGAGCGTTAGCGATCGTTCTTGCGCGAAAGGGTGAGGGTTCGCGGGTGAAGTCGGCCGAAGGCCGCAACTGGCCGGTCAAGCGACGGCTTACGCCGACTGACAGGACAAGCCCCTCACCCTTTCGCTTGGCGGATCGCCTTCGGCTCTCCGACGGCATTGGGTAGCAAACACACCTAAAGCCCAAAACAGATAAGGGCACCGTCTTGGAGGTCAGGTCTATGGGGCTGCATTAGGGCTTCGACACAGCCATTTTTCAGCTTGAGCGTACCCTTCATCCGGCCTAGCGACGGGCACCATGAAGGAACAATGGCTGAAGAACGCTCTGATTAGCGAGTACGCGAAGCTGCTTGGTGAACTGCAGCGTATTGAGAAGCCGCCGAAGTATGAAACGCGCCTAAAGCCGGATAGGGAGCGGTTTCTAGCCGAGGCGCCTCAGAGAGAGGTTAGGCGGCAACAAATTCACGAAGGCTTGCCGCACCTCGCCTATGTCATCCGCATGTTCGAACCGGAGTGGGATGATACGACGGTGAAGCCGATCAGACCGCGCGCAGCAAACGCTGGCTTGCCACCTGAGGGTATCGGCGGCGCGGCGATGGATATCTTAAGAGAGGCATCTGAACCGCTTACCATCGCCGAAATTGTGGACCTGATAGCGGACAAGAACGGTTTCGTTCTCGATACCGTCGACCTCCGTCAAAAGTATCACACGGCCGTCAACAACCAGATCAAGAAGACATACCAGCCCTTCGTCCGTCGGATTCCCGGCAAACCGGATCAGTTCATCGCGCGCAGAGATTAGTGGCGCACTCGCTTCAAAGAACGCGTCTGCAGAGGTTCCCAGCGCGCGATCACCTCGTTCCGAAGTCGTTCACGCAACGTCTTGAGAGTGGTAGTCGAGGGAGTGACGACGCGCCGTGCGATATTCAACGGACTGGCGCTCCAACTCAGAATGTCAGCCTCATAATCGCGTACGTAGGCGCTTTGTTTATAGCCGATCACGATCTCGCGCTTCAGCCACTCAGAAAGGCTATCCTCGGTCCGCCCACGATCGTCGGTCACAACAACGTCCGCGCTGCCCCAAGCCTTGGCTTGGTGCAATGCGAGCAGCGACTGTCGCAAGCTGGCACCTTCTGAACTGCCAGTCATGTGCTCGGTCAGACGAGTTCGAAGGCCGTAGGTCTCACCCGTATAAACATGTTGGCAGCCGCCGTGCGTCCAAAGAGGGCGCCCAGGGCTCTCTATGAAGCCAAGTTGGCCGAGCATCCGTTCTGTGTCCTTCAACAGGACCACGTACACCCCCGGTTGATCCGGAACGGTCGCAGGCATCTCGATGAAAGTGGCTGCATCGATGAAGGTGAAGCCGTCGTGCCAGTTCTTGTTATTGCGAGACGAGCGCAGCGGCCCGCTGCGAACCTGCTTTCCATTTGCCAGTCTGGCGTTGTCCCGCTCCTCGCGCGTAGGAGGGCGCCATCCTGCAACTTCACCCTCCTTGGTGACATAGGAGCACAGTCGCTTTCGCCCCTGAAAATAGCCAGCCAGCTCAGATCGCCCAGGTCGGCTCATATCTTCGGCGCATATTCCGCGCTGTCTCATGATGCGTGTGGTGATCGTCCTGGGCGGCAGCGGCTCTTCTGCCTCCCGAAGCACATCCAATAGGATGCTGGTCACCCCGCCCTTCTGCGAGCGTTTGGATGACGAACGATTGGGCCGGATCGCGCTGATGTCGACCGAAGAGTCGAAAAGTCGAATAGCCCCTTCGATGTGGGTCAGGTCACTCGTCAATCTCTGCAGAGCCGATCGGACTTGATCGGCCTGGGCTGCGATCTCTGCGTATTTGCGAATGAGCGCATGAAGCGCGAGCGAGTTGGCGGTGCCTAGAGGCGCCAGGTCTTGGTTTGTCGGCATATCTCCTGTCCTACGGCACGCTCCCGGATCAGATGCGTGGCGGCTTGACGCTTCCCGATAGCGTCGTCCGCAAGACAGAATGTACAGAAAGTCGTTTTGAATCAGAAATTTATTTAGGTGTGTTTGCTACCCAATGCCGCTCTCCGAAGCTCAAGCCCTCTCCCGCCGGGAGAGGGTTCAGGAGGCCGCCGCCTCCACCAGATCCGCCAGCCGTTGCGCCGCATCCGGGATCGCCACGGATCGCGCCGCCGCCGACATGGCCGCCAGCCCCGCCGGATCGGCCAGGATCGCGGTCAGCGCCGCCGTCAGACTCTCGACCGTCAGGTCGTCCTCGGCGATCACCTTCGCCGCGCCCGCCTCGGACAGGGCCCGCGCATTCAGGGTCTGATGGTCGTCCATGGCGATCTTCAGCGGGATCAGCACCGACGGCAGGGCCGCCACCGCCAGTTCCGAACAGGTCGAGGCCCCCGCCCGACCGATCACCAGATGCGCCTTCGACAACCGATCCGCCATGTCGCGGAAGAAGGGGGCGACCTCGACCTCGATCCCGGCGTCGAGGTAGATCTGGCGCGCGGTCTCCAGCGTCTCGGGCCGCGACTGCTGCTGCACCTTCAGCCGGTTGCGGATGACCTCGGGCAGGGCCGCCAGCGCGCGCGGCGTGGTCTCGGACAGGATGCGGGCGCCCTGGCTGCCGCCCGTCACCAGCACATGGATCGGCCCGCCTTCGACCGGCGCGGCATAGGCCCGGTCGAACAGGGCGCGGATGTCCGGCCGCACCGGATTGCCGACCAGTTGGACGCGATCCCTCACCTTGTCCGGCGCCCGGCCCAGCGTGGGAAAGGCCGCCGCGATCACGCCCACGCTGGGCGCCAGATAGCGGTTGGTGCGGCCCAGCACGGCGTTCTGCTCATGGATGACGGTCGGGCGGCGCGTCGTCACCGCCGCCAGCAGGGCCGGCGCCGACGGATAGCCGCCGAAGCCCACCACCACGTCCGCGCCCGTGCGCTGGAACGCCGCCTTGGCCTGCCCCACGCCCTTCAGGATCGCCAGCCCGGCCTTCATCAGACCGATGGGACCGCGCCCGGTCGCCGCATCCAGCGCCAGCCGCTCTTCCGCCGGAAAGGCGTGGGCGTACTGCTCGCCGCGCCTGTCGGTGGCCAGCACCACGCGCCAGCCGCGCGCCGCCATCTCGCGGGCCAGCGCCTCGGCGGGGAACATATGGCCGCCGGTGCCCCCGGCGGCGACGACGCAGACCTTGGTCATGGATGATGCTCTCTTACGGCAGCAGGCGACGGCGCGGATTGACGTTCGACCCCAGTTCATAGGCGCCCGGACGACGCCGGGTCAGGGCCAGCGCAAACCCCATCGTCAGCCCCATGGCCATCATGGACGACCCGCCATAGCTGATGAAAGGCAGGGTCATCCCCTTGGTCGGGATCAGGTTCAGGTTCACCGCGATGTTGATGCAGGCCTGCAGCCCGATCAGCATGAACAGCCCCGCCGCCGCCGTCTGTTCGAAAGAGTCGTTCAGCTTCATCGCCTTCCTCATCCCGCGAATGACGATGAAGGCGTAAAGCCCGATCATGATCAGCGACAGCACCAGGCCGAACTCCTCGGCCCCGACGGAATAGATGAAGTCGGTGTGCAGGTCGGGGACGTGGCGCTTCATCACCCCCTCGCCGATGCCGCGCCCGACCAGGCCCCCGGCGCGGATCGCCTCGGACGCGCGGTCGATCTGGTGGGTGTCGGTCGTCTCGGGCGACAGGAAGCGGCTCAGGCGGTCGCGCATGTGGCTGAACATGAAATACAGCGACACCACCCCGCCCGCGCCGACCGCCGCCAGGGCCGCCACCCATTTCAGCGGCACCCCGGCCATGAAGAAGACGGCCATGAAGGTCGTGGTGATCAGCAGGGTCTGGCCGATGTCCGGCTGGATCAGAAGCAGGCCCACCGTCAGCGCCCATAGGCCGAAGGCGATGCTGACGCCGGGCACGCCCTCGCCCTTCTGGGCCTCGGCGAACATCCAGGCGGCGAAGACGATCAGGCCGGGCTTGGCGAACTCGGACGGCTGCAGGCTGAACGGCCCAAGGTTGATCCAGCGCGCAGCCCCCTTCACCGTGTCGCCGATGAAAGGCAGGGCCGCCATGACCACGATGGCGCAGAACAGGGCCAGCACCGCGATCCGCCGCACCCCGCGCGGCGACAGCAGCGAGGCGCTCAGCATGGCGATCAGCCCCATGGTCGAGAAGACCATCATCCGCCACGAATAGTGGAAGGGATCGCTGATCGATTCATCGGCCAGGATCGCCGCCGGGCTGGAGGCGAAGCTCAGCGCCACGCCCAGCCCCACCAGCGTCAGCGCCGCGCCCAGCAGGCCGCGATCCACCGTCCAGAACCAGCGCGCGATCAGGCTCTGGTCGTTGCGCGAAAAGGGATGGCTGTAGCTGTTGTGGGTCATGCGGCGGGCTCCGGCCGTGCGCCCAGGCTCAGGACGGCGGCGCGGAACGCCTCGCCCCGGACCTCGAAATCGGGGAACTGATCGAAGCTGGCGCAGGCGGGCGACAGCAGCACCACCTGCTCGCCCCCGGCTGCGGCCGCGTCGGCGGCGGCCAGTTCGACGGCCCGCTCCATCGTGTGCGCCACGACGTGCGGCGTGTCGGCCAGAGTGACGGCGAAGGCGTCCGCCGCCTCTCCGATCAGATAGGCCTTGGTCACGCGCGGGAAGAGGTCGTGCAAGGTTTCGATGCCGCCGTCCTTGGCCCTGCCCCCCACGATCCAGAAGACAGCCGGGTAGGAGGCCAGCGCCTGCCGCGCGGCGTCGGCGTTGGTGGCCTTGGAATCGTTGATGAAGCGCACGGAGCCCAGCCGCCCGACGGCCTCCATCCGGTGCGACAGGCCGGGGAAGCTCAACAGGCCCTCGACCGCCGCCTCATGCGACACGCCCAGCGCCCGCGCGGTCGCATAGGCGAAGGCCGCGTTCTGTGCGTTGTGACGACCGGGCAAGGATCGCGCGGCGGTCAGATCGGCCAGCACGTCGCCGCCCGCCGTCAACACCCCCGCCGCCGCCCCATACCCTTCTCCCCTTGCGGGAGAAGGTGGGCCCGAAGGGCTCGGATGAGGGGTCTCTCCAACCGAAGCCACAGCCGCGTCGCCGGACGCGAGAAGCAACCCCTCATCCGTCTCGCTGCGCGAGCCACCTTCTCCCACAAGGGGAGAAGGAAGACTCAGAACCGTCTCGACCCGCCGCCCCTGCGCCCGCAGGTCCGCGGCAGCCTTCCGGCCCCATTCCTCATCCACGCCGACCAGCGCCAGCGCCTCATCATCCTGCGCCTGGAATATCCGACGCTTAGCGGCGACATAACCCTCCATCCCGCCGTGGCGGTCCAGATGGTCCGGCGACACATTGGTCAAGATCGCCACGTCCGGCGCGAAACTCGTCGTCAGGTCCAGCTGATAGGATGACACCTCGATCACATAGACCGCATCCGCCGTCGGCTCCGGCAGGGCCAGCACCCCGATCCCGATATTGCCGCCGATGTGGACGCTGAGGCCCGCCTGCTTCAGCACCCAGCCGATCAAGGCCGTGGTCGTCGACTTGCCGTTTGTGCCGGTGATGGCGACCACGCGCGGCCGCTCCCCTTGCGGCAAGGCGGCCAGCGCCCGCGCGAACAGCTCCACATCGCCGATAACCGGCACGCCCGCCTCATGAGCGCGCTCGACGCTCCAGTGCGGCTTGGGATGGGTCAGCGGCGCGCCCGGCGACAGCACCAGGGCGGCGAACCCGGACCAGTCGGCGCGCGTCAGATCCTCGACCAGGAAGCCTTCCGCCTCGGCCTGCATCCGACCCGAGACGCCGTCGTCCCACAGCACGGGGATGGCCCCGCCCGCCTGCAGCGCGCGCGCCGCCGTGATCCCCGACCGCCCCAGGCCGAAGACCGCAACGCGACGCCCCTCGAAGCCGGGAACGGGGATCATCGGCTCAACGCAGCTTCAACGTAGCCAGACCGAGCAGCGCCAGCATGGCGGCGACGATCCAGAAACGGATGACGACGGTCGATTCCGGCCAGCCCATCTTCTCAAAATGGTGGTGGATCGGCGCCATCAGGAAGATGCGCTTGCCCGTCAGCTTGAAGTAGCCGACCTGGATCATGACCGAGGCCGCCTCGACCACGAACAGACCGCCGACAATGCCCAGCACCAGCTCGTGCTTGGTCGCCACGGCCATCGAGCCCAGGGCGCCGCCCAGAGCCAGAGAGCCGGTGTCGCCCATGAAGATCTTGGCCGGCGGGGCGTTGTACCAAAGGAAGCCCATGCCCCCGCCGATGATGGCGGCGCAGAAGATGGCCAGCTCGCCCGCGCCGGGCACATGGTGGACCTGCAGATAGTCCGCGAACAGGAAGTTGCCGACCAGGTAGCTGATGATGCCGAAGGCGCCCGCCGCCATCATCACCGGCACGATGGCCAGGCCGTCCAGCCCGTCCGTCAGGTTCACCGCGTTCGAGAACCCGATGATGGTGAAGGCCGCAAAGGCCACATAGAACCAGCCGATGTTCAGCAGCACCGCCTTCAGGAAGGGGAAGGCGATCGAGGTCTCAAGCCCCGGCGAGGTCGGCGACTGGGTCATCCACAGCACGGTCAGCACGCCGGCGATGACGGCCACGACGGTCTGGGCCAGCAGCTTCTGCTTGGACGTCAGCCCGGCCGAGGTCTGCTTCGTCACCTTGGCGTAGTCGTCGATGAAGCCCAGCACCCCGAAGGCCGCCGTCACGCCCGAGACGATCCAGATATAGGGGTTGGTCAGGTCGCCCCACAGCAGCACGGCCACGCCGATGCCCGCCAGGATCATCAGCCCGCCCATGGTGGGGGTGCCGACCTTGGATAGGTGCGAGACCGGGCCGTCGTCGCGGATCGGCTGGCCCCGGCCCTGCTTGGCGCGGATCCAGTTGATGAAGCGGCTGCCCATGGCGACCGCCACGATCATGGCCGTGGCCATGGCCAGGGCCACGCGCACCGTCTGATACTGGATCAGGTGCAGCAGCGGATATTCCTGGGCGATGTCCGCGTAGTAGAGATAGAGCAGATAGAACATCAGGCGGACTTCCCTTGGGCCTCGGCGGCGACGCGCGCCTCTTGTTCGGCCACGCCGAGATTTGCAAGCGCGGCCGCGACCAGCGAGGCCTTCGACCCGTTCGAGCCCTTGACCATGACCACATCGCCCGGCTGCACCAGCAGGGCGGCCTCGGCGGCCAGTTCGGCGGCGGTCGCGCGCCACTCGCCGCGCAGCGACGGCGGCAGGGCGTCATGCAGCAGGCGCATCTGCGGCCCGGCCGTGTGCACCAGGTCCAGCCCGGCGGCGACGATGGCGGGGGCCAGCCCTTCATGCAGGGCGCGGCTGTGTTCGCCCAGCTCCAGCATGTCGCTCAGGACGACGACGCGACGGCCGCCCTGCCCCACCGGCTTGGCGCCCAGGCTGACGAAGCCCGCCTTCATCGACAGCGGATTGGCGTTGTAGCTCTCGTCGATCAGGGTGAACGTCCCGCCAGGGACTTTGACAGCCTTCATCTGCCCGCGCCCGGCCAGCGGCTGGAAACTCGCCAGCGCCTGAAGCGCCGTGTCCAGCGACACGTCCAGCGCCTGCAGCATCAGGATGACGCACAGACTGTTCAGCCCCCAGTGCACGCCCGACTGGGCCAGCCGATATTCGATGCGCCGCCCGTCCAGTTCGGCCGTGACGGTCGCGCCCTCGCTGTCGGCGACAAAGTCCAGCAGGCGCGCGTCGCAGCCCGCATCATGGCCGAAGGTCCGCACCACGGCTCCGGCCTTCTCCGCGCCCTGACGCACGATGTCGGCATGGGCGTCGGCGGCGTTGACCACAGCGATCCCGCCCGGCGCCAGCCCCTCGAAGATGGCGGCCTTTTCGCGCGCCACGCCCGCCTCGCCGTCGGCGAAGGCCTCGATGTGCACCGGCCCGACCGTGGTGACGCAGGCGGCGTGCGGGCGTACGAAGGCCGACAGCGGCCCGATCTCGCCCGGATGATTCATGCCGATCTCGAACACGGCGCGGTCCGTGCCCTGCGGCGTCCGCGCCAGCGTCAGCGGCACGCCGATGTGGTTGTTGTAGCTCTTGATCGAGGCGTGGCTTGATCCGGCCAGATCAAGGCCCGCTTTGATCGCCTGGGTCACGCTGGTCTTGCCGACGCTGCCGGTGACGGCGCCGCGCAGGCGAGCGCGATCACGCGCGACGACGCCCAGCGCCTCCAAGCCTTTCAGCGTGTCAGGAACCAGCACATAGGGCCCGCCCTCGACCGGCCGGTCGACCAGCGCAACCGCCGCGCCCGCAGCGAAGGCGGCCTCGGCGAACTCATGCCCGTCGCGCGCGCCGTGCAGGGCCAGGAACAGGTCGCCCGGCGCGATCTCGCGGCTGTTGTAGGTCAGGCCCGAGACTGATGCGTCGGGTCCATGAAGCCGACCTCCGGTCGCCGAGGCGATGGCTTCGGCGGTCCAGAGCGGCGTGTGAGCGTCAGGCATGGTCTTTCAGGGCTTCGGTCGCTTCGGCGGCGTCGTCGAAGGGATGCACGACCCCGCCGACGATCTGTCCCTGTTCATGCCCTTTTCCGGCGATCACGACCACATCTCCTTCGCGCATCAGGGAGACGGCGTGGCGGATGGCCTCGCGGCGGTCGCCGATCTCCAGCGCGTCGGGGCAGCCTGCGCGGACCTGGGCGCGGATGGCGGCGGGGTCTTCGGAACGCGGATTATCGTCGGTGACGATGGCCGTATCGGCCAGACGCCCGGCGATCTCGCCCATCAGGGGACGCTTGGCCCGGTCGCGGTCGCCGCCCGCGCCGAAGACGACGATCAGACGGCCCGTCGCGTGCGGACGCAGGGCGTTCAGCACCGTCTCCAGCCCGTCGGGGGTGTGGGCGTAGTCGACATAGACCTCGCCCCCGCGCGCGCCGCCGGGGATGCGTTGCAGACGGCCCTGCGCGCCCTGGATCAGCTCCAGCGCCGGGATCACGCGGTCGGGGTCTTCGCCGCCCGCGATGCACAGGCCCGCCGCCACC
>WPCJ01326658.1_pt1 | contig 10763 bp, 5 predicted proteins | sample 5399831 | NCBI WGS metagenome assembly WPCJ01 (sample SAMN12869470, study PRJNA574797) | sludge metagenome | isolation source: wastewater treatment of pH10 | place: China:Beijing | collected 2019-05-20 | reverse complement strand
GGCTCGCGCGCCACGTCCAGCTCAGCCTCGGTCAGGATCGGCGTATCCGGCGTCTCGACGGCAGGCGCTTCGACGACAGGCGCCTCGCCCTCGGCCAGCTCGTCCGCGTTCAGCGCCGTCGCCGGCTCGCTCGGATCTTCGGCCTCGGCGGTGACTTCAATAGCTTCACCCTCCGCAGGAGCCGCTTCCGCTTCGCCAGCAACGACAGGCTGCGCCGGCTCGGTCGCGGCCGGCGGCGGCGCCAGCGGTACGGTAATCGCAGGCCCCGGACGCTTCACCGAGACATAGCCGAGCGAACGCAGGATCGAGGCGAAATCCTCGCCAGCGCAACCAACGAGCGAGGTCATCGCGCCAGTGGCGACGAAGCCGTCCTGATCGGCAGCGCCGGCGGGAGGCGTCCCCTGCGTAACACCTGGACGGTAGGCGATGGCCGGGCGGATCAGGTCGGCAAGGCGCTCGAGGATATCCACGCGCACGGCCCGCTCGCCGCAGACGCGGTAACCGGCGGCACGGTAGAGCCCCTTCGGCACGGCCTTGTCGACCGGGAAGGAGGTGCGCCCCGAGGCGGCGAGATGTGCGATATCGTCGAGCCCGGCCGTCTCCGGCCCGCCATGCTTGAGCGCCCAGAGCTGGGCGGCAAGCGCACGCGGCGCCGGCTTCAGCAGCGCCGGCATATAGATGTGGAAAGCGCCGAAGCGGATGCCGAGCTGGCGCAAGGCCGCGCGGCCTTCCTGGTCGAGCGCCTTCATCTCCTCGCCGACCTTGGAGCGTTCGAGCACGCCGAGCGCCTCGGCCGCCTGGTAGGCGATGCCGCGCGCTATACCGGTGACGTTCTCGGCCACTTCGAGAATCTGCACGGCGCCGAGGAGCTTGGTGATGTGATTCTTCAGCCAGAGATTGAGCCGGGCCTCGACCTGCTCGCGCGCGGGACCGCCGAGATGCTCTTCCACCAGCAGGCGCAGCCGCGGCTCCAGAACCTTCTCGCCGGCGGTGAGACGCGCCACCGGCTCGCCGGTCCATCGCACCAACCCGTCATGCGACAATACGAAGGCATCGTCGCCGGCCAGCACGACGCGCGCCGCCCGGGCCTCGATCTCGGAGCCGAGCGCCTTCATTGCCGCCAGGTTCAGCGCCTTGACCTCGGAACCGCCGGCCTTCGGATCCGCCGTGAAGCGGAAGCCCTGCAGCATCCCCACATGCTGGCCCTCGACGAGCACGTCGCCCGTCGCGGTGACCTCAGCCTCCAACATCGCATTCTCCCGCAAGCGGCGCATCAACACGCTGGTGCGCCGATCGACAAATCTATGGGTCAGCCTCTCGTGCAGAGCGTCCGACAGCTTGTCCTCTACAAGACGAGCCATGCCCTGCCAATGCTCTGGATCAGGCAACCAGTCGGGACGGTTCGCAACATAGGTCCAGGTCCGGACCTGCGCGATCCGCGCCGAGAGCGTATCGATCTCGCCATCCATGCGGTCGAGCGCTGCCAATTGCGCCGCATACCAGTCGCTGTCGAGCCGCCCATGGCGCATCAATCGCAGATACAGGGTTGTCGCGAGATCGGCGTGCTGCATCGGCGAGATCTTGCGATAATCGGGCAGTCCGCAGACCTCCCAGAGCCGCTCGACCGCTGCGCGTCCCTGCGCCAGCTTCGCGATATCCGGGTCCCGCGCCAAAACTTCCAGCGTCGTCATGTCCTCGGCGATCAGCGCCCGCGTCAGCCCTTGTTCGGAAGGCTGAAGGTTCAGCGTGTCCAGCAAACCGCCGACCGAGCGCAGGTCGAGATCGGAATTGCGCCACTGCATCTGCCGGATCGGCTCGAAGCGGTGATTCTCGATCGCCTCGACCAGTTCCGCATCGAAAGGCGGGCAGCGCCCGCTGGTGCCGAAGGTGCCATCGCGCAGATGCCGCCCGGCCCGCCCGGCGATCTGGCCGAACTCGGCCGGGTTGAGCTTGCGATAATGATGCCCGTCGAACTTCTTGTCCGCGGCGAAGGCGATGTGGTTGACGTCGAGATTGAGCCCCATGCCGATCGCGTCGGTGGCGACGAGATAATCGACATCGCCGGACTGGTAGATCTCGACCTGGGCGTTGCGGGTGCGCGGCGAGAGCGCGCCCAGCACCACGGCCGCCCCGCCCTTCTGTCGGCGGATCAGTTCGGCGATGGCATAGACCTCCTCGACCGAGAAGGCGACGATGGCCGAGCGCGGCGCCAGGCGCGTGATCTTGCGGTCGCCGGCGAAGGTGAGCTGCGACAGGCGCGGGCGCGTGACGACGTTGACGCCGGGCATGAGCTGTTCGATCAGCGGCTTCATCGTCGCCGCGCCGATCAGCATGGTCTCGGCCCGGCCACGCCGGTTCAGCAGGCGGTCGGTGAAGACATGGCCGCGATCGAGATCGGAGGCGAGTTGGATCTCGTCGATGGCGACGAAATCGACGGCGAGATCACGCGGCATCGCCTCGACCGTGCAGATCCAGAAGCGCGGCCGCTCGGGTTTGATCTTTTCCTCGCCGGTGACCAGCGCGACGGCCTCGGGGCCGACCTTGTCGACCACGCGCTGATAGACCTCGCGCGCGAGCAGCCTCAGCGGCAGGCCGATCATCCCGGTCGGATGGGCAACCATGCGCTCGATGGCGAGGTGGGTCTTGCCGGTATTGGTCGGGCCCAGCACGGCCGTGACGCCATTGGCGCGGGCGGCGGGCGGCAGCGAACGGAAAGGAAGCAAGGCGAGGGAGCCGATCAAATCGCCCGCCCATGCGGGCGGGAGCGTGGACGGGGTTTAAACAGGCCCTAGAAGCGGACCGCGCAAGAACGAGTCTGGAACGAAGCGGGGCCGAATCGCTGACTCCGGCAGAATCGGGTTTTGTTCCCTTTTCGGAATCTGTCCCCTGGCGGCATGGGCCATGTCGTCATCGCGCCCTCCCGGATTGGCGTGGCGAGGCAGCGTTCGACGCCGCCCGGCATGAGCTCTATTTAAGCCTTTTCGAACCGGAGACGAGAGGCAAGGCAGAATTCGGGGGCGGCGTGCGCTTCAGTGATGGGCGTGGCTGCATTGCCCGTGATCGGCAAGCGCTTCGATGATCGCGCAGTCACAGGCCGCCACGCCGCCCGAGCAGGTCGTCGCGATCCGCTCCAGCTCCTTCTCCAGAGAGCGCAGCTTCGCGATCTTGTCGCGGACCTCGTCGAGATGCGCGACCGAGATAGCATGCGCCTCGTCGCAGGCCATGCCAGGCGTATCGGACAGTTTCAGCAATGTGCGGATGTTCTCGACCGCAAAGCCGAGATCGCGCGCATGCTTGATGAAGGCGAGCCGCTCGGCATGGCGCCGGCCATAGCGACGCTGGTTGCCCTCGGAACGCTCAGGCGGCGGCAAGAGCCCAACCTGCTCGTAATAACGGATGGTCTCGACCTTGACCCCGGTGCGATCGGCAAGCGCGCCGATCGGCATCACGCGGTCGATCTTGACGGTCGCGGTCATGACATCACCTGAAAAGCTATAGTTTCTATAGCTTCAGATAGTCCCACGCGATCTGTTTGCAAGCGTGATCAGGCGACGCCCATGGCAAGCAGGTCGTGAACATGCACGAGCCCGGCCGGGCGGTCCTCGGCATCAACGACGATCAACGCCGTGATCCGGCTGCGGTTGACCAGTTCCAGCGCCTCGACTGCCAAGGTGTCGAGGCCGACGCGGCGGGGGTTCGCCGACATGATATCACGCGCCCTGAGCGAGACACCGCCGGCCATCGCCGTCTTGCGGCGCAGATCGCCATCGGTGACGACGCCCGCGAGCTTGCCGTCCAGGTCCTTCACCACGGCGCAGCCGAAACCCTTGTCGGAGATCATCGCGATGACGTCCGGCAGCAGCGTATCGAGCCCGATCAGCGGCAGTTCGGCGCCGCGATGCATGATGCTCTCGACGGTCTTGAGTTGCGCGCCGAGCTTGCCACCGGGGTGGTAGACGAAGAAGTCCTGCCGCGAGAAGCCACGCGCCTCCAGCAACGCCACGGCCAGCGCATCGCCGAGCGCCATCTGCATCGTCGTCGAAGTCGTCGGCGCGAGCCCGTTCGGGCAGGCCTCCGTCGCCTTGGGCAGGACGAGTGCGATATCCGCTTCCTTGCCCAGTGTGCTCTCCGCATTGGCGGTGATCGCGATCAATCCGACGCGGAAGCGGCGCGTATAGCCGACGAGCGCGGCAAGCTCGACCGCTTCGCCCGACCAGGACAAGGCGATCACCACGTCCTCGGGCTGGACCATGCCGAGATCGCCATGGCTCGCCTCGGCCGGATGGACGAAATGCGCAGGCGTGCCGGTCGAGGCCAGCGTCGCGGTGAGCTTGCGCCCGACATGGCCGGACTTACCCATGCCGGAGACGATCACACGCCCGCTCGATGCCCGGATCATCGCGATGGCCTCGGCGAAAGGCCCGCCCAATCCATTCGCCAGTGCGTCGTGAAGTGCGTCGAGCCCAGCGCGCTCGGTGGCAATGGTGCGAAGGGCGGAGTCACGGATATCGGCTGTCATGGCCGGCGCTGTAGCACGGCTGCATAAGCCATTTCCACCGCCTGCCGAAGCGTAAGGCCCGCGTTGACGGCTCCTTAACCCTGTTCGTTCTAACTCCGTTAACCATGCGCGCCACCCGCGCACCTGTCATCTGGAGCCCTGCGACGCCCGTGTCCGGCCGCGCGACGACCCTGCTTCTGTCCGGCACGGCACTGGCCGCGCTGGCAATCGCCTGCGCGACGGCACAGGCGCAGCAGATGCCGCGCGCCAATCTCAGAACCGGCACGCCCACCTATGTCGCGCAACAGCCGGCAACGCCCCAGCCTGTCCTCTCGCCCGCCACAGCCGAGCCGGAAGCCATCCGCGATCCTGCCGGATTGGTCCAGCGGCAGAATTCCGCCGTCTCGGGGCGGCAACCACCCCGTGCAAGCCAGCCCATTCAGGCGCCAGCCCTGCGCGGCGTCACCCAGCGCCAGTTCCGCCCGCCGCCACCGGCGGTGACGAGCATGCCTCCCCCACCTCCCCCTCCGCCGCCGCCACGCCGCCGCGCCGCGAGCGAAGAGGACCCCTATGCAGCCCTCGGCATCCGCCTGGGCTCGATCACGCTGCGCCCCGCGATCACAAGCGCGATCGGCTACGACACCAACCCACAGCGCACGTCGGCGGCGGGCACGAAGGGCTCTGCCTACAGCCGGCACGAGGGCGAGCTGGCTATCCAGTCGGATTGGAACGTGCACGAGCTCAAGGGCCAGTTGCGCGGCGGCTATCTCGAATTCTTCCGGGCCAAGGATGCCTCGCGCCCCGATGCCGAAGGCAGCCTCGACCTGCGGCTCGATGCGACGCGCGACACCCGCATTCTCCTGGAATCACGCCTCAAGCTCGACACGCAACGGCCGGGCTCGCCCGATCTGACCGCCGCCGTCACCGGTCGTCCGCAGATCTATCAGTATGGCGCCTCCGCCGGCGTCACCCACGACATCAACCGGCTGCAATTGACGTTGCGAGGCTCAGCCGATCGCAGCGATTACGAAGACGCTCGCCTGTCGAACGGCGCGGTGCTGTCGCAGAAAGACCGGAACATGACGCAGTACGGCCTACGACTGCGCGCCGCCTACGAGGTCACGCCGGGCTTCAAGCCCTTCGTCCAGACCGAAATCGACCAGCGCGATTTCGACGAGAAGAGCGATTCCAGCGGCTATATGCGCTCTTCGAACGGCGTGACCGGACGCATCGGCTCGAGTTTCGAGATCAGCCAGCAGCTCACCGGCGAGGTCTCTGGCGGCTATCAGGATCGCAAATACGACGATACGCGCCTGAAGAACCTGCGCGGCTTCGTCGGCGATGCCGCGGTGCTGTGGTCGGCGACGCCCTTGACCACGGTGACGCTGCGCGGCGGCGCCGAACTCGGCGACACCACGATCGCCGGTTCTTCCGGCACAACCGTGCGGCGTGCCACGCTCGAAGTGGCACATGCCTTGCGCCGCAACCTTACCGTCACCGGCTTCACCAATTTCAGCCGCACCGAGTATGACGGCCAGGGCCTGCGCGAGGACTACACCAATGTCGGCGCGCGGCTCGAATACAGGCTGACGCGCACCTTCGCCGTCCGCGCGAGCTTCACCCACGAGCGCCTGAACTCAACGGCACAGGGCGCTGACTACACCGCCAACGTCTCGCTGGTGGGGCTCAGGGTGCAGTTCTGACGCAGCCGATCGTGGCTGGGACAAGCCCGGCCACGACGACCTGGCTTATTCCATCCCTTCGAGCTCGATGATCATGCCCTCGATCATCCGAAGCCCGATCTGCCAGAAACCGGGGTCCTTCGCATCGAGGCCGAAGGGCGCCAGCAGCTCGGAATAGGGCTTGCTGCCGCCGGCCGAAAGCAGCGCGAAATAGCGGTCCTGGAAACCTTCGGCGGCGTTCTGGTAGACGCCGTAGAGCGAGTTCACCAGGCAATCCCCGAACGCGTAGGCATAGACGTAGAAGGGCGAATGGATGAAGTGCGGAATATAGCACCAATAAGGCTCGTATCCGCTCGACACCCGGATCGCTGGACCCAGGCTCTCCGCCTGCACGCTCATCCAGATCTCGCAGAGCGCTTCCGGCGTCAATTCGCCCTCGCGCCGGGCCTCATGGACCTTGCGCTCGAAGGTGTAGAACGCGATCTGGCGCACGACCGTGTTGATCATGTCCTCGACCTTGGCCGCCAGCATCGCCTTGCGCTGTTTCGGGTCGGTGGTCGAATCCAGCAGCTTGCGGAAGGTCAGCATCTCCCCGAAGACGCTAGCCGTCTCGGCCAAGGTCAGCGGCGTCGGCGCCATCAAGGCTCCATTCGGTGCCGCCAAAACCTGATGTACGCCATGGCCGAGCTCATGCGCCAGGGTCATCACGTCGCGCGGCTTGCCCTGGTAGTTCAGCAGAACATACGGGTGCGCCGACGGTACCGTCGGATGTGCGAAGGCACCGGGCGCCTTGCCGGGGCGCGGCGCGGCGTCGATCCAGCGCTCGTCGAAGAAGCGCTTGGCGATCGCCGCCATCTCCGGCGAGAACGCGCCATAGGCGGAGAGCACGGTCTCGCGCGCCTCAGTCCAGGGAATCGTGCGCTGCTTGACCTGCGGCAGCGGCGCGTTGCGGTCCCAGAAATCCAGTTCCTCGCGGCCGAACCACTTCGCCTTCAGGCGGTAGTAGCGATGCGACAGGCGCGGATAGGCCTCGCGCACCGCGGCAACAAGAGCGTCCACCACTTCTCGCTCGACCCGGTTCGCCAGATGGCGGGAATCCGCGACATCCTCGAACTTGCGCCAGCGGTCGGAGATTTCCTTGTCCTTGGCGAGCGTGTTGGTGATCAGCGCGAAAATGCGCAGTTCCTTGCGGAACACGAGGCTCAGCGCCTCCGCCGCCTTGCGCCTGATCTCGCCATCGCTGTCCTGCAGCTTGTTGAGCGTAAGTTCGAGCGTCAGCTCCTCGCCATCGATCGTGAACCGCAGCGAGGCGATGGTTTCGTCGAAGAGCCGGTTCCAGGCGGCTGCGCCCGTGATCGACTTCTCGTGGAACAAGGCCTCGGTCCGGTCGTCGAGCTGGTGCGGCTTGTCCTTGGCGAGATCGTCGAGCCAGGGCTTCCAGTGCGAAAGCGGCGCCTGGTTCGCGACCTTCGCGAGGAGGGCGGGCTCGATCCGGTTCAGCTCAAGCTCGAAGAACAGCAATTCGGTGATCGCGGCGTTCAGCTTATCCTGCGTGTCGCCGTAGAACTTGGCGCGCTGCGGATCAGTGGTGTCGCCGGAATAGACGAGGCCTGCATAAGCGCCGATCCGGCCGAGCAGGTCGCTCAGGTTTTCATAGCTCTTCACCGCCGTGGCGAGGGCCTCGCTGCCGTCAGGCGCCGCCGCGAGTTCCGCAAGCTTGCCACGATAGCGGCCGGCCAATGCCTGCGCTTCGACGAGGCCGCGCTCGAGGTCCCCCTTCAATTCCGGGGTTTCGGTGCCGGGATAAAGATGGGTCAGGTCCCATTCCGGAAGATCGCCGATCACCTTCGCCGGCTTCGTCGCCCCCGCTTTTGTGCCGGAACGCAGGACGGTCTCATGAAAACCCATTCGCTCGATACCTTCGCGCACTGAAACGAGCCTCACCCTTAGGCCGGCGCAGGCCTGCCGATCAACGGCAGCCCGTTCACCATCTCGGCGACACGCCTAGCTTAAACCCCGCTTAACCCTTCTGGCCGACCATGCTCCAGAACGGAACAGGCGATTCCGCCGGTAGCCAAGATTTCTTTCATATTGCGTGGGCTTTCGAGGTGCCATGACAGACACCGTCCTCATCGTCGACGACGATCCCGTCCAACGCCGCCTGCTCGACGCCATGCTGAAGCGTTTCGGCTACGACGTGGCGACCGCCGAGAACGGCGAAGCGGCACTGACCCTGCTCGGCGCACCCGAGGGCGAGCGTTTCAGCGCGGTCGTGCTCGACCTCAACATGCCCGGCCTCGACGGCATGGGCGTGCTGGCGGCGCTCCGCGAACGCGGCTGCGAGACCCCCGTCATCGTCCAGACCGCCAACGGCTCGATCGAAACCGTCGTTTCAGCCATGCGAGCCGGCGCCGTCGATTTCGTGGTCAAGCCCGTCGGGGCCGAACGCCTGCAGGTTTCGCTGCGCAATGCGCTGAAGCTCGGCGCGCTCGAACATGAATTGCGCCATATCAAGCGCCGGGCCTCGAACACGCTGGGTTTCCGCGATCTCGCGACGAAGAGCCCGGACATGGCGCGTGTCATCAGGCTGGCCGAGCGCGCGGCGAAATCGAACATCCCGATCCTGATCGAAGGGGAGTCCGGCGTCGGCAAGGAGGTGCTGGCGCGCGCGATCCAGGGCTCCAGCGACCGCAAGGGCAAGCCTTTCGTCACCGTGAATTGCGGCGCGATCCCGCATAACCTCGTCGAATCCATCCTGTTCGGCCATGAGAAGGGTGCCTTCACCGGCGCGACCGAGCGCCATCTCGGCAAGTTCGTCGAGGCCAATGGCGGCACGCTCTTCCTCGACGAGGTCGGCGAATTGCCACTCGATGCGCAGGTCAAATTGCTGCGCGCCATCCAGGAGGGCGAGGTCGACCCCGTCGGTGGCAAGAAGTCTGTGCGCGTCGACATCCGCCTGATCTCGGCCACCAACAAGAGCCTGCTCGATCAGGTGAAGCGTGGCGAGTTCCGCGAGGATCTCTACTACCGCCTGAACGTCTTCCCGATCACACTGCCGCCCTTGCGCCAGCGCCGGGAGGACATCGCCGATCTCGCCCGCGGCTTCCTCGCCCGCTTCGCCGCCGAGGAGGGCCGCAAGCTCACCGGGCTCACTGCTGAGGCCGCGGCCCTGATCACCGGCTATGACTGGCCGGGCAATGTCCGCCAGCTCGAGAATGCCGTGTTCCGCGCCGTGGTCCTGGCCGACGGGCCGGAGCTCGACATCACCGAATTCCCGCAGATCGCTGCGCAGATGGACGGCTACGAGGTCCGCATTCCGCCAGCCCCCGCCCCGCTTTCCCGCTCCGAGGGGCAAGGCGAGCCGCCGCCGCGCATCATCCAGATGCCGGTGCGCGATCCCAACGCGCTCGACCTCGTCGCCGGCTCCGACATGCGCAAGCTCGATGAGCTCGAGCGCGAGATCATCACCTTCGCGCTCGCACATTACCGAGGCCACATGTCCGAGGTCTCGCGCAAGCTCGGCATCGGCCGCTCGACGCTCTACCGCAAGCTCAAGGATTACGGGCTGATCGAGAGCGAATCGAACGGCGACGAAACCGACGCGGCATGATCTGCGACTAACCGAATGGGGCGGTCTGTTGCGCCGCCGCATCTTGTCTCAACCAGCCGAGTCACGCAGGAATGGCGGTGTTCGGCAGCAATCGGGATAGCGACCATGCGTCCTCGCCATTGGGCGAAACTGACCTCGGCATCCGCCCTGGCCATCATCTTGGGATGCCTCCCGCCCCACGCCGAGACCCCTCTCAACACCGATACCACATTGGGCATTCCGCTGCCCGAGCAGCCGGAGTTGAGGCTGTCCGATATCGCGCCACGTGTCCCCGCAGGGCACGCTGCGACCGCATCCGCCCATTCCGCCGATGCCGAGATCGTCACCGGGACGGTGACGCCCGGCAGCCGCCTCCAGGATCCGGCGAAGCAGGATGCCGCCGCTCCTCTCGACTCCGCCGAGGAAGCGTTCACGCTCGACATTCCCGCGATCGACATGCCGGCCGCGGACCCGGCCCTCATCCCCGCCGCGAAATCACCCGAGCCAGTGCAGGATGCACCATCGACAGGTCCGTTGCGCACGGTCGAGCCTCTCGTGCCGCTGCCGGATGTGCCGAAGGTCGTCGTCGAGCTGCCGCCCGGCTCGGAATTCTCCGCCGCGATCGCCGCTGCCCTGCCGGATGCGTTGACGTTGCGCCGCCTCGGCGAGCGCGAGCGCAACGAGATCGTCGCCGCCTATCAGGCCAATGAGAATCGTCCCTTCTGGGTCGGCACCAAGGGCTGGAACGAGGCCGGCAAGAGCATCGCGACGCAGCTAGGCCGCGCCGGCGAGGACGCGCTGCGCCCGAACGACTATGCCCTGCCGGTGTTCGAGGCCAGCGACAAGGCCAAGCTCGCCGAGGCCGATATCCGTCTTTCGGCCATCGCCGTTCTCTATGCCCGCGACGCCCGCGGCGGCCGGCTCAACCCGCGCCAGCTCTCGAAGCTGATCACGCCTACGCTCTATCTGCCCTCTGCAACCGAGGTGCTCTCGG
>WPCJ01139636.1_pt1 | contig 10765 bp, 9 predicted proteins | sample 5399831 | NCBI WGS metagenome assembly WPCJ01 (sample SAMN12869470, study PRJNA574797) | sludge metagenome | isolation source: wastewater treatment of pH10 | place: China:Beijing | collected 2019-05-20 | reverse complement strand
ACCGATGGTCCGGCAGACGCCTCTGCGAGAAGCTTTTTGGCTTCATCGACCGGTACATCGTGATCGAGCACGATCTGGACCTTTGACCGATAGCGTTGACGCGGGGCGCTATAGTTGGTCAGACGCTGCCGGGCGATCTGGCTGTTTGGCAGGATGGTGTAGGTTTCGTCCCGTGTCAGAAGCCTGGTCGTACGCCACCCGATCTCCACGATCCTCCCGCGGATGCTCGTGTCGATTTCGACCCAGTCGCCGATGCGGTAAGGTGCCTCCAGCCCCAGTGCGATTCCGGAAAGCACGTCGGCCAGGGCGTTCCGGATTGCGAAACCGAGGATCGCTAGAACGAGCCCGGACCCCGCGAGCGCGCCGCTGACAGACTGGCCGAATACCAGAATGATGGTCGCGATTGCGGCGGCCAGAAAAAGAGCGGCCGAAACCAGCTCCTGAAGCAGCCGCGGCACCCGCCGCTGGTTCGGTCCAGCGCGCTCGAGAGCGATACCGATCAGGCGGCCGCCCAGCCAGGCTGCCGTGAAATAGCTCATTGCGCCCGAAAGAAGCCTGATGGCATTGGGCTCGATACCCGGGTGGATCGCGTCAAGGGCAGGCTGGTGTATGAGATAGGTCCCAATGCTCGCTACCATGGCCGCTGTGGGCCAGATCAGGCGGCGGCGAGAGGTTCTATGTGACCTCATGAACGGCTCGTCTGCCGGTTTGACGGCTGTGCTGCAGAGCCGCGAGCGTATCCCGCCGGATTGGCCAGGTGCCGTTCTCCCCCCGGCAGGCCGATTTGTGTGAACGGGCTCACGCCAAGCCTACACCACGGACAGCGCACTGCCGCCAGCGGCAAGCGCCGGCTGCAACTTGCGCAAGTCGGGTTGAATTGAATTGACACTGGTATCCTTTCTGAGTGCACGCATCGGATGCGCGAAGTCCTTTTACGGGCTCGTTCTTTTGAATAAATTTGGCGTATGATAGATTTCACAGCATTGCATTTGGAAGCAATTCTGTTTTATTCGTGTTATATTTGTAAATATAATCTATGTATTAAATTATGATATTATTCAAGTGCTGTAAGAAAAATTATTATTTTCATACGAATATCGAAATTCTATCTTCTAACATTTTATCGTCTAAAATAGATTTAGATTTTGTATTTCTCATAATATATCATGAGTATGAATATATTTTCAGAAACGGCCTGTGTAGGGTTTTTCATGTTTCAAATTAAAACTTATGTATTTCAATATTAAATTTCTATTTTTGGCGAATTAATGTTGTATCATAGTCCATACGCGGTAATTCGCCTTGCAAAGGTGTCGCCATGGATAGGCTCTGTCGGCGAGAAGGATTTTGTTCGGCATGATCATGTCCAGCATGTCGGCGGCCGGGCGCCCGTTATGAGTTGGTCCTTGGTCAGCTTCTAACTGATCGCGTGACCTCGGGCAGCAACGGCAAAGCAAATCTTGGTGGTCAGGCTGCGGCGCGCGCGATCCATGCAACGGGATCGCTCCGTCGTTCTTGGGTCGTCAGCGGTACGCTGGTGAACACGGATAGACGAAGCTTCGATTATTCGGATGTCGTCGTAAGCGGTTGACGCGTCCTGCAGAATGCGCGCCGGGCGACCGGCCTTGCGCCGCCGGCCGATGCAGGTCGTATGCGGCCTGGAGAGCGAGATCCGCATCCGCGCCGCGGTTGCCGCTTGACGGCGAGCACCGAGCGGCTATCTGACGTTTCAGAGATCGCTGTCTGGCTGTGAACAAGCCGTCAAGCCTGCACCAGATCAGGGCGACGATCCGGCGTCGCCTTCTCCTGTGTGCTGCCAAACGCCGCCGCTACATCGATGCACCCCATGCGCGGTCGAGACGTGCCGAGCGACAAAGCGATCGAGCAGAAGCCTCGAAAAGCCAATCCACGTCAACGGAACGTCTGCCGTTCGACTTCGGGGGTGAGGAGTTGAGGCCAAGCCGCCGGATATGTCCTGTTGCAGCGCTCGTCAGGACCGCGCACACCTTGGCGCTCTCGCCGGAAGGTGATCAGGCGGTCCGGCGGAAACCACTACTGCAGGGCCCCGGAATTTGAAGCGGAGTGGGGAGGAGCGCGAAGCTCGGTTGCACGGAAATGGACGCATCGCGCCGGTCGAACCAGGCGTTGTGCGCTGCGAATCGATCGTCGCACGCTCGATGCCGACAAGATGCGTTTCCGACGCTCGTCGATTTACCGGTTCTGGCACACAAAATCCCCTCATCTTGGCGATCGCTGCGCCAGCCTCCTGAAATCTGTGGCCAGCGGCGCGGTGGATGCTCTAAGCACGGAGCATGGAGACCGTCTCGCCGCACGAACTCTTCACTCATATTCGCATCGTCCTGGGCATGGTCATTGGCCTGGGCATTACACGGATGCTGGCCGGAATCGCCGGTTTCATCCAGCATCCCGGGCGTTATCGCGTCTCGCTGCTCCACATGCTCTGGGTCGGCTCAATCCTGCTCGAGCTGGTGCTGTTCTGGTGGTGGGAGTTCGGGCTGTCGCGCATCCCGGTCTGGCGCTTCGGCGCCTATCTGTTCCTGATCGGCTATGCAGTCGTGCTCTACCTGATCTCCGCGCTGCTGTTCCCGGACAACATCGCCGAATACGCCGGTTATGAGGATTACTTCATCAGGCGCCGGCGCTGGTTCTTCGGCCTGCTGGCAGCGGCCTTCGTGCTCGACGTCATCGATACCCTGATCAAGGGGGCGAAACACTGGAGTCAACTCAGCGGCGACTATCTCGTGCAGGTGCCGATCGGGCTGGCACTCTGCCTCATCGCCTATGTCACGGCGCGACACAGCGTGCATATCGCGCTCGCGAGCGTGCATATCCTCTATCAGGTCTACTGGATCGGCCGCATCGTCTACACGGTGGGCTGAAGCGAGCTCAGTCCTTCTTGTCAGCCCTGCCCGCGAAGGGCGCGAAATGAGCCGCGACCTGCCGGTAGACCACCTGCTTGAAGGGGATGATGAGGTCCGGCGTCTCGTCGAGTCTTGTCCAGCGCCAGGCGTCGAATTCAGGCTTGTGGCCACAGGCCGGGGTCAGGATGTCGATCTCATCCTCTGAGCCCAAAAAACGGAAGGCGAACCATTTCTGCGCCTGGCCCCGCCAGCGGCCCTTCCAGGCTTCCTTGCCGATATCGACGGGCAGATCGTAGGCGAGCCAGCCCGGCGCCTCGGCCAGGAGTTCGACCGAAGTCACATTGGTTTCCTCGGCAAGTTCGCGGCGGGCCGCTTCCAGTGGTGTCTCGCCATCATCGATGCCACCCTGCGGCATCTGCCAGGCATGGCCCGGAGCGACATGCTCACGCTTGGTCTTGTCGGCCCGCCGACCGACGAAAACCAGCCCTGCCGCATTGAACAGGGCCAGGCCCACGCAGGGGCGGTAGCCTTCGGGGGGCTTGTCGGTCATCTCGGCGATCCGGTGGGCTTGATCGATCCGGTGCTCTTGGGCGAGCGGAAGCCGCGTGCGGCGCTCACCGGGACGATCACGAGCTTCTTGGCTTCCAGGGACTGCGCCCAGCGGTTGATCCGGTCTATCGAAATGGGCAACGCGCTGGCGGCGGCGACCGCGATGCCCTGCTCGCGGGCGATGTTTTCGAGCGCAGCCAGCTCCTTGTCGATCGCGTCGGCGCGTGTGACGCCATCGATGACGCGATCGATCTTCAGAGCGGGAATGCGGGCGCGGTCGGCCGAGCCGGCGAGCAGGCTGCGCGCGGAGGAGCCGTCGTCGACGACCATCAGGCCGCGGCCGGCGAGTTCGCGCAGAACCGGAGAGAGGGCATTCTCGTCGGCGGTGAAGCGGCCGCCGAGGAAGTTGACGATGCCGACATAGCCGGTGAAGCGCCCGAGCGCCCAATGCAGCTTGTCGATATTGTCGGGCGCCTTCGGGCCGGTCAGCAGCGTATGCGGGCCGGGGTCATTGTCGGGATAGTCGAACGGCTCCATCGGCAGTTGCAGGAAGACCTCGTGGCCTTCGCCGCGGGCGCGCTGGACTGTGCGTTCGAGTTCGGAGCCATAGGGAGCGAAGGCGAGCGAGATCGGTGCCGGCAGTTTGGCGATCGCGTCGGCCGTGCCGCTCTGGCTGATGCCGAGCCCGCCGACGAGCAGGGCGATCCGCCCGGCCGGTTTCGCTTGCGGCTCGGGCCCTAGCGGGCGGGCATAGACCCTTGCCGGCGTCGCGCCTTCGGGGCCGGATTTCGGCAGCAGGCCGTAGCGCGACCGTTCGACGAGGCGGCTGTCGGGGGCAGGCGCGAGCTTGGTCGCACGGTCTTCGCTGGGGATTGTGATGACGATGGCGTCCGGCGCATCCTCGCCGGCACGCGTCACGGTCACACCTGCACTGTTCTCGAGCTGGGCAGCGCTGGCCGGCCCTTGCGGCGCGGACGGGGCCGCACTGTTGCTGGTGGGTACGGAGGAGATCGGAGCGACGCGTTTCTCAATCGCGGCCACGGCTATCGGCTCGCCGCCATCGGGATCGCGGCGTAGCGCCACTGTCAGCGCCAGTCCCAGAATGACCATGCCGACGCAGCCGGCAGCCGCCGTTGCGAGCCAGCGCTCCCAGGGCCTGCCAGAGGCCGCCGGGCGATCCCTGCCGAGCGGTCGATTGAGCTCTGTCAGCGGCGTACCGGCCGAGAGAGGCCGTCCTCAAGGTGGTTGCGGCGCGGACCCGAATCAGCGGCCCGCGCGCCAGAGTACGCGCCGATCAGATTGCATCGCAATCTGATCGGTCACGGGGCTCGATCTGAAAACGAGAGCCGGCCGGTTCTCGGCTTGACGCTAGGGAACCCGACGTCGGGCCTCGTGGTTCAGTTCGGCTGCTTGGGAGCCTCAGGAGTAGCCGGAGCAGCGGGCTTCTCAGCCGGGGAAGCGGCACCCGTCTTGACACCGCGGAGCTGGTTCAGCGCGGCGATGAGCTGGGTGTCCTTGGTCGCGTCGGCGGGGACATAGGAGCTGGAGCCGGACTGTTCCTCGCCCTCGCCAGCCTTGAGATGGCCCTTGAGCGCGGCCTCGCCCTTGTTCTCGACGAGCTTGTCCTTGATCTCCTGCGGGATCTCCTGCTGGACCTCGATATCCGGCGTAATGCCCTTGGCCTGGATCGAGTTGCCCGACGGGGTGTAGTAGCGCGCGGTGGTCAGGCGCAGGCCGCCATTCGAGCCGAGCGGAATCACGGTCTGGACCGAGCCCTTGCCGAAGGAACGTGTGCCCATCACGGTCGCGCGCTTGTGATCCTGCAGGGCGCCGGCGACGATCTCGGCAGCCGAAGCGGACGAGCCGTTGATCAGCACGACGACCGGCTTGCCCTTGGTCAGGTCACCGGACTTGGCGTTGAAGACCTGGGTCTCCTCGGCGTTGCGGCCGCGGGTCGAGACGATCTTGCCCCGCTCGAGGAAGGCGTCGGAGACCAGCACGGACTGGTCGAGGCGCCCACCGCGGTTGTTGCGGAGGTCGATGATGAAACCCTTGAGCTTGTCGGCGCCGATCTCGCTCGTGGTCTTCTCGATCGCCTTGCGCAGGCCGTCATAGGTCTGCTCGGAGAAGGTGCCGATGCGGATATAGCCGATATCGCCCTCGACACGCTCCTCGACGGCCGGGACGACGATGGTCGAACGGGTCAGGGTGAATTCGAGTGGCTCGGTCTTGCCGGGGCGGTCGATCTTCAGGGTGACCTGGGTGTTGATCAGTCCGCGCATCTTCTCGACGGCCTGAGTCAGGGACAGGCCCTTCACCTCGGTGCCGTCGATCTGCTTGATGATGTCGTTGGCGAGGATGCCGGCCTTGGAGGCGGGGGTGTCCTTGATCGGCTTGGCAACCTTGAGGACGCCGTCCTCCATCGTCACCTCGATGCCGAGGCCGCCGAACTGGCCGCGCATGTCGGTGTCCATGTCGCGGAAGGACTTGGCGTCGAGATAGGAGGAATGCGGATCGAGCGAGGAGACCATGCCGTTGATGGCGGCTTCGATCAGCTTCTGCTCGTCGGGCTTGTCGACATAGTCGGTGCGGATCTTCTCGAAGATGTCACCGAAGAGATTCAGGCTGCGGTAAACCTCGGCCGAGGCCGCGACCGCGCTGGTCGAACTCAGCAGCCGCGTCTGGGTGGCGAGACCGGTCAGGCCCGCGCCCATGATGGCGCCGGCGAGAACGAGGGAAACCTTGCGCATCATCCGCGAACCTTTTCGCCTTGCGATTTCGTCCACCACGGCGTCGGATCGATCGAGACGCCGTCTTTTCTGAATTCGATATACAGAACCGGCTGCCCGGTTCCCACCCCTACGGTCGTCGCGGCAGCTTCCGATGTTTCGCCCATCGTCGCAACCGGCTCCCCCGCCAGCACGAACTGATTGAGCGCGACATCGATCCGCTGCATGCCGGCCAGCAGGATGTAGTATCCCCCGCCGGCGTTCAGGATCAAGAGTTGCCCGAACGAACGGAACGGCCCCGCGTAAACCACCCAAGCGTCAGAAGGCGCCGAAACTAGGGCGTTGGGGCGGGTCTCCAGAGAAATCCCGCGAATTGTGCCGCCAGCACCGTCCGGATCGCCGAAACCACGCAATCGTGATCCCGCGACGGGCAGGGAGAGCAGGCCCCTAGCCTCGGCGAAGGCGATCTTGGGGGCAAGCCGAGCCGGATCCTTGAAGGCCAGTGCCGTCATCCGCTCGCGCTGCTCGCGGGTCTCCTGCTCGATCGCCTGACGGGCGGCATCGGCCGCCTTGTTGGCGACGGAGATCTCCTTCTCGATCTTCTCGACGAACTCCCGCATCGAGCGCGCCTGGCCGGCAAGCTCCTTGCCGAGAGCGGCCTGCGACTCGACATCCTTGGCGGCGCTGGCCTCGCGCTCGCGTCTGGCTTCGATCAGGGAGGCCAGGCGCTGACGCTCGGCCGCGATCTGCTCCATCTCCGTGCCGATATGACCCTTTTCAGTGGCGATGCCGTCGCGGAGGCGGACCAGCTCAGCCAAATCGGTGCCGAGAATCTCGACCTCCTGCCGGAGGTCGGGCACGACTGCGCCGAGCAGCATCGAGGCGCGTACGGCTTCCAGGATGTCCTCCGGGCGCACCAGCACGGCCGGGGGCGGGCGCCGGCCGATGCGCTGCAGGGCCGCCAGCACTTCGGCAATGAGGTTGCGCCGGCCCTCGAGCGAGCGGCGAATCGCAGCCTCGCTGGACTGCAGCAGACCGAGCCGCGTTTCCAGGCCCCCGAGCCGTTCCTCGGCGGCCTGAGTTCGCGCGGTAGCTTCGAGCAGGGCCTTGTTGAGCGCGGCGCGGTCGGCCCGGATGGCGGCGATGTCCTTTTCGAGTTTCGCGCGAGCCTCGCTGTTGCCGGCGAGGCGCTGCTCGATCGCCTTGAGCTCGCTCTCGCGGGCCTGCTTCTCGACGAGCTTCTGCATCGCCTCGCGCTGAAGGGCCTCCGGATCGGCCTGAGGCGTCTGGGCGACCGTGCCGGGCGACGTCGCCAGCAGGGAGGCAAGGCACAGGCCGCGCAGTCCGGGGCGAATCAGCGAAATCATGCGCGATGATAGGGGTGACCGGAGATGATCGTCATCGCGCGATAGAGCTGTTCGAGCACGAGCGCACGCACGATCTGATGCGGGATTGTCAGGGCGCCGAAAGCGAGCGTGATGTCGGCCCTGTCGCGAATCTCTTCGCCCAATCCGTCGGCGCCGCCGATAATCAGGCTGGCATGGCCGGTGCCGGAATCGCGGGCGGCGGCGAGGCGGGTTGCGAAGGCCTCGCTGCCCAGCTGGCGGCCGCGTTCATCGAGCGCGATGATGAGGCCAGGTTGCGCCCTGGCGAGGATGGCCTGTGCCTCTTCGCGCTTGCGCTCTTCGGGGCGGCGGCCCCGGCCCTCGGCGATCTCGACGATGTCGGGGCCGCCGAGGCCGATGCCGCGGCCAAGCGCGACGCCACGCTCACGATAGCGCTCGCACAGCTCGCGTTCCGGCCCATCCTTGAGCCGGCCGACGGCGATGACCGCGAGCCGCATTCGGGGACTGCGTCAGCTATCGAGACGTTCGTTCGGCCGGTCGGTGCCCCACATCTTCTCAAGATTGTAGAACTGGCGCACTTCGGGCCGGAAGACGTGAACGATGATATCGCCGGTATCGATCAGCACCCAGTCACAGGCAGGCATGCCCTCGACATTTGGCGAAGGTTTCCCGGAATTCTTGATGGCTTCGATCAGGGCTTCGGCGATCGCGGCGACGTGGCGGTTGACGTTGCCGGAGGCGATGATCATCGCATCGGCCAGAGACGTCTTGCCAACGAGGTCGATGACCGTGATGTCCTCGGCCTTCATGTCCTCGAGGATACGTTGGACGAGGGCGATGCTGTCGGCGGAAGGATTCTCCGCGACGGCAGCCTGGGGAAGCGGCTTCGGCTCGGCTTCACCAAGGGTTTGACGGGTCAGTGACGTATCCTCTCGATCCCGACGCGCTCTCGGCGCGACGGAAGTCAAAGTAAGGCGGAAGGCCCCGGAATTCAATCGCGGCCGGCCTGTTTGCGCAGCATCGTCGAGGATAACGTCGAGCGCTTGCCATGCAAGAAGACCCAGGCCGGAGGCTGCATGCGCGGCAGGCTCGCAGCCCGGCTTTCCGGCAGGCGCCAGCGCGAGAGCCAGTTGGCGGCGGGCGAAGCCATAGCGCTGTGAGTCGATCCGGGCCGGTCGATGATCGCGATCGGCATCATCCGGGCGATCTCGCGCCATTCGTTCCAGCGATGGAAGCCAGCGAGATTGTCGGAGCCCATGATCCAGACGAAGTTCACACCCGGGCAACGTTGCCTGAGCGCACGGAGCGTATCGGCAGTGTAGCGGGTCCGCAGCATAGCCTCGACGCCCGTGACGTCGATACGGGTATGGCGGGCGACGTTTTCAGCCTGGCGGATGCGCTCTGCGAGCGAGGGCAGGCGGGCATTGTCCTTCAGCGGATTGCCGGGCGTGACCAGCCACCAGACGCGGTCGAGCTGAAGCCGGCGCAAGGCCGTCAGGCTCGCGAGCCGGTGACCGTCATGGGCCGGATTGAAGCTGCCGCCGAACAGGCCGATGCGCAGGCCGGGCGCGAAGGAGGGCAGCCGGGACTGCAGGCGCGGAAGCTCGCTCGTCATGCGCCTTGCTTCGCCTCAGGGCCGGGTCTGGCCCGCGCCATGGACGCGGTATTTGAACGAGCAGAGCTGCTCGACGCCGACGGGGCCGCGCGCATGCATGCGGCCGGTGGCGATGCCGATTTCGGCCCCGAAGCCGAACTCGCCGCCATCGGCGAACTGAGTCGAGGCATTGTGGATGACGATCGCCGAGTCGATTTCCGCGAGGAAGCGGGCAGCGGCGGCCTCGTCAGCCGTGACGATGGCATCGGTATGGTGCGAGCCGTAGCGTTCGATATGGTCGATCGCAGCATCGAGGCCGGGCACGGTCTTCACCGCGATGATCCGGTCGAGATATTCGGTCGCCCAGTCTTCTTCGGTGGCAGCGGTCACGCGGGCATCGACGGCGAGAGCGGCTTCATCGCCACGTACGGCGCAGCCGGCTTCGAGCAGGGCCGTGACGAGCGGGGCGAGGTGGGTTGCGGCACTGGCCTCGTCGACCAGCAGCGTCTCGGCCGCGCCGCAGACGCCGGTGCGACGCAATTTGGCATTGAGCAAGATCTCGCGGGCCATGGCAAGATCGGCCCTGGCACCGACATAGACATGGCAGTTGCCGTCGAGATGGGCGAAGACCGGCACGCGTGCCTCGCTCTGGACGCGGGCAACGAGGCTTTTCCCGCCGCGCGGCACGACGACGTCGATATTGCCGTTCAATCCCGAGAGGATTTCACCGACCGCCGCACGGTCGCGGGTCGGCACGAGCTGGATCGCGTCGCCAGGCAGGCCGGCGGCTTCCAGGCCTTCGCGCATCGCGGCGGCAATCTCGGTCGAGGAGCGGAAGGAATCGGAACCGGCGCGCAGGATCGCGGCATTGCCGCTCTTCAGGCAGAGCGCGCCGGCATCGGCCGTGACGTTCGGCCGGCTCTCGAAGATCACCGCGATGACGCCGAGTGGGGTTGCGATGCGCTCGAACCGCAGGCCGTTCGGCCGCTCCCATTCCGCCAGCACGCGGCCGAGAGGGTCGGGCAGGTCGGCGACTTCGGCGACGGCATCCGCAATGGCCGCAAGGCGCTTTTCGTCGAGGGCGAGGCGATCCATGAAGGAGGCGCTCAAGCCCGCGGCCTTGCCATCTGCAAGATCCTGCGCATTGGCCGCCAGGATTTTTGCGCTCCGGGCGTGCAATGCCTCGGCCATGGCGAGGAGGGCGGCATTGCGCTGCTCGGTTGGGCTCAGCGCGACCTTGCGTGCGGCGGCGCGGGCGCGGGCCCCCACCTCCTGCATGATGCTGCCGACATCGGCGGCCCCGTTCGTCGCGATGATGCGCAATGCGCTGTCGCCGGTCATCTCGTTCAGCCCGATCGTCGCCGGCTAAGCCGGCCCATAATGAAGCTTAGCCCAGCCCGAGCGCCATGTCGTCCCGGTGGATCATCTCGGCGCGGCCGGGATAGCCCAGCGCGCTCTCGATATCGCGCGAGGCCTTGCCGAGCACGAGCGCAGCCTCCGAGGCGTCGTAGGCAACGAGACCGCGGCCGAGCAATTGTCCCTCGGGGTCGCGGATCAGCACGGCGTCGCCGCGCGCGAACTCACCCTCGATCCGGGTCACGCCGACCGGCAGCAGGCTCGCGCCGCCGCGCAGCGCACGGGCTGCGCCGGCATCGAGATGCAGCG
>WPCJ01150340.1_pt1 | contig 10767 bp, 8 predicted proteins | sample 5399831 | NCBI WGS metagenome assembly WPCJ01 (sample SAMN12869470, study PRJNA574797) | sludge metagenome | isolation source: wastewater treatment of pH10 | place: China:Beijing | collected 2019-05-20 | reverse complement strand
GCCAATGCGACAAGCCGTGCTAGGCGCCCTGTCCCGCCAGCAGGCAGATACGCCGCGCGACCTCATAGGAGGTCTCGAAGGCCGACAGCGGCAGGAACTCGAAGCGCGAGTGGAAATTATGCGCGCCGGTGAAGAAATTCGGCGTCGGCAGCCCGCGCGCCGAGAGCGCCGCCCCGTCCGTACCGCCCCGCATCGGAATCCGCTTCGGCGCGATCTGCAGTTCGGACAGCGCCGCCATCAGCAGCTCGACCGAGCGCCGATCATCCCCCAGGCTATCGGCGATGTTGCCGTAGACATCGCTCACGTCCGAAGTGACGCGCCCGGTCGGATAGCGCTTGGCGATCTCCGTCGCGACCTCGCCGATCCGGCGCTTGCGGGCTTCGAAGGACGCCCTGTCGAAATCGCGGATATTGGCCCGCAGCACCGCCTCGGCCGAGTTGGCGACGATCTCGACGAACCAGGTATAGCCCTCGCGGCCAGCCGTATTCTCCGGCGTCTGCGCCCGGTCGAAGGCGGCCATGTAATCCTGCGCCATCAGGATCGGGTTCACCAGCACGCCCTTCGCCGACATCGGATGGGCGGTTACGCCGGTGAAGACGATCTCGGCCATGGCGGCGTTGAAATTCTCCCAGACGACCTCGCCGACCTCGCAGCTATCGATCGTATAGGCGAAATCGCAGGGGAACCGGGCGAGGTCGAGCGCCTTGGCACCGCGCAAGCCGATCTCCTCGTCCGGCACGAAAGCGACGAGGATGTCGCCATGCTCGTCCTCGGGACGAAGCTCCGCCAGCAGCGTCATCACGATCGCGACCGCAGCCTTGTTGTCGGCGCCGAGGACGCTGGTGCCGTCGCTGAAGACGATCTCGCTGCCCTTGTAGGGGCCAATCTCCGGATGCTCGGCGACGCGCAGCCAGATGTCCTTCTCCGCATTGAGGCAGAGATCCTCGCCCTCGAAGCGCAGCACCTGTGGCTTGATCACCGGCGACAGGCCGACATCGACGGTATCGACATGGGCGATGAAGCCGATGCGCGGCGCACCGGGCTTGGTGCCGCGCTTCAGCGCCGTCACCGTTGCGTGGTCATCGATGACGACGTTCTCCAGCCCGAGCGCGCGCAGCTCGCCGGCGAGCAGTTCCGCCAGAACCTGCTGTCCGGGAGTGCTGGGCAGGCTCGTCGCCTTCATGTCGCTCTGGCTCTCGATCGCGACATAGCGCAGGAACCGTTCGAGCAATTTATCGCGCAAGCTCACTATGCCTCTCCCTTGGCCTGTCGCGACAACCAGTCCCGCACCTCGGCCGCGCTCGCGGGTCTTCCGCCCGCCGCCTCGACCAGCCGGACGGTGTCCGCGATCAATTCACGATTCGTCTTCTCGCAGCCGAAGGGCGCATCCTCCAGCCCGCCGCGGACATGGACGCCCCGCGCCACCGCCGGACCGATCAGATCGGCGAGATCAACGCCGAGCCCGGCGATCATCACCGGTGCCTCCGGCGCATCCTCGGCCAGCAGCCTGAGATGGGCCTCCAGCGCCCATTCGCGCGGCGGAAAGCCCCAGGCGAAAGCGTCGGAGAACATCAACCGGTAGATCGGCATCGGCATGCCCGGATAGGCCTTGGCCAAGGCCGCGCCGAGTCGGGTGAAGCCGGGCTCGTAGATCGCATAGCTCGGATGGACCTTGTGGCGCTGCGCCACCTCCATCCCCTCGCGGATATGCTCGCCGGGGTTCTGGTAGATGAAGCCGGCCTCGCCCTGAGGGATGCCGACGAAGGTCGTCCAGTTGCAGGAGCCGGGATCGAGCACGCCCCATTCGGCAAGCCCGCGCTTCGCCAACTCCTCGAGATGGGTGTAGCGACCGGAGCCGATCATGTCGCCGGCATAGCCCGAGCCGAGGATCGGGATCGTCGGATAGACGATGGCGTCGACCTTGGCCCGGATGCCTTCGATCGCCTGCGCATAAAGCTGCCAGTCGTCCCGCTGGCGGCCGGTGGCCATGTCGTAGACATGCAGATGCACGATGGCCGCGCCCGCCTCGACGGCAGCGATGCCGTCGGCAACGATATCAGGAATGCTGATCGGAATGCCCGGCTGGCGCTCCTTGCCCCAGGGGCCGTTGATGGCGGCCTCGACCCAGATCGGCTTGGTCACCGGCATTTCCTTCCGTCCCGCAATTTTGCGCAAATCGTAAGCTGTGTCGCTCGGGCTTGTCAGCCCACAGGTCGGCTGGGCAGGATCGGCGCAAACGCATGCGAAGATCGGAGCCGATCATGCTCGAACGCCGCGCAACCTATCGCGAGACGCTGGACGCCTTCGCCTGGCGCATTCCGGAGCGCTTCAACATCGGCACCGCCTGCTCGGATGCCCATGCCGACGGCACCGGCAAACCGGCCCTGATCTTCGAGGAGGACGGCGGAAAACTCGCAACGCTCTCCTTCGACGAGCTGTCCCGCGCCTCGAACCGCTTCGCCAATCTGCTCAGCGCCCATGGCATCGGACCGGGCGAACGCGTCGGCATCCTCCTGCCGCAATCGCCGCAGACCGCGATCGCCCATCTCGGCGCCTACAAGCTCGGCGCCATCGCGCTGCCGCTCTTCATCCTGTTCGGGCCGGAGGCCCTGGAGCACCGCCTCGGCCATAGCGGCGCCAGCGTGCTCGTCACCGACGCCGAGAATATCGGCAAGGTCGAGGCGATCCGCGACGCCCTGCCGAACCTGCGCAAGATCTTCGTCGTCGGCGGCGCCGGCCATCTCGATTTCGAGGCGGAGATGGCGAAAGCCTCCGATCGCTTCACGCCCGCCGATACGCGCGCCGACGATCCCGCCGTGATCATCTACACCTCCGGCACGACAGGTAAGCCGAAAGGTGCGCTGCATGCCCATCGCGTCCTGCTCGGCCATCTGCCGGGCGTTCAGATGCCGCAGGAATTCTTCCCGCAGGCGCATGACCTGTTCTGGACCCCGGCGGACTGGGCCTGGATCGGCGGGCTGCTCGACGTGCTCCTGCCCAGCCTCTATTGCGGCGTGCCGGTCCTGGCGTCCCGCGCCCGCAAGTTCGATCCCGAGGCCGCCTTCGCGCTGATGGCGCGCCACAAGGTGCGCAATGCCTTCCTGCCGCCGACCGCGCTGAAGCTGATGCGGCAGGTCAAAAATCCCCAGCGCTTCGGCTACGCCATGCGCTCGATCGGTACGGGCGGCGAAACGCTCGGCGCCGACATGCTCGACTGGAGCCGCGAGACCTTCGGTTTCCCGGTCAACGAGTTCTACGGCCAGACCGAAGCGAACCTGCTCGTCTCCAACTGTGCAAGCCTCTATCCCGTGAAGCCCGGCTCGATGGGCCGTGCGGTGCCCGGTCACCGTGTCGCGGTGATCTCACCGGAAGGGCGCGAACTGCCTGATGGCGAGCAGGGGCTGATCGCGGTGGCGCGCCCCGATCCGGTGATGATGCTGGAATACTGGAACCAGCCCGAGGCGACGGCCGCGAAGTTCATCGGCGACTGGCTCGTCACCGGCGATAGCGGTGCACGCGACGATGACGGCTATTTCTGGTTCCAGGGCCGCGACGACGACATCATCTCGTCCGGCTCCTATCGCATCGGCCCCGGCGATATCGAGGATTGCATCATCCGTCATCCCGCCGTGCTGATGGTCGCGGTGGTCGGCGTGCCCGATCCCGTCCGCACCGAGATCGTGAAGGCCTTCGTGCTGCCGAAGCCCGATGTGGTACCGACGGCGGAACTGGCCACCGAGATCCAGGCCTTCGTGCGCGACCGGCTGGCGGCCTATCAATATCCGCGCGAGGTCGAGTTCGTGACGGAGCTGCCGTTGACCGCGACCGGCAAGATCATGCGCAAGGACCTGCGCAATCGGGAAATCGCAAAGCAGCAAGGTGGTTGACGCTTCACGGCGTCAGCGCGCCTCCAGCACCAGTTCGAAGGTCATCAGAACGGGATTGTCGCCGCGCTTCAACCGCCCGCTAGCCAGCGCACCGCTATAGTCGACCAGCGCGACATCGATCGCCGCTTCGAAGCCGCCATCACCGCGGGCGATCCGCCCTTCCGTGATCGCAACCTCCGTCGCGAAATTCTCGATCACGCTGCCATCCGTGAACCGCGCGCCGATGGTCGATCCGACGCCGCCATGGATCACCGCCTCGCGAATCCCGCGTTCGGCGCAGAACGCTTCCAGCGCCCCGCAGAAATCGACATTCGGCTTCACGCGCAGTGCGAAGAAGCGCCCTACCCCGGCGCTACCGGGCGCAGCCGCCACCGGCCCGAATAGCTTGAAATGCGTCTCGCTATCCGGCTCGGCAGTGAAAACCGCCCCGTCGAGCCCGATCGCCTGCAGCGTGATCGACTCGGCCACGGTCGTCTCGTCGGGCAGGATATGCCCGCCGCTGCGCTTGCCATCGCCCTCCATCCAGAGCGCATGGGCATGGAAGAACGGCGCCCCGTCGCGCTGGCCGAAGGTCATCGCGCCGACTTCGATCCGCGCCCCGCCGTCAGGCCGATACGTATCGCTGTAGAAGGCCGCATGTTCCGGTGTCTTCGACAGGGCCGGCATCACATACGCGAAAGGCGCAAGCTTCAGCCCGTCGAGCTTCACCACGCCCGAGGCGAACCCCTCGGCCGCGAAGCCGCTCCTCACCGCCTCCAGCAGCGGCACGCCGGCCGGCAGCGTCAGCGAAAACGCGCGCCCACCGCATTCCACCCACTGGATGCGCTCGGGCGTGCCCGTGCCCGGCTGCTCGATCCGCCTCACGACGACTTCCCCTTCAGGAAATCGAGCTCGCCGCGCTTCTCCAGCTCGTCCTTGACGAGACGCTTCGGCACCTTGCCATAGCCCGATTTCGGCAGGGTCTCCCAGAACAGGAAGCGCTTCGGCATCTTGTAGCGGGCGATCTTCGGCCCGAGGAAATCGGCGATCTCGGCTTCCGTCGCGTTCTGGCCCGGCCGGTTGACGCAAACGGCGATGCCGATCTCGCCCCAGACCGGATCGGGCACCCCGAGCACCGCGACCTCCGCGATCGCCGGATGGGTCAGGATCTTCTCCTCGATCTCGCGCGGGTAGATATTCGAGCCGCCGGAGATGTACATGTCCGAGGCCCGGCCGGTGATGTAGACGAAGCCCTGTTCGTCCATATGGCCGAGATCGCCGGTGCGGAACCAGCCGTTTCGGAACGACTTCGCATTGGCTTCCGGGTTGTCATAATACCCCGCGAAGACGGCCGGGCCGATCACGCAGATCTCGCCCTGGACGCCCGGCTCGAGCTCCCTGCCCTCACCGTCCTGGATCTGCACCTGCATGCCCGTGCGCTCGAAACCGCAGGTGCCGATACGGGCGTTGGGCCCGTCCTCGGCCTCGTGCAGGGCGGGCGGCAGCACCGTGATGTTGCCGGTGACCTCGCCCAGCCCGAAATACTGCACGATGACCTTGCCGAGTTTTTTCAGCGCCGCCTTCTGGTCCTCGCGGTACATCGGCGCGCCCGCATAGATGATGTAGCGCAGGCTGGAGTGATCGTGCTGGTCGGCGGCGGGGTGCTCGACCAGCATCTTCAGGATCGTCGGCACGGTGAAGATGTTGCTGACGCGGTGCTTCGCGATCAGTCGGTAGGCCTCGTCGATGTCGAAACGCTCGGTCGACAGCAGGATCGAGGTCGCCCCGCGTGCCGAGATCATGAGCTGATGCACGCCCGCGCCATGCGAGAGCGGCGCCACGACCAGCGAGGCATCCTTCTCGGTCGAGCCGGGCACGAGGTCGCACAGATGGTTGGTGATGACGAAGCCCATCTGGCCATGGGTCAGCACCGCCGCCTTGGAGCGCCCGGTCGTGCCGGAGGTGAAGAAGAACCAGCAGGGGTCGTCATGCTCGACCGCCGCGTTCTCGACCCTCTCGCCGCGATGGCGCGCAATCACGGCACCGACCTCGTCCGCGCCGAACGCCCCCTCGCCGATCCGCCAGATGAATTCCGGCGCCGGGCTCGCAGCCGCGACGGCCGCCGCGTGCTCGGGGAAATCGCCATGGCAGAGGAAGGCCTTGGCGCCAGAGGCGGTCGCGAGATAAGCGACCTCGTCCGGCAGCAGACGGAAATTCGTCGGCACCCAGACGGCGCCGAGCCGGAAGGTCGCGAACATCGACACGAACATCGCGTCGCAGTTCTTGGAATGGACGAGCACGCGATCGCCCTTGCCTATGCCGCGCGCGCGCAATCCCGCCGCGAGCGCCGAAACCTGTGCGTCGATCTCGGCCCAGTCCAGCACCGTCTCGCCCCAGATGAAGGCGGGCTGCGCGGGCAGGCGCCGCGCGTTCTGCGTCGCGATATGGGCGAGGTTCATCACGCGCCGCGTCATCGGCACGACGCCCCCGGTCGGAGCGCCTGTTGTTGAGTTCATCGTGCGGCTCTCCCTGTCTCGATGGGTCGCAAGGCAGTCGAGATGGTCGGCCGCGAGCCCCGCTTGGATACGAACATCTGCTTGAGAAGCGCTTCCAGCCGCTCGGCCTCGCGCGCCAGCAGGAGCGACAGCTCCGCCTGCCGGGGCGGCAGCATCCGGCTATCGATCGCGGCGATCGAGAGGGCGCCAGCGATACGCCCGTCAGGGTAGCGGAAGGCCCGGCCGACACCCCACGAACTGGCGACGAGACGCCCGGGATTCAGCGAGCCCCCCCGCGCGCGCGTCGCTGCGATATCGGCGCGCAGAGCCTCCGGCGCGAAGCCGGGATAGCGTGCCATCAACACGGCTTCATTGGCCGCGATGACCCGGTCCACATCGTCGTCCGGCAGCGCCGCCAGCATCGCGAGCGAGCCGGCACCGACACCGAGCGGATGCTGGTCGCCGGCCTGCAGAGCATGGGTGCGCACCGGATAGGTCCCCTCCTCCCGATGCAGACAGATCGCGTAATTCTCCCGCCGAACGGTCAGGAAGCTCGTGTCCTGCGTCTCGGCCGAAAGCCGCCTCAGGCCGTCCATCGCGATCTCGAGCAGGCCATGGCGCCGCGCCGCCAGCACGCCGAGCACGAAAGCCTGCTCGCCGAGACAATAGCGCCGCGTCTGCGGTTCCTGCTCGACCAGTCCCGCCCGCATCAATGCCAGCAGCAAGCGCCGGGCCGTCGGTTTGTTGAGGCCGCTGCCGGAGACGATCTCGCCAAGCGGCAGGCCGTCGGCCGGCTCCCGCCCGATCAGCGAAAGCAGTCCCAGAGCGCGATCGACGCTCTGGGAGCCGGACAAGCCGGCTTGCGGCACGGAATTCTGCGGCAAACGCCCCTCCAATTGATCCATAGTATGGACCTTATTCTTATCTTCCAACCGTAGATGGGCGCTTTGCGGATTGCAATGCCGCTTCCCTCGTGTAATCTGCCGTCCGTCCTACTGCCCGGCTATTCACAGTGTGGACCACAATCGACGCCGACGGCATCACAAGATCGGCGCGGAGGGAGGAACGGAACGATGGCCACCGAGGCATTCTGCGTAGCGGGCGGATTGCGCCCGGCGATTGGCGCCTGAGGCCGCCGCATGGTCGATGTCGTCGATACGCTGACCTTGCCGGAAAACCTGAGCGAGAACGAGGACGCCCGCCCGGGCTCGGCGATCATGCGCCCGGTCGAGTTCGTCGCCGCCGCGCTCGTCGCCTTCATCGTCTGCGTGCTGCTGCTCGGCGTGACCTCGCGCTACGTCTTCTCGCTGCCCTTTGTCTGGGTCGACGAGGTCGCCTCGATCTCCTTCATCTGGCTCGCCATGCTCGGCTCGGCCATCGCCATCGACCGCAACGAGCATCTGCGGCTGACGCTCTTCGTCAACATGATGCCGGAGCGGCTGCGCGGCTTCGTCGAGACCTTCGCGCTGCTGGCCGCTGCGGCCTTCCTCGCCGCCATGGTCTATCCGGCGATCGATTATGCGATCGAGGAAAGCTACGTCACCTCGGCGGCGCTCAACATCCCCAATAGCTGGCGCGTCTCGGCCATCGCCACCGGCGTCATCCTGATGCTGCTGCTGGCGCTGCGCTACGCGGTGAAGACCGCCCGCCCGCGCGATCTCGTACTGGCTGCGCTGCTGGTCGCGGGGCTCGGCCTGCTGTTCTGGCTGGGCACGCCGACCTTCAAGAAGCTCGGCTATCTCAATATCCTCATCTTCCTGATCGGCGTCGTCGCGCTCTGCCTCGTCGCTGGCGTGCCGATCGCCTTCTGCTTCGGGTTAGGCACGCTCTGCTTCCTGACGTTCTCGACCAGCGTCCCCACGGTCGTGATGATCGGGCGCATGGACGAGGGCATGTCGAGCATCATCCTGCTCTCGGTGCCGATCTTCGTCCTGCTCGGCTGCATTCTCGACGCCACCGGCATGGGCAAGGCGATCGTCGATTTCCTCGCCTCCATGCTCGGCCATGTCCGTGCCGGCATGTCCTATGTGCTGCTCGGCTCGCTCTTCCTGGTGTCGGGCATCTCGGGCTCGAAGGTCTCGGACATGGCCACGGTCGCGCCGGCCCTGTTCCCCGAGATGAAGCGGCGCGGCTACAAGCCCAAGGACCTCATCGCACTGCTTTCGACCGGCGCGGCGATGGCCGACACCGTACCGCCCTCGATCGTGCTGATCGTGCTCGGCTCCGTCGCCGGCGTCTCGATCGCGGGGCTGTTCAATGCCGGCTTCGTCATCGCCGGCGTGCTGCTGGTCGCGCTCGCGGGCCTCGCCCGCTGGAAGGCGATGGCCGAGGACATGAAAGGCGTACGCCGGGCGCCCTTCTCCGTCATCGGCAAGGCGGCGCTGATCGCAGCTCCCGCGCTCGTCCTGCCCTTCATCATCCGCGCGGCCGTCGGCGGCGGCGTCGCCACCGCGACCGAGGTCTCGACCATCGCGGTGCTCTACGCGCTGATCATCGGCATCGTGCTCTATGGCGGCATCCGCCTCGGCAAGTTCTACCAGATGCTGGTCGAGACAGCGGCGCTTTCCGGCGCGATCCTGATGATCCTCGGCACCGCGCTCGCCATGGCCTGGGCACTGACCCAGACCGGTTTCGCCCGAGACCTCGCCAGCTTCATGGCGAACCTCCCAGGCGGCTGGCTGACCTTCATGGCGGTGACAATCGTCGTCTTCATGATCCTCGGCTGCATCCTCGAGGGCCTGCCGGCGATCGTGCTGATGGCACCACTGATGTTCCCGATCGCCAAGAATCTCGGCATCAACGACGTGCATTATTCGATGGTCGTGGTCACCGCGATGAATATCGGCCTGATGACGCCACCGATCGGCATCGGCTTCTACATTGCCTGCAAGATCGGCAACGTCTCGCCGGACGAGGCGATGGGCGCGATCTGGCCCTATCTCGTCGCCCTGCTGGTCGGTCTCGTCGTCATCGCCCTCGTACCCGGGCTCTCGACCTGGGTGCTGTGAAGCTCACAACAAGAAACCAGACAATCCCAGAGGAGAAACGCCCATGACCATCTCGCGCCGCACGCTGCTCCGGGCGACAGCCGCCGCCTCCGCCATCGGCACCTTCCATATCGGCCGCGCCAATGCCCAGGCCGCCGAGTTCACTTACAAATACGCCAACAACCTGCCGGTCGCGCACCCGATGAACGCGCGCGCCAACGAGGCGGTGGCCAAGATCAAGGAAGAGACCAAGGGCCGCGTCGACATCCAGATCTTCCCGAACAACCAGCTCGGCTCCGATACCGACATGCTGAGCCAGGTCCGCTCGGGCGGTGTCGAGTTCTTCACGCTTTCGCCGCTGATCCTGTCGACGCTGGTCGCCAACGCCTCGCTGTCCGGCATCGGCTTCGCGTTCCCGAACTACGATGCCGTCTGGAAGGCGATGGACGGCGAGCTCGGCGCCTATGTCCGCGGCCAGATCAACAAGGCCAATCTCGTCGTCATGGACAAGATCTGGGACAACGGCTTCCGCCAGATCACCTCGTCCAAGGGCCCGGTCAACTCACCGGATGACCTGAAGGGCTTCAAGATCCGCGTGCCGGTCTCGCCCCTCTGGACCTCGATGTTCACAGCCTTCCAGTCGGCCCCCGCCTCGATCAACTTCGCCGAGGTCTACACCGCGCTCCAGACCAAGATCGTCGACGGTCAGGAGAACCCGCTCGCCATCATCGCGACGGCCAAGCTCTTCGAGGTGCAGAAATATCTCTCGCTGACCAATCACATGTGGGACGGCTTCTGGTTCCTGGCCAACCGCCGCGCCTGGGAGAAGCTGCCCGAAGACCTGCGCGCCATCGTCGCCAGGAACATCGACGCCGCCGCGCTGCTCGAGCGCGCGGACGTCGCCAAGCTCAATGCCGGCCTGCAGGGCGAACTGCAATCGAAGGGCATGATCGTCAACGAGACCAAGGCCGACGCTTTCCGCGACGCGCTGCGCAAGGCCGGCTTCTACGCCGAATGGAAGAAGAAGTACGGCGACGAAGCCTGGGGCATCCTGGAGAAGGCCGTCGGCAGCTCGCTGAGCTGATCGACGATCACCCCGTCATTCTCGGGCACCGGGCACGACCATAGAGCGCGGGGAACCCTCCCCTGTAAGGAGAGGGTAGGGTGAGGTGTAGGCCGTTGGACACTTTAGCCGGGACCTGACCACCGCCGTGGTGAGGGTGTACGCAACTGGTCCGGCGGCCGACACCTCACCCCTGCCCCTCTCCTTACAGGAGAGGGGTTCCCCGCGCCCATTCTCCCCCTCATCGAAAGAACGCGCCATGGCCGATCGGCTGAAGGGCAAGATCGCCATCGTCTTCGGCGCCGGCTCCTCCGGCCCCGGCTGGGGCAATGGCAAGGCCGCCGCCGTCGCCTACG
>WPCJ01212588.1_pt1 | contig 10778 bp, 12 predicted proteins | sample 5399831 | NCBI WGS metagenome assembly WPCJ01 (sample SAMN12869470, study PRJNA574797) | sludge metagenome | isolation source: wastewater treatment of pH10 | place: China:Beijing | collected 2019-05-20 | reverse complement strand
TAAAAATCAATCTTTTAAAATACTTAGATCTTCTAGTTTAAACCAAGAAAAACTGGGTTATTAGTTTAATTTTTATTAAAAATTTGAAAATTTAGGTTATATATTGTATTATTAAATTAATGGAGTAAGCGTGAGGGAGATAAAAATGTTAATACACAAAAACCTTATTAAATTTTTAAGTTATTCTTATAGCAGAGATATTAAAGCTATTCCGGAACAGTGGAATATATTGCTAGATGCCAAGCAATTAGGTCAAGATTTAGCAGGTTATGATGCTGTTGCATTTGTTAATAATGCTTCTAATTTGATTATTGTCGCTAATAATGGCACTATTTTAAATATAAGCGATTTAAAAAACCTTTATCAAGATCTTTCCATGTGGTTTGATATTTATAAACAAGAAATTCCATATCAATTTTTACACGGAGGGATTAAATTTTTAGACAACCTTAAAGAAAAGATGGTCTCAGAGCAACTTCAAGAGTATAAAGTTATTAATATCGGTCATTCAACCGGCTCAATAAATAGTGATCTTGCTACTCTTTACTTAAATAACTCTAATATTAAAGCAATATCAACCACTTATGAAAATCCGGGCTCTAAACCTATCTTAGAAAAATATGCAGAATTAAAAGATATTGATCTTGAAAATATCAGGGGAAATTTCCAAGTATTTAATGCACAGGAAAGTATTTTTAATGAGCTAAATAGTCAATTTGGTAGCGTAATAAGGATTGATCCTCCACATGGCCCGGATAATTCTATACTTGCTAAAACCGCTTTCACATTAAATAAAATTGGGGAAGCACTGGGATTTGCCTATAAAGCATATAGTTTATTTACAAACTTTAAATATCAAATTCAAAACCACACACTGGAAGACGATCAAATAATTAATACATATCATATAGGCGGTACTAATGTAGTACAAGCCTTATCTACTGGTCTTATGGTAGCCGGAGTAAAAATGATCGAATTTGAAAAAGCTGCTTTTAATCATAAATTTGAGAATATTAAAAGATCCATTGATGAAGATTATATACCCACAAATAATGAATTTAATATGGATGGATCAATATCATTTGATTTGAGCATAAATTAATGCCATATATGTTGAAACTTAATATTGTATGATCTTAGGAATCCATAATTGGTATAAAAAACGCGCCTCAAATTTATGAGGCGCATCTTTTAAGGGTTTGTTATCAATTAAAAAAAGCGTTTCTTTTTTCTCGCGATCTCAGGAGCAGGCTCCCTCTCCCTTTCTTGTTCATTTCTAGTATTATTCTGAGGCCTCTTCTTGCTAAAGCTTACATCCTGCGGTTGGTTTACCTGGTGAGGTTGATTAGGCTTCTGCTTCTCTTCAGAAGAAGAACTCGTTGCTGCCGCCGGTTTATCTTTTAAACCTAACTTAACTTTACCGGTTCTATGATCAAGTGATGTAACTTTCACCTTAATTTCTTGACCCATACTTAAAAAACTAGAGATATTACTGCCTCTTTCGCTAGTAAGCTCAGAGATATGTAACAACCCTTCACGTACACCAAGGAAAGAAACGATAGCACCGAAATCAACAAGTTTAGTAACTACTCCATCAAAAATATCTCCAACTTCAGGGTTGGTTACGATGCCTTTAATCATATTCAAAGCAATTTGAGTGCCGGCCTCATTAGTTGAAGCAATCTTGACCGTACCATCATCAGCTATATTTATTATAGTTGAGCTTCTTTCGCAAATATCTCTAATAATTTTTCCGCCAGAACCTATTACCTCGCGAATCTTATCTTTTTCAATCTTAAATGTGGTAATGCGTGGAGCATTTTCATTAAGGTCGGCTCTCGGCTCAGAAATAGCTACATTCATTCTTTCTAAAATATATAACCTACCATGACTAGCTTGATTTAAGGCAACCTTCATAATTTCTTCATTAATACCATTTATCTTGATATCCATTTGAAGTGCAGTAATCCCCTTAGCAGTTCCGGCAACTTTGAAATCCATATCGCCTAAATGGTCTTCATCACCCATTATATCAGAAAGAACGGAAAATTTTTCACCTTCTTTAATCAGCCCCATAGCAATTCCGGCAACAGCAGATTTTAAAGGTACCCCTGCAGCCATCATAGACATAGAAGAACCGCAAACAGTAGCCATTGAAGAAGAGCCGTTAGACTCAGTAATTTCAGAAACTACTCTAATTGCATAAGGAAACTCTTCTTTAGTTGGAAGCACTGAATTTAAGGCTCTAAAAGCAAGTTTACCATGCCCGATTTCTCTTCTACCCGGCGCACGCATCGCACCCACTTCACCGACGGAGAATGGCGGAAAGTTATAATGGAGCATAAATCTATCATGACTTAAGCCATGTAAGTTATCGACCATTTGCTCACTAACTTCCGTGCCAAGAGTGGTTACACAAATCGCCTGAGTTTCTCCTCTAGTAAACAGAGCAGAGCCATGCGTTTTAGGAAGAAAGTCAACTTCGCCGACGATATTTCTGATGTCTTTCGGTGTTCTGCCGTCAATTCTTTCATTTTTATCAAGAATTTTATTGCGCACTATATCTTTTTGTAAATCCTTAAAAGCACCGCTAACTTTAAGTCCATCAAGCTCTTGGCCCTCGACTAATTCTGATAAAACTTTGTCTTCTATGGCACTGATTTTTTCATTTCTAGCTTGTTTTGAAGTTTCAGAATAAGCAGCAACTAAATCAGATCCTACAATCTCCTTAACTTTTGCTTTTATTTCTGAATTGTCAGCCAATTCTAATTCCCATTTTGGATTCCCTACTTTTTCTGCAAACTCTTTGATACCTTGGATAATAGGTTGGAAGTGCTTATGTCCAAACATAACAGCTTCAAGCATAATCTCTTCGCTTAATTCTTTAGCTTCAGATTCTACCATTAAAACAGAGCTTTCAGTTCCGGCTACAACCAGATCAAGATCTTGTAATTTAGATTCTTCAAAAGATGGGTTTAACACGAATTTGCCTTCAACATACCCGACTCTTGCCGCGCCGATCGGCTCAAGAAAAGGAATTCCTGAAATAGTGAGTGCAGCAGAAGCACCTATGAGCGCAATAATGTCAGCTTCATTTTCCGTATCGTAAGAAAGTACGGTACAAACTACTTGGACTTCATTGAAGAAACCTTCCGGGAAAAGCGGACGTATTGGCCTATCAATAAGCCTTGAAACCAAAGTTTCATGTTCAGATGGTTTACTTTCTCTTTTATTAAAGCCACCTGGGATTTTTCCAGCCGCATAAAATCTTTCCAAATAATTAACCGTAAGTGGAAAGAAATCTATACCGTCTTTTTGTTTTTTGTTACCGACAACAGTACATAAAACAACAGTACCCCCCATCTTCGCTACGACTGCTGCAGAAGCTTGCCTTGCTATTTTTCCAGTCTCAAGCTCTAAAGCTTTGCCGTTCCAGTCTATAATTTTCTTATGTATTTTAAAATTTGTCATTATCTACCTATAAAAAATAAAAAAGTTGCGCTAAAGTTTAACGCAACTTTCTTTCAATTAAATTCTTCTTATCGACATCAACAATTATTTCCTTAACCCTAGTCTTGTAATTAATGTTTGATATCTATTTACGTCTTCTCTTTTTAAATAAGTTAACAATCTTCTTCTTCTGTTAACTAACACCAGCAACCCTCTTCTTGATTGAAAGTCTTTCGTATTACCTTTAAAGTGCTCCGTTAAGTTGGTAATCCTCTCGGTTAATATTGCAACCTGAACTTCAACTGAACCGGTATCACCCTTGCTTAAGGCAAAATCCTTAATAAGAGATTGCTTCTTTTCTGTTGTTATCGACATCAATCACTCCTTATAAATTAAAAACACGTTTTGGTTTAAGTCGCCCATGTTGAAATATACAAATTGCAACTAATTTTGAATCATTCAATGTCGCAATTTCAGCACTCTCAGGAAACTTAGCATCAATAAATACCGGCGCCCCGGTTCTTACTTTCTTTGCTTCAGTTTCGTTTAAATTCCATACTAAGATGTCGTCCAGTATAGAAATCATAGGCTTTAGATTCTCCTGCAAAAATTGCAGTGAATCAATTCGGTTACCATTATGCAATATATTTTTGATTTTATCTAGTGGAATTGCATCAACTATACTAAATTTTTTACTCTCAGTTCGTTTTAAGGTGGTTACATAGCCACATGCTCCAACATTATCGGCAATATCTCTTGCTAATGATCTCACATAAAAACCTTTACCGCATTTTACTTCAAACGTGGTGCTATCATTTGAATGCTCTTTAAGAATTAGCTTATGTATCATAACTTCTCTTGGCATAAGTTTTACCTCTAACCCCTTGCGCACAAGATTATAAGCTCTCTCTCCATTGACTTTTATTGCAGAAAACTCAGGTGGGATTTGTCTTATTAAACCATCGTAATTTTTTATCGCTACTTCTAACTCAGGCAAGCTAGGGAATTTATCTGATGTTGCAGTAATCTCCCCTTCCCTATCTATTGTATCCCTATTTTCTCCCCATTTTACACAGAATTCATAAGTTTTAGATGAATCCATAGCATAATTAATTAACTTAGTTGCTTCTCCTATAGCAACAACTAATAAACCACGAGCAAATGGGTCAAGGGTTCCAGCATGCCCAATCTTAAGATGTTTTAAACCAACATCTTTAAATAATTTTTTTACAAAATTAAGCGCCCCTGCAGAACTGATATTCTCAGGCTTATAAAGTAATAACCAACCATTCATTTTTTAATACGTTTTTTTATAATTAAAGATATATTATTTTCGTAGCTTGTAGTATATTAATCTCAAAAAAGCTAAGGCTAATTACAAAAAGTTTAAACAAATATAGTTGAGATCAAAGTTATGGATAAGCAAAAAGCACTAGAAGTGGCATTAAGTCAAATCGAAAAGTCCTTTGGCAAGGGCTCAGTAATGAAATTGGGTAATAAGAAAGCCGTGGATGTTGAAGTGGTATCCACAGGATCACTAGGTCTTGATATAGCGCTTGGAATTGGTGGGTTACCCAGAGGGAGGATTATTGAGATATTCGGACCTGAAAGCTCCGGTAAAACAACACTTACACTCCACGTGGTAGCGGAAGCCCAAAAAGCCGGCGGGACTTGCGCGTTTATTGATGCGGAACACGCTTTAGATCCGGTTTATGCAAAAAAATTAGGAGTTAATATTGAAGAGCTTGTTATTTCTCAACCTGATACCGGTGAGCAAGCTTTAGAGATCGCTGACACACTAGTTAGGTCGGGAGCTTTAGATGTCATAGTTATTGATAGTGTTGCAGCTCTTGTACCGAAAGCTGAGATAGAAGGCGAGATGGGAGATAGCCATATGGGCCTACAGGCAAGACTCATGAGTCAGGCTTTGAGAAAGATTACTGCAAGTGTTGCAAGGTCAAATTGCATCTTAATTTTTATTAATCAGATTAGATCGAAAATCGGAGTTATGTTTGGTAACCCAGAAACCACTACCGGCGGTAATGCTTTGAAATTCTATTCATCGATCAGAATTGACATTAGAAAGATAGGAACATTAAAAGAAAAAGATGAGATGATAGGTAACCAAACCAGAGTTAAAGTGGTTAAGAATAAGGTTGCACCGCCATTTAAAACCGTTGAGTTTGATATTATGTATGGCGAAGGGATTTCTAAAACCGGTGAGATTATTGATTTAGCTACCAAGGCAGAAATTATAGAGAAGTCAGGCTCATGGTATGCTTATAAAGGGCAAAAAATCGGCCAGGGTCGTGAAAATGCAAGAAAGTATTTGAAGGATAACCCATCCGTTGCTCAGGAGATTGAGACCCAGATTAGGAATAATAGTTCTATTATGGGCATGATTTCTGATGGAGTCATTAATGAACCTTCTGCCGAGGATAGTGTTGAAAGTGTATCAAACTTTTAAGGTGAATTTTTCATATTCGGGTTAAATCGAAAGAGGCCTAATAGCCTGATTAGATATTATTTTGCAATTACTATTATATACTAAGAAAGCTTCTCCTTTTATTTCTATAGTTGCTTGCCTCTCGAGCATAGAATTAGAGGTGCTTTCACTAATCCCAAACTCTAATATATGCTCTTTCATTTCATACTTTAATCCTTTGGAAGTAATCTTAGCATGAGGAGCCGCAAGCAATGCTATATCAGACCACTTGGATGGCTCCAACTCAGCTGATAATTGCGGTACTGCCTTGATACCAGAATCAGGTTCTGCTGAAATGATTAGGTTGCAATTAGCAAAGAACTCTAAGTAGGATTCTTTTTCTTTAATTCTAATTTTACATTCTTTACAATAATGCTTTCTTAGAGATCTATAATTCATTAAAATATGATCTATTCTATCGCCCCCAAATGCATTTATAATTATAATTTCCGTTGCTCCATTTTTCTTGCAAAATTTGATTCCTTTATCAAGATCAGTAGTATTTTGATCATCTATTTTGCATAAAATTACTTTATATACTTTAAAATATTCTATTGTATCTTGAGTGATAGAATCAAAATCTCCGATAATGGCATATGGGATAATATTAATTTTAAGTAAATGGTTTGCAACTCCATCTAATGCAACTATCTTGACTTCCTCCTCTCCGGCGGAATCAAAGTCTGCAAGAGATATAGCGGCTGAGAGATTAGCGATAATAATAAATTTCATAAATTACTCAAAGTTTGATTTTACCCACTCTGCAATAGTAGGTGCAATTGAATGTTTTTCACTTATTATCATACCTAAGTGGCCTGAATCAACTGATTTTAAGGTGCAATTCCTAAGCGCCATACCAAGGGGTATAGTTGAGGAGATGGGCGTTATCTTATCCTTCATGGCAACCGCACAGAAAGATTTTTGGGCTAGTAAATCCGGTATGATTAATTCCCCATTAACTTCCCATGTATTCAAATACGATTGATTCAGGAGAATAAATTTCTCCATACACTCAAGGAATAATGGAGTCGACATATCTATCCCATCACTCGCCCAATTTTCTATATAGGCAAACTTATTTAGATCAAAATTTCCTTTACCCAATTCTATATATTTAGCATTTATTTCTTGATGGCTTTGAAAATAGAATATCAACTGAATAAGCTGCTTAGGAATATAGGGCAGTTGCATCCACAAATATTTGAAACTAGCGGCATAAAATTTACTCATCGGATAACCAAGAAAATTCGGAGTATGAAAATTCCAAGGAGTGGCAAGCGTTATGACTCCTTCTATAAAATCAGGTAAAAGATGGGCAGCGGCGATTGCAAACAATCCTCCCATGCAATAACCTGAAATAATTAATTTTCTTCCTTCTATTACTTTGACCAAATCAATTACGGGTTTTAAACGGTAATTAAAATATTCTTCAAACCCAAATTTTTTTTCTTCCTCAAGTGGAGCGCTCCAATCAATTAAATAAGGGTTCAAACCATATCTTTTAAGTTTGCTAATAAAACTCTGTGACTCAGAGAAATCAAGAATAAATGATTTATTGATATGGGAGGGTATAAGTAAGATAGGAACACCCTTGCCACCAAAATGAAATAGCTTGGTCGAACCGATTTCTGATACTAAGTCTTTGGCAGAACTATAGGCATCTATTAATGAGTTATTATATAAACTTAGGCCCTGTGATAAAAAATTAAGGTCAATTGCTGCTTGGTTGGGAAGTAGAGTTTTCGAGCTCTTTGACTCTCTTTTCAAGTTCATTGAGCCGGTTTGTAAGCTTAATGAGTGCATTAAATATGTCGTTAGATAAATTAATTCCGGAATTTGAGCTGTCTTTTTTTTCATAAATCTTTAGTATGCCTTTCTGTAGGTTTAAAAAGTTTTCCGTGACTGCGCTTATTATCTGAGGATCTTGAGTGAATTTTTCTGTTTGTTCCACCCATTGTTTAAAAAGTTCCTCGAAAGAATTTTGATTACTTGTCATTTTTTAGTATGATAAATGAATAAACTAATTTATGAGTTGGACATTGCCAGAAAAAAACAAAATTGTCATTAAAAAATACCCAAATCGCAGGCTTTATAACACCGCGATTAGCTCTTATATTACTTTGGAAGAACTAAGTAATTTGATAAAGGAGGACTACAATATAATAGTGGTGGATGCAAAGACCGGTGAAGATCTTACCCGTATGACCCTAACTCAAATCATATTGGAGCATGAATCAAAAGGGTATAATCTTCTCCCGATAGAGTTTTTAAAGCAAGTCATCAAGCTTTATGATAATGATACAGCATCTGTGTTTAATGCTTATTTAATGCATAGTATGGAGTATTTCTCCAGTAACCAGGAGAGTATACAAAACTTCATAAATAATATTGGTGATAATTTTATGCTTACAAATAGCTGGACAAAAGCCTGGGAAGATTATACTAAGAAAAATGCGGATTTTATGCAGATGATATTAAAAAATATGGCTGGGTTTAAGCCATCTTCAGGTGATAAAAAAAATAAATAGTTATATTAGGTTTTGAGGTTTTATGCAGCACGATGATCAAAATAAATGGTATGGTACTACCATACTATGTGTAAGAAAAAATAATGAAGTGGTTATTGCTGGTGACGGTCAGGTAACTATGGGAAATTGCGTGATGAAATCTACAGCTAATAAGCTTAGAAAGATCGCAGGCGGTGAAATTATAGCCGGGTTTGCCGGATCAACTGCTGATGCTTTTACCTTATTTGAAAAACTGGAAGAGAAGTTAGAAAAACATCCCAAACAACTTCTGAGAGCCGCAGTAGAACTCGCTAAGGACTGGCGGACAGATAAATACTTGAGAAAGCTGGAAGCAATGTTAATCGTTGCAAATAAAGATATTACTTTAATTGTCTCAGGCACCGGAGATGTGTTAGAGCCTGAGCATAGCATTGCAGCGATAGGATCAGGAGGAAATTTTGCTCGTTCAGCAGCAAGAGCCTTGATTGATATTGAAGGAATCCCTGCAGAGCAAATAGCTAAAAAAGCTCTGCATATTGCTGCAGATATTTGCATACATACCAACCATGAGATTAGAATTGAAAAGCTGTAATTTTTGAAGCCTATAAATCATATGCAGCACACTCAGATAAATGGTAAAGCCATTTATCTGTAAAGCTTCTTTGAACTATGCAATTTGCTATAGTCTCATAAATTTATTTAATAAAATAGTAAACACACTTTTATTATGCTTTATTTATTAACTTGAATAACTTTTCCAAAGGTGCTAACTTTTTTTCCATGTTATTATGGTAATTATATAAAATGGCAAGAAGAAGTGACCACACAAGAGATGAACTGACTAAACTGATATTAGACGCTGCTTTTGACCTGGTGAATGAAGGTGGGTATAACCAAGTTAGTACCAGAAAGATTGCTGCTGATATAGGGTATACGGTTGGAACGCTATACAATGTTTTCACTAACCTTGATGATATTTTCATCCATGTAAATGCTAAGATAATAGATATTATACTACATAAGCTAAAAGCTGTTATTAAACCTAAAGTCCCGGCTGAAAAAAATATTTATTTACTTGCAGAGGAATATTTAAAGTTTAGTAAAGAAAATTATAATCTTTGGAACATATTATTTGAATATCGTTTTGCTGATCAGATGGTGTTACCAAACTGGTATACTGCGAAAGTTGAGGAACTCTTCACCGTTTTAGAAGACGTGATAAAGGAGCTTATCAAGGGCGACTCCCAAGAGATAAAGTCTACAACTGCTGTTATTTGGGGTGGAATTCATGGTATTTGTTCTCTTGCAACTAAAGGTAAGCTTTCCAGAGTCCGTTTAGATGATCCAGAAAAACTGATTAAACAGTTTATAGATAGCGTGATTACGAGTTTAAATAGAAAATAATTAGGTATTTAGGCCGGATACAGAGCACCCTCCTCGCTTTGTAATTATAGTATGTATAATAATTAGGCGAATTATTTGTGGGATTTGGTATTTGAACTTGATTTTTTATATTTTGGATATAAAATCAGGGACCGATTTGTGCTATATAGGCCACATAAGGGCATGCCTATAGGCCAACGTAAATATTATATTAGGAGAGAAAATGCCAAAGATGAAAACTAAGAGTAGTGCCAAGAAAAGGTTCCAACTGACTGGCACTGGCAAAGTAAAATCTAGCCAAGCGAATAAACAACATAACATGCGCAAGAGAAGTAAAAGACAATTGCGTAATCAAAGGGGTACAACAATTCTCAACCCGATTGAGGCAAAAAGAGCAATTGCTTTTATGCCATATGGTGATTAATTAATTAGTAGGAGAAATAAATGGCTAGAATTAAACGCGGTGTTACCGCAAGAGCAAGACATAAGAAAATATTAAAGCTTGCTAAAGGTTATAAGGGTCGTTCAAAGAATTGCTTTAGAATAGCAGTTGAAAAAGTTGAAAAGGGTTTGCAGTATGCTTACCGTGACCGTCGAAATAAAAAACGTGATTTTAGAAGCCTTTGGATACAAAGGATTAATGCTGCTGTAAGAGAGCATGGCATAATTTATTCTCAGTTTATCAAAGGGTTAAAACTTTCCGGTGTAGAGCTCAATAGAAAAATGCTTTCTGAAATGGCAATCTATGATCAGCAATCATTTTTAAAAGTAGTAGCACTTTCCCAAGAAGCTTTAAAAAAAGCTGCATAAATGAGTACAGCTCAGGAAATTAAGCAATTATTTATAAATAAAGTTGCTTCTGTTATCGACTTATCCTCCCTAGAGCATTTAAGGATAGAGTTCTTGGGTAAAAAGGGTAAAATAACCGAAGCATTGAGCTTAATTTCCAAGCT
>WPCJ01350041.1_pt1 | contig 10780 bp, 10 predicted proteins | sample 5399831 | NCBI WGS metagenome assembly WPCJ01 (sample SAMN12869470, study PRJNA574797) | sludge metagenome | isolation source: wastewater treatment of pH10 | place: China:Beijing | collected 2019-05-20 | reverse complement strand
GGCCAGCAGGACCTTCTCGACGCCGGCAAGCTTCGCAGCCGCATCGGCCGCGCTCTGGGCGCCCTGGCCCGCGACGAGGATGTGGACGGGGCCGCCGAGCTGGCCGGCTGCGGTCAGCGCCTTGGCGGTGGCGTCCTTGATCGAGGCGTTGTCGTGTTCGGCGATCAGCAGCGTGGTCATCAGATCACCCCGGCGGTCTTGAGCTTGGAGACGAGTTCGGCGGCGGACGCGACCTTGACGCCGGCGGAGCGGCCGGCGGGTTCGGCCGTCTTCAGCACCTTGAGGCGGGGCGCGACATCGACGCCGAGCGCTTCGGCCGTGGTCTCGTCGAGCGGCTTCTTCTTCGCCTTCATGATGTTGGGCAGCGAGGCATAGCGCGGCTCGTTGAGGCGCAGATCGGTGGTCACGATGGCCGGCAGCTTGAGCGACACCGTCTGCAGGCCGCCATCGACCTCGCGGGTGACGTCGACCGAATCTGTCGCCAGCTCGACCTTGGATGCAAATGTGCCCTGGCCCCAGCCGAGGAGGGCGGCGAGCATCTGGCCGGTCTGGTTGCAGTCGTCGTCGATCGCCTGCTTGCCGAGGATGACGAGGCCCGGGTTTTCCTGCTCGACCACCTTCTTCAGCAACTTGGCGACCGCGAGCGGTTCGACGATGCCGTCGACCTTGACGAGAATGCCGCGATCGGCGCCCATGGCGAGGCCGGTGCGGATCGTCTCCGCGGCCTGCGCCGGGCCGATCGAGACCACGACCACCTCGGTCGCCTTGCCGGCTTCCTTCAGCCGCAGCGCCTCTTCCACCGCGATCTCGTCGAACGGGTTCATCGACATCTTGACGTTGGCGAGCTCGACGCCGGAACCGTCCGCCTTCACACGGATCTTCACGTTGTAGTCGACAACCCGCTTGACGGGCACCAAGATCTTCATCGCCAGATCACCGTTCAGAAGAGATGAGCCTTGCACCGCAGCGTACCTGACGGCAGGACAGCGGCATCGCGGCCCTCGGCTGGAATGCGCTGGGACCGTAACGACGCCCGTTTGCGCTTGTCAACGCCCGTCCAGACACGGCTCGAAGGCAAAACAGCGCGGCTCAGCCACGGGCGGCCTTGCGTCCGAACAGGGCGATGCTGCGGTGCACGAAGAGCGGGGTCAGCGCTGCGCCCGTCGCCAGCCCGCCGAGATGCGCCCACCAGCCGACATTGCCGTCGGCGCCGAGCAGGGCTGAAGCCGCCTGAAGCAGGATCCAGCCTCCGAGTGCATAGAGCGCCGGGATGTGAATCGGAATCCAGTTGAAGGCGAGACCCCAGATCCGGACCTGTGGGTAGATCATCAGATAGGAGGCGATGACACCGGAGATGGCACCCGACGCTCCGATCAGCGGTTGCTGCGAATCCGGATAGATGCCGGCATGGAAGAGCGAGCCGCCGAGGCCGCAAAGGAAGAAGAAGGCGAGGAAACGGGCATGGCCCATCGCATCCTCGACATTGTCGCCGAAGACCCAGAGGAACAGCATGTTCCCGACGAGATGCGCGACATTGGCGTGGAGGAGGATGTTGCTGAACAGGGTCGCCCAGGCCGGGACATGGGCAAGCCCTTCCGGCAGTTGCGCCGTGCCGAACAGCACCGAGGGAATCATGCCGAAGCCGGCCATGATCGCCAACTCCGCTTCTTCTCCGGGCCAGAGTTGCAACACGATCTGAAGGGCCAGGATTGTGCCGATCAGCCCATAGGTGATGTAGGGCGTTCGCATGAAGCGCAGCGGCACGCCGTCATGCAGGGGGACGAACATGGCTGATCTCAGCGATTCTGTCCGGGCACCCAGAGCACGTCGCCGGCAGCCTTGGCATTGAGGTAGCGGGAGGCGACGAACAGGAAGTCCGAGAGGCGGTTGATGTATTTCAGCGCCGGAGCGGCCACCGTCTCTCCCTCGGTCGCGGCGAGCTCGGTCATCAGGCGCTCGGCCCGGCGGCTGACGGTGCGGGCGAGATGCAGGTGCGTGGCGGCCTGCGTGCCGCCGGGCAGAACGAAGGAGCGCAGGGGAGCGAGATTCGCGTTCAGTTCGTCGATCTCGGCCTCGATCCGGTCGACCTGGGCCTGCACGATGCGCAAGGGCTCGAAAGCGAGGGGCTTGCCGGTCTCGGGTGTCGAGAGATCGGCGCCGAGATCGAAGAGATCGTTGCTGATGCGGCCGAGCATCGTGGCGACCAGGGCATCCTCCGCCGCGGCATGGAGACGGGCGAGGCCGACGCAGGCATTGGTCTCGTCGACGGTGCCGTAGGCGGCGACGCGCAGGTCGAATTTGGGCCGGCGCGGGCCGCTCGTCAGCCCGGTCGTCCCGTTGTCGCCGGTGCGCGTGTAAATGCGGTTGAGCTTGACCATGCCATGCTTATAGCGCGGCTTTGGCCGGGTGGAAGCGCATTTGGAGAGTGGCTGGACTTCAGAAAGTGTAGCCCAGCCTTGCACCGATATTGGCGGGCCCCCGGCCGGTCGAGCCGGTCTTGTCGGAACAACCGACCGTGCTGAAATGCTCGAGCGTGGTGACGAGGCTCCAGCGGTCCGAGAGCCGGAAGCCGAGGGCGGCGGCCTCGCGCGTACCGGTGTTGCAGCCAAGCGCGAGACGATTCTCCGGCACGATGGGGCCGGTCTTGCCGTCGTTCAAGGCGGCAGCGAGGCTAGCCTCGACGAAGATGTCGCGGGTTACGTCGAAGGACCAGGTCGCCCCCGCATAGGCATAGCGCGTGCCGTTGAGGTTGACGCTCGCGCCCAGGTTGAAGCGTGGGATGAAGGCCGCGGCGATGCGGTCGCTCAGCGGAACGATGCGCGGAGACAGGAGATCCGCGCTCAGGTTGGGCAGGCCGCTCTCGCGGCCGCCGGGATTGGCGAGGCCGGCGCCGATCCGGGCTTCCCAGGCGGGGGCGGGCGCTTCAGTGGCGGGGGCGTAGCTGGAGACACTGCCGGAGAGGGAGCGGGTCTGCGCGGAAGCGGCAGGGATAGCCAGGCAAACGGCAAGAGGCAGCAACGCGACGCGGACCATGGGCCTTCGACAATGAACGTGTGAGCAGGCGTTAGTGAAGCACACATACTCGTGTTCGGAATGTGGCGAAGCCCGGACATCCAGGCTCTCATCCACAGCCGGACAAGGTATCGGACTCAGTTATTCCAATGACTTGCGTCCAGTGTCGCAGGCGTTCAGCCGTTGCGCCACCACAGGACGATGACGATCAGGACGATGGCGGTGAACTGCAGGATGACCCGCAACCGCATCAGCCTTTGCGAGGTGTTGGCGCTGCCGCCGCGCAACATGTTGATCAGCCCGAGCAGCAGGACGACGGCGACGGCGCCGACCGCGACGGACACGAGGGTGTTCGAAAACGTCATGGCGACAGGCTTATGCTGGTGCGAGGGGCTTGGCCAGCGCCCTGATGGGGCTGGCGCCGGTTGAACCGTGGGTCAGCTCGTCGCAGCCGTCTGCGCCAGGGCGCGGCCGCGGACGGGCAGGGAAAGATCGCCGGCGAGCGCACGGCTGATCGCGGGCAGGCCGTCGAGCAGGTCCGGCACGAAGGCCTGTGACGGGGGCGGACGACGCGGCAGGGCGTGGAGTGCGGCGGCCATCACGCGCGGATCGCGCTCGCCCTCGCCTGCCTGCGAGGGATCGTAGAGGACATCGACCAGCTTGAGCTCGTCGGCGCGGCCGGCGCGGATCGCCTGTTCGAGGCGCGGCCGCACGCGCGGCACGATCAGCGCCGGTTTGTCGAAGGAGAGAATCTCGCAGAAGGTGTTGTAGCCGCCCATGGCGACGACGCAGTGGGCGCGGTTCATCAGCAGTTCGAGGCGCGGGTCGAAGCCGAGACCTTCGAGCTTCGGGTTGCGGGCGATGCGCTCCGCGAATCCCTTGCGCTTCTCGCGCGACATGAAGGGGCCGAAGACGATAAGCGCGGGCAGTGCGATCGTCGGGTCGGTCTCGTAGGCTGAGATCACCCAGTCGATGACGCCGGCGCCATCGCCGCCGCCGCCGGGCGTCACCAGGATGAACGGCTGCTTGGTGATGCGCGGATAGCGGTTCGGCGGCATCGGGTTCGGCACGGCGCGTTTGAGATAGCCCATGTACTGGAGCTTGTCGGCGAAACGCTGCTGGCCAGGCAGGCCGGTCAGGGGCTCATAGACGTTTTCCAGACCGTAGACGAAGATGTCGTCATAAATCGTATCGAGCGCTTCCAGCGCGCCGTTGCGGCTCCATTCCTCCAGCACGGCGGCGGGTTCGTCGAGCACGTCGCGCAGGCCGAGCACGATGCGGGCGCCGCGCCGGCGCAGAATGTCGAGCGAGGGCTTCAATTCACCGCGCAGGCCGACAGGCTCCTTGTCGACGATGACGACGTCGGGGTCGAAGGACAGGACGGTCTGCTTGATCAGGTCGGCACGCAGGCGGATGGTGTCGGTCAGGTCGAGATTGAGATGATGCGGCTCGTATCCGCCGTCGCTCTGTTTCTCGACACCGGGAATGCGGACATAGTCGACGCCGTCGCCGAACTGGAAGCTCGAGATAACGGACGAGCCGGAGACGATGATCACCGAAATATGCGGGAAGCTCGCGATCAGCGCATTGGCGATGGCGCGGCAGCGGCGGATATGGCCCAGCCCGAAGGTGTCGTGGCTGTAGATCAGGACGCGCGGGGCATGGGGGCTGCGCGGCGCACGTTCGGCGCCGGCGAGATCAACGACGTTTGAAGGCATCGGCTCGTCGCCCCCCCGGGAAAGGCCAGACGACCTCTTGGCGAGGACGAACGCAGTTGGAACTCTGAGGCGAATATAACTGTTCGCCGGGCACGATCCAAGCCCATCGACTTATCGCCCGCCGATAAAAACCGCGTGGATCGTGGCGGTCATCGTGGGTCGGAAATGCCCTGCCTGTCGCGGCCCGGCGGCCGGACCAAGCCGGCCGGATCGATCAGGCGGATCGCGGGGTGAGCGGAGGTCGCGGCCAGAATGCCGGCGAGGAAGGACCAGGCGGTTTCGTCATGGTCGCGATGGTGCAGGAGAAGACCCAGTTCGATATCGCCGGCTGCGCCCTGCCGTCCTTGCGCCAGCAAGGCGACGAGATCGCCGAGGACCTCGGTGGCCGAACGGCCGATGCGACCGCCATGCCAGTCCATGATGTCGACATCGGTGTTGAGCAGGCGTGGACCTCCGCCCGGTCCGTGGCGATAGCCGCGAAAGCAGGACAGGCCTGCGAAGCCGAGCGCTTCCAGGCGCGCGGCATGCCTCTGGGCGATGCGGTTCCAGGGCGGCACGAAGATCGGCAGGACCTCGTCGCCGAGAAGATCGTGCAGGCGCTGCCGGCCCTGCGCGATATCGGTGCCGACATCGGCCGCTGTACGCTCGGCGCCGAATTCCGACTTCTTGCTGCCGGCAGGCGCGTGGTTCCGGTGCGAAGCGCCATGCTGGCAGGGCCGAAGCAGGGGCATGCCGCGCAGCTCCCCTGCAAGCGCGGGTTCGGCCAGCAACGGGATGACCGCAAGCAGGATCGGCGCCGCGAAGCGGTCGGCCAGATTCGAAAGGCGGTTGAGCGCCGGGCTTGGCGCTATGGCATCATCGTCGCGCAGCCAGAGGCCGATCTTGCGGCCGGACGCATTCCAATGATCGAGTTCGATGTCGAGCGCCTGCCAGCACGAGGTCTTCATGGCCTGGCTTTCCCGGAGGGTGATTTCAGCTTGGCGCTCCGGTTTCGCAGGGCAAGCGCGAGGCCTTCCGCCAGTCTTTCGGCGGCACGTGCGGGCGTACGCTCGGCAAGAATGAAGCGGCGCGCGGCTGCGCCCATGCTTTCGCGCAGTGCTGTGTCGCGCAGCAGGCGAGTGAGAGCTGCGGCCAGCGCTTCCTCGTTCCGCTCCGGCACCAGCAGGGCGGTTTCGCCTGCCCGCACCGTCTCGGCGACGCCGCCACTGTCACAGGCCACGACCGGCAGGCCCGCCGCCTGGGCTTCCAGATAGACCAGCCCATAGGCCTCGCCGATGCCCGGCCAGAGGAAGATGTCGTGCCGGGCTAGCTCGGCCTGGGTGGCCTCGCGATCGAGCTGGCCGCGCCAGGCGATACGGCTTTCGGGCAGGCTGGCGAAGGCGGCGCCGATCTCGGTCCGGCAAGGGCCATCGCCGACGATGCTCAGCGTCCAGTCCTCGTCCCGGCAGCGCTCGAGGACATGAGCGAGCGTGAGATAGCTCTCCAGCTTGACGCCCTTGCGCATCATCGCGACGGTGACGAGGCGTGGCGGGCCGGTCCTGCCGGTCCTGCGAGAAGGACCGGGGCCGGGGGCGACGAAGGGGGGCAGGGCCAGCAGGGCCGTGCCGGTGTTCTCCCAGGGCACGAGACCCTGCCGGTCGCGATCGGTGAAGTAGAAATGGACGTCGCCTGCAGCAAGGCCCTGCCGTACGGTCGCCGTCTGCGCGGCCCATTCTCCGACGGCGCGCCGGGCCGAATCGCTCGATTCGGCGGTGACATAGGGAATACCGAGTTCTGCCGCCATCTCCGGGCCAAGGAAATCCGGCGAGCGGTAATAGTTGTGATAAGTGAACCACAGATCTGGCTGCGGCCTACCTTCCCTGTAGCCCGCGAGCAGGGCGTCCCGCAGCCGGGCGGCATCGGCCGCGACGCTGGCGAAACGGGCGGGATCGGCCGCGCGAAAATAGGTCTTGGGCGCCGCGACGGGCTGCACGGCATGGCCGAGGTTTTCGAGCGCGGCGACGATCTGGCGGGCCATGAGGCGGTCGCCGGAGACGCCGCGGTCACCAACCGGATTGAGCGGGGTGTGGAAAGCGATATGCAAGACGATCTTCGGTGTCGGTGACGCTGTCAGCGATAGGGGTCGGCCGCGTCGCGCAGGCCGTCGCCGAGGAAGTTGAAGGCCAGGATGATCATGATCACGGGCACGACCGGATAGAGCAGCCAGGGATAGAGCGCCACCACATTGATGTTCTGGGCCTCGTTGAGCATCACGCCCCAGCTCGTGATCGGCGGTCTCAGGCCGAGGCCGAGGAAGGAAAGCGCGGTCTCGCCGAGGATGGTCTTGGGGATGGTGATCGTGGCCGAGGCGATGAGATGGCTCATGAAGCCGGGCACGAGATGCAGCGCGATGATGCGGCGCGGTTTAGCGCCCATGAGCTGGGCGGCGACGACATAATCCTCCTCGCGCAGCGAGAGCAGTTTCGAGCGCACCGAGCGGGCGAGCCCGGTCCAGTCCATCAGGCCGAGGATCACGGTGATGCCGAAATAGACCAGGAGCGGGCTCCAGGTCGGCGGCAGGATCGAGGCCAGTGCCAGCCAGAGCGGAATATGCGGCAGCGACTGCACGATCTCGATGATGCGCTGCACGAAGAGGTCGACGCGGCCACCATAGTAGCCGGCGATGCCGCCGATGATGACGCCGAGCACGAAGGACACGGAGACGCCGAGCAGGCCGATGGAGAGCGAGATGCGCCCGCCATAGAGGATGCGCGAGAGCATGTCGCGGCCGAGCCGGTCCGAGCCGAGCAGGAAGAAGGTACCTCCCTCGGGCGGGCAGACGAGATGCGTATTGCCGGAGATCAGGCCCCAGAACGTATAATCGTCGCCCTTGCAGAAGAAGCGCAGCTTCTCCGGGCGGGTCGCATCCACCTCGTATTCGCGCTTCAGGTTCTCCATGTTGAGACGCATCGTATACGGGTAGACGAAGGGGCCGATGAGGCTGCCTTCGTGAAAGAGATGGATGCTCTGGCTGGGCGCCCGGATGAAATCGGTATTGCGCGTCGTGTAGTGATAGGGCGCGAGAAATTCGGCGAAGGCCGCCATCGCGTAGATCGCGACGATCACGAAGGCGGAGATGACCGCGAGCCTGTGCTTGCGGAACTTCCACCACATCAACTGCCATTGCGAGGCGAGATAGACCCGCTCCTGCTCCGGAGTCATCGTCTCGGTGGCATAGGGCTCGAAAGGAGCCGTCGAGACCTCGTGGGGCAGGGGCGCACCGTCCGGTGGCAGATGGTTGAGCGTCGTCGCCTTCACTTGGTCGCGGCTCCCTGAAGGCGGATGCGCGGATCCAGGATGGCGAGCGCGATGTCCGAGATCAGCACGCCGATCACGGTCAGGAAGGAGAGGAACATCAGGAAGGAGCCGGCGAGATACATGTCCTGGCTCTGCAGGGCACGGATCAGGAGCGGGCCGGTGGTCTGCAGCGAGAGCACGATGGCGACGACCTCGGCGCCCGAGACGATCGAGGGCAGGATATCGCCGATATCCGAGATGAAGAAGTTGAGAGACATGCGCAGCGGGTATTTGCGCAGGGCCTTGCCGGGCGGCAGGCCCTTGGCGCGAGCGGTGACGTAGTACTGCTTCTGCAATTCATCGAGGAGGTTGGCGCGCAGCGCCCGGATCATGCCCGCGGTGCCGCCGGCGCCGATGATGATGACGGGAATCCAGAGGTGTTCGAGCACCGATTTGAGCTTGGCCCAGCTCATCGGCTGGTTGAGATAGGCTGGGTCAACGAGGCCGCCGATCGAGGTGCCGAACCAGATATTGGCGAAATACATGAAGACCAGCGCCAGCAGGAAATGCGGCACGGCAAGCCCGACGAGGCCGAGGAAGGTCAGGCCGTAATCGCCCCAACTGTATTGATGCGTGGCCGAATAGATGCCGATCGGAAAGGCGACGACCCAGGTGAAGATGATGGTGGCGAAGGAGACCATCATGGTCAGCAGCAAGCGATCGCCGACGATCTCCCGGACCGGGCGCTGATATTCGAAGGAATAGCCCATGTCGCCCTGAAGCAGGCCCGCGACCCAGTAGACGTAGCGCTCGACCGGCGGCTTGTCGAAGCCGTATTCCTTCTTGAGGAACTCGATGCGGCTCATGTCCGCCTTCTCACCCTGAGCCTGCATCTCGGCGGCGAGCGTCTCGAAATAATCGCCTTCGGGCAGGTTGATCACGGTGAAGATCAGCGCGCTGGTGACGATCAGCGTCGGGATCATGATCAGGATGCGCTTGAGGATGTAGCGGATCAGCACGCGTCAGGCTTTCGTCTCTTGCTGATCGGTCTTTTGCCGGTCGAACCAGAAGGTGTCGGGCATGTAGCGGCCGATGAAGGCGCCGGGCTCGAAGCTGTAGAGGCCCTTCTCGGGCAGGTTGCGCAGGTCGTTGGAGACGACGATCGGCTGCAGGGTGCTGTTGATCACGCCGATGGTGAAGAGCTGCTCGGCATTGATCGCCAGCATCTTGTGCCAGACCGCGCGGCGCTGGTCCCGGGTCGAGCTGACGCGCCATTGCTCGTAGAGCCGCACGAGTTCGTTGACCTCCGCCAGAGCCGGCCGTTCGCCCTCGCGGCCGCTGCTCTCGATGAACTGGCCCCAGCGCGGCCACTGGAACTGGGCCGAAGAGGTCGGCGCCAGCGCGTCCGGCTCCATGTCGGAGGTGACGAGCGCGTTGTCCATGCCGGCCCAGGCCGACATCACGGTCTGGCCGGCAAGGATGCGGCGGCGGAAGACATCGCGCTGGGTCGAGCGCGGATAGATCTTCATGCCGACATCGAAGAAATCCTGCTTCAACAGGTCGAGGATGTCGGTCTCCTCGGTATTCTCGCCGGCGGTCTCGATGGTGAATTCCAGCCGGCGTCCGTCCGGGAGCAGGCGGATGCCATCGTCGTCCCGCTTCGTCAGGCCAATCTCGTCGAGCAGGCGGTTTGCCAGCGCCGGGTCGTGCTGGGTCCAGAGTTCGGCGAGCTTCGCGTCGTAGAGCGGGCTTTCGGGCAGGGCGGTGTTGCCGCTCTCGCGCGCCAGTCCGAAGAAGATGACCTTGTTGACGTCCTTGCGATTGATCGCGACCGAGATCGCCTGGCGGTAGCGAACGTCGCGGTTGAGGTCGCGCCAGACCGGGTCGATGGCATTCAGGTTGGGGAGCAGGGCGAAATAGGCGCCTTCCGCCCGCTTCCAGAGCCGGACGTCGAAATTCATCCGTTTCGAGGCTTCCTTCAGGAACGTGTAGTTGTCGAAGCGGAGATAGCGGGCCTGGAGATCGGCCTCGCCGGCCGCGGTCTTGGCGGGAACGAGAGCGCTTGTGCCGATCGTCAGCGTCACCTGGTCCGCATAGGGAAGCTGACGGCCGTTCCTGTCGATGCGGTGGAAATAGGGATTGCGCTCGAAGACGAACTGCTCGGCCGGCAGGGCTGTGGTGTTGCGCCAGGGTTCCAGCGTCGGCAGCTTCGGATTCTCCGGCCGGTACATGCGGGACAGGCGTTCATGCAACGCTCCCCAGTCGCGCACGCGGTGTTCCTTCACGCGCTGGGCGAGTTCATGTTTGGGCGCGTGGCGCTCGTGGAACTGCTTGAGATACCCGGAGGGCATGAAGATATAGGTCGGCTGCGCACCGGCCAGAGCCGGCAGGAAGATCGGGTTCGGCGTCCTCCAGCTATAGCGGACTTCGGTTTCGCTCAGGATTTCGAAGCGGGGCGGTTCGCCGGCCGAGAACAGCGCCTGGGGCGGCCCGCCCGGCGAAAGCCGCTTGTTGTTGGCGATATCCTCCCACCAGTAGCGGAAATCCTCGGTGGTGAAGGGCGATCCGTCAGACCAGCGATGGCCCTGGCGCAGCTTGAGCGTGAAGATGCGGCCGTCCTCGATGTCGCAGCTCTCGAGGATGTCCGGAACCAGCTCCAGATTGTCGTCATAGACCATCAGGCGGGTGTAGCCGTAGAGCGTCATCATGCGGATATCGCGCTGGTCGCCCATCAGCATGCGGATATTGCCGCCATGGCGGCCGGGCTCGCGGCC
>WPCJ01014899.1_pt1 | contig 10780 bp, 9 predicted proteins | sample 5399831 | NCBI WGS metagenome assembly WPCJ01 (sample SAMN12869470, study PRJNA574797) | sludge metagenome | isolation source: wastewater treatment of pH10 | place: China:Beijing | collected 2019-05-20 | reverse complement strand
GTCTTTGGCGTGAGCTTAAGCGACCTTGGAAATATCCGGCACGGCGTCGAGTAGCATGCGGGTATAGTCCGCCTGCGGATTGTCGAAGATGGAGTCGGTGGGGCCTTTTTCCACCATGACTCCATTGTGCAGCACGCCCACGGCGGTGGACATCTGTCGCACCACGGCCAGGTTGTGGCTGATGAGGAGATAGGTGAGACCGAACTCGGCCTGCAATTCGCTCATCAGGTCCAGCACCTGTGCCTGCACGGAGACGTCCAGAGCAGAAGTCGGCTCGTCGCAGACGATAAATTCGGGCTGGCTGGACAGGGCACGCGCAATGGCAATGCGCTGGCGCTGACCGCCGGAGAATTCATGCGGGAATTTCCGCATGACCGATGGATCGAGGCGTACACGGCGCAGCAATTCAGCCACGCGGTCATCCACTTCAGAGCGATTGCGGGCAATGCCCAGTGTACGCATCGGTTCAGCGATGATATCAGCCACCCGCCAGCGCGGGTTAAGGCTCGCATAGGGGTCTTGGAAAATCATCTGGACGCGCTTGCGGCGCTCCTGATGCCCCTTGCCGCCAGCCCAGATATCGTGGCCGTCGACGGTGATCTGGCCTGAGCTTGGACGCAGGAGGCCGACGATCATCTTGGCACAGGTCGATTTCCCCGAGCCTGATTCCCCAACCAGACCAAAGGTCTCGCCCTTGGGAATGGTGAAGCTGACATCGTTGACGGCGCGGAACACTTCCACCTTGCCGGGCAGGAGCTTGGTGAAGCTGCCACCGCCGATTTCGAAGTCACGGATCAGGTTCTTGACCTGAACATAGGCGCTTTCATCATTGGCAGCATGTTCATGGACCGGCGCATCGTCGTCCCGCTTGATGGTGGGTATCGATTCGATCAGCTTGATCGTATAGGGCTCGCGCGGGCGACGAATTATGTCCCCCACAGTGCCGGTTTCCACCACTTTGCCCTGATGCATCACCACCATGCGGTCTGCCGTCTGGGCGATAACGCCCATATCGTGGGTGATCAGCATGACGGCCGCGCCACGGCTGGCACAGAGCTTTTTGAGCACCTTGATGATTTGGGCCTGCACGGACACGTCGAGCGCGGAAGTCGGCTCGTCGGCCACGATCAGTTCCGGCTCGGCAGCCAGAGCCAGGGCGATGACGACACGCTGGCGCATGCCGCCCGAGAACTGGTGCGGGTAGCTGTCGATACGCTCGGCAGCCTTCGGGATGCCGGTTTCGGCCAACAGGTCGATGGCCTTCTGCCGCGCTTCAGCTTCCGAGAGCGGCAGATGGGTGCGGATAGTTTCCGTCAACTGCTCGCCCACCGTATAGAGCGGGTTGAGGCTGGTCAGCGGATCCTGAAACACCATGCCGATGCGTTTGCCGCGCAGCTTGGCGCGGGCCTCTTCGGGCAGGTTGTCAATACGCTCGCCCTTGAGGCGGATTTCTCCGCCCGCAATATGGCCGGGGCGGTCGATCAACCCGATGACGGCAGACCCCGTCATCGACTTGCCGGCGCCCGATTCACCCACCACGCCGACGACTTCGCCAGGCATGATGTCAAAGGAAACGCCATTGACGGCAGTGAAGACGTCGTCACGGAAGGGGAACTCGACGACGAGGTCCTTGATGGAAAGAACGGGCTCGGTCATCAGCGCAACTTCGGGTTGAGGGCATCGCGCAGCCAGTCACCGAGAAGGTTGACCGACAAGGCGAGCAAGATGAGCGTAATTGCGGGGAAGAGGATAATCCACCATTCGCCCGAGAACATGAATTGCTGGCCAATACGGATCAGCGTGCCCAGCGAGGGCTGGGTGGGAGGCACACCGACGCCGAGATAGGAGAGTGTGGCTTCCTCGATAATGGCGAGCGCCAGACTGATCGTGCCGATAACCAGAACCGGGCCCGTGACATTGGGCAGGATGTGACGCAACAGAACGATGATCGGATTGACGCCCAGGATGCGGGCGGCCGCCACATAATCTTTCTGACGCTCCACCATGGTCGCGCCGCGCACCGTGCGGGCAAATTGCGCCCAGTTGGCAAGACCGATGGCAACGATCAGCACCCAGACGGCAGCGCCTTCCTGCTGGTTGGGCGGAATGATACCGCGCGCCACGCCAAAGATCAGCAGCGCGATCAGAATGGCGGGGAAGGACAGCTGAACGTCGGTGATGCGCATGATGATGGCATCGACCGTGCCACCGACATAGCCGGAGACAAGGCCCAAGCCCACGCCCATGACCATGGCAAACAGCGTCGCCATGAAGCCCACGAACAACGAGACCCTTGAGCCATACATGATGGTCGAGAGCATATCGCGGCCCTGGCTATCGGTGCCAAGCGCGAAATATTTGCCGCCCATCGAGGTCGAATTGGGCGGCGTAAAGCCGTCCATCAGGTTCAGCGTAGCTGGGTTGAACGGATTATAGGGCGCCAGCAAGGGTGCGAGAACCGCCATCAGGATCAGCAACAGCGCCACGATGGAGGCGATGATTGTGACCGGTGAATGCCGATAGGACCAGAAGATGTCCGACTTAAGGAACGTTTTCCAGCGCGAGGTTTTTGCGGCCACGACGGGCAGCTCGGGTGAATGGGGCAGATCGGTCATGATGCTACCTCCCGGTCTTGGCGCCGTCACGCAGGCGCGGGTCGACGATGAAATAGAGGATGTCCACGAACAGGTTGATCACCACAAAGACCAGAGCCACGAAGACGAGGTAAGCGGCCATGACGGGCACGTCCACGGCGGCAACCGAGTTGATGAACAGCGAACCCACGCCCGGCCACTGGAACACCGTTTCGGTGATGATGGCGAAGGCGATGACCGAGCCAAGCTGCAAGCCGGTAATGGTGATCACCGGCACCATGGTGTTCTTGAGGGCGTGGCCGAAATTGATCGCGCGTTTGGAAAGGCCACGAGCCTTGGCAAAGCGGATGTAGTCGGTCCGCAGAACTTCGAGCATCTCCGCCCGCACGAGGCGCATGATCAGCGTTAGCTGGAACAATGAGAGCGTTATGGCCGGAAGGATCAGCGAACGCAGACCCGATTGGGTGAGCAGCCCCGTTCGCCACCAGCCGATCTGCACCACCTCGCCACGCCCGAAGGATGGCAGCCATTTGAGCTCTACGGCAAAGACATAGATGAGCCCGATGCCGATGAGGAAGGTGGGGAGCGACACCCCGATCAGCGATCCGGTCATGATAACGCCGGAGGAAAAGGCGCGGGGCCGCAAGGCGGTATAGATGCCGAGCAGGACGCCGAAGACCAGGGCAATGGTCGCCGAGGCAAAGGCCAGTTCGATCGTCGCGGGCAGGCGTTCGAGGATCAACTGGCTGACAGGCTGTTGCAGACGGTAGGAAATACCGAAATTGCCCTGAAGCGCGTTGAGCACGAAATAGTAGAACTGGACATAGAAGGGCTGGTCGAGGCCGAGGCGCACGCGCGCGGCATCATAGTCGGCCTGCTTGGCGTCCTGGCTGAGCAGGGCGGCCAGCGGATCGCCGACATAACGGAAGACCAGGAAGGCAATGAACGCCACGACGAGCATGACGATGACGGACTGCACGAGCCGCCGGGCAATGAAGGCGAGCATGGCACCCCCGCAAAATAGGAACCGCCGCGCGAGACAGGGCTACACGCGGCGGTTCTGGATTGATGTTGATTAGTCGAAGGTGACCGTGGTCATGCTCGGCTGGTTCTCGGGCTGAACCGGCAGGGTCACACCTTCGCGCATGGCATAGGCCAGCACCTGGTTGTGCACCGGCATCAGAACGCGGTCGGCCTTCACGACTTCCCAGATTTCCTGAACGACCGCATCGCGGGCCTCCATGTCATCCATGGTGCCGAGGGCGATGATCTTTTCGTCCAGCTCGGGGTTGGAATAGAGGCCAACGTTATAGGTACCGTGCAGATCTGTCTTGGTGTGGATCAGGTCATTGAACACATAGGCCGAGTCAAAGGTCGGAACGCCCCAGCCGAGCAGGTAGAAGTCGGACTGGTTCGAGATGATGATCGGGGAGTGTTCGGCGACCGGGCGCGAGGCCAGGGTGACGTTGATGCCGATTTGGCCGAGCATACCAACATAGGCGGTCGAAATCGCCTCGTCGTTGACATAGCGGTTGTTCGGGGTGTCGAGCGTCACCGAGAAGCCATCGGGATATCCGGCTTCGGCCATCAATTCCTTGGCCTTGGCGACATCTGGTGCCGGGTAGGAGTCGAGCTCTTCGGTCCAGCCGCGCACGAAGGGCGGGTTGGGGATACCGGTCGGGATAGACTGGCCACGCATCACGACCTGCTTGATGGCGTCGCGATCGAGCGCCAGTTCCATGGCTTCGCGAACCAGCGGGTTGTTGAAGGGATTGGAGTCGGTGATGTTGGACGACTTCAGCGGCTCATCGCCGAACTTGTAGCCGAAATAGATGAAGCGGTTTTCCGGGCCGGTTTCGACCTTGAAGCCGGCGGTGTTGGACAGACGCTCGATATCCTGCGGCGGCACGTCCTGAACGATGTCGATTTCGCCCGAAAGCAGAGCCGAGATACGGGTCTGGGCGTCGGCGATGACCAGATATTCGATATCGGTGACATCCGGCTGCTCACCCCACCAGCCTTCATTGTAGGCGAGGGTGGTCTTGACGTCGACTTCACGCGAAACCAGCGTGTAGGGACCGGTGCCGTTGGTGTTGAGCACCGAATAATTGGTGGCGCCTGCGGCGAAGTCCTGAACGACGGCGAGATCGTGCTCGTCCGACCAGGTCTTATCCATGATGAAGGTGTTGGTCAGGTTGTTCGGGTAAATCAGCGCCGGACCGGTCATCTGGAATTCGACAGTGTAGTCGTCGACGGCAGCAACGGATACGACTTCGGCGTGGAGCTGCTTCATGTTCGAGAATTCGCTCTTGGCGCGCTCGATGGAATAGACCACGTCTTCGGCGGTGAAGTCATTGCCGTTGTGGAACTTGACGCCTTCGCGCAACTTGAACACCCAAACGGTCGGGTCGCCTTCCTTGAGGGCCCATTCGGTGGCGAGGCGCGGGGTCAGCGTGCCGTCATTGTCACGACCAACCAGCGTTTCATAAATATGGTGCGCGAGAGTGTGGGTGTTCCCCTGGTTCTGCGAATGCGGATCCAGCGTCAGGGCGTCGGACGAGCGCGCCCAGCGGATCGTGTCAGCATGCGCAACACCGGCGAGCATCGTGGAGGTAATCAGAACCGCCGCGATGCGGGTCAGTGATGAGTGCATTGGTAGTCTCCCGTTCCTTGAAGTCACGCCTTCTCAGCGCAAGCGCCGGAGGCTTGGGCCACACAAAAGCCTAGATTGAAAAGGAGCGCAACGGGAATCGCTGACCAAATGGTCAATTTGGCAAGCTGCCTAATAGCTATCCACAAGTATGGACGCTTTTTTATCAAATCGTTCGGGACGTGTTGCCGATATTGACCCGGCACCGCAAGAGGCAGAGGGTAAGCTCGCGATGTCAGTTCATCCTCTGTCTTAATTGTCTTCGATGCGGCTATTCTCCCTTATATTCTGGGCGTTTTTGTCTATCTCTCCGGCGCTCGCACAGTCGGCAGGCTGGTCCTATTCGCCCTTGCCCGGCGAAGGCGACAGGGCCAGCATGGGGTGTGACGGGAAAGCCTCCGCAGACGATTTCACCTGTCTTGTGGTTCGCTGTGCCGACGACTTCACAATTACTGTTCACCCCTATTCAAGCCAGCAGAAACCGGCCGGGATTTGGCAAATCACAGTTGATCGCGAGGCAAGGCAGATACAGGCACTGCCAGACGAAACGCCGTATGGCGCTCATTTCGCCGAAGATTCCGATTGGCTCCTTGATCGATTGCGTCATGGCACCTTTGCTTACCTAAGGCATGAGGCAGACGCCAATTGGGGCTTCGCTCATATCGACCTAAATGGCTCGTTCCAGTCCATTGCCCAGGCTCTTTACTGGTGTGCGCCAAGGACAGTTCCTATCGAACGAAACAGTCTCCCCGGCGTTGACGCAGGGGAAACCATGGAGAAAGCAAATGAACCGTAGGCCACTGGGGCGCAGTGAACTGGTCATCGAGCCGCTGGTATTGGGTGGCAATGTCTTTGGCTGGACCGTGGACGAGGCCCAGGGCTTCGGTATTCTCGACGCGTTTGTGGCCGAAGGTTTTACTGCCATCGACACAGCGGAGGGCTATCCCAATTGGGTGCCGGGCAACCCACCTGGCATGAGCGAAACCATTATCGGGAAATGGCTCAAGGCGCGGGGCAATCGCGACAAGGTCCATATCATCACAAAGGTCAATTCTGTCAAAAAGCCGGGCGGTCTTAACGCCGATGGCATACGTCAGAGCGTGGAAGCATCACTGAAAAGGCTACAGACCGACTATATCGATCTTTATTTCAGCCATTGGCCAGACCCAGAGACGGACCACGAGGAAACGCTCGCCGCCTATGACACGCTGATCCGCGCTGGCAAGGTCAGGGCGATTGGCGCCTCGAACTACACCGTTAAAATGCTGGAAGATGCTCAACAGACGGCAATCGTCAAGTCGCTCCAGCGCTATGAAGTCATTCAGCCCCGTTACAATCTCTACGACCGCGCAGAATTCGACGCACTGCGCCCTTACCTGATCGAAAACGAGGTTGGAGCCATCGTCTATTATGCTCTGGCCTCCGGTTTCCTCACCGGCAAATATCGCAATGAGGCAGATCTCAGCCAATCGCAGCGCGGCGGCGGCGTTGGGCAATACCTTGATGACAAGGGGCTCCGCATTCTTGACGCTCTCGATCAGGCCGCGAATGAACTCGCCGCCGCGCCCGCGGAAATCGCACTTGCATGGCTGATCGCTCAGGATGGTGTCAGTGCGCCTATTGCCTCGGCAACCTCAACTGCGCAGGTCGAGAGCCTGGCGCGTGGTGCGCGGCTCGACCTGCCTGCCCACCTCAATGATCTGCTGACCAAGGCCGGGGTTTGACGGCATAAATCCCCTATACAGACTTAAACCTATGCCAGCTCTTTGAGGGCTTGGCGTAGGTCTGAGCCTTTGCCATCATGGCATATACTATTGCTTTGGGTTCAGTCCGTGCGGCGGCGGAACCTTCTGATTTTAGCGCCTGTTCTGCAGTGCGTTCACTTCTGGCCATAAACCCCAGGCGTTTCTTCCATGCCTAAATCGCTCCCCCCGACCAAGGACATTTTTGATGCTACGGGCCGTGCGCTCAGGCACAAAGGGTTACGGCGCGCCAACGAAAAAACCGTCCTCAGAGTCGTCGGATTTAATCCGGGCGTATCCAATGCTGAGATTTCGCGCATGTCGGGCCTGGCACCACAGACCGTCTCTGCGATTCTGGTCAATCTGGAGCGCGATGGCCTTGTGGAGCGCGGCGAGGCCCTGCGTGGGCGGCGAGGGCAACCTGCAACACCAATCCTGCTCGCCAGAGATGGTGGCTTTGCCATCGGCGTTGAACTGGGCTGGCGACATGCAGATGTCATTCTTCTCAATTTGCATGCAGAGGTAATCGCGCATCGGCGCATTGACTATACCTATCCAGACGCGAACACGATCTTTACGCGTATCGGCATTTTCATTGACGAGTTAAGGGCCTTCCTACCCACGGAAAAGGTGGCGCGGCTGCTCGATGTCGGGCTGGCGATGCCGGGAAATCTAGCCGATGGCCTGGAAGTGCTCGGAGCGCCCAAGGCTCAATTCGCGCTGTGGCGACAGCTTGATCCACAGGCGGAGCTGGCAGCACGCACCGGGCTTGATGTTTCCCTGATCAATGACGGCAATGCGGCCTGCTGGGCCGAATTGATCGCCATGGCGCCGCCCAGACCATCAAATATAACCTATTTCCTGGTCTCTCATTACGTCGCTGCCGGGGTAATTGGCGAAGGCGCGCTCTGGCATGGACCGACCGGCAATGCCGCCAATCTTGGATCAATGCTCGTACAGCTCGACGCCAATGGACCAGCTCAGGTTCATACCATCGCCTCGCTTTGGGCACTGGCGCAACGGCTAAAGGTGGCAGGGAAATTGCCCGACACGGCATGGCCCCTATGGGATTGGTCAGCAATTGCCGATGATGTGAATAGCTGGATCAATGATTGCGCAAGAGCGCTGGCCATCAGCATATTCAATACAACGCGGGTGGTGGAATCCCCGCTCGTCATTATCGACACTGTTTTAAGCCGAGACATCACCGAAAGACTTACGGCCCGCGTCATTGTAGAGCTTGATGCGCTGCCAGTGCCTCAGATCGGGCATCCCGAGGTCCGCATCGGTCATCATGGAGCGATGGCGCCCGCCATTGGCGCTGCTGAACTTCCGCTGTTCGGCCGTTATTTCTAGGTTTTGAGCTGGCAAGCGTAGTGACGGGGCGGTGGCGAAGGCAGCAGAGACGCTGCCACCATTTCAGGGCAGTAGCACGTCGACACGCAGACCCTCGCCGGGTGCGGACTTTATGGCCATCTGCCCACGGTGGCGCTGAATGATATGCTTGACGATGGCAAGTCATAAGCCGGTACCCTTTTTCTTGCGGCTGGTTTCAGCGTCGATGCGGTAGAAGCGCTCGGTCATGCGCGGCACATGTTCGGGCTCGACGCCCGGACCATGATCGACGACGCTGACCATGTGATGCAGCCCAGCCCGGTTGATTTCGGCCAGAGTCACTTCGACACTTTTGCCATTAGCCCCATACTTTATCGCATTGTCGATGAGGTTCTCGAAAACCTCATAAAGCTGTCCACGATCGCCGGATACGGTAACGGCATGGCTCGGCAGGGTGAGGACCACATCAAGCTCGGCGGTTCTGGCTTGTGTTTGCAGGCCTTCGCGCACTTCGCGCAAGAGAGCTGCCAGATCGACAGAGCCGGTGGGACGCACATGCTGATGCATTTCGATCCGCGATAGGCTGAGCATATCGTCGATCAGGCGGCTCATTCGGTCAGCCTGAGCGCGCATAATGCCGAGGAACTTTTCTCGCGCAGCAGAGTCTTTTGCCGCCGGTCCAAGCAATGTGTCGATGAAGCCGATCAACGATGCGAGAGGCGTCCGCAATTCGTGGCTGGCATTGGCGATGAAATCGGCCCGCATGGCATCGACGCGCTTGAGTTCGGTCAGGCTCTGGAAGGTGACCAGCAATTGCCGGTTTTCGTCTTCCAGCCAGTCTCTCCCCTGCTGCTTAATCGGGGCTACAAGCACCTTGTCCCAGGTTTCCGATGGCAGGGTTTCGTGCAGTTCAAAACCATGCGCTTCGCCTGAACGAAGCACGGCGTCGATGGCGGACACTAGTTCGGGGTTGCGCAGCACCAGTGTCATCACCCTGCCTGTAAGCAGATTAGGGTACTGGCGCATAGCCGCAGCATTGCTAAACAGCACAGTGCTGCGACGATCGAGAACGAAACAGGGATCGGCCAGCGCCTCGGCAAACGCCGAGATGGCGCCGTCGTCGTTGGGCGCCAGCTGCACCGGCACTTCCACCGTCTGGGTCAGCGTCACCACCGGCAGGGGCAGCACCGCTAGAATGGCGATGGCGAGCACAAAGCCAAGGACGCCAAGCCAGACTGGCAGATTGCCAAGCAGCACGAAGCCAAGGATAATTCCTGCCAGCCCAATGATCAGAGGGCCATAGCCGACAAGGCGGCTACGAATGGCCTGCATTGTGGTGAGGGGCGGAAAACTTGGAGACTGGTCCATGCGTTTTGGCTGAATCACTGACGTTTGCCCGCATTTTGCGCGGGAAAGCGCTTCCTAGCACGCTCATTATGACAATGGAGAGACAGCGTGGCCGACCCTTTTGACAGTTTTGACATAAACAATCCCGAGCTTCCCAAAGCGATCAAGAAAGCCGCGTTCGCTTCTGGCGGTTTTCCTTACGAGGACAAGCTCGACAAGGGCGACTATGACACGCAGATCTATGCGCTGCAAAAGCAACTGGTTCTGCATCAGGCGCATATGTCAAAGGTCGGCACGCGCACCGTGATAATCTTTGAGGGACGCGATGCTGCGGGCAAGGGTGGCACGATCAAGCGGTTCCTCGAAAATCTCAATCCTCGATACAATATCATCGCCGCACTGCCCAAGCCGAACGACCGCGATCGCACGCAATTGTATTTCCAGCGCTATATCGACTGGCTGCCCGCTGCTGGCGAAATGGTGCTCTTCGACCGCTCCTGGTATAACCGCGCAGGCGTCGAGCCGGTTATGGGGTTCTGCACACCCGAGCAGAGCGAGCATTTCCTTGATGAAGTGCCCGAATTTGAAAAACGCCTGACCAAAGACGGCATCCGCATCGTCAAGCTGTGGCTGTCAATCGGGCGAGAAATGCAGCTGAAGCGCTTCCATGATCGCCGCCACGATCCGCTCAAAACCTGGAAACTCTCGCCAGTCGACCTTGACGCGCTCAATAAATGGGAAGCTTATTCCAAGGCGCGCGACTCGATGCTTGAACGAACGGACAGCAAGCACGCGCCCTGGACAGTTATCCGCGCCAACGACAAGCTCCGCCTGCGCCTCAACGCCATCCGCGCGGTGTTGTCGGGTGCCGATTACGAGGGCAAGGACGAAAGGGAGATCGGCCAGATCGACAAAAAGATCGTGCTCAGCGCCGATGAGTTCCTGAAGATCGCAGGCGAATAGCGACGCCGGTTAATCCACAGTACCGGGGTCCAGAATGGTCAATGACGCTCGATCGCAGTCGATCTCTGCCCTTGCTCCAAAGGGCAGAGTGAGCATGGGCTGGGTGTGACCAAAGTCGAGGCCGGATAAAACCGGAAGCTGGGATAGCC
>WPCJ01113427.1_pt1 | contig 10786 bp, 9 predicted proteins | sample 5399831 | NCBI WGS metagenome assembly WPCJ01 (sample SAMN12869470, study PRJNA574797) | sludge metagenome | isolation source: wastewater treatment of pH10 | place: China:Beijing | collected 2019-05-20 | reverse complement strand
AGTCAGGCATTGTTGATTATGGTTATTTTAATAATGTAACATTTAGAAGTTTTTTATCAAGTTTAAATGTTTATGAATTATCTGTAAAAAATAAATTAATATTATATAATAATTTGATAAGTTTGGATTATTTTAAAGGTAATCCATTAAATTTATTAAGAATACATAATATGGTTGATGATTCTATAAGGTTAGAGACTGTTGGAAATGGTTTGATTAGTAATTATTTAAATGATAAATTATATAATACTGTTAATGTGTTAGAAGATATAGGTTATATTGAATCGTGCTTTTTTGATTTTTATGAAGCATTGTCGGATACTAATTATTTTGAGTTTGAAAATGCAGGAGCAGATGAGTGGGACGCTTACTCAGATGAATGGACTGGTAATATGGACATAGGGGATCTAACTGATGATTATGATGATGATCAGTTAGAGGATGCTTTTGTGTTGGGTGATGATGAGGAACCTGTTTCAAGTGAAGAAGAATTTAGTTCTGAATTGGATTTAGATTCGGTTTTTAAATATTGGCATATGGATGATACAAATGCCACAGATTTTGACACTGATGATCATGAGTTATGGGATTATGAAAAACATTTGCATATTCAGCCTTGGGCATATCGTGGAATATTTCTTGAAAATAAATTTTTTTCAATAATTGATTTATATCGTCGAACTTTTATGTTACATTTATTTAATATTTATAAATCAGTACCAATAACTGTAGGTTTTAAACTTTCAGGCATTGTGGAGAGTTCATTGAATCAATTTCGAGTAGATTATCGACCACGTAGTTTTCGCCCTGATATAGGAACAGTAGAAGATGAGCCAGAGCCTCATGCAGTGCCTATTCCTAAGGTTCGTGATACTACTTTTAAAAAATTGAAAAAATTATATAAGTCAAAAGCGTTAAAAAAAAAATTTGAGAAAATAAAACAAGGAGGATCTTCTTTAAACCAAGCGGAGAATTATGATGTTTTAATTCCTAAATTTGCTTATTTGTTGGAACCTATAGATTATTTAGATTATTATTTGGATTACAATGCAGAAGAGGAATTTGCTGAGTTTAATTCTTATTTTGATAATTTTGATGTTTTTAATGGTTTTAGTTCAGAATTGTTTAAATTTTCGATGTCAAAAAATAACAATGAATTAGCTATATTACGTTTAATGAATTTTTTTAGTTTTTCTTATTTGTATATTCATTTATATAGTTATATAGATACAAAATATTTAAAATTTTTTTATTTTTCTTTTTTTTTTTTTAATTTTAATATTTTGTATAGTAAATATATAAAAAAATATTATTTTATAGTAAAAAAATATAATATTAATTTTAGGTTATTTATTAAATATGTTTATGATAAATTGTATATGTTTTTATATAAGCAATTATTTAATTTTAAATTATTATTAGTTAAATATAGACAAAAAGTGAATTATGACGAAGATATTTTTTATAAAGAATATAAGCTTTTTGTGAATTTATTTATAGGTAAAAATTATAAATTAGTTTCGTTAGTTTTTTTTGATTTTTCTTTTTTTGTAAAAAAATTCTTTATTTTAAAATCGATATTTGGTTCGCGTTTAACAAGTTTATCATATATTTTTTTGTTAAAAGCAATAGAATGGTATTTAGTTGTTAATACGATAGTAAAAAAAAAAGATTTAATAAAATTTATAAATTTTATAATAAAACGATTATATATGTTTGAGTATTTTGTTTTTTTTAATGCGTATAAATTAGTGCAAATATATGCTCGTTATGGTTTGATGGAATCTTTTTATTTTTTTCAAAAAAATATTCAATTGGTAAGTATTGATAAAGCTTTACAACATGTTAATAAAAAATATAATTATATAGATAAAATAGTATTTTTTTATGAGTTTATTGTTTTCGTTTTTTGTTTCTTAGTGTTTTTTTTAGGTACAGTGAGTTTTATAACAGATTTTACTTTAATATTTGAAAGTAGAATTGCTATAGCGCATTATATTGAGCATTTCGATAAACATAGACCTATAGCAACACCTGCGAGAGCGGAATTAAATACAGATTATCAATTAGCGGGTGATATTTATCGTATGTGGTATGATATTTGGGGTATTTTTTAACTAATGTTTTAACTTTGTAAAAAACATGTGGCTGAATTGGTTTAAGGCACCGGATTTGAAATCCGAGGTTTATTTAAAAATAATGTGGGTTCAAGTCCCGCCATGGGCTTTTTGTTTTTTTTAGAAAGATTTATGAATTTTATCTTATTTTTTTTAATTTTAAGTATTTTGATTAGTGCAGTTTTTGTGGTAAACACAAGGAATCCAGTTTATTCAGTTTTTTATTTAATATTAACTTTTTTATTAGGTTCCGTATTGTTATTTTTATTGCGTAATGAATTTTTATCGATAATGTTTATTGTAGTTTATATAGGTGCTATTGTTGTTTTGTTTTTATTTGTAATAATGATGTTAAATATAAAATTAATTGAGTTAAAATCAAGTTATATAGCTTATATACCTTTAAGTTTTGTTTTTATATTATTATTTTTTTTTGAATTTATGTTATATATGCAAGTTAATGATTTTTATGTTTTTTATAACGTTTTTGATTCATATGTTAGTTGGGTAAATTTTTTATATTTTTCAGTTTCAAATGTACATTTAGTTGGTTTGTATTTATATACATATTATTTTCTTATTTTTATAGCTTCAGCTTTAATTTTATTTATTGCAACTATAGGTTCTATTTTACTAACTTTTGTGTCTTTTTTTCCTTTAAAAAGTAATTATAATAAACGCCATCAATATGTGATGTTTCAATATTTTGTAGATTATACATATAATTTACATTTAAAAAATTTAAATTAAACTGTTAATGATTTTTTTTAATAAAATAAATATTTTTAGTTTTCAGTCTCCAGCAACTCCAGTAATGGAAGGTATTATAGATCTGCATAATTATATTTTTTTTTACTTGATATTGGTTTTTGTTTTTGTTTTATGGATGTATGGTTATATATTATATAGTTTTTATTTTGTTCCTAGTTTATTTCATGATTTTCTTGGTAAAAATAATGAACATGTAAGTGTTTTAAGAGATATTATATTATGGGCTTCAACTGATGCACAGACGTATAAAAAAGTAATGGATAAGCATTTTTTAAATTATGTTTATACAAAACATTTAAATGTTCTTAAACATGTATTTACAGTAAATGCTGTATTACATATGAAAGAATTATTAGAGACAAGACAAATTGTTCATGGTACTGTTATTGAGGTGGTTTGGACAGTAATACCTAGTTTAATTTTAGTTTTTATTGCTCTTCCTTCTTTTGCTTTATTATATGCAATGGATGAAATTGCGGATCCACGTTTAACTGTTAAAGCGATAGGGTATCAATGGTATTGGAATTATGAGTATGCGCATATGAATTCGTTACCTACAAGTGTAGGATCAAATGATGGAGAAGAACAAGTTAATGATTCTTTAGCGGCTATTGTTGGTGATAGAGAAAATATTGAAGATACCTTGTCGTTTGAGAGTGTAATGATAGCAGATGATGAGTTAGTAGAAGGATATTATCGTTTATTAGATGTGGATAAGCCTATGATTTTACCAGCACGTACATATGTGCGTGTTATTGTTACTGCTGAAGATGTTTTACATAGTTGGGCTGTTCCATCTTTAGGTGTGAAAATTGATGCAGTACCTGGTCGTTTAAGTCAAGTAGGGGTGTTTGTAAAATATTCAGGTGTATTTTATGGTCAATGTAGTGAATTATGTGGTGTTGGTCATGGTTTTATGCCGATAGTGGTAAAAGTACTTGATGCTGATGATTTTTTAGTTTGGAATAAAAATTTAGTAGGTTTTGAAGATACTTTAAAATAAATTTAAAAGTTTATGAATTTGGAAATTATAATATTTTTATTAATTGATTTATATTATTTTTTATTTTTTATTTTTTTGTTTTGTAATTTTTTAGTAGAGTTGTATAAAATTAATTTGCGTTTTCAAAATAGGATATTAATAGGGAGGTTTTTAAGATATATGTCTTGTTCAGATTATATAGCTAAAAAAAAGAAAAAATTTTTTTTTAAATTTTATAAAATTTATTATTATTTAGTTATACTTTCTGTAATAATGTATTATATATTATTACCTGTTAATGTGTGGGTTTGTTTTGATTTTTTAATTTTTTTTGATTATTTTTCAATGTTTTTTGGGTTAACCTATTTTATTTTTTTTAGTTTTTTTATTTTATGTTTTATTACATTACGTGTAGATTACTTTTATTATGTTGAGTATTTAATAATATTGATTTTACTTAATTTTTTTGTATTATTTTTATTTAAAGTTAATGATTTTTTATTTTTATATGTTTTAGTTGAAGGTATAAGTTTATGTTTATATATAATGGCAGCAACTAATTATTCAAGTGTAAAAGTTTCAGAAGCTAGTGTTAAATATTTTATATTAGCTGTGTTATCTTCTTTATTTTTTTTAATTGGTATTTCGTTAATTTATTCATGTTTTAATACTGTGAATTTTTTTAAAGTGAAATTACTATTTTCAACTGTAACAGTTAATTCGTATAATTATTATCTTTTGATTTTTGCTTTTTTATTAATCTTGGTTTCTTTTTTTTTTAAAGTAGGAGTAGCTCCTTTTCATATCTGGGTTGTTGAGGTTTATCATGGTGTGACTTTTGTTACATTTTTTTTTTTTTCTGTATATTCTAAATTTATTTTTTTAGTAGTATTATTTAAATTATTGTTAACAGTATTTAGTGATGTATCTTGGATGGTTGATCTTTTATTATTAACATTTGGTATAAGTTCTATTGTTATAGGTGTTATAGGCTCTTTAATTGTTTTGGATGTCCGTAGATTATTAGCTTACGGTTCAATATCTCATGCAGGTTTTTTGATCTTGTCTCTTGTTAATTTTAATTTTTATTCTGTATTTTCCTTTATTTTATATTTATTGGTTTATATGTTTTTGATGATTAGTTTTTTTTTTATTATATTACTTTTAAAAAAAAAATATTTAAACAAGTATATAAATTTATTAGATTTTAGGTTTAGGAATTTCTCTTTATTTGTTTCGCTATATTTATTTTTTGTATTTTTGTCGATGGGTGGTGTTCCGCCTTTTTTAGGTTTTTATAGTAAATTGTATGTATTATTAAATTTGTTTTCTAATTTAGAAAATAATATATATATAGTTTTATTTATATTAATTATGAATTTATTTGGAATTTATGTTTATTTGCGGTTAGGTGTTTACATATTTTTTGCAAAAAAAACTCATGGTCCTGGTAAAATAAGAACATTTTCTCGAATTATAACATATAATATTTTACGTATATTATTTATATTTAATATTGTTGGAGTTTTTTTTTTATCTAGTTTATATTATAATGTATATATATATACTTTTTATACAGTTAGTTTATTATTTTAATTATAAACAAGTTTAATAGTAATAGATGTTTTTAGGTTTAAAAAAAAAATATAATTTAAAATATTCATATAATTTGATTTTGTTTAATAGTAAGAAAAGAGTTTTAAAGAAAATAGGGACTTTTAGTTTTAATAAACAATTAAAAATATTTGTCTTAAATGTTGATTTTTTTCAGTTATTTTTGTTATTTAAAAAAGGTGTTTATTTTAACTTATATTTTTATAAAATTATGTTTAAGTATTTAAATTCTTTTAAATTTTAACAATGCATAATAAATTATATTCGTTAGTGAACAAAAAAAGGTATATGTATATACAACACTTGTTAACTGGGAAGGTGTTAAATTTTAATGTGAAAAAAAATAATCTTAAATTTTTTGTTTATACATTAAATATGGGGTTAGATGAAACGTTTTTTTTTGGAACTTTAATAGATAAAAATTCAAATGGAAGGTTAGTTGTATATAATAATAAAGACTTATCCACTTTAATTTTAAATATTTATTGTCCTTCTATTTATGTTATTACATTAATTTAATGGTAATTTTAGCACGGCAAAAAAAATTTATTAATTTATATAAAATAATAAATATTACACGAATCCAAATGTTAAATTTATCTTTACATATTGGTCATAAAAAAGTTCAATGGTCAAAATATTTGTCTTTATTTATTGTAGGTTTTCGTGCGGGTTTAGTTTTATTAAATTTAGATTATGCTATATTATATTTACGAAGGGCGTTTTCGTTTATAAATAAAGTTTTATATTTTTATGGTAGATTATTTTCAATATCTAATTTTGTTAATGTAGGTTTTGGTGGTCTTTCTCAATATTTTTTAAATAAAAGACGTAAAGGTTTGGTAGGGCATTATGATGGTTATTATATGGGTGGTCTTGTTTCTAATTTTTTTAAAATAAGAAGAGCTAAAAAACGTTTTAAATTTGAATTTGTGCGTAAATTTGTTCGTTTTCGATATCGGTTGCCAAGTATATTTTTTATTTTTGATGCGAATGAGCATTTTTTATGTTATAAAGAAGCTTCTTTTGTAGGGATACCTTCTGTTGGATTTTTAGACTCAGATTTAGATTATCAACATGCGTTATATCCAATAATTGCAAATGATGAGTCAATAATAGCAAATATATATATATTACTTGTTGTTTCGTATTTTGTAAAGGTAAATCGTTATAAACGTCGTTTAAAATTTTTTAAATTATTTTTAAAATTTTTTATAATTTTAATAAAATATTGTTTATTTTTTCATATAATTGATATTGGTAGTTATGTAAAATTTAGAAGCTTAATGTTAGAAAAGCGTGCTTTTGATATGTACGGTTATTTATATAATTGGGGTAAAAGACCCTATACTCTTTATGTTCACAATAAAATCCCTGATATGGATATAAAAAAACTTCAAGATTCTATATTTATGTATCAAAGTCAAGTTTATGATGAGTATACGGCTCCAAGTGTGTGGAAAAAAAGTTATTTAAGGATTTATAAATTTTTATTATGGTTTTTAGCGCGAAAAAGATTTCGGTATAAAAGGTATCGCCGTTGGTTATTATTTTTTTATAAGAATTATACACCAGCAAAAACACAAGCTAGTAATTTTGGAACAAAATTTTTATTTTATTACGAAAAAATATTAGCTAAGTATGAGTATCAAAATAATCAAGCATGGGTTTGGAATAATAATTACAGAGTTGCGACTTATCCAAGAACTTTACATGTTCAAGATATGTTTGTGAAAAGATTATTTCGTCCTGTTTTTTTTTATAAATTTGGTTTTTTTCTAAGATTAGTAGCTTTTAGATATGGTTTTGATTTACTTGCACAGCGTATTTTTAGAATATTTAATAAACGACACGGTTATAAACAAGTTTTTAGATATTTAGGTAATCCACAGACATGTTATCTTTTTTACGATGAAATAAAAGCGAAAAGAAAATTATCAAAACTAAGTTTACATTATAGGGATGAATTTGACTATGCTTGGAAAGATTTTTGGGATGTTCGTAAATATAGTAAATATATGATATTTACTATAGTTTTTTATTTGTATCGGGCATATATTTTTGATATGGAATTATTTTTTTTTTCTCGCCGATCTCGCCGCCAACGGGCTCCTAATAAGTTTTTTGGTTTTTGGTTTAATAATATTAATAAACTGAAACCTGGACAAAAACGAGTTAAGGCTATTTATGGTCGATACCATTATTCGCGTCGTCGTTTTTGGCGATATACTAGTGTATATTTTTTTTATTTTGTAGTATTATTTTTTTGGGTTGTTTTTCTTCGAAAATATAAACGTCGTGTGGTTAAGCGAAGAAAAAAAAATAAACTTAAAAAATGGAGTTTTTATCTTTATAATTTTGAAACGGGAACTGTTAAAGAACATGATATTCGTTATAAAAAGTTAAAAAAAAAAACTTCGTATAATAAATTTAAAAAAAGAAAATTTTTGTCTACTAGATTTAATAAAAATAAAAAAAAAACTTCGTATAATAAATTTAAAAATTTAAAAAAAAATTTGTATAATAAACCAAACCCAAAAAACAGGGTAAAAATTAAATAAATATATTATTATGTAAGAGATTTTAATGTAAGATGGCTGAGTGGTTTAAAGCGGCACATTGCTAATGTGTTTATATATTTTATCAGTATATACGAGGGTTCAAATCCCTCTCTTCGGGTTTGAATAATTGGTAGTTATTTATATTAATGGGAACGACAAAAAAAAGTTTAATAAAACATATAAATAAACGAAATTTTTATTTTATAAAAGTTTACTCATTTTATCGTAAAGATATATTAGGTTTTTTTCGTATGAAAAGGTTGTATAAATATAAAAAAGTAATATATAATATATTAAAAAGAAAAAGAAAATTTTATTATTTAATCTTGAATGTTGTTTATAAAGGGTTTAAATTTTTTGTAAAACGTTATAAATATAAAGCAAATCTTTTATTTGTAAAGAAACGTTTAAAAATATTTTATGGGTTTTTTCGGGATTCGTATATAGGAAAATTAGGGCAACTAGTTAAACGTAAAATGGGAGGTATTGTTAATTATTTTTTTTCAATTATCGAAAGACGTGTTGATGTTTTATTAGTAAGAGCTTTATATTCTTTATCAGTAAGGTTTTCGCGTTATTTTATTTATAAAAAAGTAGTTTTTGTAAATAATAAATTAGTGTTGCATCCGAAATTTACAGTATTTGTAGGTGATATTGTAAAATTATCAGCATTACCAAAAGGATCTCTTTTTTTTAGATATGTACAAGAAAAAAGTTTGGAGACTTTTAAAGCACGTAATATTATTTTGTTAAAAATACGTAATTCTTTTATTAAATGGTTTTTATTTATTAAATTTAAATTAAATTTTTTACATGCTTTTGATTTTATAGGACATAAAGCGTATTATATACCTCATAGACTTGAACGAGGGGGTCCTTTAGGTCCATATAAGTTGAAATATTTAACACGTCATTATAAAGAAGCTTTTTTGCGTTTAATTTATAATTTTGTATTAAGATTTTTTCGTTTTAATTATTATATGTTGAAGAATTATAAAAAAAAATTGAAAAAAGGGATGTATAATTCGTTTAAAAAAAAATATATAAAATTTAAGCGCTTTTATAGTGTACAATTGGTGTTTGGTACTATACTTATAGTTAAACTTTTAATTATTATAAATCGGTTTTTTAAACGTACTAAAATCAATGGTAAACAAAAGCGTTGGGTTTATCGTTTATATGGCTTAGTGAATTTGCGTTTTAGATTACGTAAATTTTATTATTTTTTAAAGCCAAGGTGGTATCCTAAACGTAAAACACGTATATATTCGTTACGTCGTTACTCATTAATATCACCTAAATATTTTAGAGTATGGAAATTTAGTAAAAATGTTTATAAATACTTTAAAAGATTTAATCGTTTATTTTTTGTATTTAAAGGGTATCCAAGTTTTTTAGAAGTTAATTATAAAGTTCATTGTTTTTTATTAATAAAAAATCCAACAGTTAAATCTGTAAATTATCCTTTTTCTGTGGATAAATCAATGTTTTTTAAATATTTTAAGTTAAAATCCTATTTTTAGTTAATGTTGATTTTTTTTAAAGTGATTTTAGGTTTTTTAAAAAAGATTTATACTATATTTTTTAACATCGTTAAACGGGTAGTGTATTTTATTTTAAGAAATATTATAGGGTTTTTTGATTGGGTTTTGGGATGTGTTTATTCTGGTTTATTTTTTATTTTTTTATGTTTTTTATTTACGGCTTTTTATAATTATATTTGGATTAATTATTTACTCACATCTTATCCTTTAGATTTTGTTTTACTTCATATTATTTGGTTGTTTTATCCGTAAATTAAAATTGTGAAGGTCCTTTTAAAGTTTATTCTTCTTCGTCTAAAGGTAGGACAATACATTTTCAATGTGGAGATATGGGTTCAATTCCCATAGAAGACAAAGGTGTTTTAAGTAAATTTGTTATGAATAAAATAGTTATTAAAGTTAAAAAATTGTTGTTATTTTTTATTTTAATGGTAAACATTAAAGAATATATTGAAAAAATGCTTTTTTTATAAACTATATATTGGTAATTTCTTTTTTGAAAATAAATATTTAATGTTTTATATATATATATTGTAAATTGTTTGAGGTTTTGCTTCAGTCTTCAGAAACTCCAGTAATGGAAGGTATTATAGATCTATATAATTATATTTTTTTTTACTTGATATTGGTTTTTGTTTTTGTTCATTAAGTGCGGGAATGCAGTAAGTGTGGGAATGCCCGTAAGTGTAGGGATTGTATTTGATGTTTTTGAGTATCTTTTTTATTATTTAATATTGGTTTTTGTTTTTGTTCATTAAGTGCGGGAATGCAGTAAGTGTGGGAATGCCCGTAAGTGTAGGGATTGTATTTGATGTTCTTGAGTATATTTGTTATTATTTGATTTTGGATTAAGTATAAAAAATTAGTGTCTTATTCTTTGACGTTTAAGGTCTATACTGTGATTTGATAAATGGTATAAAGATTTTTTTATTTTTAATTATTAAAGTGATGGAAAATTTCATAACATTATTTAGTTATATTTTAACATTGTATATTTTATTAATTTTATATTTATAATATTGAATATATCGAAGGGTTGGCTTTTTCTAATAAATTTTATGTTGGTAAATTATAATTTTAAACATTAATGTACGATTTTGTAACTTTAGATACTTATATTCTAACATAGTATATTTTGATGGTTGATTTTTGTCATATTTTTGCGGTGAATATTTTATTTATTTAATATTTTATTTA
>WPCJ01378844.1_pt1 | contig 10788 bp, 10 predicted proteins | sample 5399831 | NCBI WGS metagenome assembly WPCJ01 (sample SAMN12869470, study PRJNA574797) | sludge metagenome | isolation source: wastewater treatment of pH10 | place: China:Beijing | collected 2019-05-20 | reverse complement strand
TGCGACCGCATGAACGCCTGGGCGCAGCAGCAGGGCCAGCCTGGCCTTGGCTACATCTTCTGGCGCAAGGAAGCCGACAAGCTCGAAGGCGCCGGCCCGCTCGCCAAGAACATCGGCGAGGAGCGCACCGAGGCGATCCGGACCCAGCTCGGCCTGGACGACGGCGACGCCTGCTTCTTCGTCGCCGGCGAGCCGGACAAGTTCTACAAGTTTGCAGGCGAGGCACGCACCCGTGCCGGCGAGGAACTGAACCTTGTCGACCGCGACCGCTTCGAGCTGTGCTGGATCGTCGACTTCCCGTTCTTCGAATGGAACGAGGACGAAAAGAAGGTCGACTTCGCGCACAACCCGTTCTCGATGCCGCAAGGCGGCCTCGAGGCGCTGAAGAACCAGGATCCGCTCACCATCAAGGCCTTCCAGTACGACGCCGTCTGCAACGGCTTCGAGATTGCCTCGGGTTCGATCCGAAACCAGTCGCCGGAAACGATGGTGGCGGCCTTTGAAAAGGTGGGGCTGAGCCAGCAGGACGTGGAAGACCGCTTCGGCGGCCTCTATCGCGCCTTCCAGTACGGCGCACCGCCACATGGCGGTGCAGCGTTCGGCATCGACCGCATCATCATGCTTCTGGTCGGCGCCAAGAACCTGCGCGAGATCTCGCTGTTCCCGATGAACCAGCAGGCGCAGGACCTGTTGATGGGGGCACCGAGTCCGGCGACGCTGACACAGCTGCGCGAACTCGAACTGCGCATCACGCCCCAGAAGAAAGACGCCTGATCGGCGCTTCCGCCGACAACGGATCAAAAAAGGGCTTCGAATTTCGAAGCCCTTTTTTTGTCGCGAAACCAGCGGTTTCGGCGGGTTAGTGCTTCGAGTGATGCCTGGGCTCGTAGCGTCCGTCCGCCGTCTTCTCGAACAGCTCGTTGATCTGCGGATGCCGTACCGGTTCGCCGGAATCGTCCTCGAGCAGGTTCTGCTCCGAGACATAGGCGATGTACTCGGTCTCCGAATTCTCGGCCAGCAGATGGTAAAATGGCTGATCCTTGCGCGGCCTGACTTCCGCGGGGATCGATTCATACCATTCTTCGGTGTTGGCGAATTGCGGATCGACATCGAAGATGATGCCGCGAAACGGAAACAGCCGATGGCGAACCACCTGTCCGATCGAGAATCTGGCTGTTTTCATCACACTCACCACACAACTTTCTATTGTTATTTGGCGCAGGAACCATCGCAATTCAATCCTGCCAAGCTTGCACCTCCTCCGATCAGCCTATAGGCCGGGCTGAGGATTGTCGGGGAACGGCATGTCGGAAGTCATCGGTCTGGTCCTGCCGTTCTTCGGGTTGATCTTCCTGGGTTTTCTGGTGGCGCGCCTGACCAGGCAGCCGCTGCAAGCGCTGGGATGGATGAATACTTTCATCGTCTATGTCGCTTTGCCGGCGCTTTTTTTCCAGCTTCTCGCCAAGACGCCGTTCGAGAAGCTGACCGAATGGAATTTCATCCTCGGTTCGGTCTTTTCGACCTATGTCGTCTTTTCCCTGATGTTTGCCGCATCCGTCTTCCTGTCACGCGGCGAAATCGCCCAATCGACCATAAAGGCGCTGGCTGCGGCCTACGGCAACATCGGCTACATGGGCCCGGGCCTGGCGCTGCTCGCCTTTGGCGAACAGGCTGCGGTGCCGGTGGCGCTTATCTTCTGTTTCGAGAACATCATCCATTTCGCCGTCGCGCCGATGATGATGGGCCTGTCCGGTGGCGAAAAGAGACCTGTGCCGGAGCTGATCCTGGATGTCATCCGCAAGATCGTCCTGCATCCTTTCATCATCGCCACGGCCATCGGCGTCGCTGCCGCCTATTTCCAGTTTCGGCTGCCCATGCCGGTGGAAAGGCTGCTCGTCTACCTGTCGAACGCAGCCGCCCCCTGCGCGCTGTTTGCCATGGGAGTGACGCTGGCACTGCGGCCCTTGAACCGTGTCCCGGCCGAAATGCTGCCGATCGCACTGCTCAAGCTCATCGTGCACCCGCTGCTCTGCTATGTGGTGTTGAGTGCAGTCGGCAATTTCTCGCCTACATGGCTTTTTTCGGCTGTGCTCCTGGCTGCCTTGCCGACGGCGACCAATGTCTTCGTCATTGCCCAGCAATATGGTGTGTGGGTGCAGCGCGCTTCTGCCAGCGTGCTGATCACCACCTGCCTGTCGGTGTTTACCGTGACGGGGCTGCTTTATCTGATCCGCAACGGCATCCTACCGCCGGACCTGTTCCCTTAGCCCGCCGGCGATCGCTGCGAACCCGCTGCCGGGACGAAGTCCCTCGCGCATGAAGAAAGCACGCAGCGGCGCAAAGCCGCCAAGCAGGCCAAGGCCCGCGCTGCGTGCCATCTGGGCGGGCAGCATGTCTGAGAGCAATGACATGTTGAGCAGATTGACGGCACCGCTCCGGGCCAGGATATCGGGCCGCCGCTTGAAATCGTAGGCAGCGAGCGCCGCGACGGCGCCGGGGTCGTCCCGATGTTTCAAAGCGACATCAATGAGATCATCGATATCCCTGATGCCGAGGTTGAGCCCTTGCGCGCCGATGGGCGGGAAGACATGGGCTGCCTCGCCAACCAGAGCGATCCGCCTTGCCGCGAAACGCAGTGGCGTGGCGGCGGAGAGCGGATAGATCTGTCGGCCAGGCTCGACGCCGACACGGCCAAGCATCGACTGCATGCGTTCCTCGACCTTGACCGAGAGTGCAGCGTCATCGAGTGCCGCCAGTTCCTCGGCCATTTCCGGTTCGACCACCCAGACCAGGCTCGATCGGTTTCCAGGCAGGGGAACCTGCGTGCACGGGCCGGTCTCGGTGTGGAATTCGGTCGAGACGAAACCATGCTCAACCCGGTGGGAGAAATTCAGCACCAGCGCCGCCTGCGGATAGGCGCGTCTCGCTGTCGTTATGCCGGCAGCTTCGCGCGCCGGCGACAGACGGCCGTCGGCGGCAACGGCAAGGGCGCCGGAAACGGAAGTGCCGTCGGCAAGAACAGCCGTTGCCACGTTTTTTTCGAGAGACCATCCGGCAACCAGGGACTTGCGCCATTCGATCCCGGGCGACGCTTCGACCGCCTTGGCCAGCGTCGGATTGAGCACATTGTTCGGAAAGTTCAGGCCAAACCGTTCTTCATCGATCTCGCTTGCACGGAAAGTCACCACCGGGCTGCGGATGAGGCGTCGCGTGGCATCAATGATGCGCATGACCTTGAGTGGAGCAGCCACGGCCTGTAGTTCGCCAAGAATACCGATCCGGTCGAGCACCTTGAGTGCCGGATTCATCAGCGCGGTGGTGCGGCCATCGGAGATGTTGGCGTCGGGCCCGATCAGCGACACGGAAAAACCGGCATGGGCAAAACCAAGAGCCGCGATCAGACCGGCCGGACCGGTGCCTGCGACGATGATACGGGTTTTGGAATCGGGCATCGGCACTCGCTTTGTTCTCTGCTGGCGGATCGGAGAGTGTCCGGTGGCGGTCGACCTGCCATGAACAACGCATATAGTGCAGCCGGACTTGCATGATCAACGTGGCGATTCAGCCTATGACCGGCCAGAGCGAAGATTTCAGCCATCTCGACCGTGTCGGCCGAACTGTTGCCGGCATCGGCACAAGGCCAGGTTTCATCGTCCTGGCCGCCCTTGTTGGTGCCGTGCTGCTGGCATGGCTTCTGCTCGCCGCGATGGCAGTCCGCAGTGTACAGGCCGGCTTTGCCGGCGCAGTACCAGGTGGTGGCCTGCTGCGGGATCTGCCGGCAATACCGCTGCCCGATTCCCTGGCGCGCTTCATCGCCTTGTGCGTCGGGCCGGTTCCATTCCAGGCCAATTCCATCGGTCAGTTCGCCGCCTTGGTCCTGATGTGGTTCCTGATGGCTGTGGCGACCATGTTGCCTTCCGCGGCGCCAATGATCCGCACCTACTGCGAAATCGCCGACACGGCCCGCATCAGGGGGGAGCCGGTGGTGCATCCCTTGATCCTGGTGGCCGGCTATCTAACGGTCTGGCTGGCGGCATCGGCGGTCTTTGCTGCCATCACGCTGGGGTTGCAGATGATGGACCCCGTCGGGCAGGCGTTTGGCCCGACCAATGGCATCATCGCCGCCATGCTGCTCGCGGTGGCCGGGCTCTATCAATTCAGCGGTCTGAAAGAAGCCTGCCTCAGGAAATGCCGTCGGCCGTTTTCCATTCTCTTTTCCCGCTGGAGCGACAGGCCTCCGCGCATTTTCCATCTGGGAATCGAGCAGGGGATCTGGTGCCTCGGCTGTTGCTGGGCGCTGATGCTGGTGATGTTCGCCGTCGGCATCATGAATTTGTTCTGGATGGTGCTGCTGGGGCTGTTTGCCTTGCTCGAAAAACAAGTGAATGGCCGCCTGCCAAGCCGGATTGCCGGAGCGATACTGCTTGTATGGTCCGGCGCCCTGCTATTAGTGTCCCTGTGATAGAGGGACATAAGGCAATGACCGACCACAGCTGGGCAATGAAGGGGGAGCTTGTACTTTCCTGCAATTGCACGGTTTTTTGTCCTTGCGTGCTGTCGCTCGGCAACCATCCGCCGACGGAAGGTTACTGCCAGACCTGGGCGGGCTTTCGAATCGATGCCGGTCATTTCGGCGAAGTCGATCTCTCCGGGCTGAATCTCGGCCTGATCATGGAAATCCCGGGCTACATGAGCCGCGGCAACTGGACAGCGGGCCTGTTCGTCGACAAGCGGGCGTCGATCCACGCGGTCAAGGCAGTTACCCGCATTTTCACCGGCAAGGCCGGCGGTACGACCTCACTTCTGTCGATCCTGGTGGGGAAATTCCACGGCGTCGAACAGGTACCGATCAGCTATGAGACGCAGGATCGCACACGTGTCTTCCAGATTCCAAAGATCATCGATGGCGCCATCACGCCGGTTCCCGGCAAGGCACGCGGCAAGGACACGGTGATCAGCAACTCCGAATACTGGATCGCGCCGGAGATCATCGTCGCGAAGTCCGACAAGAGCCGCATGCGTGCCTTTGGCCGCAACTGGAATTTCGCTGGCCGCTCGGCCGAAATCTGCAAGCTGGATTGGCGGGGCCCGTGAAGAACAAGACAACCGCGAAAAAGATCGCCGAGCGTATCCCACGTCCGAAGAAGAAGGTGACGTGGCCTCAGGCGAGGGCGTTCTCCGTCCACCTGCTCACCGCATCCGGCTCGTTCCTGGCTTTTCTGTCGCTGGTGGCGGCGAGCGAGCAACGCTGGACTGCGATGTTCTGGTGGCTTGGTCTTGCCCTGTTCGTCGACGGCATCGACGGGCCGATCGCGCGCAAACTGGAAGTGAAGGAAATCCTGCCAACCTGGTCAGGCGAGTTGCTCGACAACATCATCGACTACGTGACCTACGTCCTGATCCCGGCCTTCGCCCTGTATCAGCGCGGTTTCATGGGCGAGGGGCTTTCGTTCCTGTCGGCAGCGATCATCGTTGTGTCGAGCGCGATCTACTATGCCGACACCGGCATGAAGACGAAGGAAAACTTCTTCAAGGGGTTCCCGGTGGTGTGGAACATGGTGGTCTTCACGCTGTTTGTCATTGAACCGGGGCAATGGGTGTCCTTCGCCGTGGTGGTGATCGCCGGCATCCTCACCTTCGTGCCGATCAATTTCCTGCACCCGGTCCGTGTCGTGCGGCTGCGGCCCGTGAACCTCACCGTCACGCTGCTCTGGTGCGCCTTCGGCGCGCTGGCGCTGGCGCAGTCGGCCCTCGCCAGTTTCTACAATCAGATCGGTGTCCTGGGCGAACAGGTCAGCCTTTTCACCAAGATCGGCATCAGCATCACTGGCATCTACCTGTTTTGTATCGGCGGCGTCATGCAGTTCTTCCCGAACCTTGGCGCCAGGAAAGTGTGAAGATGAGCAAGGCTGTTCGTATCCACGCCCATGGCGGTCCCGAAGCCCTCGTCTATGAGGACGCCGATCCAGGCCAGCCAGGTCCCGGCCAGATCCTTGTCAGACATACGGCCATTGGTCTCAACTTCATCGATATCTACTTTCGCACCGGGCTCTATCCGGCCCCGAATGGTCTTCCGCTTATACCAGGCGGCGAAGCCGCCGGTGTGGTGCTGGAACTGGGCGAAGGCGTCAGCTGGCTGAAGCAAGGCGACCGTATCGCCTACGCGATCAATACCGGGGCCTATGCCGAACAGCGGGTGATCGCCGCCGACCGTGTGGTGAAGATCCCCGATGGCATCAGCGACGAACAGGCTGCCGGCATGATGCTGAAGGGCATGACAGCCGAATACCTGCTGCGGCGCACGTTCAAGGTCGGGCAGGGCGATACGATCCTTTATCATGCCGCCGCCGGCGGCGTCGGCCTGATCCTCGGACAATGGGCCAAGCATCTCGGCGCCACCGTGATCGGCACTGCCGGTTCCCAGGAAAAAGCCGAGCTCGCCAAGGCACATGGCTATGACCATGTCATCGACTACAGGACGCAGGATTTTGTCGCCGAAGTGGCCCGACTGACCGATGGTCGCAAATGCGATGTGGTCTATGACTCGGTCGGCAAGGACACGTTCCCGGGTTCGCTGGACTGTCTGCGTCCGCTGGGCACCTTTGTCAGCTTCGGCCAGTCATCCGGACCGATCCCGCCTTTCAACATCGCGCTCCTTTCCCAAAAGGGCTCGCTTTTCGCCACCCGGCCGACACTCTTCGTCTACAACGCCAGACGCGAGGATCTCGAAGCGTCGGCCAAGGCATTGTTCGACGTCGTGGCGAAGGGCGTCGTCGAAATCAAGATCAACCAGACTTATGCTTTGAAAGACGCCGGCAGAGCCCAGGCCGACCTTGAAGGACGCAAGACAACGGGAACGACTGTGCTTGTTCCATGAGCCTTCAACTGGCGTTTTGCTGAAATTCTTGAAGCTCTTTCAATTTGCGTGCCGCTATCGGAGTTAAGTCGCTGCTGCCTACGATGATCGCGGGAACACAGAACATATTCGGGAAAACCGAATGGGAGGCACTGTGAGTGCACAAGAAGCCGCCACGAGCCTGCTCGAGGTTCGCGGGCTGACGAAGGTATTCGGCACGCTGACGGCGTGCGACCATGTCGACCTCACCATCCAGAAAGGTGAGATCCATGCGCTCCTCGGCGAGAACGGCGCCGGCAAGTCGACACTTGTGAAGATGCTGTTCGGATCGCTGGAGCCCCATTCCGGCGAAATCCGCTGGGAAGGCGAGCCGGTCAGGATGACCAGTCCGAGCGTGGCAAAGAAGCTCGGCATCGGCATGGTATTCCAGCATTTTTCGTTGTTTGAAGCACTGACCGCAGCAGAAAACATCGCTCTCTCGCTTGACGATGGCGCGCCGATCGGCTCGATCGCCGCAAAAGCCAGGGCGCTGTCCTATTCTTACGGCCTGCCGCTGGATCCCGGCTCGCTCGTCGGCGACCTTTCCGTCGGCGAACGCCAGCGCATCGAGATCATCCGCTGCCTGCTGCAGGCGCCGCAATTGATCATCCTCGACGAGCCGACGTCGGTGCTCACGCCGCAGGAAGCGGACAAGCTGTTCGAAACCCTCGAGCGGCTGCGTGCCGAAGGCAAGTCGATCCTCTACATCTCGCACCGCCTGGAAGAAGTGAAACGCCTGTGCGATCGGGCAACGGTTTTGCGCCACGGCAAAGTTGTCGGCCATTGCAACCCGCGCGAGGAAACGGCTTCGTCGCTCGCCCGCATGATGGTGGGCAACGAGGTCAAATCTGCCGAACGAACCCCGATCACGCTCGACGGCGCGCAGGAATTGCTCAGCGTCTGCGGATTGAGCCGAAAGCCCGCCGGACCGTTTTCCATGCCGCTCAAGAACATCTGGCTTTCCGTGAAAGCAGGCGAGATCCTCGGCATCGCGGGCGTTGCGGGCAACGGCCAGGGCGAACTTTTCGAGGCATTGTCCGGCGAGGTGCAGCAAACCAGCGCCGATGCCGTGCGCATCCGCGGCAAGGACGCCGGCAAGCTCGACATCACCGGTCGTCGTCTGCTGGGCGCAGCCTTCGTTCCGGAAGAGCGGCTGGGTCACGGCGCGGCACCGCGCATGAAGCTCTCGGAAAATCTGCTGCTCTCGCGCTACGCGACCGACGGCAAGGCATTTGTCGGCTCGGGCGGCATGGTCAAGGACGGCGCAGTCTATGAAGCGGCGCAGCGCATCATCAAGAACATGGATGTGCGCAAGAGCGCGCCGGATCCGGAAGCTGCCGCGCTGTCTGGGGGCAACCTGCAGAAATTCATCGTCGGCCGGGAGCTGGATCGCCAGCCGACGGTCATGATCGTCAACCAGCCGACCTGGGGTGTCGATGCCGGTGCTTCCGCCCACATCCGCCAGGCCTTGATCGAACTGGCGCGTGGCGGCTCGGCGGTTCTGGTCATCAGCCAGGACCTCGATGAACTGTTCGAGATTTCCGATGCCATCGCGGTGATGCACAATGGCGAACTGTCCAAGCCGATCCCGATCGCGGAAGCCACCTTCGAAAGGATCGGCCTGCTGATGGGCGGCGCCGAACCCGGTCACGTCGAGCACAAGCTGGAGACCGCGTAATGCGCCTGGAACTGGTCAAGCGCCCGCAACGTTCCGTGCTGTTTTCGGCGCTGTCGCCCTTCATCGCCTTCGGATTGACGATAGTGGCGGGCGCTATCCTCTTCGCGCTGCTCGGCATCAATCCGCTGACTGCCTTCTACACCTACTTCATTTCGCCGATCACCGAAGTGTGGCAGCTGCACGAGCTGGCGATCAAGGCAGCCCCGCTGATCCTGATCGCGGTCGGGCTGTCCGTCTGCTTCCGCTCCAACATCTGGAACATCGGCGCCGAGGGCCAGTTCGTCTTCGGGGCGATCGTAGGTTCCGTCATACCGGTGCTCTATCCGGACCTGCAGGGTCCTCTGGTGCTGCCGCTCATGCTCCTGATGGGCATGGTTGGCGGTGCGGCCTATGCCGCGATCCCTGCGTTCCTGAAGACCCGGTTCAACACCAATGAGATCCTGACCAGCCTGATGCTGGTCTATGTCGCGCAGCTCTTCCTCGACTGGCTGGTGCGCGGCCCCTGGCGCGACCCCAAGGGGTTCAACTTCCCGCAAACCGTACAGTTCAACCCGTCAGCCGTGCTGCCGGAACTGATGCCGATGTCCGGCCGAGCCAACCTGGGTTTCATCTTCGCGCTTGTCGCCGCGGTCCTGGTCTGGCTCATGATGAGCCGCATGCTGAAGGGCTTTGAAATCCGCGTGCTGGGCTCGAGTCCACGGGCAGGGCGGTTCGCCGGCTTCTCGTTCAACCGCTTGGTCTTTTTCGCTTTCATGCTTTCGGGAGCTCTCGCCGGACTGGCCGGCATCTCCGAGGTTTCCGGCGCCATCGGCCAGCTGCAGCCCTCGATCTCTCCAGGCTACGGCTTCACAGCCATCATTGTCGCCTTCCTTGGCCGTCTGAACCCACTGGGCATCGTCGCTGCCGGCCTGGTGCTTGGCCTGACCTATCTCGGCGGAGAGGCGGCGCAGAGCGTACTCGGCATCTCAGACAAGGTGGCGCGCGTCTTCCAGGGCATGCTGCTGTTCTTCGTGCTGGGCTGCGACACGCTGATCCACTATCGCATCCGGCTTGTCGGCCTGGCACCAGCCCCCAAAATTGACGCTTCGCCGAAGCTGGAAGAGGCTCACTGACATGGACATGACTGTCAGCATTCTCCTGACCATCGCCACGGCGGCAACGCCGCTGCTGATCGCGGCCATCGGCGAACTGGTCGTCGAACGCTCCGGCGTCCTGAACCTTGGCGTCGAAGGCATGATGGTGATGGGCGCTGTCGCCGGCTTTGGTGCCGGTCTCCTCACTGGCTCGCCCTGGATCGGCCTTCTTGCGGCCATCGTGGTCGGTGCGCTGTTCTCGCTGCTGTTCGCAGTGATGACGCTGTCGCTCGCCACCAACCAGGTCGCGACCGGCCTGTCATTGACGCTTCTCGGGCTCGGACTGTCCGGCATGCTTGGAACCGGCTTCGTCGGCCTGCCGGGCGAACGCCTGCCCAATCTCTACATTCCGGTGCTGACTGACCTGCCGGTGGTCGGCAGGTTGCTGTTCGGCCAGGACCCGATCTTCTATATCTCGATCGCGCTGGTGTTCGGCGTATCCTGGTTCCTGTTCAAGACCCGCACCGGGCTCACCCTGCGCTCGATCGGCGACAGCCACACCTCGGCCCATGCGCTGGGCATCCAGGTCATCAGGTACCGTTATCTGGCAGTGATGTTCGGCGGCGCCTGCGCCGGCCTCGCAGGCGGGCACCTGTCGCTGGTCTACACGCCGCAATGGGTCGAGAACATGAGCGCGGGCCGAGGCTGGATCGCGCTGGCGCTGGTGGTGTTCGCCTCATGGCGTCCATGGCGGGTGCTTGCCGGCGCCTACATCTTCGGCGCGGTATGGATCGGCCAGCTTCATGCACAGGCTTTTGGCATTCCGGTGCCCTCGCAGTTCCTTTCTTCGCTCCCCTATCTGGCAACCGTCGTGGTTCTCGTTCTAATCTCCCGCAACAAGCGGCTGACGATGATGAACACGCCGGCTTCATTGGGGCAGCCATTCGTTCCGGATCGTTGACAACTACAAAAAGACGGGAAGCTCCAAGGCTCAACTCAGAGAGGTAACACGATGAAAAAACTGCTTATTGCGTTGATGACCACGGCTGCGGCCGTGTCGCTGGCGGCAACCGCCGAGGCGGCCGACAAGCTGAAGGCCTGCTGGGTCTACACAGGCCCGATCGGCGACTTCGGCTACTCCT
>WPCJ01348971.1_pt1 | contig 10794 bp, 10 predicted proteins | sample 5399831 | NCBI WGS metagenome assembly WPCJ01 (sample SAMN12869470, study PRJNA574797) | sludge metagenome | isolation source: wastewater treatment of pH10 | place: China:Beijing | collected 2019-05-20 | reverse complement strand
TAGAATATTAACTTCTCATCAAGAACAAAAAATAGACTTTATTAAGGAAATATTAGAGACAATTCCTCCCTTTCCTAAGCCACCTTTAAAAGATTTATCCTCAGAATATGTTATTTATATGTTTTCTCTTTTTTAAAATCTATAAAAGCAGCTAGCCTATACATCGCACGATTTCAAAGCTACCAGCTTGCCATATTATTGCTTACAGTATTTGTTTTCAAAATCTTAACAAAACCTTAATCTTACCTATTAATTATTACTTTAAGTTGTATTTTTATATCCCCTATACCTTGATCTTTAGTTGTTTTCAACTTAAAGTAGAGTAATATAGTTTCAGTTAAGTGCAATCATGCGGCAAAAAATTTTAGATTTTTTCTCTTTTTATTCAAAGTATTTTAAAGAATTAAATACTCAAGCTCTTTGTAATATGTATTACATACCCAATGCATTTATATTTAACGTATGGAACGGGCAAGTTAAAGAGTTTACCATTTCTCAGGATTTGCAGGACTATTTGCAAAGCGACTTAGTTAACCAGTTGAACCTCCAACAACCGGACGAAAACTCTATTGAAATATTAAGAATCCATTCAATAACTCAAGATATGTTTATGGCTGAAGCCAATTGGACACACAATCAACAAAACGGATCTAATTATATAGTTATTAAGTGCTTATTTATATTATTACAAGTTAATGAAGAACTTAAAATAGCGTCTACAACTTTTAGCTGATAATAAGTGAAGGACTTGCTTTATCAGCATAATATAAGAATGAATAAATCCCGAAAAGTTTTTACTAAACAGAAAACCTACCATCATCCATGTAACTAGCAGGTCCTATAACTCTGAGGCAAAGCAGATACCTTAAGCCCATGATGACTGAAGAAGCGGTGCCCTTAAGTTCTGATCATACGTTTTTTAAAAATTAATTGGAGAGCAGGGTTTAAGATGAGAAGGGAAAAAGTTTTATAATACCGGATCAAGATTTTTTATCAATACATTTAAGCCTTTATCTAAAGCAAAATAGAGCGGAATATTACGAGTTAATGCAGCAAGTTAGACTTCACGGCACCTGGGAAACATGGCTTGAGTTCTTTTTGGAAGGTATTTTTAATACAAGCAAACAAGCATTGAGTACGGCAAAAGAAATAAATAAATTATTTGAAGGTGACCTTGCAAAAATAGAACCTTTGGGCCGTGCTAGATTTTCCTGCGTATAAACACTAGAATATTTTAAACAATTACCACAAGTATCCGTGGCTCTATTGGGCCAAGAACTGGGCATGAGTTTACCTACAGCCAGAAGCTCCCTTAACCGTATTGTAGATATTGGTATCTTAGAAGAAATTGGCGGTAAGAAAAGAGGTAAAGTATATGTCTACCAAAAATATCTCAATATTCTTGAAGACGGAGCTGAGCCTTTCAAATTCTGGGTCACAAGGAGCTGGCCATTCTATAACCCGATACCCTTTGAGCGTTGTTTTGAATATTGACCGGTCTTTTTTCCAATCTTGGTGTGTTAATGCAGATGGGGTAATACTTTTAGGTCTGGTGCTGAAATATGAGAGCTGAAATCCCCATTCAACCCCGCCTACACATTGGATAGTCCCGTTTTTATGATTCACCTTCACAGCATAAGCATGCCCTTTCCAAAATTTAAGTGGTTTTGAAAACAGCGTATAGCGCCAATGGGGTGCATCAAAGAAATCCTGATCCGTAGTATAAAACGGATACGATTTGGAATTATCAACCGTATCTATAAATTGTTGCCATTTGGGGCTTGTCGTGTCAGTATACACAACATGCAACCAAGCATTATGTTCAGCTTCAGTCGCAATATGAATGGCTGGAAAGTAGGGGTTGATACAAGCTGTATCTGCGTTTCGGACATAATTAACATTCAACACCTGCCCCATAGAAGTAGGTGCAATGGTTTCATAATTCCCATCATAAATACAGTTATAAATATTCCTTTTCCCATTCCGATTAACATCCGGGTTTTTCCAAGTGTAGGCAACTTTGAGCAACCATAACACAGAAATAGATATCAAAAAGATACCTACAAGCTTAATGGCGGTATTCTTAATCATAAGAATTTTTTCAAATAATATCAGATCTTAAACTTACACTAAAAGCACTCATAATATTCAGCTAAGATTTACTTTTATTATAAGTCTCAAAAGTTATCAAGAAAAATTCAAGTAATATTAACCATATTTAAAATACTTGCAACTTGTTGCGACGCAATATAGTATTAAATATATGGGGAAATTTTTATGAGATTTTAAATGACTGTTTCAGAATCTTTACGCACGGAACCTAACGCTAAGAATACTGCGAAACTTAGCATTCCTTCATTAAATCAAGAGATAGAGCTTCCAATTATAACCGGTAAAGAAGGTCCTTCGGTAATTGACGTAACTAAGTTATACCAAGAGACCGGCTTATTTACTTATGATCCGGGCTTTATGTCCACAGCTTCTTGCAACTCAGCTATCACTTATATTGATGGGGAAAACGGAATATTAAGGCATAGAGGGTATGAAATTACAGACCTTGCAGAAAAAAGTGACTTTTTAGAAGTCTGCTATCTTCTATTACATGGAGAGTTACCTAGCTTAAAAGACAAGGAAAAATTTGTTTCTGAAATAAAGCATCATACGCTTATCCATGAACAGCTGCAATTCTTATTCAGAGGATATCCGAGAAGGTCGCACCCAATGGCGGTGATGGTGGGAGCAGTAAGTTCTTTATCTGCATTTTATCATGATAGCCTTGATATTAGAGATAGCTTTCAAAGAGAACAAGCAGCATTGAAGTTAATTGCCAAGGTGCCGACCTTAGCCGCAATGACTTATAAATACTCCGTTGGCCAACCATTCGTTTACCCTGATAACAACTTGAGTTATGGGGCCAACTTCTTAAGGATGATGTTTGCTCTACCGACTGAGGAGTATAAAGTTAACCCGATTTTTGCTAATGCGATAGAAAAGATATTCATTTTACATGCTGACCATGAACAGAATGCTTCGACCTCTACAGTAAGGCTTGCCGGCTCTTCCGGTGCCAATCCTTTTGCGGTAATCGGAGCCGGTATTGCATCACTTTGGGGGCCTGCGCATGGTGGAGCTAATGAGGCAGTACTCAGAATGTTAGAAGAAATCGGTAGTCCTGACCAGATTCCAAAATTTGTTGCACGCGCCAAAGACAGGGATGACCCTTTTAGATTGATGGGTTTCGGACACAGGGTTTATAAAAACTATGATCCAAGAGCGTCTGTACTTAAAGAAACATGCAAAGAAGTTTTGCAAGAAATGCATATACAAAATGACCCTCTGCTTCAAATTGCAATGGGCTTAGAGAAAATAGCTTTACAAGATGAATATTTCATCGAGAAAAAGCTTTATCCTAACGTTGATTTCTATTCAGGTATTATCTATAGAGCGCTTGGAATCCCAACTCCAATGTTTACTGTGATGTTTGCCGTAGCAAGAACCGCTGGTTGGATAGCGCAATGGAAAGAAATGATCGATGATCCACAACAGAAAATTGGACGCCCAAGACAGCTTTATACCGGTCATGAGCGTAGAGATTTCATACTTCTTAAAGATAGAAAGTAACTTTCCCGGCTTTTATACCGGTTCTCATAAATAGTTATACAATTATGTGTGAGAATCGATATTACCTCTTTAAAATTTTTATCACCTTATCTATATAAATATAAGATAATTTTTTACTATAGGGTGGTTACAATGAACTTCGAAAAATTCACTGATAGAGCCAAAGAAGCGATACAACGCGCGCAAACCAATGCAATTGCAAGTAACCACCAAAAATTCATGCCTGAGCATATTACATTGGCATTGCTTAAGGAGGAGGATGATTTTATTGCAAGCTTACTTAAAACTTGCGATACAAACCCAAAGATAATAGAAGATCAGGTAAAATTATCTCTAGAGAAATTACCGAAGGTTTCCGGCGCTGGTGCAGGTCAAATATTTCTCGCTCCAGAAACTGCTAAAGTTCTAGAGGAGGCAAATGACTTAGCAAATAAATTTAATGATAGCTTTGTAACAGTAGAAAGGATTTTACAGGCATTAGTTAAAGTAAAAAATACTGAAAGCTATAACATCCTCAAAGATGCAGGAATAACCGAAAGTAAAATCAGCCTGGCGATAGAAAAAATGCGTAAAGGCAGAACAGCAAACTCCCAAAATGCTGAAAGTACTTTTGAGGCTTTAAAGAAATATGCTAAAAATATGACTCAGCTTGCAGAACTCGGTAAACTTGATCCTGTTATTGGGCGTGATGAAGAAATAAGAAGGACTATGCAGGTTCTTTCCCGTAGAACTAAAAATAATCCAGTTCTTATCGGTGAACCTGGAGTCGGTAAAACTGCAATAGTAGAAGGCATAGCACAAAGAATGGTAGCAAAAGACGTACCTGAGAACCTACAGAATTTAAAGCTCTTTTCTTTAGATTTAGGTGCATTAATAGCGGGAGCTAAGTTTAGAGGAGAGTTTGAAGAAAGACTAAAATCTTTATTAAATGAAGTAGTGGCTGCAGAAGGAGAAATTATTTTATTTATCGATGAACTACATACTTTAGTAGGCGCTGGTGCTGCAGAAGGCGCAATGGATGCTTCAAATCTTTTAAAGCCTGCCCTCGCCAGAGGTGAATTACATTGTATTGGAGCAACCACACTGGATGAGTATAGAAAACATATTGAAAAAGATGCAGCCCTTGCCAGACGCTTTCAACCAGTATTTGTTCCTGAACCAAATGTTGAAGACACCATCTCTATACTCAGAGGCTTAAAAGAAAAATATGAGATGCACCACGGAATACGCATAAACGATAGCGCTATAGTTGCAGCAGCTACCCTTTCGCATCGTTATATAACCGAAAGATTTCTTCCTGATAAAGCAATAGATTTAATTGATGAAGCGGCAAGCAGGCTTAGAATGCAAGTTGATAGTAAACCTGAAGCATTAGATGAATTAGAACGCAAAGCCATACAGCTTAAGATCGAAATCTCTGCACTGGAAAAAGAGCAGGACCCTGCTTCGCAAACAAGGCTTGAGACAATCAAAAATGAATTAGCCGAAATTGAGGCAAAAGCATTGGATTTAAATAGTAAGTGGCAAGCTGAAAAGCTCAAAATGAATGAACTCAAGAAAAATAAAGAGAGGCTTGATGCTGCTAGAATAGAGCTGGAAGCTGCACAAAGAGCCGGAGATTTTGCTAAAGCTGGAGAATTGATGTATGGTGTTATCCCGGAGCTTGAGAAAAAAATCAAGGAAGTTGAGAATGTAAAAAATGACCAAATGCTCAAAGAAACAATAACTGAAAGTGACATTGCCTCAATAGTTTCAAAATGGACCGGGATACCGATAGATAGAATGCTTCAAGGTGAGAGAGAAAAGCTTTTACATATGGAGGAACATATTAAAGAATATGTGGTGGGGCAGGATAATGCAGTTAAAGCTATTTCAAACGCTGTGAGAAGGTCAAGAGCCGGGCTCTCCGACCATGACAAACCGATTGGTTCCTTTCTATTTCTTGGTCCAACAGGAGTTGGTAAAACCGAATTAGCCAAAGCACTATGTCAATTCTTATTTGACGATAAGAAAGCAATGGTAAGAATAGACATGTCAGAATTCATGGAGAAACACAGCGTTGCAAGATTGATCGGTGCCCCTCCAGGATATGTCGGGTATGAAGAAGGCGGTGTTTTAACCGAATCGGTAAGACGAAGACCTTACCAAGTGATACTCTTTGATGAAATTGAAAAAGCCCATCCAGATGTATTTAATATACTTCTACAAGTGCTTGATGAAGGAAGATTAACCGATGGCCAAGGCAGAACCGTAGATTTCAGAAATACTGTAATAATCCTCACCTCTAATTTAGGTTCTGAATATATAGCGAGACTTCCGGATAATACTGATGTTGAACAAGTGAAAGATCTAGTTATGGAAGTAGTCAGAGGTGCGTTCAAGCCGGAGTTCTTAAATAGATTAGATGAGATCATATTATTTAATCGCCTGGGCAAAAAACATATGGGAAGTATTGTTGAGATCCAGCTAAAACGCTTTGCAGAAATACTAAAAGAGAAAAAAATCATTTTAAAGGTGGATGAGAGTGCTAAGGAATGGTTGGCTGAGAATGGTTATGACCCAGTGTTCGGAGCAAGGCCTTTAAAAAGAGTCATCCAGCATTATATACAAAACCCACTTGCAGAAAAGCTATTATCCGGTGAAATAAATGAGAATACTACCATTAATATTTCTGCTAATAAAGATGGATTAAAGTTTATTTGAGAATTTACTATAAAAGGGTTAGCGCGTGCATTGCGCTAACTTCAGAACAGTTATTTAGCACCATTCTCCTAAACTAATTGACCATTATAACCTTAAAAGGATCAACAATCCCATTTAGCAAAAAGAGGCTTAAATATATATATTTAAGCCTCTTTTGCCTTACTCTCATACAACACCCCTATAAAAATATTACTTAAGTAACCAACTAACAGAAAAATCGCTTTTTGAAGATATGAATAATAACAGTATTACCAAAACCTTATCTGATAAAATAATTCTTAATTCACATGAAATTTACATAAAATAGTCTTGTTTAAAAAATTTTAACATTATTATTCTATATACTTCGCATATTCTGCAGTATAATTCCTTTTTTAAAAATTTTTGATAAATGAAATGAGAATATTTACAAGTACAGATTGGGAAAGGTATACAGGTCAACATTTTAAAGACTTTGATGAATACATAGAAGTTCTTGGAGAAGAACTAAATAGCTATGATGCTATTGACTTACTTAATTATGAAGTTGGAGAAGATGGGATAGATGAACTTGCTCTTGCCTTAAAAAGTAATCAATCTATAACCTCAATTACTTTAGAAAATACCGGTTTAGATATTAATGACGCTGAGAAAATAGCTGAAATTATAAGAAACAACAAGAAGCTCAAAAGACTTATGATACCTTTCAATCAAGATATTGGCAATGAAGGAATCGCAGCAATAGCAAATGCTCTAAGTACCTCATCCTTAAACATATTAGATTTTACAAGAGTTGGGATTGATAATAAAGGCATAAAAATATTAGTAAAAGGTTTGCAGGAAAACAACTCTTTAGAAGCAATCTTTTTGGGTCAGAATCATATCGAAGATAAGGGAGCAAAAGCGCTAGCAGAGCTTATAAAAGTGAAAGGAAATATTAAACACATTGACCTTAATAAAACTTATATAGCAGAAGTAGGCGGTATTGCTCTTAGGGAAGCCTTAAAATCTAGAGACAATCTTAACTTAAAGGTTAACGAAAATTTTTATATTCCGGATAAAATAAAAAATGAAATAGAAATAATTTTACATAAGAATTTAGAAGATTTTAAAGAGGTATGTAAATCAGTAGAAAACCAAACCTGGAAGCCTTATTCTTTCAAATATATCAATCAATTCTTTCAAACTCTTCAATTTAAAATAGACACTTCCGAATCAATCTTAGACCTAAATAAAAGGTATAAAAATATAAAAAATTTAGCGGAAAACTATATATATGATAACTACTTTCATCTACACTTAGTTGCAAAAAATCAAGATATATTAAAACCTTTACCTAGAGAAATAGCCTACTACATGACAAAAAATTTTCTCAAATTAGGAGATATCAAACCTCAACCTATAAAAACAGAAGTAGACCAAGTAAGATGCATTAAACGAAAATCACCATCAGACGTGCTCGATAAAAACTTCTCCTCAAACAAATGTGTAAAAATTGATACCCAAAGTAGCATTCAATTACCAGAATCACCTAAGGTCGTTGCTCCCCCTATTATATCTAACAGCTCTACTCCATATAGACTTACTAATGAAAGTAAAACAATCCGATTAGGAGAAGAAATTGCAAAACCTTCAAATCCAACTAGCTGGGTTCAGGGAATAGAAAAAGGGAACCATAGTGCCCCCTCACCTCGTCGGAGTTAGCTAAAATACTGAGTTTAAATATAAAAGTAGTCCATCAGTAAGGGTTCAAAGGTATCAGTTGGAACAAGCTGTGGTAAGTCGTTGAATATTGAATACTCCTTCTTCCACGTAAAGCTATAAGGTATATTGTTAGGATAGCTGCCCAAATCGTTGATTATTATCCCATTACTTTTGAATAATTCTAGGCATTTTTCAATTTTATTTTTATTTGTATCTTCCATCCCTTCTAAAAGCATGTCTATAACAGCTCCTCTTTCAAATAGATTGGGTTCTCCTTCAAATATATTGGGGTTTATAAATTTTTTTATATCTTCAATAGAACCCAAAATTTCCTCATTGCGGCTAGATAATTTTATACCGTATTGTTTGGTTAATTCAAAACATTCTTCTAATTTTTTCCGTTTTAAATCAGCTATTAATTTCTTTAAAAAATATTTCTCTTCATTTTTCATATGCTCCCCAAAATGCGTGCTTATATATAACTACAATACTACTTAAATATTTATTTATCTATTAATTTATAAAACTCAACAAATATCATTATTTACCAAAAACTTGCACTTCAATTTCTTCTTTATCCACATATACTAACTCTTTAGGAACTTCCTTTGAAACTATGCTTTTAAGATTATGAGGAAGATTGCTACGTAACTCACCTAAAGTTTTAGGCTCAGCCACCATGATCAATTCATCAAATCGCTCTTGATTATAAAGTGAGTTAATTTGGTCAACAACTTTCTTAGCAAATTCCTCCCGATTTATGTTCTTTGCTTCTGAATGTGGGTCAAAGAAATGGCTTGGAGAAGAACCTATATGAAAGAAACCTTCTCTTTTAGATGGAGGATTATGCTCAATCCCAATATCCTCGGCTTTAATTTGAGATTTTTGCTCTTTAATTTTTAAGCCCAATGCTTTATAGAAGATTGCAACTTTAGTATCTGCAACAACAATTAGCTTTTTGCTCATATTGACCTCTACAAAGCATTTTACCTGATAAGTTTATACTGATAACTAGGAGGCAGTATAGGTTAAAAATTTTAATAGTTTCACCTTTATTGCAATTAAAAAACCCCATAGAATTAATAATTAATAATAAATATAATTAAAATCAAGGTTACAATTATGGTTACATTAGTAGGGATGCAAGCTAAATTTATGGATGCTCTTAAAGACTTATTAGAGTTAGAATATGATGCAATAGAAACCTATACTGCTGCGATTGATAGACTTGACAATGAAAATTATAGAGAAAAACTCAGCGCATTTAGAAGTGATCATGAATATCATATCGAAGAAATTAAAAGATTATTAAAATCAAGTGGTGAAGAGGCTATTAGTGGACCAAGTGGTAAACAAATTTTAATGATTAGCAGGGTGGCAATCGGCAATTTAATAGGTGATAATGCTATATTAAAAGCAATGCTTTCTGCTGAGGAAGATACCAACTCTGCTTATGAGAGAATGCTTCATCATAAAGATAAGCCTGACTATGCAGATGACTTCCTTAGCAATGCCAGGGAAGATGAGAGGCGTCATAAAAAGTGGCTTGAACACGTTATTGCTTAATTAATTTCCCCTTAGCCTAAGGCAAACATAGCCATCATTGAAAACACTAAGCTACTGGAAAATCAAAGTGATCCTCAGGCTTTCTTTGAAAGGGCTCGTTTTTAAGCGAATAATGCCACCATTCTTTAGTGTAATTTTCAAAACCATATTTTCCCATTACCGATCTCAGTAATAGGCGATTTTTCCTCGCTTCAAGGGTAATACCAGAATTTTCCGTAAAAGATTGCTCATCCATATAATCAACTATTGTTCCCATATTAAGCTCTTTTTTTGTACTTAACTCAACTATGGTTAGATCTACCGTACTTCCTCTACTATGCCCCGAATATTTTGCAATATATCCTAAATCAAATAAATCCTTTTTATCAATTCGAGGATAATATTTTTTTTTCATTTTTTGATCGTGGATATTCTTTGACCATTCGAAAAAATCTAAGCAAGCAGAAGCCGGTCTATAAAAATCATATATTTTTAATCCTAAGCCAAATTTATTTAATTCTTCCTGCACCTTATTTAAAGCGACCGCTGCCTGATATGTACAGATTGCTACCGCTTTTTCATAGCCTTTTACCACTCTTCCCATAAAATTATCATTAGATCCATACATCATATTCTGCTCAATTAGTGGTGCTATATCATGTAAGTAGACGAAACCCTTCGGCAAAGAAAGTTGAATTTTATGGCTCATTTTTAACGATAAAATCTTATTATTTATAATACATTATTAATATAAATATATATAATAGGGCAATAAGAAATACGCTTTTCTTATCAGTCGGTATTTTTTTTAAATTACTAAGTAAGCATAAAAATAATAAATACCATATCAGATAAGATATATTCAACCAAACTCCTGATAGCAATATGAGTTTTAAATAACTCATCTCAGACACTTTTTTTACACTCAACCGAGCAGTAATAAATGCGTATATAAAATAGGCTACTAAAAATGAGGTTAGCCAGCCAAATATAGTTATTTCGTTTAACGTTCGGTAAACAACTCCTAAAACACCTACCATAAAAAAGACTTTATCAGCAGCTTCATTTCTAAGAAAAGTAGATAAAATAAATCCTGCTCCTGAAAATAAGAGCAGAATATAATTTTCTGTAAACCCCGAGGTTAAAAACCATAATACTGCAGCAAGTATTGCGATTGATACTTCAAGTATCATATATTCAGGGTTTATCTTGCTCCCACAGTAATTGCATTTCCCTTTTGTA
>WPCJ01186023.1_pt1 | contig 10794 bp, 6 predicted proteins | sample 5399831 | NCBI WGS metagenome assembly WPCJ01 (sample SAMN12869470, study PRJNA574797) | sludge metagenome | isolation source: wastewater treatment of pH10 | place: China:Beijing | collected 2019-05-20 | reverse complement strand
CGCGGGTCGGACAGCGCGACCACATGTTCGGTCGGGTCCACCCGCAGCGTGGTGTAGTCGATCAGCGAGGTGATCACGTTGGACGGCATGCGCGCGTCCACGTCCCAGTCGCCGGAATCGTACTTGAGGCGGGTGAACCAGAAGTCGTAGCGCCCGGCCTGCGCGCGGGCGAACGAGGGCAGGGCCGCCAGGGCGGCCCCGCCAAGCATCAACCGCAGGAACTGCGCGCGGTTCATTGCCGCACGCGCGCCATCAGACCGCGTCGGACAGCGAGGTGAAGGTGAAATCGCGCAGCTTCATCGGCGGGATCATCATCACGAAGCTGGACTCGTCACCGGCCACGCGCACCGGCTTGCCCAGCTCTTCGATGTTGTTGAGCATGATCACCGGCGATTCGTTGAAGCGGAAGTTCTTCACCGGGTACTTGATCTGGCCGTTCTCGATGTAGAAGGTGCCGTCACGGGTCAGGCCGGTGAGCAGCACGGTCTGCGGATCAACCATGCGGATGTACCAGGTACGGGTGACCAGGATGCCCTTCTGGGTGCCACGGACCAGCTCGGCGGTGCTCTTGTCGCCGCCGCTCATCAGCAGGTTGCCCGGGGTGGCGTTGGCGGTCTTGCCCTGCTTCTGCGCCCAGAAGCGCGAGTAATCCAGGTTGGCGACCTTGCCGTTCTCGATGATGGCCAGCTTGCTGCGCGGCAGGCCCTGCTGGTCCCACGGCAGCACCGGAGCCTCGGGGTGCCACGGGTCGGCGTACATGTTCACGCGCGGGTCGTAGACCTGCTCGCCCAGCTTGTTGCCACCGCCCTTCCTGGACAGGAAGCTGCGGCCTTCATCGGCCGAGCGCGCATCGAAGAAGTTCATCATGAAGCTGATCAGGCCGGCAGCGGCGGCCGGTTCCAGGATCACGGTGTACTTGCCCGGCTCCAGCGCCTTGGCTTCGGACGATTCGGTGGCCTTGCGCATGGCGATGCGCACGTCCTGGTCGGCCTTGAAATCAGCGGCGTCCTTCAGGTTGCGGCCCACCCAGCCCGAACCGCGGCCGTCTTCGGTGCGCACGGTGCAGGTGGAGTCGAAGTTGGTGCTGCGCTGGTAACCGAAGTTCCCGTTGCTGTTGGCGGTGGCGTAGAAGCCCTGGCCGTCTTCCAGGAAGCCGGCGGCGATCAGGCCGTTGCCGCGGCAGGGCGCGATCGAATCGGCGGCGACCTTGGCGCGGAACGCCGGGTCGATGGCGGCGGTGGATTCGCTGAAGGTCGGGCTGGCGGTGTAGGCCTGCTTGCCGATGGCCGGCAGGAACTCCGGGTTCTCCGGGGCCAGGCGGGCCAGGTCTTCGGCGCGGCGGACCACGCGTTCCAGCGCGGCGTCGTCGAACTCGTTGATCGAGGCGGTGCCCACGCGCTTGCCGAAGGCAACGGTGACGGCCAGTTCGGTGTTGTCGACGATGCCGCTGGTGGAAACGTTGTTGAGCGCGAAACGGATGTTGCCGTTGATCGAGCCGGCCAGCACCGCGGTGGTCTCATCGGCCTTGGACAGCGCGATGACCTTGTCGAGGATGGCCTTGGCCTGGGCTTCGGTGAAGATACTCATGGAATAAGGGCTCCTGACCGGTCAGCCGAGGCTGCGCGCGGTGTTGATGACGTTGATGCCGTTGAAGCGCGCGGTGGACGAACCGTGCGAGACCGCCGAGACCTGGCCCGGCTGGCCCTTGCCGTCGAAGAACGAACCGCCCAGGCGGTAGTCGCGTTCGTCGGCCACGGCGCTGCAGGCGTTCCAGAACTCCGGCGTGCGGATCTGGTAGGCCACGTCTTCGAGCATGCGGGTGATCTGGCCGTTCTTGATTTCATAGAACAGCTGGCCGCCGAACTGCGCGTTGTAGCGCTGCTGGTCGATGGAGAACGAACCGTCGCCGATGATGTAGATGCCGTTCTCGACGTCCTTGACCAGGTCGCTCACGCTCAGCGGGGTCTTGCCCGGCGCCATCGACACGTTGGCCATGCGCTGGAACTGCACGCTGGACCAGGAATCGGCATAGCAGCAGCCGTCCGATTCGGTCTTGCCCAGGATGTGGGCCTGGTCGCGGATGGTCTGGTAATCCACCAGCTTGCCGTTGCTGATCAGGTCCCAGCGCTTGGTCTTGACGCCTTCATCGTCGTAGGCCACCGCACCGAGGCTGCCCGGCTGGGTCTTGTCGGCGAAGATGTTGACCAGGTCGCTGCCGTACTGGAAGTGCTGTTCGCGCTTGTCCAGGGTGGCGAAGCTGGTGCCGGCGTAGTTGGCCTCGTAGCCCAGCACGCGGTCCAGTTCCAGCGGATGGCCGACCGATTCGTGGATGGTCAGCCAGGTGTGCGAGGGGTCCAGCACCAGGTCGTACTTGCCCGGCTTGACCGACGGCGCCTTCAGCTTTTCCTGCGCCTGCTTGGCCGCCGCGATGGCGTCTTCCTTCATGTCGTAGGACGCGCCGTAGTTGACCACGCCGTTCGGCGTGAGCACCTTGCCGCTCGCGGCACCATCCAGGTACTCGTAGCCCATGCCCATCGGCGCGGACAGGCCTTCGCGGGTGCGGAACTTGCCGCTGGCCTTGTCGATGGCGGTGACCGTCATCGGCGCCCAGATGCGGTGCACGTCCTGGTCGATGTAGGAGCCATCGGTGGAGGCGAAGTACTTCTGCTCGTTGACCAGGAACAGCATCGAATTGACGAAGCTGGCGCCGGCGCCCATCGCGGCGGCGTTGACGTCCAGCAGCAGCTCGACCTTTTCCTTGATCGGCACGTCCATCGCGTTCTTGCGGATCGGCGTCTTCCAGCTCACCTCGCCCACGCCGGGCGTGGCGGCCAGCTGCACCTTGGCGGTCTGCACCCCGGCGTTGGCCTTGGCGATGGCCACCGCCTGCTGCGCGGCACGCGCCACGTCGGTCGGGTTGAGCTGGTTGGTGGCGGCGAAGCCCCACGCACCGTTGACGATCACGCGGATGCCCACACCGGTGGATTCGGTGTTCACCACGTTCTGCACCTTGTCTTCGCGGGTGATCACGAACTGGCGCAGGTAGCGGCCGATACGCACGTCGGAATAGGTGGCGCCGGCCTGGCGGGCGGCGGCCAGCGCGGCATCGGCCAGGCGCTTCTTCAGCGCCGGGTCCAGGGTGCTGTGCAGCTGCTCGGCGGCGATCACCTTGCCGAAGAACGCCGGCACGATCAGGCCGCCAGCAGTAAGCCCGGTCAGGGCGAGGAAGTCACGTCTTTGCAAGGCAGCTCTCCACGTCGGTGTGGGGGTGGCAGGAACAAGGCGGGATCACGGGTACAGCGGTGCTTCGATTCTTGCGGGCGCGGCGGTCCAACGGTAGTGACGTTTGGCACGGTGGCCGGGCGGCTCAGCCCAGGCTGCGTGCGGTGTTGATGATGTTGATGCCGTCGAAGCGCGTGGTCGCCGAGCCGTGCGACACCGCCGAAACCTGGCCGGGCTGGCCCTTGCCATCGAAGAACGACCCGCCGAAGCGGAAATCGCGCTCGTCGCAGATCGCGCTGCAGGCGTTCCAGAACTCCGGCGTGCGGATCTGGTACGCCGCGTCTTCGACCATGCCGGCGATCTGCCCGTTCTTGATCTGGTAATGCAGCTGCCCGCCGAACTGCGCGTTGAAGCGCTGCTGGTCGATGGAATACGAGCCGCGGCCGTGGATATAGATGCCGTTCTCCACGTCCTTGATCATGTCGGCCACGCTCAGCGGCGTCTTGCCCGGGGCCAGCGACACGTTGGCCATGCGCTGGAACTGCACGCTGGACCAGGAATCGGCGTAGCTGCAGCCGTGCGATTCGGTTTCGCCCAGCAGGTGCACTTCATCGCGGGTGGCCTGGTAGTTGACCAGGATGCCGTCCTTGACCAGGTCCCAGCGCTTGGTCTTGACCCCTTCGTCGTCGTAGCCCACCGCGCCCAGGCTGCCCGGGGCGGTCTTGTCGGCGAAGAAGTTGACCCGCTCGCTGCCCCAGCGGTAGCCGGCGTCGCGCTTGTCCAGCGTGGCGAAGCTGGTACCGGCGTAGTTGGCCTCGTAGCCGAGCACGCGGTCCAGCTCCAGCGGGTGGCCGACGTTCTCGTGGATGGTCAGGAACAGGTTGGAGGGGTCCAGCACCAGGTCGTACTTGCCCGGCTTGACCGAGGGTGCCTTGAGCTTCTCGCGGGCGTGGCGGGCGGCGGCGATGGCATCTTCGACCGGGTCGTAGGAGTCACGATAGGCGGTGATGCCGCCCGGCAGCTGGATCTTGCCGCTGGCCTGGCCATCGAGGAACTCGTAGCCCATGCCCATCGGCGAGGAAAGCCCGGCGCGGGTGCGGAACTTGCCGGTGCTTTTGTCGATGGCGGTGGCGGTGAACGGCAGCCAGATCCGGTGCACGTCCTGGTCGATGAAGGAGCCATCGCTGGAGGCGAAGTACTTCCGCTCATTGACCAGGAACAGAGTGGAGTTGATGAAGTCGGCGCCGGCGTTGATCGCGGCCGCATTCAGGCTGAGCAGCAGGTCGACCTTCTCCTGGATCGGCACCGCCATGGCGTTCTTGCGGATCGGCGTCTTCCAGCTCACATCGCCCACCCCGGTCACCGGGGCCAGCTGGACCGACCGGGTCTGGATGGTGGCGTTGGCGCGGGCAATGGCAGCGGCCTGCTCCACCGCAGCCAGGATTGCGGCCGGGGTCTGCTGGTGGGTGGCGGCAAAGCCCCACGCGCCGTTGACGATGACCCGGATGCCGATCCCGGAGGATTCGCTGTTGGTGACATTCTGCACCCGCGCTTCGCGGGTGATCACTGCCTGGTTGAGGTAGCGGCCGATGCGCACGTCGCAGTAGCTGGCCCCGGCCCGTTTGGCCGCGGCGAGGGCGGCTTCGGCCAGCGCCTTGTTGCGGACCACGTTGCCGGGCTCAAGCAGCTGCTCGGCGGCAATCAGGCGGGAGTGCGGCAACATCAGGCCGGCGAGGCCCATTCCAGACAGCGTCAGAAACTCACGGCGTTGCACAGCTTGCGATTCCCCGGGGTCGGTCAAGCCTTCGACTTTCGGTGGCCGCCGCCAGTGGCACAAGTGACTCCGGTCATGGTTGGATGTGCGCTGTCATCACTTTTTTGCATGGTTATGAGCAAACAACGCTGGTCCGAGGCCTGTGAGCGCAACCGCGACCCGATCCTGGCCGTGCTGCGCCACCATCTGCAGGACCGCCACCGTGTGCTGGAGATCGGCAGTGGCACCGGCCAGCATGCCGAATACTTCGCCGCCCAGCTGCCGCACCTGCAGTGGCAGGCCAGCGATCATCCGGACTACCTGCCGGGCATCGCCGAGCGCCTGGCCGAAGCAGGCCTGCCCAACGCACCGGCGCCATGGCCGCTGCAGGCGGTGCTTGCGCCGGTACCGGGCCTGGCCCCGATGCCGGAGGCGCCGCTGGGGTTCGATGCCGTGTTCAGCGCCAACACCCTGCACATCATGAGCTGGCCGCACGTGCAGGCATTCTTCGCCGGGCTGCCGGCGGTGATGGCCGACGCTGCGCTGCTGTGCGTGTATGGGCCATTCAATTACAACGGCAACTACAGCAGCGACAGCAACCGGCAGTTCGACGGGTGGCTGAAGGCGCGGGATCCGGAATCGGGGATCCGGGATGCAGAGGCGGTGGATGCGCTGGCCGCGGCCCAAGGCTTGATGTTGGTTGACGATGTGGCGATGCCGGCCAACAACCGCTTACGCATCTGGCGGCGGTAACAGGTAGGGCGGCCCGTCGCGGACACGCGTGGCGTGTCCCTACGCCGGTTACCGCGCGAACCCACCCAGCGCAGGCTCCAGGGCCTGCTGCGGGGCGGCGTGCTGCAACTGGAACGCCTGCTGCTGCTCGATCTCACTGGCGGCAGCCTCCCGCTTCTGGTCCGACACCGCTACCGGCGTCTGTTTGGCCAGTTCGATATCAAACGGCACCCGCTGCTGGTCATGCGGTCCGCTGCCATGCTGGACAAGGAAGGCGTAGCCCTTCGATCCAAACACAACCTCATCGACGCGGGAGATCTCGCTCCCCTGCAGCGGTCCGCTGATGCTGCCGGGATACAGCGCCTGGCGCGTTTCCCGGTTGTCCATCGCGCAGGCCAGCGCCGAGTGGCAGAACTGTTCCCGTTCCAGCCCGTTCGTGAAGCTGACCTGCCCCTTGTCCTCGGCTGCCTGCACGCCTTCCCGGATGCGGGCCAGCGTCGGGTTGTCCACGTGCGCGGGGACGTCCAGCGTCGTCCGATGATCGCGCTGCGCGGCCAGCTCTACCAGGGCCTGCAGCTGCGCTTGCTCTACCGGATCGGGCTGGATGGAGCGGTGTTCGAACTGCGCCGCCAGCGCCTGGTCAATCGGCTCGGAGTCGTTGCACGGGTCGACGATCTTGCAGTTGGCCAGTGCCTCACGCAGATTGCGCTGGCCATCGCCGTCGACCTTCAACCCGTACAGCGCAGTCGCGCCGCCGGCCTGGTACAGCGTCATCGTATCCAGGTCCATCGGCACGGCGCGCTTCTCGAACAGCGGCTCGTCGCGCAAGGTGTTGAGATAGTCGATGGCGGCGTTGCCGGTCAGGATCTCCAGGCCTGCATCGCGGTTCCCGCCGCCCACGTTGGAGTGGCCACCGGGCGCGGCTACGTTGATGGCACGTCCATCCGGCGTCATCCCGGGATCGTTGATGGCCTGGTGCGGAAACAGCTCGCGCTGCTCATGGGCCGCCATGATGGCCACGCGCGAGATCACGCTCGGTGGCAGGCGGGCGTCGAAGTTGGCGGGCATGTTGGTCGCCACCGGATCCAGCAGCAGGGTGGCCTGTGCGGTCTGGCCTGGCGGCACCAGCGGTGGTAATGGGCTGATGACGCTGATGTTGCCGTTCTTGTCATGGCCAAACCCAAGGGATGTTTCAGGAACGATGCCGTACTCATCAATCAACCGGAGCAGGCCGGCCGTCTGCACCGCGCCGCGACTGTAGCCGATGCCAACGACACGGATTTCTGCTTCGGGGTTGGCATCCTTCCAGGTACTCACCTGCTCGGCGAGCTCTCGGTAAGAGCGTGTTATTCCATCTTCCCAAGAGCGCGCAAGCATGCCGTCAACGGCACGGCTCACGGCGTTGTGTTGGGTGCCGATGCCCGCAGCATAGTGCGTACCGATCCGACTCTGTGGATCCTTAGAGAGCTCAAATGCCTGGCCATACAACTCGCCTACAGTCGTGCTCGGGCCGAGCTTGGGGTTCCTGGCGTCTTGACCTGTTCCATCCAGAAATGCGAAGAACACATACTCGTTCGCAGCGTCGCCGCGCTGAAGCATCGGCACCGACATTTGTTGTAGCTGGTGGCGCACATCGAGCTCCATCCGCAGGTCATCTGCGCTAACGGGTCGACCGCCCGCGTTGGAACCAATCTTGCCCATGGCAATGCTCCCTTTGCTCAATAGGTATAAGTTTTCACCAGCACAAGATCGCGGCGCGAAGTGCTGTAGCGATTTCCAGGATCCTGAAGATGCTTCGTTGGAATCGAGGCCTTCATGTACACGCGAATGGTGCGGTCATTGACCTCCAGCAGGATGGAAGGAACACTTTCGTTCTTTCCATTGGGGAGATCAGCGGCTTCTTCACGCGGGACGAAGTGGTGAACCAGTTCGTCTTTGAAGATGGCCCCGATATCAACCTCGGCTTCGTGCAATGTTCCGTCCTTCGACCTCCAGGTAACCTTTGCTGGCGAAACGAAGTTGGGGACAGCTCCGTAGCTCCCGTTCCATCCCTTGAGGTAATCGTCACCGTACGACGCAGAAGACTTGGTCGGCTTGTCGCGGCCAAAGGCGAAGCCGTCATAAACAACCTGGCATTCGAGCGTGTCGTAGCAGCGCGGCTCGAAGCTATGCTTCTCAAACCGCAGCGGCCAATCCACCGGCTTGTAGTTCATCTTCGCCGCGATGGCAGGATCACCTTCGGGCACCAACTCACCGCTGGTCAGTACCGGCGTCTCAGGATAGGTATAGCGGACGGAAGACACCGGCACGTTCTCCTGCATCTGTGTGGCCGTGGGCGTGGCCGCCCCGGGCGTGGCGCAGGCGGCCAGCGCCAGGCTGGCGACGGCGGCAACCTGCATCGGTAACTTCGGCATCGCACTTTCCTCATCATCGCGCCCAGTGGGCATCGGTGTTTCCGGCAACCGCGGAAGCGGCCTGCGCTTGGGCAGGATCGGTAAACCACCCGGTGGCAGTGCCCCGAGTGCTTCAATTGTCCGTGTGTTGATGATCGCCACGTCACGCAGCAGCTGGGCGTCGTGGAAGGGGTCCTGAACCTTCAGTACCCGGGGCCCGCGCAGTTTCCTGTCGTCGTCCATCGCCCGCCTCCGATCGTCCCTGTCGTCGCCCGATCATAGACCAGCAGGGAGCCGGTGACCCCGAAGGCTGTCGCAATCAGCCTTCGGGGCGTTGCGTTATGCCACCTGCACGATATGCAGCGCCTTCGGGTTGCGCCACTGCGCCAGCAGCACCGCTTCACGGGCCTTGGCCTTGTGCAGGTGCGCTTCCTTTACATGCCCGTAGCCGCGGATGTGCTCGGGAATGCTGGCAATTTCCACTGCCAGTGCCACCCGGTCATCGCTCAACCCGTCCAGCAGCAACGCCACGGTCTGTTCGTAATCGGCAATCAGCTGGCGCTCGCCACGGCGTTCCCCGGTGCGGCCGAAGATGTCGAACGTGCCACCGCGCAGGAATTTCAGCTTGGCCAGCAGGCCGAAGGCCTTGAGCATCCACGGCCCGTATTCCTGCTTGATCAGGCGGCCCTGTTCGTCCTTCTTCGCGAACAGCGGCGGGGCCAGGTGGAAGCGCACCTGGAAATCGCCCTCGAACTGCTGCTGCAGGCGGCGCTGGAATTCGCCGCTGGTGTACAGGCGCGCCACTTCGTATTCGTCCTTGTAGGCCATGAGCTTGAAGTAGTAACGGGCCACGGTCTCGGTCAACGCGGTGCTACCGGCCTTGTCCCATTCCGCCGTGCGCACGCGGTCGACCAGCGCGCGGTAGCGCGCGGCATAGGCCGCGTCCTGGTACTCGGTGAGGAAGCGCACGCGGCGTTCCACCAGCTCGTCCAGCGAACGCGACAGGCGCTCGTCATCCAGCGGCAGGAATGCCACGTCGCTGCCACCGCCGTGCCCGGGCAGGCCGCGCAGTTCGCGCTCGTCGCCGGTTTTGCGCGGTGCTGCGGTGGCGCCCCATTCATTGCCTTCCCATTCGCCCGGCGGCAGGTCGTGCAGCGGGCCCGGGGTGCGTTCGGCATCGGTATGGCCGTTGCGGACCAGACCGGCGGCCTGTTGCACCGCCTGCGGATCCACGGCGGCCAGCCGGCCCCACGCGAACGCCTGCTGGTTCATCGCCACCGCCGCGCCATTGAGTTCGACCGCGCGCATCAGCGCCTCGAACGAGATCGGCACCAGCCCCTGCTGCCAGGCGTAGCCCAGGATGAACAGGTTGGAGGCAATCGCATCGCCGAGCAGCGCGGTGGCCAGCTGGGTGGCATCGAGCAGCAGCGGCTCGCGGCCGCCCAGCGCCACGCGGATGCCGGCAATGATGTCGGCCGCCGGGAACTGCATGTCCGGGCGGGTGGTGAAGGTGCCCGGCATGGCTTCATAGGTGTTGAGCACCACCTGCGAGCGCTCGGCGCGCACCTTCGACAGTGCCCAGTAATCGTTGACCACCACCATGTCGCAGCCCACCACCAGGTCGGCTTCGCCCGCGGCGATGCGTACTGCATGGATGTCTTCGGGGCGCTTGGCGATGCGGATATGGGTGGTGACCGCGCCGCCCTTCTGGGCCAGACCGGTCTGGTCGAGCACGCTGGCACCCTTGCCTTCCAGGTGCCCGGCCATGCCCAGCAGCGCGCCGATGGTCACCACGCCGGTGCCACCGACGCCGGTGATCAGGATGTTCCATGGTTGCTCGAGCGTGCTGCGGAAGGTCGGCGCGGGCAGGTTGTCGAGCAGGCTGCTGCGCTCGCTGCGCGAGCCCTTGCGCAGCGTGCCGCCGTGCACGGTGACGAAGCTGGGGCAGAAACCGGTGGTGCAGGAATAGTCCTTGTTGCAGTTGGACTGGTCGATATCGCGCTTGCGCCCGAACTCGGTTTCCTTCGGCAGCACCGACACGCAGAAGCTCTTCTGGCCGCAGTCGCCGCAGCCTTCGCAGACCAGCGAATTGACCACCACGCGCTTGGGCGGGTCGACCAGCTTGCCGCGCTTGCGGCGGCGGCGCTTTTCCGTGGCGCAGGTCTGTTCGTAGATCAGGATGCTGGTGCCCTTCACTTCGCGCAGCTGCTTCTGCACCGCATCCAGTTCGGCGCGGTCGTGGAACTCTACGCCCTCGGGGAACAGCTCGCGCTTGTTCCACTTGCCGATCTCATCGCTCACCAGCACGATCGTCTGCACGCCTTCGGCGCGCATCTGGTGGGCGATCTGCGGCACGGTCAGGGTGCCGTCCACCGGCTGGCCGCCGGTCATCGCCACCGCATCGTTGTAGAGGATCTTGTAGGTGATGTTGACCCCGGCGGCGATGGCCTGGCGGATCGCCAGCGAGCCGCTGTGGAAATAGGTGCCATCGCCCAGGTTCTGGAACACGTGTTCGGTGTCGGTGAACGCGGCTTGGCCGGCCCAGGTCACGCCTTCGCCGCCCATGTGGGTGAAGGTGTCGGTGCTGCGGTCCATCCAGGTGACCATGTAATGGCAACCGATGCCGCCCAGCGCGCGCGAGCCTTCCGGCACGCGGGTGGAGGTGTTGTGCGGGCAGCCGGAGCAGTAATGCGG
>WPCJ01234578.1_pt1 | contig 10795 bp, 8 predicted proteins | sample 5399831 | NCBI WGS metagenome assembly WPCJ01 (sample SAMN12869470, study PRJNA574797) | sludge metagenome | isolation source: wastewater treatment of pH10 | place: China:Beijing | collected 2019-05-20 | reverse complement strand
GGTTGCGGCCGGTGGGCAGCACATCGGTGCGGCCGCGCGCCGGTGCGCCGGACGGGCCGGCGGCGACGTGGCGGCCATCGAGTGCGGCGAGAAGGCCGGATTTTTCCGCTTTCGCGCTTTGCACGCGCAGCGGATCGCTCTCGTCCGGTTGCGCGCGGCCATAGATGTGCAGCCCATCCTTGACGGCGAAATCCTTGAGGTCGCACAGCCAGGCGTCGATGCGGCGCAGCGCCTCGTCGGGCGCGTCGGTGGTTGTCACGCCGGCCTCGACTGCGAGGCCGGTCTCGGCGGCCGTCTCCACGATCAGCTTCGCCAGCCGGTCGCGGCGGCGGCGGTCGAGCCCGTCTGCCTGCGCATATTCATCCACCAGCCGTTCCAGCTTTTGCTGGTGCTCGTCCAGTTCGGCGCCGATCAGCGGCGGCGGCAGATGGCCGAGCGTGACGGCTGAAATGCGCCGCTTGGCCTGCGCCGCCTCGCCGGGATTGGAGACGATGAACGGATAGACGATCGGCAGCGGGCCGGCGACGATCTCGGGGAAGCAGGTTTCGCTCAGCGCCACCGTCTTGCCCGGCAGCCATTCCAGCGTGCCGTGCGCGCCGACATGGACGATGGCGTGGGCATCGAGCGCCTTGCGCAGCCACAGGCCGAAGGCGACCAGTTCATGGCGCGGGGGCAGGGTGGGATCGTGGTAGTCGGCGCGGCGGTCCTCGGAGCGACCGCGATCGGGCGCGAGCGCGACCGTGACGTTGCCGAAGGTGGCGGCGCGGAAGGTGAAGCGCGTCGTGGCGGGTTCACCCCTCTCTGGCCTGCCGGCCATCTCCCCCACAAGGTGGGAGGCCGGATTTGGAGAAACGCTTTCGCCAATCTTCGACGCCGCAAATGGGGAGCCGGCATCCAAGCTGCTTTTCTCCCCCCTTGTGGGGGAGATGGCCGGCAGGCCAGAGAGGGGTATCCCGCAAGGCCCCCAAGCCTGCGCCACGGCCTCGCGCGCCTCAACCGGCAATTCCGCGAAGTAGGTCTTGTAGTCATCGACGCTGAAATCCTCGCCACCATGATCCAGCATGTCGAGCAGGGCGCGCGGCGATTGCGGAATCCGGTCAACCACATAGCCGGCATCTTTCAGGTCGTGCAGCATGGCGAGCACGCTGTTCGGCACGTCGAGCCCCACGGCATAGCCGGTGCGGCCGGGCGCGCTCGGATAGTCGGGGATCATGATGACCACGCGCCGTTCGGCCGGCGGCGTGGCGCGCAGGCGCAGGAAGGCGGAAAGCCGCCTCGCCACCTGCGCGATACGGTCGGGCACCGGCTGGTTTATGTTGGCGCGCAGGCCAAGGGCCGGATCGGCCTCCGCCTCGGCCTTGAAGGAGATGGCGCCGGCCATGATGCGCCCGTCGAGTTCGGGCAGCACGGCGTGCATGGCGAGGTCGGCGGGCGCAAGGCCGCGCTGGCCGCTTGCCCATGCCTCGCGTTTCGTCGTGGCGACCACCACCTGAAACACCGGAATGCCGGTGTGGTCGAACAGCGTTTCCGCGCCCGGCTCCGCGCCCGAAGCGAAGGCCGTGGCGGTGACGATGGCCGCCGGTTGCAGAACTGCAATCGCCTTTTCGACGAAGGAGAGCGAGGCGGCGTCTTTCAGGCTGGAGACGAAGACCGGCACCGCCGCGATGCCGCTGCGGCGCAGTTCTGAGGTCAGCGCGTCGATGGGCGCGATGTCGTTCGCCAGCAGCATGGAGCGGTAGAAGAGGATCGGCATGACGGGGTCCTGACAGGACCCCGGAACTTCGACCACGCCCGATCCGGGCTCATAATAGCCGGCTCTCGGCACGGGCTCGGGGGATGGCGCTTCGGCCTCATGGCCGGCCAGCCTTGCCAGACGGCGCACCAGCGCCTGCATGTTGGCCGGGCCGCCCTCGCGGAAATAGCCGAGCAGCAGGGAAAGCTCTTCGCGGGGCAGGGTGGAAGCCTGCGCCAGTCGCTCGTCCTCGTCGCGGCATTCACCGGGCAGCAGCGCCAGCCTGATGCCCTTGGCGCGCGCCGTGGCGGCAAGCTGGTCGCAGCCGTAGCGCCACCAGTCGTAGCCGCCCAGAAGCCGCACCAGAATGACCTTTGCATGCTGCGCAACGCTGTCCACCCACAGGTCGACCGACATGGGGTGACGCAGGTCGCGCAGCGCCGCCAGCCGCATGGAGGGCAGGCGGTCGGCTTCGGCCTTCCATGCCGAGGCCAGCGCCGCAAGATCGCTGTCCGTGAAGGACAGCGCCACCACCTCGCCCGGCGTCTGGCGCAGGTCGACCGGCTCGATGACATCATCGAGCGATGCGGAGGTGGTGGTCAGGATATGCATCGTTCAATCCTGATGAGCGGCGCGCTTGCCTAGTTCAGCCTGCCAGAATCTTCTCGATGGCCGGGCGGTCGAGACCCTTGAGGCCGATCACCACCAGCCGCGAGCGGCGGTCGTCATTGGCCGTCCATGCGCGATCATAATAATGATTGACGCGCGGACCGACAGCCTGAACCAGCAGGCGCATCGGCTTGCCGGAAACCTCCACGAACCCCTTCACCCGCAGTACGTCCTCCTGCTCGGCGGCGGCGGCGATGCGGCGCGCCAGTTCCTCGGGGTCGGTGACGGACGGGACGTCGATGACGAAGGTGTCGAAGTCGTCGTGCTCATGGTCGCCGGCGCCGTCGTGATGCGACTTGCGGTTTTCGATGTCGTCCTCGACGGCGAGGCCGAGGCCGAGCAGGATCGACGGATCGACCTTGCCGTGCTCGGACGGGACCACCTTCACGGCCGGCGTGATATGGGCATCGACGATCTTGCGGGCGCGGGCGGCGGCGGCCTCGTCCAGCAAATCGTTCTTGGAAAGGATGATGAGGTCGGCGCAGGCCACCTGATCCTCGAACACCTCCTCGATCGGATCGTCATGGTCGAGTGACTCGTCTTCGGCGCGCTGGGCGGCGAGCGCATCCATGTCGGAAGCGACCTTGCCCTCGGCAAGCGCGGGACCATCGACCACGGCGACCACGCCATCGACGGTGACGCGGCTTTTCACCGTCGGCCACTGGAACGCCTGCACCAGCGGCTTCGGCAGGGCGAGGCCCGAAGTCTCGATCAGGATATGATCGACCCTGGGCGTGCGCGACAGGATCTGGTCCAGCGCCGGCACGAAATCGTCGGCCACGGTACAGCAGATGCAGCCATTGGCGAGCTCGACGATGTTCTCCTCCGGGCAGGCGTCGATGCCGCAGCCTTTCAATATCTCGCCGTCGACGCCGACGTCGCCGAACTCGTTGACGATGAGGGCGAGGCGCTTGCCTTTGCTGTTCTCCAGCAGGTTGCGGATCAGCGTGGTCTTGCCGGCGCCGAGGAAGCCGGTGACGACGGTGCAGGGCACGCGGGCGGCGGTTGCGGTCATGGTCGATCCTTCAGGATGGCAGGAGGAGGAATGCGCGCGACGAGGCCGTGCTTGAGCGAATCGGGGCGGCCGCGCCACGGCATCAGGCCGTCGTCGGCTCCAGAGAGCAGGCGGGCACCGGCGACCAGATCGGCGCCGCAATCTTCGGCGAGGTCGCCGAACACATAGCTCCAGGCGCCGTCGGAGAGGATGGAGGCGCTGAGCCGGCGCTTGCAGTTGCCGAGGCATTCGACGGTGCGTATCTCGACCGGCGCGCCGGCGGCGGCCCGGCGCGTGTCCTCCGCCAGCTTTTCGCCGGCGCGCGGATGTGCATCCGAGCCGCTGGCGTCGCGGCAGGACACGCACACGATGATCGTCGCGCGGGTTTCCCGGTCGCTGACGGGTGGCGTCGCCTGATGGGCTGGGCTTGAGTCCAAAATATGCTCCTTGCCCGGGACACCCGCCAGGCTTTCGGCTCGGTTTCGTCGACGGCAGGTCTCCTGGCTCGCGGGTTGTCGCCTTTTCGCCGCCTTCCCGGGCTTTTCGACCCAGTGGTGTTCGGCAAGGCTCGCCGCCTACAGTTGCGGGGACAGCCGCGGCGTTGGGATGAACATCCCGCACCGCATTCCCTCTTAGCTCCCCTCCTTTGGAAGGGGAGACCGTCTTGGCGGATTTAGGCTTTGGCGGGGCGCGCTGTCAACGCGCGGCTACGACGCGGCCATGTCTGCCAGCGCCGGGCCAAGATCGCCGGCGGGCGTGACCTTGATGCGGTCGAGTTCCAGCCAGCCGCGCATCTGTTCCAGTTCATCGAAAAGCGCCGCAGCGGTTTCGGCCGGGGCGTGCGGTTCGGCATAGGCGGCATGAACGCGTAGCACCTTGGCCGGCCGGTCTGCCCTGAGGTCGACGCGGGCAACGATCCTGTCGCCCAGCAGGAAGGGCAGGACATAATAGCCGTACTGCCGTTTCTCGGCCGGCGTGTAGATTTCGATGCGGTAGCGGAAGCCGAACAGGTTCTCCGTGCGGTCGCGCTCGAACACCAGCGGATCGAAGGGGGCAAGCAGGGCGCGGGCGTCGATCCTGCGCGGCAGGCGCGCGTCCCGATGCAGATAGGCCTGCCGCGACCAGCCCTTGATGCGCACGGGAATCAGTTCGCCTTCCTCGACCAGTTCGGCGATGCGCGGCACGGTTTCCGTTGCGGAAAGGCGGAAATAGTCGCGCAGGCAGGCGACGGTGGCGATGCCGTGGGCGCGGGCGGAAATACGCAACAGTTCGCGCTGGGCGTCCTGCGTCGCGGGAACGGGCAGGTCGAGGATGTTGCGCGGCAGAACCCGCTCGGGAAGATCGTAGACGCGCTCGAAGCCGCGGCGAAAGGCGGTGGTGATGCGGCCGGCCCAGAACAGCCATTCGAAGGCGGCCTTGGCGTCGCTCCAGCCCCACCAGCCGCCGGACCCCTTGTGGCCATCCATGTCGGATGCCGCGATCGGGCCGCGCGTCTCCACCTCGCGATAAATCTCCTCGATGAAGTCCGAACGCTCGCGGCCGAATTTCGCCAGCCCCCGATACATTTCCTCGCCGCGCGCCGCGCGCTCCATGCGCCAGCGCAGCAGGGGCCATGTCTCCAGAGGCAGGAACGAGGCCTCGTGCGCCCAGTATTCGAACAGCAGGCGCCGGCGCGGCCGGGCGGCGTCATCGACCAGCGAAAGCGGGTAGGGCCCGAGGCGCGAATAGAGCGGCATGTAATGCGCCCGCACGACGGCGCTGACCGAGTCGATCTGCAAAAGGCCGGTGCGTGCGAGGAAACGCGAAAGGTGCCGCCGGTCGATGGCGCCGGGCGACGGACGCCGCGCGCCGAAGCCCTGGGCGGCCAGTGCAATGCGTCGTGCCAGGGTGGGCGAAATGGTTTCCGTCATGCGTTTGCAGCCTATCTGCCATGCGTTTGCAACCTAGCAGCGGACCGGCTTTGCGGCAGCCCGATTCCCGCAGGCTAGCAGGCAAAAGGCGGGAACGCTGTCAGGAGTAAAAGTGGAGTAAAAAGTGAAGGAAATCAAAGATGATCAGTTTTGTCGCATATAGTGGAGGGTGCGGCGTTTCGGGCAAGGTTTGACTTGCTTCGTCCATCCGCCTGCGCTAACCCTCGCCGCGTTGCAGCATGGGGCCGAACGGGTTCCGGGGCAAATCTGTCACGCTTCCGTAACAGGGCCGGCTGCGCTAGTTTCAGGCGGATCCGCCGCCAACGGAAAGTTGCAGCATGAACGAATTGCTGAGTTCGTATCTGCCGATCGTCATTTTCATCGGCGTGGCACTGGTGATCGGGCTGGCGCTTATCGTGGCGCCGTTCCTGGTGGCCTATCGCGATCCCGATCCCGAAAAGCTGTCCGCCTATGAGTGCGGTTTCAATTCGTTCGACGACGCGCGCATGAAGTTCGACATCCGCTTCTACCTGGTGTCGATCCTGTTCATCATCTTCGATCTGGAAGTGGCCTTCCTGTTCCCCTGGGCGGTTTCCTTCGGAGACATGGGCATGCTCGGCTTCTGGTCGATGATGGTGTTCCTCGGCGTGCTGACGATCGGCTTCATCTATGAGTGGAAGAAAGGGGCGCTGGAATGGGATTGAGCAGCAATTCCGGCACGCTGATCGCGCCGCAGCCCAAGGGCATTCTCGATCCGCGCACCGGCAAGCCGGTCGGGTCGGACGATCCGTTCTTCATCGGCATCAATGACGAGCTGGCCGACAAGGGCTTCCTCGTCACCTCCGCCGACGCGCTCATCACCTGGGCGCGCACCGGCTCGCTGATGTACATGACGTTCGGGCTGGCGTGTTGTGCCGTGGAAATGATCCACTCGGCCATGCCGCGCTACGACAGCGAGCGCTTCGGCATCGCGCCGCGCGCCTCGCCGCGCCAGTCGGATGTCATGATCGTGGCGGGCACGCTGACCAACAAGATGGCGCCGGCGCTGCGCAAGGTCTACGACCAGATGCCGGAACCGCGCTACGTCATTTCCATGGGCTCGTGCGCCAATGGCGGCGGCTATTACCACTATTCCTATTCGGTGGTGCGCGGCTGCGACCGCATCGTGCCCGTCGATATCTATGTGCCCGGGTGTCCGCCAAGCGCCGAGGCGCTGATGTACGGCCTTCTCCTGTTGCAGAAGAAAATCCGCCGTACCGGCACCATCGAACGGTGACATGACATGAGTGAAGCACTCAGTGAACTGGCCGCCCATATCGAAGCGAAAGGCGGCGTCGAGATTCTGCGGAGCGAGCTTGCCTATGGCGAGCTGACGATCACCGTGGCGCCCGAGGATATCGTCACGATTTCCCGCTTCGTGCGCGACGACGAAAAGTGCGGCTTCGTTTCGATGATCGACGTGTCCGGTGCAGATTATCCGGCCCGTTTCGACCGTTTCGACGTCGTCTATCACCTGCTGTCGCCGAAGCGGAACCTGCGGCTGCGCCTCAAGGTCCAGGCGGGCGAGGAGACGGTGGTGCCGTCGGTCACGGGCGTGTGGCCGGGTGCGCTGTGGTACGAGCGCGAGACCTACGATCTCTACGGCGTGCTGTTCTCCGGCCATCCGGACCTGCGCCGCATCCTTACCGACTACGGCTTCGAGGGGCATCCGCTGCGCAAGGACTTCCCGCTGACCGGCTTCGTGGAGGTCCGCTACGACGACGAGGCCAAGCGCGTCGTCTACGAACCCGTCGAGCTGAAGCAGGAATTCCGCAATTTCGACTTCCTCTCGCCGTGGGAAGGCACCGACTACGTGCTGCCCGGCGATGAAAAGGTGAAGCAGTAAATGGCTGAAACCTCCGTCCGCAATTTCAACATCAACTTCGGCCCGCAGCATCCGGCCGCGCACGGCGTTCTGCGTCTGGTTCTGGAGCTGGACGGCGAAGTGGTCGACCGCGTCGATCCGCATATCGGCCTGCTTCATCGCGGCACCGAGAAGCTGATGGAGCACAAGACCTATCTTCAGGCCGTGCCCTATCTCGACCGCCTCGACTATTGCGCGCCGATGAACCAGGAGCACGCCTTCGCGCTCGCCGCCGAGCGCCTGCTCGGCATCGAGGTGCCGAAGCGCGGCCAGCTCATCCGCGTGCTCTATTCCGAGATCGGCCGCATCATGTCGCACATCCTCAATGTGACGACGCAGGCCATGGACGTCGGCGCGCTCACCCCGCCGCTGTGGGGCTTCGTCGAGCGCGAAAAGCTGATGGTGTTCTACGAGCGCGCTTCCGGTTCGCGCATGCATGCGGCCTATTTCCGGCCGGGCGGCGTGCACCAGGACCTGCCGCTGAAGCTGATCGAGGACATCGGCAAGTGGATCGATCCGTTCCTCAAGACGATCGACGACCTCGACGACCTCCTGACCCCCAACCGCATTTTCAAGCAGCGCAACGTCGATATCGGCGTGGTGTCGCTGGAGGATGCCTGGGCATGGGGCTTCTCCGGCGTCATGGTGCGCGGCTCGGGCGCTCCGTGGGACCTGCGCAAGTCGCAGCCCTACGAGTGCTATGACGAGATGGAATTCGACATTCCGATCGGCAAGAACGGCGACTGCTTCGACCGCTACCTGATCCGCATGGAGGAGATGCGCCAGTCGGCGAAGATCATGCGCCAGTGCATCGATCTCCTGCTCGGCAAGGAGAGCACCGGGCCGGTCTCCAATCTCGACGGCAAGGTGGTGCCGCCGAAGCGTGGCGAGATGAAGCGCTCGATGGAAGCGCTGATCCACCACTTCAAGCTCTACACCGAGGGCTACAAGGTGCCGGCCGGCGAGGTCTATGCCGCCGTCGAGGCGCCGAAGGGCGAGTTCGGCGTCTATCTGGTGTCGGACGGGACCAACAAGCCCTATCGTTGCAAGCTTCGTGCGCCGGGCTTCGCCCATCTGCAGGCCATGGATTTCCTGTGCAAGGGGCACATGCTTGCCGACGTCGCCGCCATCCTCGGCTCCCTCGACATCGTGTTTGGTGAGGTCGACCGCTAATGAGTGTCCGCCGTCTCGCAGATGCCAGCATCCAGCCAGCAGCATTCGCCTTCAACAGGGAGAATGCGTCGGCTGCGAAGAAGTGGATCGCAAAATATCCGAAGGGTCGCCAGCAGTCGGCCATCATCCCGCTGCTCATGCTGGCGCAGGAGCAGGATGGCTGGGTGACCAAGGCCGCGATCGAATCGATCTGCGACATGCTGGAAATGCCCTATATTCGTGGCCTCGAGGTCGCGACGTTCTACACCCAGTTCCAGCTCAAGCCGGTCGGCACGCGCGCCCATGTCCAGGTGTGCGGCACCACGCCCTGCATGCTGCGCGGCGCCGGCGAACTGATGGATGTGTGCCGGTCCAAGATCAACCACGAGCAGTTCCACACCAACGAGGACGGAACGCTGTCGTGGGAAGAGGTGGAGTGCCAGGGCACCTGCGTGAACGCGCCGATGGTCATGATCTTCAAGGACACCTATGAGGACCTGACGCCCGAGCGCCTGGCCGAGATCATCGACGAGTTCGAGGCGGGCAGGGGCGACAGCGTGCCCACCGGCCCGCAGATCGACCGTTTCCTGTCCGCGCCGGCCGGCGGCTTCACCAGCCTGACGGACGAGAAGGCGGTGCTGAAATCGACCCGCGACCGCGCGGCAAAGGCGGCCACGCCGGCCAAGGCCGAGGAGGCTGCACCGGTGCCGCCGTCCAACGCCGGCAAGCCGAAGACGGATGCGCCCGAAACCAGCCCCGCGCTGAAGACGCCCTCCACGGTCAAGGCCGCGCCGGAAGCCGAGAAGGCCGTCAGCGTCGCCGCGCCTAAGAAGGCAGCCCCGGCCAAGGCGGCGAAGCCGTCGCTCGACGACAAGAACCGTCCGGCCGGCATCGCCCGCCCGGCGAGCGTCGACGACCTCAAGCTGATCTCGGGCGTCGGGCCGAAGAACGAGAAGATCCTGCACGAGCTTGGCATCTTCACCTATGCGCAGGTCGCTTCGTGGAAGAAGGCCGAGCGCGAATGGGTGGACGGCTATCTCAATTTCCATGGCCGCATCGAGCGCGAGGACTGGGTGAAGCAGGCCAAGGCGCTCGCCAAGGGTGGCGTGGACGAATATGTCCGCGTCTTCGGCAAGAAGCCGGTTTGAGGGAAGAACGATGCTTCAGGACAAGGATCGCATCTTTACCAACATCTACGGCCGCTTCGACCAGTCGCTGGCGGGCGCCATGTCGCGCGGCTGCTGGGATGGTACCAAGGGCATCATCGAGAAGGGCCGCGACTGGATCATCAACGAGATGAAGGCGTCGGGCCTGCGCGGCCGTGGCGGCGCCGGCTTCCCGACCGGTCTCAAATGGTCGTTCATGCCCAAGGTGAGCGACGGCCGCCCGAGCTATCTCGTGGTCAATGCCGACGAATCCGAGCCCGGCACCTGCAAGGATCGCGACATCCTGCGCAACGATCCGCACACGCTGGTCGAGGGCTGCCTGCTGGCCGGCTTCGCCATGGGCGCGGTCGCGGCCTACATCTATGTGCGCGGCGAGTTCATCCGCGAGCGCGAGGCGCTGCAACGGGCCATCGACGAGGCCTATGACGCCAGGCTGATCGGCAAGAACAACAAGAACGGCTACGACTTCGACATCTACGTCCATCACGGCGCCGGCGCCTATATCTGCGGCGAGGAAACCGCGCTGCTGGAAAGCCTCGAAGGCAAGAAGGGCCAGCCGCGCCTCAAGCCGCCGTTCCCGGCCAAGATGGGCCTCTATGGCTGCCCGACCACGGTCAACAACGTCGAATCCATCGCCGTTGCGCCGACCATCCTGCGCCGGGGCGCGGCCTGGTTCTCGTCCTTCGGGCGTCCGAACAACGTCGGCACCAAGCTCTACATGCTGGTCGGCCACGTGAACACGCCCTGCACGGTCGAGGAAGAGATGGGCACCACCTTCCGGGAGTTGGTGGAGAAGCACGGCGGCGGCATCATCGGCGGCTGGGACAATCTGCTGGCGGTCATCCCCGGCGGCGCATCCTGTCCGGTCGTGAAAGCCGAGGACATCATCGACTGCCCGATGGACTTCGACGGCCTGCGCGAGCGCAAGTCGTCGTTCGGCACGGCCGCCATGATCATCATGGACAAGTCGACCGACATCGTGAAGGCGATCGCGCGGCTCAGCTACTTCTTCAAGCACGAGAGCTGCGGCCAGTGCACGCCGTGCCGCGAGGGCACGGGCTGGATGTGGCGGGTGATGGAGCGGCTGGTCGTGGGCCAGGCGCAGAAGCGCGAGATCGACATGCTGCTCGACGTGACCAAGCAGGTCGAGGGCCACACGATCTGCGCGCTGGGTGACGCCTCGGCCTGGCCGATCCAGGGGCTGATCCGCCATTTCCGCGAGGAGATCGAGGACCGCATCAAGGCCAAGCGCACCGGCCGCATGGGCGC
>WPCJ01370128.1_pt1 | contig 10801 bp, 6 predicted proteins | sample 5399831 | NCBI WGS metagenome assembly WPCJ01 (sample SAMN12869470, study PRJNA574797) | sludge metagenome | isolation source: wastewater treatment of pH10 | place: China:Beijing | collected 2019-05-20 | reverse complement strand
CCGGCGGCGTCGGCTGGTGGTTCGGCTCCGGCCCCGGGTCGCTCATCGCTGTGCCCGGCGTCGCCGGCAAGACCTACGACGACGCCGCGGCCGTGCTGGTGGATGCCGGCTTCGTCCCCACACAGAAAGACGAGTTCTCCGTCGACGTCGACGCCGGAACCGTGATCGAGACCGACCCCGGCGAAGGCACTCGGCTCGACAAGGGTGACGCCGTCACGGTGATCGTGTCCGCAGGCCCCGCCTCGCACGACCTCGAAAAGCTCAACGGACGAACGGAGCAGGACGCGCGCGACTATCTCGCCGGGGTCAACGTCAACGTCGACGACGAGACCCTCATCCTCTTCTCGAATGCCGACGCGGGCATCGTCATCAACGCCTACGTCACCCCGCGCGCAGGCGGTGACGCCTATGCCTGCGGTGACGGATGCACCGTCTTCGAAGACGACTCCGTGGAACTGTACGTCTCAGCGGGTGCTTTCCCCGACGTGTCCGGCATGTCGGTCGACGAGGCGACCTCGACCTTGACCGGAAAGGACCTGGTCGTCAACGAGGAGTCCCAGTACGCCTTCAGCAACGATGTCGCCAAGGACATCGTCATCGGCGTGGCGGACCGGGCTTCCGAGGGCAATTGGCGCCCCGGAGACACGGTGCAGCTGATCGTCTCGAAGGGACCCGAACTCTTCCCGGTCCCCGATGTCACCAACAGGACCCTGAACGAAGCGAAACAGATCCTCGCCGACAACGGCTTCACGGCCAGCTACGCGGCCTGGGGCGACCTGCCGGGGTTCGCGGAGATGGCCACGGTGACCGGCCAGGACCCGGGAGCGGACAAGTCACTGCCGCGAGGGGGCACCGTGAACCTCTCCATCCAGCTCACCGGCTGATCCCACAGCCCACACGAGAGAGCCGCCCACACGAGAGAGCCGCCCTCCCGAGGTTCGGGGAGGGCGGCTCTCTTCGTGACGCGAGGAGCTGATCAGCGCTTCTCGAGCTCCTCAGCCACCAGGAACGCGAGCTCCAGGGACTGCATGTGGTTCAGACGCGGGTCGCACAGGCTCTCGTAACGCGTCGCGAGAGCCGCCTCGTCGATCTGCTCGGATCCACCCAGGCATTCCGTGACGTCGTCGCCGGTGAGCTCGACGTGGATGCCACCCGGGAACGTCCCGACTGCGCGGTGCGCCTCGAAGAAGCCGCGCACCTCGTCGACCACGTCGTCGAAGCGACGCGTCTTGTAGCCCGTCGGGGTGGTGATGCCGTTGCCGTGCATCGGGTCGGTGACCCACAGCGGTTGCGCACCGGAATCGCGGACCGCCTCCAGCAGGGGCGGCAGGGCGTCACGGATCTTGCCCGAGCCCATCCGCGTGATGAACGTGAGTCGGCCGGGCTCGCGGTCCGGGTCGAGCTTGTCGATCAGCTGGAGCGCCGTCTCGGGCGACGTCGTCGGTCCGAGCTTCACGCCGATGGGGTTGCGGATCTTGGAGAAGTAGTCGACGTGCGCGCCATCGAGCTCGCGGGTGCGCTCGCCGATCCAGAGGAAGTGAGCCGACGTGTTGTACGGAGTGTCCGTGCGCGAGTCGATACGCGTCATCGGTCGTTCGTAGTCCATCAGCAGGCCTTCATGACCGGTGAAGAACTCGACGCGCTTCAGCTCGTCGAAGTCGGCGCCGGCCGCCTCCATGAACTTGATCGCGCGATCGATCTCGGCCGCCATGCGCTCGTAGCGCTGATTGGCGGGGTTCTGCGCGAAGCCCTTGTTCCACGAGTGCACCTCGCGGAGGTCGGCGAATCCACCCTGGGTGAACGCGCGGATCAGGTTCAGCGTCGACGCGGCGGTGTGGTAGCCCTGGAGCAACCGACCCGGGTCGGCCGTACGAGAGCCCTCGGTGAAGTCGTAGCCGTTCACGATGTCGCCCCGGTAGGCCGGCAACGTGACGTCGCCGCGCGTCTCGGAGTCGCTCGAGCGCGGCTTCGCGAACTGACCGGCCATGCGGCCCATCTTGACGACCGGCATCGATGCGCCATAGGTGAGCACCACAGCCATCTGCAGCACCGTCTTGATGCGGTTGCGGATCTGCTCGGCCGTCGCGCCGGCGAAGGTCTCGGCGCAGTCGCCGCCCTGGAGCAGGAACGCCTGTCCCGAAGCCGCGCGGGCGAGCCGGTCGCGGAGGTTGTCGACCTCACCCGCGAAGACCAGCGGCGGGAGGGTTGCGATCTGGCGCGAGACGTCGGCGACGCGGTCCGCGTCGGGCCACTGCGGCTGCTGCTTGATGGGAAGCGAACGCCATGCATCAAGTGCTTCGATGTGGTGCGGGAGCATGCCTTCCAGCCTAGTGGTCGCGGGGACCACGCAGATGCGCGCGGGAGGCTATGTGACGCGGGTGGGGAGCCGGTCCTTGACCGTCGACGCGTAGACGTCTTCGTACTTCTGCTCACCGAGGCGCTGCAGGGCCACCATGATCTCGTCGGTGACGGAGCGGAGGATGTAGCGGTCGTTCTCCATCCCGGCGTAGCGGGAGAAGTCGAGAGGTTCCCCGATGACGATCCCGACCCGGACGATGCGCGGCAACCGCCGTCCGATCGGCATCGCCGTATCGGTGTCGACCATGATCACGGGGATCACCGGGACCTTGGCTTCGAGAGCCATGCGGGCGATCCCCGTGCGGCCGCGATACAGCGTGCCGTCGGGACTCCGTGTCCCCTCCGGGTAGATGCCCAGGAGGTCGCCTCCGCCGAGGACCTGGAGGCCCGTGTTCAGGGACGCCTCCGAAGCCTTGCCGCCGGAACGGTCGATCGGGATCTGTCCGGTGGCTTTCATGAAGAACTTCGTGGACCACCCCTTCAGACCCCGGCCCGTGAAGTAGTCGCTCTTGGCCAGGAACGACATCGACCGGTCGATCATGAGCGGAAGGAAGATGGAATCGGCGAAGGACAGATGGTTGCTGGCGAGGATCGCCGCACCGCTTGCGGGCACGTTCTTCCGCCCCACGATCCACGGTCGGAAGACCGCCTTGACCACGGGGCCGATCACCACGTACTTCATCAGCCAATAAAACATCGAGTGGAAGTCTAGCGCCGAGGGTCGCATCCACCCGGGTCTTCTCCGCGGCGCTTCCGCGCGAGCGACCCAGTTTCACCCCGGACGCAACTCGGTTCCATGCCCTAGACTCGAAGCCACGCCCTGCCCGACCGGTACCGAAGGAGCTGCCGTGGTCCAGTTTGAAGTCCCTGCGATCGTCCCCGCCGACCCCGATGCGAACGTCGCCGACCTCCTGGTCAAGCGCGTCGAAGCCACTCCGGATCGCGCCCTCTTCTCCGTGCCGGAGGGCGACGGCTGGCGCGACATCTCCGCCGCCGACTTCCAGACGGCGGTCGTCGCCCTGGCGAAGGGCTTCGCCGCCGCCGGGATCCAGCCCGGTGAGAAGGTCGGCTTCCTGGCGCGCACCACGTACGAGTGGACGCTCATCGACTTCGCCCTCTTCTACGCCGGCGCCGTGATGGTGCCGATCTACGAGACGAGTTCGCCCTCGCAGATCCAGTGGATCCTCGAAGACTCGGGTGCGGTCGCGCTGATCGTGGAGTCCCCCGAGCACTTCGCCCGCTTCGATGAGGTCCGCGGCGACCTGCCGCTGATCCGGGAGGTCTGGCAGCTGCACCTCGGAGCGATCGACACCCTCACCGCGCAGGGTGCGTCGGTGACGGACGGAGAGATCGAGCGCCGCCGCAGCCTCGCCGTCGGATCCGACATCGCGACGCTCATCTACACCTCCGGTTCGACCGGCCGCCCGAAGGGGTGCGTGCTCACGCACAGCAACTTCGTCGAGCTCTCCCGGAACTCGGCCAAGGCCCTGGACGAGGTCGTGCAGACGCCCGGCGCGTCCACGTTGCTGTTCATCACGACCGCACACGTGTTCGCCCGCTTCATCTCCATCCTCGACGTCCACGCCGGCGTCCGCACCGGACACCAGCCCGACACCCGTCAGCTGCTGCCGGCGCTCGGTTCCTTCAAGCCGACCTTCCTCCTCGCGGTCCCGCGCGTCTTCGAGAAGGTCTACAACTCCGCGGAGCAGAAGGCGGAGGCGGGCGGCAAGGGCAAGATCTTCCGCTCGGCCGCCGACGTCGCCATCGAGCATTCGAAGCTGCTCGAGCAGGGCAAGAAGATCCCGTTCGGCATGAAGCTCAAGTTCGCGCTGTTCAACAAGCTCGTCTACAGCAAGCTCCGCGAGGCGATGGGCGGCAACGTCGTGTATGCCGTCTCGGGCTCCGCTCCCCTGGGCTCGCGCCTCGGCCACTTCTTCCACAGCCTGGGCGTCGTCATCCTCGAGGGCTACGGCCTCACCGAGACGACTGCCCCGGCGACGGTCAACCTGGCCGACAAGTCGAAGATCGGCACGGTCGGACCTGCTCTCCCGGGTGTCGGACTGCGCCTCGCCGAGGACGGCGAGATCGAGGTCCGCGGCATCAACGTCTTCAAGGAGTACTGGAACAACCCCGAGGCGACGGCCGAGGCCTTCAGTGACGGCGGGTGGTTCCACACCGGCGACATCGGCAGCTTCGACTCCGAAGGCTTTCTCACGATCACCGGGCGCAAGAAGGAGATCATCGTCACCGCCGGAGGGAAGAACGTCGCTCCCGCCGCGCTCGAGGATCCGATCCGTGCGAACCCGATCATCGGGCAGGTCGTCGTGGTCGGTGACCAGCGTCCGTTCATCTCCGCTCTGATCACGCTCGACCCGGAGATGCTTCCGACCTGGCTCGCGAACAATGGCCTCGATGCCAAGATGTCGCTGGCGGATGCGTCCACGAACGCCGCCGTCCGCGCCGAGGTGCAGCGGGCGGTCGACGCCGCGAACGACCGGGTGTCGCGCGCGGAGTCGATCCGGAAGTTCACGATCCTCGACTCCGAGTGGACGGAGGCCTCCGGCCACCTCACACCGAAGCTCTCGATCAAGCGCAACGTCATCATGAACGACTTCGCCGACGAGATCGCCGCGATCTACGACGAGCCGGTCGCCACCACCAACGTCGCCATCGGCGGCTGACACCCCGGACAGCAAGAAGGGCCCCGCTCGCGCGGGGCCCTTCTTCGTGCGGTCGGAGTTCAGGCCGTCAGAACCAGGCGCTCTCCCGCACTTCGCGCATGGCGGCCTTGCGCGTCTCGGCATCGAGCCTGGTCAGGAAGAGCTTGCCGTCGAGATGGTCGGTCTCGTGCTGCAGAGCCTGCGCGAGGAGTCCCTCCCCCTCGAGCACCACGGCATTGCCGTCGAGATCGATGCCCTCCACGCGCGCCCACGGATACCGCAGTGCGTCGTGCCACAGTCCGGGTACCGAGAGGCAGCCCTCGCCCGTCGGCTCCGGCTCCCCCCGCACTTCGGTGAGGACGGGATTGAGCACGTAGCCGATGTCGCCGTCGATGTTGTAGCTGAACGCACGCAGCGCGACGCCGATCTGCGGTGCGGCAACGCCGGCGCGACCCGGCAGCTCCACCGTGTCGACCAGGTCGGTCACGAGTGCGCGCACCCCCTCGTCGATCTCCTCGATCGGGGCACACACCGTGCGCAGGACGGGGTCGCCGAAGATGCGGATCTCTCGGACCGACATCAGGCGGCCCTGGCCCGCAGGCCCTCGACCAGGAGCGCCGCCAGCTCACGCGCGGCGATGCGGGTCTCCGGCGACAGGTTCGCGAACACGATCGTCCCCCCTCCCGCGATCTGCGGGTCGTAGGGGACGCGGACGACGCTCCGCGCACGGGTGGCGAAGTGGGATTCCAGCTCGTTCAGCCGCACCAACGGGGTCCCGGGCGTGGACTGGTTGAGGACGACGATCGCCTCACGCGCCTGCTCCGCGAAGCCGTTCGTCTCGAGCCAGGTGAGCGTCTCGGATGCCAGACGGGCCTCATCGACGCTCAATCCCGAGACGATGACGATCTGGTCCGCGAGGTCGAGCGTCGCCGACATCACGGAGTGGACGATCCCGGTGCCGGTGTCGGTCAGGACCAGCGAGTAGTAGTGGGCGGCCACGCCGGCCACGTCACGGTAGTCGCTGTCGCTGAACGCCTCGGCGACGCGCGGATCGGAATCGGAGGCGAGGACATCGAGACGGGTCGCGTCGCGCGCGACGATGGCGGAGATGTCGTGGTAGCCCTTGACGTCATCGTGGATCCGGACCAGATCGCGCACCGACTTGCTGTGATGCGGCCGCACGATGCGCTCCGCGAGGGTTCCCCGATCGGGGTTGGCATCGACGGCGATCACCCGGTCCTCGCGGGCGTCGGCGAGTGCCATCCCCAGCAGCGCGGTGATCGTCGTCTTGCCGACACCTCCCTTGCGGGAGAGCACCGGGACGAAGCGTGCACCGCCCGCGAGCGGAGCCGCGATCCTCGCCGAGAGCGCCTTGCGTTCCCGCGCGCGTCTGCCGTCGCCGATGTTGATGCGTCGGCCGGAGATCGTGTACAGGAAGTGGCTCCACGCTCCCTCCGGCTCCGGCTTGGCCACCCGATGCGGATCGAGCAGTCTGTCGGCGGTGAGGAGATCCGCGGACTCGCGCGAGGACTCTCCCAGGTCGTCCAGACGCTTGGACGTCAGCGTCACGTCGGTGCGCGGTGCCGTGCGGGAGGACTGCGAGATGAGGGTCTTCTTCTCCTCAGGAGCGGACACGGTTCTGTTCTCCTTATCGACGGATGTTCGTACGGGAGCAGATGCCGACGGGGACGGCGGCGCTTCCGCGCTCGCTCGTGCAAGGAATCGTGCCGCGACGGCTGCCTCTTCGGCCTGGTCCCGGGCGTCGTCGGTGACCTCGACGACCGCAGGGGTCTCGGGGGTCTCGGGCTCGTCAACCACGATGGCATCGATGACCCTCTCCGAAGACGGCCGCACGATTCGAGGCGCCGCGACGGCGGGGGTCTCGACCGGACGGGCATCGGTCGCCTGCTCCTCGACGCGAGGCGGATCGATCACGAGCTCGCCGACGACCTCGCCGTCCACGACCCCGTCGTCGGCAAGGTCATCGTCCTCGTCCTTCGGCAGCGTCACACTGACCTGCGCGGTCGCCCCGAGGATCCCGATGCCTGCCGTGTCGAGTGATGCGGCTTCGTCGAGCACCCCCAGCGGGTTATCCTCGGGGTCCGTGGTGTTCTTCGGTGTCACGATGTCGCTCCCAGCCTGTGCGGGCCCCGGGTACGCACATCGTGCGCTGGCCTCGCCCGCACAAGATTAGTGCGCCGGACGGATCACGACCAAAAGATCTCCGGCATCCACCTGCTGCGTCTCGGCGATCGCGTGACGTTCGATGACGCCGTCCATGGGGGCCGTGATGGCCGCCTCCATCTTCATCGCCTCGATGGATGCGACGGGTTCGCCGGCGCGGACGGCTGCACCCACCTCGGCCTTCAGCGTGACCACCCCGGAGAAGGGCGCCGCGACCTGGCCGGGCACGGAGGTGTCCGCCTTCTCCACCTCGTGCACGTCCACGACGATCGACCGATCCCTCACGAAGACGGGCCGGAGCTGCCCGTTGAGGGTCGTCATCACGGTGCGCATCCCCTTGTCGTCCGCATCCCCGATGGCTTCGAGACCCACGTAGAGCTGGACGCCGCGATCGATCTCGATCAGGTGCTCCTGCCCGGCCACGAGCCCGTACAGGTAGTCGGCCGTGTCGAGCACGGAGAGGTCTCCGAACAACTCCCGCCGCTCCGCGAACTCGGCGCTCGGACCGGGGAACAGCAGGGTGTTCAGCCGTGCACGGCGTTCGGCACTGGTCCCGGCGAGTGCGGCTTCATCGTCAGCACTGATCTCGGTGAGGCCGACGCGCACCGTGCGTCCGGCGAGCACCTTGCTGCGGAACGGCTCGGGCCATCCACCCGGAAGATCGCCGAGTTCGCCCGCCATGAAACCGACGACCGAGTCCGGCACGTCGTACTTCTCGGGGTTGGCCTCGAAGTCGGCCGGATCCGCCTTCACCGCGGCCAGGTGCAGGGCCAGGTCACCGACGACCTTGGAGGACGGAGTGACCTTGGGAACGCGACCGAGCATGCGGTCGGCCGCGGCGTACATGTCCTCGATGAGCTCGAAATCGTCGGCGAGCCCCAGCGCCTTGGCCTGCTGACGCAGGTTCGACAGCTGGCCACCGGGAATCTCGTGGTGGTAGACACGTCCCGTGGGTCCCGGAAGCCCCGATTCGAACGGCGCGTACTGCCGCCGCACCGCCTCCCAGTAGGGCTCGAGATCGGAGACGCCGTCGAGGGAGATGCCGCTGTCCCGGTCGGTGTGGGCGAGGGCGGCGACGAGGGACGACAGCGATGGCTGGCTCGTGGTGCCGGAAAGCGGCGCGGACGCAGCATCCACCGCATCCACCCCGACGGCGCTCGCGGCGAGCAGGGTCGCCAGCTGCCCACCGGGGGTGTCATGCGTGTGCAGATGCACCGGCAGGTCGAACCGCTCCCGCAGCGCTGCGACGAGCTTCGCCGCGGCGGCCGGGCGCAGCAGCCCCGCCATGTCCTTGATGGCGAGGATGTGCGCCCCCGCGTCGACGATCTGGTCTGCGAGGTGCAGGTAGTAGTCGAGGGTGTAGAGGTCTTCGGCCGGATCGAGCAGGTCGCCGGTGTAACAGAGCGCCACCTCGGCGACCGCCGTTCCGGTCTTGCGCACGGCCTCGATCGCCGGCCGCATCTGTTCCACATCGTTGAGCGCGTCGAAGATGCGGAAGATGTCGACACCGCTGGCCGTCGCCTCGGCGACGAACGCCTCGGTGACCGCCGTCGGGTAGGGCGTGTAGCCGACCGTGTTGCGTCCGCGCAGGAGCATCTGGATCGCGACATTCGGCAGTGCGGCGCGCAGCTTGTCGAGGCGCTCCCACGGGTCCTCACCGAGGAAGCGGAGGGCGACGTCGTAGGTCGCCCCGCCCCACGCCTCGACGGACAGGAGTCCGGGGGTCGACCGGGCGAGGTAGGGCGCCGCGGCCACGAGGTCCTTCGTGCGCACTCGCGTCGCCAGGAGGGACTGATGCGCGTCGCGGAAGGTCGTGTCGGTGATCGCGAGCGCCGTCTGCTCCCGGAGGCTGCGGGCGAATCCCTCGGGCCCGAGCTCGAGGAGGCGCTGGCGTGAGCCGGGAGCCGGTTCCGCGCTCAGATCGATCGCCGGCAGCTTGGATGCGGGATCGATCACACCGGGGTGGGCACCGTTCGGCTTGTTGACCGTGACGTCGACCAGCCAGTTCAGGAGCTTCGTCCCGCGGTCCTTCGAGACACGACCGCGAAGCAGTCCGGGGCGCTCGTCGATGAAGGAGGTGCTCACGTCTCCGGCGATGAAGGCGTCATCCTCGAGGAGAGCCTGCAGGAAGGGGATGTTGGTCGCGACGCCGCGGATGCGGAACTCGGCGAGTGCCCGGCGCGCCCGAGCGACCGCGGCCGGGAAGTCCCGCCCGCGACAGGTGAGCTTCGCCAACATCGAATCGAAATGCGGGCTGATCTGTGCGCCCTGGTGCACGGTGCCACCGTCGAGACGGATCCCGGCCCCACCGGGAGAGCGGTACGTGGTGATCTTCCCCGTGTCGGGACGGAAGCCCTGCGTCGGGTCCTCGGTCGTGATCCGGCACTGCAGCGCGGCGCCGCGCAGGTGCAGATTCTCCTGCTGCAGACCGAGCTCGGCCAGCGTCTGCCCCGAGGCGATCCGCATCTGGCTCTGCACGAGGTCGACGTCGGTGACCTCCTCGGTCACGGTGTGCTCGACCTGGATGCGGGGGTTCATCTCGATGAAGACGACTTCGCCTGCCCGCTCCCCCGCTGTCTCGAGGAGGAACTCGACCGTGCCCGCGTTCTCGTACCCGATGGAGCGGGCGAACGCGACGGCGTATCCGTGCAGTGCCGTGCGGATGTCGTCGTCGAGGTTCGGCGCCGGAGCGATCTCCACGACCTTCTGGTGACGACGCTGCACGGAGCAGTCGCGCTCGAACAGGTGCACGGTCTCGCCGGTCTTGTCGGCGAGGATCTGCACCTCGATGTGCCGGGGGCGGACGACGGCCTGCTCCAGGAACATCCGCGCATCACCGAACGCGCTGGCGGCCTCGCGCATGGCTTCGGCCAACGCCGGAGCGAGGTCACCGGACGTCTCGACGCGGCGCATCCCCCGGCCACCGCCACCCGCGACCGCCTTCGCGAAGAGCGGGAACCCGATGTCCTCTGCCTGGGCGACGAGTGCGTCGACGTCGTCGGAGGCCTCCGTGGAACGCAGGACGGGGACTCCCGCTTCGATCGCGTGTCGCTTGGCCTCGACCTTGTTGCCCGCCATCTCCAGCACGTTCGAGGGAGGACCGATGAAGACGATGCCGTTCGCCGCAGCCTTCTCCGCGAGCTCGGGATTCTCCGACAGGAAGCCGTATCCCGGATAGATGGCATCCGCTCCCGATTCCAGCGCAACGCGGATGATCTCGTCGACATCGAGGTACGCCCGCACCGGGTGCCCGCGCTCGCCTATCTCGTAGGCCTCGTCGGCCTTGAGACGATGCACAGAACCCCGGTCTTCATGGGGGAAGACCGCGACGGTGCGCGCCCCCACCTCGACAGCCGCACGGAAGGCGCGGATCGCGATCTCGCCGCGGTTCGCCACAAGGATCTTCTGGAACATGCACACCTCTGGGAGCTCGATGCACAGCGTTTTCGATGCGCATGGGGCGGGGCTGAGTGTTCCCCCAGCCTAGGGGAAGGTAACGTGGTGTCCGTGCACGTACTCAGCGTCAGCTCTCTCAAGGGGGGCGTCGGCAAGACGACCGTGACACTCGGGCTGGCCTCCGCGGCTTTCGCTCGGGGCGT
>WPCJ01058460.1_pt1 | contig 10804 bp, 11 predicted proteins | sample 5399831 | NCBI WGS metagenome assembly WPCJ01 (sample SAMN12869470, study PRJNA574797) | sludge metagenome | isolation source: wastewater treatment of pH10 | place: China:Beijing | collected 2019-05-20 | reverse complement strand
AACGGCGTCGAGATCTTTGACCTCTTCCAGGGAAGGGTGGCGTCCTCGACGTCGTACGCGGCGGCGAGGGACACCCGTGCGTCGGTGAGACGTGGGTCCATCGTGGCTCGCCCCCCTGCCTGCTTTCGGGGTGGACCGGTTGCAAGCGGAATTCTCCGACGGCGACCTCCTCCTGCAGATCGCCGCCGATGACCCGCTGACCGTGGCCCACGCGACCCGGATGCTGTTGAAGGACGCCCGGGGCTTCGCCGACGTCCGGTGGACGCAGCAGGGCTTCCGCCGCGCGTACGGAACGGAGCGACCCGGTACGACCATGCGGAACCTCTTCGGCCAGGTGGACGGCACGACCAACCCGGAACCCGGCACGGCGGACTTCGATCAGGTCGTGTGGAGTGCGGACGGCTGGCTCGCCGGCGGGACCGGAATGGTGCTCCGTCGCATCCACATGGACCTCGACAAGTGGGACCGGCTGGATCGCAGCGGAAGGGATGCATCGGTGGGGAGGACACTCGCCGATGGAGCGCCGCTGACCGGCACCGAGGAGTTCGATGAACCGGACTTCGAGGCGAAGACATCCCTCGGCTTCCCCGTGATCCCGCAGTTCGCTCACATCCGTCGTGCCCGCGGCGACGGTGCCGAACGGATCTTCCGGCGCGGGTACAACTACGACGAACGCCCTTCGGGCGCTTCCGTCTCGGAGTCGGGCCTGCTCTTCGTCTCTTTCCAGGCCGACGTCGACGCGCAGTTCGTCCCGATGCAGCGGAGGCTCGACGAACTCGACCTGCTCAACGAGTGGACGGTCCCGATCGGCTCGGCCGTCTTCGCGATCCCGCCGGGTTGCGCGGAGGGCGGGTTCATCGGTGAGACGCTCCTGACATGAGGCGAGCGGATCACGTCAGGAGGCACCCACCGGCTGCGACGGCGTAGCCAGGTCGCACGGGAGGGCTCTAGAGGGAGCGCACGGCGGACGCCGGAGGGCCGACGCCTGCGCTCCTGCGAGCGATCGCGCGAGCGCAGGCGTCCCCCGGCGCCGCAGCGCAGACGTGGGCACACGAAAAAACCCCCGGAGATACCGGGGGTTTGTCTGTGCGCGATACTGGGATCGAACCAGTGACCTCTTCCGTGTCAGGGAAGCGCGCTACCGCTGCGCCAATCGCGCCCGTTGGGGCTATTCAGTTTTCCCGTGAGGTGGCGACGGGATTCGAACCCGTGTAAACGGCTTTGCAGGCCGGTGCCTAGCCGCTCGGCCACGCCACCGTGTGGATTGACCCCACGTGCGAAGGACCTTCAGAAGAAGATCCTCTGCACTCGAGCGGATGACGAGACTCGAACTCGCGACCCCAACCTTGGCAAGGTTGTGCGCTACCAACTGCGCTACATCCGCATTTCGTTCCCGGTTGTCCCGGGCACTCATGAAACATTAGCCGAAGATTTCCCGTCCGCCAAACCCGTTGCGAATCTCGCGCGTGTCTCGCTGACTGGTCCGCGAGGGCTCCGAGCGTCGGGTAGTATCGGTTGACGTACCCCGCGGGTATGGGCGATTGGCGCAGTTGGTAGCGCGCTTCCTTCACACGGAAGAGGTCATCGGTTCGAGTCCGGTATCGCCCACCATAACCTCCGATTCGCCGCTACTCCAGCGTGATGCGGATGACCCTATCGTCGCCGGACGCAGGTCGACCCCGGCCATCCGTGTTGTTGGTCAGAACCCAGAGCGCACCATCCGGAGCCACCGCCACATCGCGGATCCGACCGTACTGGCCCGAGAAGAACTCGGTGGAGGCGGACAGGTCGTCCAGCGGTACCCGACGCACTCGCTCGCCGCGAAGGTTGGCGACGAAGATCGCACCGTCCGCGATCGCGATCCCGCTGGGACTCGCCGCATCCGGGGCCCACTGCTGCACCGGATCGATGAAGGTTCCACGTTCTCCGACGCCCTCGACCTCCGGCCACCCGTAGTTGCCGCCCGCCTCGATGACGTTGAGCTCATCCCAGGTGTCCTGGCCGAATTCGCTCGCGTACATCGTGCCGCGATCGTCCCAGGCCAGTCCCTGCGGGTTGCGGTGGCCGAGGCTGTACACGGGTGAGCCCTCGAACGGGTTGTCCTCGGGTATGCCGCCGTCCGGTGTGATGCGGAGGATCTTCCCCGAAAGACTCCTCGGATCCTGTGCGCTCTCGCGATCGCCGGCGTCGCCGACGGTCACGTACAGCATGCCGTCCGGACCGAACGCGATGCGGCCTCCGTTGTGATTCGTCGCGGCCGCGAGTCCCGAGAGTACCGTGTCGGACGCACCGAGCTCGATCGATCCCGGGGAGCCGGACAGCGCGAACCGCTGCACCCGGTTCTCGTCCGCCGCAGTGGAGTACGCGTAGAGCCATCCCTCCTGGACGGCGATGCCCAGGAGACCACCTTCGCCTCGTGGCTCCACGCTGTCGATCACGGCGACCTCACGCACGTCCCCGTCGTCGGAGATCTCCAGCACCCGCGCGGTGTCGCGCTCGCTGATCAGCGCGGCCCCCTCGTGGAAAGCGATGGACCACGGCGCGGCCAGATCTTCGACGACCGTCGACGTCTCCCCCGGGGCTTCGCGCTGAGAGACGCTTTGAGGCAGCGGCGCGCAGGCGCTCAGAAGCAACGAGGACAACGACGCGATGCCCAACGCGCGCAGGACACGTCGCACCTTCGACTCCATCACCGCTCCTTCCGGACCGTACGCTTCCCCTCGAGGCTAAACGCACGACCACGCAGGCAGAAGCCCCGGGAGCGCCGTTCCTCGGTCGCATCGTCGGTTCTGTCCGACCGTGCGCGTAGTCTGCCCCGGTGTCGACGACTCACGCTCTCCCCGGCCCGTGCGCGCTCTGCGGCGGCGGCGCAGGGATCCGCACCGAGGAGCACTGGTGCTGTGCGGCGTGCGGCTGGCGCTACGGTGATGTACCGGACGCCGACCTCCCGCTCCCCCGCGTCGACGTCGTCTACTACATCCGCTTCGACGAGCGCGTGAAGATCGGGACGAGCAGCAACCCCCGACGGCGCCTCTCCACGCTCCGGCACGACGAGCTCCTCGCCTTCGAACGAGGAGGGCGGGCCCTGGAACAGCAGCGCCACCGCGACTTCGCCTCCGTCCGCGAGGGCGGCGAGTGGTTCACCTTCACGCCCGCTCTGCGCGCGCATGTCTCGCAGCTCCGCCACGAGGGCGAACCCTGGGTGCTCTACGCGCGTTGGCTGAGCGCAGCGCTGCGCGGAGACGATGACCGCGGGTGGACCGTCACATGACGATGCCGGGCGACTGCTTCGGGAAGTCCAGTCGCCCGGCACCGCGTATCGGGACGTGATCAGGCCGTGGCTGCGCGTCCTCGTGCGTTCGCAGGCTCCGGCTGCGAGAAGAGGACGACGACGATCACCGCTGCCCCCACCACGACGTGCGGCAGCCAGACGTTGAGAGCCTCTCCGGAGAAGCCGAAGATCCAGGGCGACAGCGCGAGGAACAGGCTGGCGACGATGTCGAACACGAGATGCACGGGCATCGGGATGAAACCGAACGGACCCCATTCGTACTTCGTGAACAGGCTGTAGACGATCAGCCCGATGCCGAGGACGATCGGGATGATGACCGCGGGTCCGCCCATGCTCGCGAAGCCGAACAGCCAGGGCGCGGCGATCAGGGCGATGCCGACGATGTAGTCGAGAGCTCCGTGGACCTTGGTGGGGATGAAACGCATGATTCCTCCTTGTGTGGCGCCGCTGAACGCGACTCACCACTGGTTCGAAGCCCTCCTCGCATCGGATTGCCCGCGGCGTCCCCTCACCCCGCGGCCGACCATCCGTAGCGTCGTGTGAGAGCGGCACCGACCCGGTCGTAGCGGCGTCGGTCGAGGACGGCGGCTTCTCGACGCAGTCCTCGCTCGTGCACGCTGTACAGCTGTTCGATGTCGACCCAGGATTCGCGTCTCTGCGCGTCCCACTCCCCCGTGCCGATCGAGAGATAGTCGCGGTCGCCGTCGTGGGGTCTGCTCGTCATGCGCACGGCGTACACGCGCTCAGCGGACTCGCGTCCGATCACGAGAACGGGACGATCCTTGCCACGTCCGTCGTTCTCCTCATACGGCACCCAGGTCCAGACGATCTCCCCGGCATCCGGCGCCCCGTCGCGCTGCGGCGCGTAGGCGACCTCCAGACGGGTGATCCGGTCCGGATCGACGCGAACGGTCTCGCTGCCGCTCATCCGCCCCCGCTCCACCGTCGACGACGACGGCGCGCGTCGTTGCTCCTCGGTCCGTAGACGCGCGACCGGGCGCCTCGGACCGGATGTCCGAGGCGCCCGGCCGGAACCCACTGCCTTGCGCAGGATGTCCAGGAGTGATGTCAGGATGCTGTTGCTCTTGCCCACTCGGTCACCCTAACCGCAGTTCACGCGTCGACGAGTGCGTATCCCTCCTCGCCGTGGACGACCTGGTCGACACCGGCGATCTCGTCCTCGCTCGTGACGCGGAATCCGATCGTCTTCTCGATCGCGAGGCCGATGAGGAAGGCGACCACGAAGGAGTAGATCAGCACGCCGACCGCGGCGATGACCTGCACGGCGAGCTGGCGGGCGTCGCCGCCGACGAACAGACCCGTGTCGGTGGCGAAGAAGCCGAGGTACAGGGTTCCGATCAGACCGCCGACGAGGTGGATACCGACCACATCGAGCGAGTCGTCGAAGCCGAGACGGAACTTCAGCTCGACAGCGAGCGCGCAGACGATACCGGCTACGGCACCGAGCAGGAGGGACCAGCCCGGGGTGAGGTTGGCGCAGGCCGGGGTGATGGCGACGAGACCGGCGACGGCACCGGAGGCTGCACCGACCGAAGTCGCCTTGCCGTCCTTGATGCGCTCGATGAGGATCCAGCCCAGGATCGCGGCCGCGGTGGCGCCGAGCGTGTTCAGCCCGATGAGTCCGACTCCGCCCATGTCCTCAGCGAGCCACTCCGCACCGGCGTTGAAACCGAACCAGCCGAACCAGAGCAGTGCGGCACCGAGGAGGGTCAGCGGCACGTTGTGCGGCTTCAGGATGCCCTTCTGGAAACCGATGCGCTTTCCGAGGACCAGGGCGAGCGCCAGGGCGGCTGCACCCGCGTTGATGTGGACCGCAGTACCGCCGGCGTAGTCGATCACGCCGATGCCGCTGTCCTCACCGAAGAGCGTCGTGCCGAGGTTCATGATCCAGCCGCCACCCCAGACCCACGCGGCGACCGGAAAGTAGCCGACCGTGGCGAAGATGCCGGCGAAGATCAGCCAGCTGCCGAACTTGGCACGATCCGCGATCGCTCCGGAGATCAGCGCGACGGTGATGATCGCGAAGGTCGCGCCGTAAGCGACGCCCAGGAGCGCGACGTTCGATCCTTCACCGGACGCCAGGCTGGACAGCCCGAAGTCGGCGAAGGGGTTGCCTGCGAAGGCGGTCGGGCTGTCGACGGCGCTCATCGAGAAGCCGAAGAGAATCCACAGCACGGCGACAAGTCCGATCGAGCCGAAGCTCATCATCATCATGCTGACGACGCTCTTCGCCTTGACGAGACCTCCGTAGAAGAAGGCGACGCCGGGCGTCATGAGCAGAACGAGCGCTGTCGCGGTGATCGCCCACGAGATGTTGCCGGGAGCATCCATAGGAAAACCTCACATCCGAAGTAATTGAGAGCTTCAGTGTGACGACGCGCCGTTTCGCGCATGCGTGAGGTTTGTTTCCCCGCTGTTACAGCGCCGCTCCTGGTGTGAACATCGCGTTACGCGGCCCTTCGGGGTTACGCAGAATGCGTCAAGGCGTTGAGTCGAGAGACGGCGCGCAGGTACTTCTTGCGGTATCCGCCGGCCAGCATCTCCTCGGAGAACACCGAATCGAGCCCGAGCCCGGTCGCGATGACGGGGATCTGGGCGTCGTACACGCGGTCGACGAAGGCGACGAAGCGCAGCGCCTCGGACTGATCGGTGAGCTGATGCACGTCGCGCAGCCCGACCTGATCGAGACCTTCGATCAATCGGATGTAGCGAGACGGGTGCACCTGGGCGAGGTGACGGATCACATCGTCGAACCGGTCGTCGGACGCCGTGCCGTCCGCCGTCGCTGCTGCCGCTTCATAGGCGTCGGCATCCAGGACCACGGCGTGTCCGTCGATCGCCCGCTGGCGGAAGTCCACTCCGTCGATGCGCAGGGTCTGGAAGCTGTCGGACATGGCGTGGATCTCGCGGAGGAAGTCCTGTGCGGCGAATCTTCCCTCGCCGAGCGCGTTCGGTGGGGTGTTGGAGGTCGCCGCCAGGCGGGTCCCCGTGGGAACGAGCTCTCCGATGAGGCGGGTCATGACCATGGTGTCGCCCGGATCGTCGAGCTCGAACTCGTCGATGCACAGTAGATCCGCGCCTTTGAGCAGGTCGACGGTGTTCTTGTATCCGAGGGCCCCGACCAGGGCGGTGTACTCGATGAAGGAACCGAAGTACTTCCGTCGGGCCGGCATCGCGTGATAGATGGAGGCGAGCAAGTGGGTCTTGCCGACACCGAAGCCGCCGTCGAGGTAGACACCGGGTTTGAGCTCGGGTTCCTTCTTCGCGCGGCTGAAGAGGCCGCCGCGCTTCACCGCGGGGCCGCGGCCAGCGAAACGCATCAACGTCTCTTTCGCCTCCTCCTGCGAAGGATAGGCAGGATCCGCGCGATAGCTGTCGAAAGTCGCCGTGTCGAACTGGGGCGGCGGCACCAGGCTCGCCAGCATCTCGGGTCCGGTGACCGTCGGCTGACGATCGGTGAGGTGCACGGTGCGGCTGGTCGTGTCGGTCATCACGGTCCTGAATCGGGTGCTGGCCTGTGTCGAAGTCTTACGAATCGGGCGCAGGGTGCTCGGCGGGGATCTATCGTCGAAGGGACGGATCAACACTACGCCGTCCGCACTCACCCCCTCGTCCGCTCACACGCTTCGGAGATCCCATGGCCATCGAGTTCGATTCCTCCTCCCCCAAGTTCGCCGAGTACGCCGAGCCCGGTCGCCTCGTGACCACGGAGTGGCTCGCCCAGCGGCTCGGAACGCCCGGACTCGTCGTCATCGAGTCGGATGAGGACGTGCTTCTCTATGAGACGGGCCACATCCCGGGTGCGGTGAAGGTCGACTGGCACACCGAGCTCAACGACCCCGTCGTCCGCGACTACGTCGACGGCGAGGGCTTCGCGGAACTGCTGAGCCGCAAGGGCATCTCCCGTGACGACACCGTCGTGATCTACGGCGACAAGAACAACTGGTGGGCGGCCTACGCCCTCTGGGTCTTCTCCCTGTTCGGCCATGAAGACGTCCGCCTTCTCGACGGCGGACGTGATCGCTGGATCGCCGAGGGCCGAGAGATCACCCGCGAGGCGACCACCCGCCCAGCGACCGAGTACCCGGTGGTCGAGCGCGATGACTCGGTGCTCCGCGCCTACAAGGAGGACGTACTCGCCCACATCGGCAACCCGCTGATCGATGTCCGCTCCCCCGAGGAGTACAACGGAGAGCGCACGACGGCTCCCGCATACCCCGAAGAGGGTTCGCTCCGTGCCGGCCACATCCCGACCGCGCAGAGCGTGCCGTGGGCGAAGGCTGTCGCGGAAGACGGCGGTTTCCGCAGCCGCGCCGAGCTCGATGAGATCTACCGCGACGGAGCAGGTCTGAACGAGGGCGATGAGATCGTCGCCTACTGCCGCATCGGCGAGCGTTCGAGCCACACCTGGTTCGTCCTCAAGCACCTCCTGGGCTTCGAGAACGTGCGCAACTACGACGGCTCCTGGACCGAGTGGGGTAGCGCTGTACGTGTTCCCATCGTCACCGGATCCGAGCCCGGCACGCTCTGAGCATGTGACAATGACAGGGATGAGCACAAGCGACGTTCCTGAGGCCCTCGCCGACATCCGCGACGGATTCCTGGAGATTCCCGAAGCCGACCGTCTCCTGCTGCTGCTCGAGTTCTCGGACGAGCTTCCCGACGTGTCCGAAGAGGTCGCGGCGCACCCGGAGATGTACGAACGGGTCGCCGAGTGCCAGTCGCCGGTGTACATCCACGTCGAGGTCGACGACGACATCGTCACCATGCACGCCTCAGCGCCGCCCGAGGCGCCGACCACGCGTGGGTTCGCGAGCATCCTGGTCCAGGGCCTGACCGGCCTCGCCACCGATGAGGTGCTCGCGATACCGAACGACTACCCGCAGTCGATCGGACTCACCAAGGCCGTGTCGCCGTTGCGGATCGGGGGCATGACCGGAATGCTCATGCGCGCGAAGAACCAGGTCATTCAGAAGCGGTGAGGCCCTGAGCCTCGAGCCAGTCCGTGATCGCGGTCGTCCAGCCGACCTGATCGTAGTTCCACAGCTTCGTGTGGCGGGCGACCGTGAACCGCGGCATGGTCACGAGGTCGGGGCGCGCCTCCTGCAACGCATGTGAGGAATCCGCCGGCACGAATCCGTCGTCGTCGCTGTGCAGGATCAGCACCGGCGCGGTGAGTTCGTCCGCACGAGCGACCATGTCCAACCGGTCGAACGGGATCGGTGCATCCGCTCCGCTGAGGCGTGCGGTGAGGGGCATCTGCAGCGCTCCCATGGCCAGCTCCGGAAGCGGCGCCCGCACGCGGGCGAGCTTCGCCTGGAATCTCAGCACCGTGCGCCAGTCGACGACCGGTGATTCGAGGATGATCCCGGCGATGCGGTCGCGATGCCCGGAGGTGACCGCTGCCTGCAGCGACACTGCACCTCCCATCGACCAACCCATCAGGATGACGCGTTCGGCACCGTGCCGCAACGCATAAGCGATCGCGGCATCGACGTCACGCCACTCCGAGGCACCGAGGGCGTACGCACCCGCCTTCGTGCGCGGGGCCTCGCCGTCGTTGCGATAAGACACGACGAGGTTGGGAAGGCCGGCGGCATGCAGCACCGGCACCGCACGGAGACACTCGGCGCGTGTCGCCCCACGGCCGTGCACTTGGACCACCCAGGTCTTCGACGACGCCGGGAAGTACCAGGCCGGGCACGGCCCCGCGGGCGAACCGATCAGCAGGTTCTCCCACCGCAGATGAAGCTCACTCGGCGAGGAGTAGTAGTAGCCGCTGAAGGCCGCGGCGCGGTCGACGCGAGCACCGGGCTCGATCTGTGTGAGGAGCTTACGACGCACCGACCCCGCGTCCGCGCTGAGCACGGCGCCGAGCTTGATATAGCCGTAGGTGCCCGTCGTGAACAGGCCGTAGCGACCGGGAAGCTCGGTGTCGAGAGTGCGCTGCAGCTCGATGGTCTGTGCGCCGGTGTCGACGGCGAGGATCTCGGTGTCGGTCGCGCGACGCATGGGGGTGACCACTCGCCGAGCCACGGCGAACACGACGAGAGCGAACGCCGCCCCGAAAGCGAACAGGGCGGGGACAAGGAGGGTAACGGCGTGCCTGAGACTCTTCATCGCTTCCTGACTCTAGCCTGTTGCCGTGACCGCACCCCCCGAAGCCGGGACGCCCTTCGAGAGCGCCGTGGCCGAACTGCGCGCGACCGAGTTCCGCGATGACATCACGGTGCGCGAGATCGCCACACCGCAGGGCCTCGCGCCCTTCGCCATCGCCCTCGCCGCCGATGTGCGCCCGGAGGGTGACGGCGAGTCCGTGTACGGCACCGGCCGGTTCGTCCTGCTGCACGATCCGGAGGAACCAGGGGCATGGGGCGGCTCCTGGCGCATCGTCATCTTCGCGCAGGCCCCGCTCGAGACCGAGATCGGCACCGACCCCCTCCTGGCCGATGTGACGTGGTCGTGGCTGGTCGATGCGCTCGACTCCCGCCAGGCCGTCTACCACTCGGAATCGGGCACCTCGACCAAGACACTGTCCAAGGGATTCGGCGGGCTCGCCATCGAGGGCGACGGAGCCCAGATAGAATTGCGGGCGTCCTGGACTCCGGAAGGCCCGTTCCGACCCCACGTCGAAGCATGGGCCGAGCTGGTCGGAATGCTGGCGGGACTTCCGCCCGGCTCCGAGGGCATCGCCGTGATCGGCGCGCGAAAGGCTGTACGTGACTGAATACTCCGTGATCTCGGATGCTGGGGAGTTCCGCGCGGCGTGCGCCGTGCTCGCCGCCGGTACCGGGCCCGTGGCCGTGGACGTGGAGCGCGCGTCCGGCTTCCGATACTCGCAACGCGCCTACCTCGTGCAGGTCTTCCGTCGCGACGCGGGGGTCTTCCTGTTCGATCCACCGGCGATCGGTGACTTCGCTCCGCTCCAGGACGCGATCGGCGACCTGGAGTGGGTGCTGCATGCCGCGAGTCAGGACCTCCCGTCCCTTCGGGAGCTCCACCTGGAACCGCGGACCATCTTCGACACCGAACTCGCCTCCCGCCTGCTCGGTCACGAGCGCGTGGGGCTCGGGGCGGTCGTCGAGGACACCTTGGGCATCACACTCAAGAAGGAGCATTCCGCCGCCGACTGGTCGACGCGTCCGCTTCCGGACTCCTGGCTGGAGTATGCCGCTCTCGACGTCCTGCATCTGATCGATGTCCGGGATGCCCTCGTCCTGGAGCTCGAGGAGCAGGGCAAGACGGAGATCGCGGCGGAGGAGTTCGCCGCCACCCTGACACGCGCACCCAAACCCCCGAGAGAAGACCCGTGGCGCCGACTCAGCGGCCTGCATCAGGTGCGCGGTGCCCGAAACCTCGCGGTCGCCCGTTCTCTGTGGCAAGCCCGCGAGGCATACGCGCAGGACCAGGACGTCTCGCCCGGACGACTCGTGCCGGACCGCTCCCTGGTGGCCGCGGTGATGGCGAACCCGCCGTCGAAGCAGGCTCTGG
>WPCJ01025174.1_pt1 | contig 10804 bp, 7 predicted proteins | sample 5399831 | NCBI WGS metagenome assembly WPCJ01 (sample SAMN12869470, study PRJNA574797) | sludge metagenome | isolation source: wastewater treatment of pH10 | place: China:Beijing | collected 2019-05-20 | reverse complement strand
CCAGATGCACGAGGCAGGTGGGCGAGACGCGTTTGGTGTATTCGACGAAGCCGTCGAACGGACGCGATGTCGGCATAAGGGTCTGTCTTTCCTCGGCCCAGATATCGGCAATGGTGCCGCGCATCTGGCCATGGGCGGTCTACCTCTCCAGTCCGCGCGTCACCACGCGGGGCGTCCTCAAGCAACCATCGCTAGCCACGGCGGCAGAGGCACGCCGATACCTCATGATGGAGGAGGCCAGCGGACTCTTCGGCCGTCTTCTGTCTGAGCTTCGGCCAGGTGACCTTGAGGAGGTGCGCGATGCCTGTGCGCGCGCCGGACGAAAAACGGGTTCCCGGCAGTTCGTAGCGTACGCCAAGGGCGCCCTCTCCTTCGCACGCAAGAAGCACTCGCGCAGCGCGGGGTTGGAGGGAGCGCCGAAGTGGTGGCTCGAGGTCGAGAAGCTGGACTCCACGATTCCTTCGCCGAGATCACGGCTTCCGACGCTGAAGGAGCTTGCCGCAGTCCTTTACAGGGCGGAACGCTATCGCGTGATGCCCGGGAGGGACAGCGGGAGAAAGACATCAGAGACTGTGATCTGCAGTCTGTGGTGGCTCGCCCTGACAGCTCAGCGCGCCAGTGCCGGACTGTCCCTCCGGCGCTCTCATGTGCTGCCTTGGCCGAACGGTCCGCAAGGCTGGAAAGTCGCCTACTTCCCGGCCGACGTCATGAAGGGAAAGCGGCCGCACTCGGTGCCTATCCCGCCCCGTGTCACCTTGCTTCTTGATCGCGCCATATGGGACGCCGACAAGGAATCGCAGTATGTCTACCCCGCCCTTCGGATGATGGGCGAGAAGGTGGATGCGCCGCTTTCGCGATCAGCTCCAAAGCTGCTCCTTGATCGGCTGCGAGGCCGTCCGGCCGATCTGGAGGTAGCCCGGGCACAGCAGGAGGCTGCGGTGGCGTCCGGGGAGGAGGTGCACCAGGCACCAGACCTTCTTGAAGGAATCACCTACTTTACGCCCCACGATATGAGGAGGACCTTCGCCACCGTCTGCGCCGACCTAGCAGTACGTGGGGACGCGATATCCGCTGTTCTCGACCATGCTGATGTTTCCACCGGGCAGGCACCGATGGTCTCGGCAGACATCACTCGCATCGCATATGACTACTCGCAGAGGCTCGAACTGAAGCGGATGGCGATCGAGGCATGGACGGACGCCCTCTTTGCCGCCTGCGATGCCGAATGGGCGTCGCACCAACCGCGGCGGTCGATCTTCCAGAGGATTCCGCCGCCGCGCCCAATAGCTTCCGGAACGGCTACCAACATGCGGTTTACCGCAGGAGAGCCGTGGTATCGGACAATGGAACGGGCGAAAGCGCGAAGCGGGCCTTCTCTCAGGCTCTCCTCGATAGCTCGCCCCCCGGACGAAGAACATCCTTGACGAATGTGCCGATCGGGCCTGCCCTGCGACGCTAGAAGTAACCTCGCCAGTCCTCAGTAGCCACCCGTCCCATGTGATCGCGCTACACGGGGCCAGCAGTCTTAATGGTTCTCGCTCTGCCAATTCATTTGACAACCGACTTGTTCTGATATCCGCTGCGGCGGGACTATGGGGGTTAGCCAAGACTGCATGCACGATCCCACATTCCACCATGCGACACTTGCCAGGATGTTCCAGAAGGCGGACTTTCGTCGCGATCCCAACCTAGTTCAGGAAGCCTTTCGCACGGCGGTGCTCGATGCGGCAGTCCAGAAGGCTCACAGCGGCTTTCAACAAGTCGACATAGCCACGTCCCAGCTGCGAGATAGCAAAGTCTACCGTCTCAGTGATCTAAGTGAACAGTTAATTCTTCGTCACATAAATAGGACGATCCGCAGACTTACACGAATAAAGCAATCGAACCGTACGTCAATAGTTAACAGCATATTACGTCTGTCCGAAGAAGGCCTTCCGTTCCGTATATATAAAATCGACCTAGCCAGCTTCTATGAAAGTATCGATCCCTCTTCTGCTATTGAGAGAATACGCAAAGATGGGGCATATTCATCCCATTTTGCCACTCTACTTCGGAGCTTTTTCCTTTGCTTGACGGCCGCAAACATTGCTGGCCTTCCCAGAGGCCTCGCAATCAGCGCTACTCTCAGCGAAATACTAATGAGGGATTTTGATCGGGAGACGATGCTGGATGCCCGCGTGCACTACTACGCGCGCTTCGTCGACGATATAATCATCATAACGTCTGGAAAAGAACATCCACGTGACTTTTTGCGGGCGGTGCAGGCGCGCTTGATGCCAGGGATTTGTTTCAATACCAAAAAGACGCGATTCTACACGCTTTCTCCATTCAGTAGCGCTCATAACGCAAACCCACCAGTTGATGCCTCCTTTGACTACCTCGGTTATAAAATTTCCATATTTCATACGCGACGGGAGGACGGAAGGTATTCACGCAAGGTTCATATCGATCTTTCCACCAAGAAGGAGAAGCGCATAAAATCGCGGCTATACCTATCGTTTGCTGATTATCGGGAAAATGGTGACTTTAATACTCTCCTGAATCGTGTACGTATGTTATGCAACAATTTTCACTTCATTGATGTCGACAGATCCATCAAGCGCAAGTCCGGCATTTTCTTCAATTACCCACTTATCGATCAGGAGGCTTCGGAGGCGCTGCCTCGGTTGGATCGGTACTTGCACCACCTCATCCTCACGCATTGCGCGGCAGCCCCTGGGCCAGGATTCTTAGGCCGCGCGCAGCGCGAGGCCATTTTCAGAAACTCGTTCGTGAAGGGCTACCGCGAAAGGCGATTTTTTCACTTCCCTCCGGCCCAGCTAGCGGCCCTAACGCGTTGCTGGCGATATGCGTAGGCGCCGTTACATCAGAGCTAATTTTCTTCCCGACGATGTAGACCGCGTGGTGACTACGGACACTGCGCCGTATGAAGTGCCGATCGTGTTCTCAAACGATGGTTTCTACAAGAACCTTCGTGCAAGACACCTGGGCTCTGCCGAAAAGAAAGAAACAATATCTGCGATCATAGAACAGAACGAAAAAAACTACACCATGCCGTTCCGGTACAGCGTGGTAAAAACATCGACTTCCTTCCGGCAGCTGAGTTTGCCGCACCCGGCCAGTCAATTTCGCGTTTCTAAGTTTTACGGTCGATACCAAGATCTAATATGTTACTACGCATCGCGTTCTCCGTACTCGATACGCTATCCGAAATCGAGAGGGAAGCGATACTTCTTTCGTGTAAGCATTTCAGATGAACACAAATACAAATCTAATCACATAACGACGGATGACATCGATGCGCTGGTAAGAAACCCGGCTTCTTTTTTCTCCTATAGCGGATACGACCGTTTGTATCGCTTCTTCAAATCGCCGGATCATGTTCGCTTGGAGAAGAAGTATCGTATAATGCACTCGGTTGATGTCAGCAAATGCTTTTCGAGTATATATACTCATTCTATTGCGTGGGCGCTGAAAGATATCAGAACAGCAAAGGAGAGTACGTCCGCAATAACTTTTGGTAATCAGTTTGATACATTAATGCAAAAAATGAACTTCAATGAGACGAATGGCATTTGCATAGGTCCTGAGGTTAGTCGCATATTCGCAGAGATCATCCTTGGTCGAGTTGATCAAGATGTAGAAGCATCGCTAGAAAAAAAGGGGCTCTTCAACAAGAAGGAGTACGAGATAAGGCGCTACGTTGATGATTTTCTTATATTCACAAACGAACATAAACATGTGGAGACCATCAGTAAACAGATTTCCCTTTGTCTGAGCCGCTTCAATTTACACGTCAACGAAGGGAAAATAGAGACTATTGAGAGGCCTTTCTATACGACGAAATCGAAGATCGTCGATGATGCGTCGAAGGATATAAATTCTTTTTTTGAAAGTATGTTGGAGAAAAAGTCGATCTCCGGAAGAGAATTGCTGGAGCCGAAGAGCATCTGGAAGCCAAATGCTGTCGTTCGGCATTTTGTGAACGAAATAAAATCGAGTTGTTTTGATAGCAATGTCGGGTACGACATGGTGTCGAGTTATGTAATATCTGCTATAGAAAAGAGACTTGACCGCGTCATTAATGATTACGATGCGCTTGGCGAGGAAAAGCCAGCGGCGGAGAAGTATGTATCGATCTTCGTCGTGCTCCTGGAGATAATGTTCTTTTTCTACACGGTGCATGCGACAGTTGCGGCATCTTTCACACTTTCGAAGGCGATCATTAAGACATCTGACTTTCTGCGCAGGGTGGCCCCTGAGCGGCTACCATACCTAGGAGAGAAGGCTGCGGCTTGGACGACGCGGTTGCTGCAAGATCCTCAAATCGCTCGGATCTATGAGCACCACGACGCGGTGCCGATTGAGATACTCAATATCTTGATCGCGCTTAAGGAGGTGGACCAGTCGGGCGCCTTAGAGCCAGAATCAATTGAGAAGATTCTACCGAACCTGCAGTCGGCAGACTATTTCTCCACAATATCGGTTTTGTATTATATGGGCGCTAACTCGAAATACGATCGTATTCGAGATAGAATTATGAAGGGGGCTATCAGACGCCTGGAGAAAGAAGATGGAGTCAAGAAGTCGTCTGAGATGATGCATTTAGCATTGGACTTAGCTTCGTGTCCCTACATCCCGTTGCCAGAGCGGGGGAAAGTGTTGCGTATATTGCGCGGCGAATTCCAGCTTCCCGCCATGAGTTCGGCAGCCCTTCAATCGCTGTCGTCAGAGTTTGAGGGCGAGCCTTGGTTTGTTCGGTGGACTGGCGTTGATCTCCTTGCCCTTATCGTCAAGAAGGAATTGAGTGCCGTCTATTAGCGTGCTAGCCGTTGGTGGAGGGTTGCCCAATAATCGCTTCAGGCTCTTCGCAAGAAGGGTCTGCCGCCCATCATCTCGACCGGGGCGATATCTGATATCCGATCCCGGAAGCTGATGGGAGCATTCGTGCACACACATCATGCGTGAGGGCAACTCTCACCTGCTGAATCAGCGATCCATATGCCGGATTGGCGCGTTAACAGCGTCCAGAGAGCGCACCATCCCAACCAGCTTTAGAAGGACGTCTTGGTCGGGTGGCTGCCCATCATCATTGAGTTGATCAAGATGATCGGAGTCAGCTTCCGAACGCCAGGCCTTAAAGACTTCACGATCGTCGGTGCCAGGTCGGACCCAGACAGCTAGTCGATTGACTTCGCTGGCTAGAATCCTCTCTCTCACCCATTGCCTCGTCACGGGGTCAGGGATGCGACTGAGCAGAATCTTGGTCGCATCCTCACAAGCAGCCGTGCGGCGCAGATCGCGCAACAATCGGGCAATGGAGGGAACCCCTCGATAGCGGCCAAGCCCTTGGCTCCGTCGATGGGAAACGCAATGATCCCCACCCAGTCCGCGCTCATAGTCGTTCACTAGCCTCGTTTCCCCCGCAGGCAAGGCTGATGACGGGAGTATCGGGCGCATTCCGGAAGCCGCCGTCGCTCCGTAAGGTCCCGTCAGGAATGCCCAGAGGAACACGAGCAGCGCCACCGTCCGGCTCCGTCCGGCACGGCTCGCCATTCTAGCCCTATGCCGTGCAGCGCGGAGGCAGCCCTTCCTGCGGCGGGTCTTGGTGGTGTTGATTTCGATCATGGTCGTGCTCCTGGCTGGTGTTGACGCGCATGGGCGTTTCGTATGGCAGCAACTTCGCGGCGCGCGGCATCCCGGTCTCTCCCGAGTGCGTGGGCAGCCGCGATGGCGGCGTCTCGCGCGCACTCGGCAGCCTGCCGCCTCCGAACTTCGACGGCGGCGCGTTCCTTCGCGTCTTCTGCCTGCTTCCTCGCAGCGCCAGCCGCTGCGAGGAAGGGCTGGCGCAACCGGGCCTCCAGCCGTGACCGCCGCAGGCCATCCCAGAGCGACCGTAACCTTGACCCGAAGTTGGTCAGTCGCTTGGCTTCCGCGCGAGCGGCATCTAGGACTCGCGCACCGTCCTTGCGCGCCCGGGCAAGGATTCGTTTCGCCGTCCGGACACGAGCTTCTGCGTCGTCATGAAGGCGAAGCGCTGCCCGCTGACGTGCGATCGCCTCGTCGCGAATCCTTGAGGCAGCCTGTGCGGCCTCTGTGAGGGCAGCGGCTGCCTGTGCGTGCGTCCGGTCCATGAAGGCAGTTCCGGCGCGCTGGAGATGGTCGGTACGCTCCTGTGCGATCCGGACGGCTAGAGCCTGTACCCGCTCGGCGTGCCATTCCTCCCGCGTCAGACGACGACGACCGGGACCGAGCCGGGTCAGTCCGGACGGCAGCCCAACCGCCTCCCAGTAGGAGTCCTGCCATCCGCGCATGGAGGCCCGGTAGGCCGAGTCACCGCGCCTGTTGAGGGCCCTGGCATCTTCGTCCGGCGAGCCGGCGGCGATGACAGCTGCCTTGGCTTCGAGCCCGGGGTGCAAACGTCCGGCCCTCATTTCCGGATCGGCAGGGATGACGAATGCGTGCAGATGGGGATGCGTTTCGTCGACGTGCCGGATGACCGACACGAGCGCAGAACCGTACTGATCCCGCAGCCACTCGACCGTCTTCGTTTCCCATGCCCGCACAGCGGCCGCGACGGCAGGATCCGAGCCGACTGCGTTCATGGTGGAAGGATGAGAGGCGACGACCGTCAGGAGGCTGTTCTGATCCTTCCGGATCGCACGTTGCCTGCCGTTGGCCAGTGTGGCCTTCGCAGTCTCGACGCGTTCGTCGTGGAGGCGCCGCACCTCTTCGACATCGACACCGAACACCGTCTCCGGCGGAAGGGGCTGCGCAACGTGCAGGCAGGCATCCGGACGCCGCGCGGCTTCGGCGAGGATGAAGTCCACGCCTCGCCCGTCCCGTCCCTTCCGGCTGTACAGCTCCATATGCGCGAACTGGTAGGACATGCCCCTGATCATCCCGGGTGCGGTGTGCACACATGGGAATGTTTTGTTTCGGCGGAGCCGGATGCAAGGGTTAGTGACCGACTACCGCTATTCCGCGCGGCCCTGCGGCCCGTGCTTATAGCGTCGGCTCTCCGAGGGCCTGGCAGGGGCCTATGCTGCCATCCTTTCAGCGGATGACCCGTGAGCCTGCGCAGCCAGCATCGCACGTATGGAGCGGATCGACGGCGACGGAGGCGCATCGAACGGTATGAGGTCATCCAGCTCGTCCGGCTCGGGCAGGACCGACCTTAGATGCTGCCCCGAGCAGCCTGCTACCGTCCCGCCCCCTCCAGAAACGGCGAAGCCAGTGCCGCTGCCGGATGCGCCCCGGACAGATGGCCCACATGTGTGAACCCTATAGCGGTCGGCTGCGCCTCCCGCGATAGGGTGGGTCTGGTCCTCGGCTTCGATCGTCGCGACATCGATGGCGCTCAGCGTTCCCGCGATGGCGCGCGCTGCGACGTCCAGGGCGATGGCCGGGTCCGGCGCGCCGCTGCTGTCCCAGTCGATGCGGGCGAGCCCCTTCTCGGTGTCGATCTCTTCCAGCCGGGCGCGGTCGCTCGTGCCGGGCGCAAGGGGGGCATATCGCTGCACGAGGATCAGCGGCTCCGCCCACGGGGTATGACGCCACTGCGGCAACGACACACCCAGGACGAGGTTGGTGGGCCTGCTACGGCTGCCTCCGTCCATCCCGGGGGCAAGGTCGTCATCATCGAGGACGGAAGGCGCTGGCTGGCTCTCGTCGCCCTCGGGGCCGTTACCGGGATCGTCGCTCGCATGGTGGTTCAGGCGCGACGACTTCCGGACGCGCTGGAGTCGGCCGTCCTGCCCGGAACGGACCCGAACCACCTTCTCGCCTGAGTCTTCCAGTTCCGCCATGAAGGCGGCGAAGGGCCCCATCGGCTGGACGAGCTTGAGCCGCTCCGTCTGCTGGTAGAGCCAAAGGATTTCCTGGTCGGGCGCCTCGCGGATGTCGGCAGGCTTGAGGCAATATTTGACCAGCTCCTCAGCCTTCTCGATGCGGCCGTTGTCCTGCCAATGGCCCTTCACCGCGCGCCAGGTCATCCGCAGGAATGCCGACCATTCCGAATCCTTCATGGCGCGCTGCGGCCAGGTCAGGATGTTCGCGTGGACGTGGTACAAAACGGTATCCGCTCCGAACCGCCGCGTCAGGGGAGCGTCGGCCGGGCCGATGGAGGACGAGGTCATCCGCCGCGCAGTCTCCGCATCACGATCGGCTGCCGTCGCGCGGGTGAACTCGACCCCCCGGAACAGCACCTCGACATCAGCGTCCCGGGCTTCAGTCGCCCACTTCGAAACGCGTCGGGACAGCCCCTGAATGGCCTTCCTGAGTTCCCCGCCGAAGGGGACCGGCTCGGGTGCGGTGATGACGGCATAGCGGAAGAAGCGCGCGCAGCGGTGGTGCTGGATGAAATACTTCATACCGTTGAGGACCGGGCGGCGATCCCGCGCGGCGACAGCCGGAAGGAACCGGATGGCGCGATATGCTGGCAGCGTCTCGACCTTCCCCGTCACGGCGCCGATCGCCGTGATTTCGGCGTCCAGGCGCGCCGGGGTGCCCATCCGCTCCAATGCATCCGCGATCATCTCCGACTGCTCGGCGAGAAGTTTGGACGCGGCGGCGCGGCGCGCCCACTTGATAGGGTCGATGCGCCAACCCGTGTTGGCCTTGAGAACGTCGGCATGGCCACGACGGGCCGGGCCGCTCGACTCCATGGCCGCCAGCGCGCGGGCAGCAATAGAAGCCAGTGATTTCGGGGCTTCGTCAACATTTTTGGCTGAGGGGGCAGGGGGTGGCGTCGAACCGGAAGGCGGACCGAGCCGGAGGCTCACCGTCCCCTATGAGGGGGCTTTACTGCTGCGCGCCGATTGTTCATTCTTGAACCACTCCCGAAGGCCGCGCATATGGGTTCCAGCCCGCGCGGCCTTCATCATGCTCAGAGCAGGCGAAGCAGGCGTCAAGCGCCTCACGCACCAAGCGTCCTGATGGCAGATATGCGCTCCTGTGGAGACAGGACGGCATGCAGCGCGGTTCGGCCGCGCTCAAGAAGATCGGGCACCTGAGCAGCCTTGATGCGCTCCCAAGAGACCGAGTGGGCTATGTCGCGCAGAAAGGCTGCCACGTCGGCCCATGCGCCGGGCTCATGTCCGGCACGCGACAGAAACGTCTGATGCACGACCTGCGACCCGGTCGCCGCGTGCCTCTGGGAGAGTTGCTCCAGAGCGTCAGTCAGCCACTGAGCCTCCCCACGCAGGTCTTTCTGAAGCTTGGCGAGGCTTGTCTTCCCCTTCGACGCATGCAGCGCCTCCGCGTCTTCGATCACATGCAGCACCGTCCTGAGCCGGACGACGATCTGGGGAACGAGTTCGTCGCGGGCGCGGTCGGCCATTTCGCGAAGGGCGGCCGCCGCAGCGGTGCGGACCGGCTCCGCAGCAGGGATGGTTTCCCCCGTGTCCGGCTCGGCATTCCGTTTCCGGAAGTCCGACACGATGTGCTGCACGTCGATGACCCGCAGCCGCTCCCCGTCCTTCACCCGATCCATGACGTCCTCGAAAGCACCTTCAGGTGCGGTCGCGAGGCGGACAAGGGCCGTCGGTGGGAGCGCTAGATCAAGATCGCGCAGGAGCGTCGGCGAGTGCTCGAAGCGCCGGAATAGATTGATCGCATCTCGCGCCCACTGATCCGACATCCCGGTTTCTTCCCATACCCAATCGAGCCATGTGCCATGCGGAAGGATGGCCCTCCATCTGGCGAACCTCTCGCCAGCATCCATCAATGAGCCAGCGGCCGTGATCAGGCCCTTTCGGATTTCTCCCGCGTCAGCCTTCATCGGTTCCCGGTGTTCGGTAGCCACGCGGCTGTAGTCAAATCCTCCCTGATCGCCGAGTTCTCGCCTCGCAGGCAGCCTCTTCGCCATTCCACTCTCCCCTTCCAGCTTCACCGCCCAGACCTACCGAAGGAGGTGTTCCCAAATTCCCAATGATTGGGGATTTGGCGGGAGAATGGGTTTCGATGGGGTCCGGGGAACCTCTTCCGCCGCCTCCGCTCGCCCCCTTCATGCCCTGAAGCCGCCACCGCCACCGGGCAAGGGGACCGTGGCTCGGCCTTCCGGCCTGCGCCCGCACCACTCCCCATGCCCGGCGCCGGCGACGACTTCCTTCCGGACATGGGCGAGCGAAGGCGACGGAAGAGGTACAGTTCACACGCCAGCGCTTTCCTGCCCTGACGGGCGAGGAAACGAAGCAAGAGGGGCTCGCTCCGGCTCTGGAAGAGGGTGGCGCGCAGCGCGCCAAGAATTCGAGCTCAGCCGGGTGCGGGATCGCTCAGTTCTTACCGAACTCATTAATCCCCACGAATCGGCACGTGGTATGAACTTGGTATGACAGCAGAGACGAGAGTGCACGCGCCGCAGCCTGCCAGCGTCGAGTCCTTGATTTGTAAGGAGTTGAATGGCGCGCCCGAAAGGATTCGAACCTCTGACCCCCAGATTCGTAGTCTGGTGCTCTATCCAGCTGAGCTACGGGCGCGCAACGGGTTGCCTGGGCGACCCTGCAACGGACCCGCTATCGTGCGGCTCCGTTTCGTGCGGCGTTTCCTAGCCACTCGCCGCGCGAATTGCAAGCGCATACGTCGCATTTCTTTGCTGGCTTCGGGAGACGCCCCCGAACGGCCGCACGACGCTCAGGCCGGGCGGCGAAACTCGCCGCGCGCTTGCGCGAGGTCGACCGGACGGTCCGGGATCGAAATCGCGAACACGGTGCGCCCGCCCCGGCTTTCCACAAGTTCGAGCGCGCCGCCATGCGCGCGCACCAGTTCGTACGCGATGGCGAGGCCAAGGCCGGTGCCGCCGCTG
>WPCJ01170843.1_pt1 | contig 10810 bp, 5 predicted proteins | sample 5399831 | NCBI WGS metagenome assembly WPCJ01 (sample SAMN12869470, study PRJNA574797) | sludge metagenome | isolation source: wastewater treatment of pH10 | place: China:Beijing | collected 2019-05-20 | reverse complement strand
GGTTCCGGCCGCCCTGGCGGCGGCGGCCGGGCCGCCGGGGTTCCAGACCCCGTTCATCTGGCCGCCCGGGAACTGGTGGTCGGGCGTGGATACGGACTGGCGGCTGGTGATGCTGGCCGTCGGACTGATCGCGGCGCCGGCGGGGCTGTGGCTGCTGCTCGACAGCCACGGCAAGACCGGGCGCCCGTCGACGCGACTGGGCGTGGTGTGCCGCTTCACCGTGTTCGGCGGCCTGCTGGCGGCGGCGATGCAGACGATCATGGCCGTGGTCATGGCGGGTCTGGCGGGCGCCGCCTCGCAGAGCCTGGTTCAGGGCCTGGGCGCGATCGAGACGGCCCTGCTGATCTATGGCGTCGGCGGCCTTCCGCTGGCGGTCATGATGGGGGTCAGCTACGCCCTGTGGGGGGGGCTGTGCGTGGCCTATCTGGGCTTTGTCCCGGCGCCCGTCGTCAAGAACCGCATGGGCGTCCTGGCCGAACGGGACGTTACGGGGATTTAACGTGAAGCGAAGCGGCCGTCCCGACTAAGCCTCGACCTCTTCACCAGAACAGGGGCGAGCATGAGGGATCAGGTCGAGACGGTTCAGCCGAAGCCGGTGGCGGCGGATCAGCGGGTCGTGACGCTGGACGTGCTGCGCGGCGCGGCGGTTCTCGGAATCCTAGCGGTCAATGCCGCCTTCTTCTCCTTGCCGCTGGAAGCTCTGGACATGGCGCCGGAGCAGTCGCCCTTTCCCGCCGTGCCGGGCGCGTCGGGCGTGGCGCAGTGGGTCGTCGACGTCTTCTTCACCCAGAAGTTCGTGACCCTGTTCTCCATGCTGTTCGGCGTGTCCATCTTCCTGGTCGGCGGCGAGCGCGGTGATGAGGCGAAGGGGCGCGTTCTACGCCGTCGCCTGATGTTCCTGGCCCTGTTCGGCCTGATTCATGGTGCGGCCTTCTGGTACGGCGACATCCTGCTGCTCTACGCATGGTCGGGGCTGTTCGTGATGTTGATGCGATCCATGTCGGCCAAGTCGCTGATCTGGATCGGCGCGGGCGCCACAGTGTTTCTGGCGACCTTGCAGGCGGCCTTTGTGCTGGCCATGGTTCACTTCCCCGAGGTTATGGCCGGCCTGAACGAAAGCGTATCCGACACCGCGGTCGCTGATGCGATCGCCGCCTATCAGAGCGGCTGGGCGGGGGCGATGCTGCAGAACCTGAAGGCCTGGGGTTTCGCAACGACTGCTAGCCTGTTGATGTATGTCTTCTCGATCGTGCCGTTGATGATGCTGGGGATGGGCCTGTTCAAGGCCGGCTTCTTCCACGGCCGGGTTCCGACGTGGATCTATCTGGCGCTGATCGCCGGCGGGGCGACGGTGCTGACTCTTCTGGGCGTAATGCAATGGCGCGAGCTTCAGGTCGGGCCGGTTGCGGAGGGGACGGGCGGATGGGCCGCCGTGGCGGAGTCCTATCCGCTGATCATCACCCTGGCCTACGCCTCGGCGCTGATCCTGGCGACGACGCGCGGCGTGGGTTGGCTGCGCAAGGCGTTGGCGCCGGTGGGGCGGATGGCCTTCACCAACTATCTGACCCAGACCCTGATCATGACGACGATCTTCTACATGCCGTGGGGGCCGCGCCTGTTCGGCCAGGTCGACTATCCGATGCAGTGGGCCATCGTCGTGGGCGTGTGGGCGCTGCAGCTGATCTGGTCGCCGCTGTGGCTGTCGAAGTTCACCATGGGGCCGTTGGAGTGGCTGTGGCGGCGTCTGAGCTATGGACGCGGTCTGCCCCTGCGCCGTACGGCCTGAGCGGGAAGGGGCGGCGGCGAGTTGCGGCGACGGAACTGATGGCTTAATCGCCGCTTCATGACCGACGAAGCCTCCAACCGCCCCGAAGCTCGCGCCCCGCGCGGGTTCGCCGACCGTCGCGGCCGCGACCTGACCGCCGAGCGCCGCATCGTCGCGCGCGTGTCCGAGGTCTATGAGCGCTGGGGCTTCGAGGCGCTGGAGACTCCGGCGTTCGAATACGCCGACGCCCTGGGCAAATTCCTGCCGGACGCCGACCGCCCGAACGAGGGCGTCTTCGCGCTTCAGGACGACGACGATCAGTGGATGGCTCTGCGCTACGACCACACGGCGCCGCTGGCCCGTTTCGCCGCCCAGAACTGGGAGACCCTGCCCAAGCCGTTCCGCCGCTACGCCTATGGGCCGGTGTGGCGCAATGAGAAGCCGGGGCCGGGCCGCTTCCGCGAGTTCTGGCAGTGCGACGCCGACACCGTCGGCTCCGACCGACCCGAGGCCGACGCCGAGATCATCGCCATGGGCTGCGAGGGCCTGCGCGCCGCGGGTCTGGCGGCCGGGCAGGCGGTGATCCGCGTCTCCAACCGCAAGCTGTTCGACGGCCTGTTCGACGCGGGCGGGATCACGGATCCGGCGCAGCGGCTGACGGCTTTACGCGCCGTGGACAAATACGACCGCCTCGGCGTCGAGGGCGTGCGCCTGCTGCTGGGCGAGGGCCGTCTGGACGAGTCCGGCGACTACACCAAGGGGGCGAACCTGCCCGCCTCGGTGATCGGGGCGATCGAGGCGTTTCTGGCTTCAGCCGAGACGCCGGGCCTCAGCCGCGCAGGCGTGCTGGACGCCGTGTCGGGCGCCGCCTTGGGGGCCGCCGGCGAAGAGGCGCTGAAGGAACTGGCCGCCATCGACCGCGCCTTGAACGCCATGGGCGTGTCGCAGGACGACGTGCGCTTCGACCCGACCATCGTGCGCGGGCTGGAATACTACACCGGCGCGGTGTTTGAGGCCGAACTGCTGCTCGACACCAAGGACGAGAAGGGCCGCGTGGTGCGCTTCGGCTCGATCGGCGGCGGCGGGCGCTATGACGACCTGGTGTCGCGTTTCACCGGCCAGTCGACCCCGGCGACGGGTTTCTCGTTCGGCGTGTCGCGTCTGGCCTCGGCTCTGCGCGCGGCCGGTCGCGGCGCCGAGGATGAGACGCGCGGGCCGGTGGTGGCCATCGTCTTCTCCGAGGACGACATGCAGCACTATCTCGACGCCGTGTCCGAACTGCGCGCGGCGGGCATTCCGGCCGAGCTGTATCTGGGCCGGGCGGGCATGAAGGCGCAGATGAAATACGCCGACCGGCGCGGCGCCCCGGCCGCCGTCATCCTGGGCGGAGACGAGATCGCCGCCGGGCAGGTGACGATCAAGGATCTGGACGCCGGACGCGCCCGCGCCGCCGCCATCACGGACAATAACGCCTGGAAGGCCGAGCGTCCGGGGCAGCAGACCGTGGCCCGCGATCAACTGGTCGCGGTGGTCCGTTCTATTATCGAATAAGTTTCGATAAAAACCATGACGAAGACGTGACTTATCAACGTTCAGTTACGAAAGAACGCTCTTTCGATAGAGGCTTGATTGACTTGACCCCCTCGATGGCGTCATTTGGTCTCACTCAAGAGGCGCAGCGCTCAGCCGCAGCGACATCTTGAAGGCGTTTCGGGGAGGAAACGTCCGCTCCTGAGAGAGCGAGAAGGCCCGCTGCGATGTATCCCCCGCAGCGGGCTTTTTCATGCCTGGAAGCCAAGAATTTTATCGAAGGGTGTTCGATATGGGGCGGTTTTGGCATGGAGGAGCGTCGGGAGACGGCGCCATGAAAAAGGGCCGGAGCGTCGCCGCTCCGGCCCTCTTCGTTCAGCAGGCGCGGCGTCCTACCAGATGCGGACGCGCTCTTCCGGCGACAGGTAGTATTTGGTCCCCGGCTTGACGCCGAAGGCGTCGTACCAGGCGTCGATGTTGCGGACCGGGCCGATTACGCGGAATTCGGCCGGGCTGTGCGGATCGGTGGCGATCTGATTGATCAGCGCGTCGTGACGGTATTTGGACTGCCAGACCTGGGCCCAGCCGTAGAAGAAGCGCTGGTCGCCGGTCGTGCCGTCGATCACCGGAGCAGGCTGGCCCTTCAATGACAGGTGATAGGCCTCCAGACCGACCGCCGTACCGGCGGCGTCGCCGATGTTCTCGCCCATGGTCAGGCCGCCCTGGACGGGGTGGCCGGGGACGGGTTCGAACTGGTCGTACTGGGCGCCTAGACGCTTGGTCAGGCTCTCGAAATTGGCCTTGTCCTGTTCCGTCCACCAGTTGCGAAGCACGCCGTCGCCGTCGGACTTGGAGCCCTGGTCGTCGAAGCCGTGGCCGATCTCGTGGCCGATGACGCCGCCGATGCCGCCGTAGTTGACGGCCGGGTCCGCGTCCGGATCGAAGAAGGGCGGCTGCAGGATGGCGGCCGGGAAGACGATCTCGTTGTTGGCCGAGTTGTAGTAGGCGTTCACCGTCTGGGGCGTCATGCCCCACTCGTCCTTGTCGACCGGCTGGTCCAGGCGCGACAGGCGGTAGTTCCACTGGAACTGGCCCATGCGCTGGCTGTTGCCGAACAGGTCGTCGGCTTGGATCTCGAGCGCCGAATAGTCGCGCCACTTGTTCGGGTAGCCGATCTTGACGGTGAACTTCCGTAGCTTCTCCTGAGCGGCCGCCTTCGTCTCCACGCCCATCCAGGTCAGGTTGTCGATGCGGTGCGACAGGGCGGTGCGCAGGTTGGCGACCAACTCTTCCATCTTGGCCTTGGATTCGGCCGGGAAGTATTCGGCGACATAGAGACGGCCCGCCGCCTCGCCCAGGGCGCCCTCGGCGAAGCTGATGGCGCGCTTTTCACGGCTGCGCTGTTCGGGCTGGCCGGCCAGGTCGCGCGAATGGAACGCCCACTGGGCGTCCGAGAAGCGTTGCGACAGCATGGGGGCCGCGTCGTCCGTAGTGTGGAAGGCCTGCCAGGCCTGCAGGGTCGCCACCGGCGTCTCGCCGAAGATGGCGGCCATCTTGGGCATGGCCGTGTTCTGGCGCACGATCACGCGGTCGACCGCGCCCAGACCGGCGGCGTTGAAATAGCCGGCCCAGTCGAAGCCGGGCGCCTCGGCGGCCAGGGTCTGGATCGAATAGGGGTTGTAGGTCTTGTCGCGGTTGCGGTTCTCGATCGGCGTCCAGTGCGCCTCGGCGATCCGGTCCTCCAGGGCGACGATGGCGGCGGCCGAAGCGGCCGGATCGGTCCAGCCGATGTTGGTCAGCGTCTGCTCGATATAGGCCTGATACTTCTGCTTCTTGTCGGCGAAGCGGGCGTCCAGATAGTAGTCGCGGTTGGGCATCCCCAGGCCCGACTGGCCCGTGGTCACGGCGTAACGTGTGGGGTTCTTCTGGTCGATGGTGACGCCGGTGCCGAAGAAGGAGCCGCCTGCGCGTCCCTGGGTCTGGCCCATGTAGACGGCGATCTTCTCATGGCTGTCGGCGGCGCGGATGGCGGCCAGATAGGGGGCCAGCGGCTGGGCGTCCAACTGGTCGACGCGGGCCTGGTCGATGAAGGCGCGGTAGGCGTCGGCGATCTTCTGCTCGTCCGAACCGGCGGCCAGATCGGTGCGCGCGGCCAGGTCCGTCACCAGCTTCTTCATGCGGTTGTCCGACAGTTCGCGCAGCAGGGCGAACGAGCCGTAGGAGGTGCGGTCCGACGGGATGGTCAACTGGTCCAGCGCGGCGCCGTTGGCGTAGCGGAAGAAGCTGTCGCCCGGATCGACCGAGGTGTCGCGACCGGCCAGATCGAAGCCCCAGGTTCCGTATCGGGGCGCGTCCGTGCCCTGCCAGCCGGAGGCGCCGCCCTGGGCGGCCGGTGTCTGGAACAGTTCGAAGACGGTGCAGGCCTCGTCGATGCAGGCGTGGTCATGGCCGTCGTGGGCCAGGGCGGCGGCCGGCGCCAGAAGGGCGGCCGCAGCGACCCCCGCGAACAGTTTCTTCATTCTTGTTTCCTCATCTCGGACCCCAAGGGGCGCGCTGCCCAAAGCCTAGAGGCAGGGGCGATCCAGCGGTCTTAAAAAATTTTAGCGCGCCGCGCGAGGGCGGACTGAATTCCCTCTTCTGGGCCTTTGACCGCCGCAATGATGCTGAAGCGAAATAGACTGAGGCATAAAGCCAAGCTTTGAGCTGGAGAGCTTTCCTGACCTTGCGGCATCAGTAGAACTCCTTAGTCGTGTTGAACTCCTAAGCGTGGTGCGGCAGAGTTTTCTGCCGCCTGTGACCCATTTTGGTCATTGTTCGGTGATGAAAGTTCACCACTTCCTCCTAGGAGCGTTCTCCCTTGTCCCAGGCTCGCGTCAGATCGACGGCGAGCCGCGATGAGGCGAACGCCGCACATAGATGAGTTTAGAGCCGCCGCCGATGCGTGAATCTTCCCAGTCCGCCCCTGCCGTCGCCGAAGCCGAAGTCCAGCCTCGGCTGAACCGCCGCCAGGCCGCCAAGGTGCGCACGCGTCAGAAGGTTCTGGACGCCGCCCGCACCCTCTTCGCCGAGCGCGGCTATGACGCCGCCACCATTCGCGACATCGCCAAGGGCGCCGGCATGTCGACCGGCGCGGTCTTCGCCAACTTCCAAGACAAGGCCGAGCTGTTCGAAGCCGTCTTCTCCGAAGAGATGGAAGGCCTGCTGCTCGACATCCGCACCGCCGCCGCCGAAGGCCGCGTCCTGGACCGCCTGTCGAACGGGCTGACGGCGGGCTATCACCGCTCGCTGGGCCATCTGCCGCTGATGCAGGCCATGGTGGCGCGTTCGTGGTTCCAGCCGGAAGACGCCGATTTGCGCTCGCGCGCGTTCGTCCGTCCCCTGGTCGAGGCCGTGGCCGAGATTCTGCAGGCCGGCGTGCGTGAAGGCGAGCTGCGCCAGGACGTGGACCTGCCCATGTTGGCGCGTCTGATCTGGGACGTCTTCATCAACAACTTCCGCTTCGCCGCCTATGACAACTGGGGCATCGAAGAGCTGACGCCGCATATCCGCAAGCAGCTGGAACTGATCCTGTCCAGCCAGCTGGCGCGCCAGTAAGGCTTAGCCAGAACCTGATTGAGGGCCGTACGCCGAACTGGCGTGCGGCCCTTTTTCCATGCGCTGATCGGATCGACTGGCGGTTTCTCCCGCCCCGATGGAACGGCGGTCTTGCTGGTGGGTTGCAGTCAAAGGCCAAGCTGAACGATGGGAGGGCGCCATGTCGTCCATTGAGCGCGGACGGGGCTTCGGCAGCGTTCTTGTCAGACTTCTGGGGATCATCATCGCCCTGATCGGGCTGGCGCTGACCATCGGCGGAGGCCAGCTGATCATGCTTGGCGGCTCGGCCTACTATCTGATTGTCGGTCTGTTGATGATCGTGTCGGGTGGGTTACTGGCCCTGCTCAGACCGTTCGGCGCATGGCTCTATGTCGCCATCTTCATCGGCACTGTAGTGTGGGCGCTGTGGGAGGCCGGGCTGAACGGCTGGGCTCTGGTCCCACGCGTGGTGGCGCCGCTGGTGCTGCTGATCGCCGTGGTGTGCAGCTTCCCGGTTCTAAAGCGCGAAGGCGGCGGAGGCCGGCTGATGCTGGGCGGTCTGGCGGCCGTCGTGGTCTTCGGCCTGATCTCCGGCGTAGTGGTGGCCCAGGCGAACAAGGCGCGGGTGCTCAGCCCGGTTCCGGGCGCATCGAACGGCGGCGTGGGCGATCCTGCGATCCTGAAAGTCGGCGCCGACTGGCCCGCCTGGGGCGGCTCGGACAGCGCCCAGCGTTATTCCCCCCTGAATCAGATCAACAGGGACAATGTGAAGGGCCTTCAACGGGCCTGGACCTTCCGCACGGGCGACCTGCCGGATGAACGCTGGGGCGCCGAAACGACGCCGCTGAAGATCGGCGACATCCTTTACATGTGCTCGGCGCGTAACCGGCTGTTCGCGGTCGACGCGGCGACGGGCAAGCAGAAGTGGACCTATGATCCCAAGGTCGCCGACGACCAGATTCCCTATACCGCCGCCTGCCGGGGCGTGACCTATTACGCCGCGCCTAATGTTGATGCGGCCCAGCCCTGCGCCACGCGGATTATCGAGGGCACGCTGGACGGGCGGTTGGTGGCGGTGGACGCGCGCACGGGCGTTCCCTGCGCCGGTTTCGGGACCAATGGCTCTGTCAGCATCAAGCACGGCATGGGCGATCCCTATCCGGGAATGGTGTCGATCACTTCGGCGCCGGTCATAGTGCGCGGCGTGGTGGTTACGGGCCATCAGGTGCTGGACGGTCAGAAGCGGTGGAACGCCTCCGGCGTGATCCAAGGCTTTGACGCGGTGACGGGCGAGCTGCGCTTCGCCTGGGACATGATGCGGCCGGACATCACGACCCTGCCGCCGGAAGGCGAGACCTATACGCCGGGCACGCCGAACATGTGGACTACGGCCACGGCGGATGAGGCGCTGGGTCTGGTCTTCCTGCCGATGGGCAATTCCTCGGCTGACTATTATTCCGGCCTGCGCCGCCCGGCGGAGAACGAATACTCGACCTCACTGGTCGCGTTGGACGTGACCACGGGCAAGCCGCGCTGGCATTTCCAGACGGTGCGCAAGGATGTCTGGGACTATGACCTCGGCTCGCAGGCGACCCTGGTCGACATGCCGATCAACGGAGCCATGGTTCCGGCGGTGATTCTGCCGTCCAAGCAGGGCGACCTCTACATCCTGGATCGTCGCACTGGCCAACCGCTGCATAAGGTCGAGGAGCGTCGCGTGCCCCAAGGCGGCGTCGAGCCGTCGCAGCGCAGCCCGACCCAGCCCTTCTCCCTGTTCCACACGCTGAGGAAGGCCGACCTGACTGAACGGGACATGTGGGGTATGTCGCCCATCGACCAGATGGTCTGCCGCATCCAGTTCCGTCAGGCGGCCTATGACGGCTATTTCACGCCGCCGACGGCGGACCGCTATTGGATTCAGTATCCGGGTTACAACGGCGGCTCAGACTGGGGCGGCGTGGCGGTCGATCCGGCGCGCGGCGTGATCGTCGCCAACTACAATGACATGCCTAACCATAACCGCCTGGTGCCCCGCGCCGAGGCCGAACGTCTGGGCTGGTTCGCGCGCGACGATCCCCGCTATATCGAACGCGAGAAGGTTGCGGCGAACCGCGGCGGCAGTCTGTCGAAATCCAAGGCAGAGGGCGCGGGCGATCCGCAGATGGGCGTGCCCTACGCCATCGACGTCAACGCGGGCTGGCGGGTCAAGTTCACCGGCCTGCTGTGCAAACAGCCGCCTTATGGCGGGATGCGCGTGATCGACCTGAAGAGCGGCCGCACCCTGTGGGATCGGCCATTCGGCACGGCGAGGAAGAACGGGCCGTTCGGCATTCCGTCGATGTTGCCGCTGGAGATCGGCACGCCGAACAACGGCGGCTCGGCGGTGACGGCGGGCGGACTGATCTTCATCGCCGCCGCGACGGACGATCTCATTCGCGCTATCGACATCGAGACCGGCAAGACGGTGTGGTCGGACGTGCTTCCGGCAGGCGGCCAGGCCAATCCGATGATCTATGAGCAGAACGGCCGCCAGTATCTGGTCATCATGGCCGGCGGGCATCACTTCATGGAAACGCCGCGCGGGGACTACGTCGTCGCCTATGCGCTGCCGGAGAACAGATAGCCTTCACCCTCCCCTTCATGGCGAGGGTGGTTGAGATCGTTAGGCCGGAGCCGGGTGGGGCGCCCAGGGAGATCGAGCGCCGAGGCCAAGCTTGTTTGGTCCTCCCCACCCGGTCTCCGCTTCGCGTCGACATCCCTCCCCATGAAGCGGAGAGAGAAGGCGCATTACGGCCGAGTCTGGCCTTCTCCGCGCACCACATATTTGTAGGTGGTCAGTTGTTCGGCGCCGACCGGGCCGCGTGCGTGCAGCTTTGACGTTGAAATGCCGATCTCGCCGCCGAAGCCGAACTCTCCGCCGTCGGCGAACTGGGTCGAGGCGTTGATCAGGACGATGGCGCTGTCCACGCCCTCAGCGAAGCGGTCAACCGCCTTCTCGTCGGTGGTGACGATGGCCTCTGTGTGGCCCGAGCCGTATGCGCGGATGTGTGCGATCGCGCCGTCCACGCCGTCCACCACGCGCACGGACAGGATGGGGGCCAGGTATTCGGTCGTCCAGTCGGTCTCGACCGCCTCGACCATGTTCGGAACCAGTGCGCGCGCTTCGGCGTCGCCGCGCAGTTCGCATCCGGCGGCCGTCAGGTCGGCGGCGATGGCGGGCAGCAGGCGGCCCGCCATCGCGCGGTCCACCAGCAGGGTTTCGGTCGCGCCGCAGACGGAAACGCGGCGCATCTTGGCGTTCAGGGTCACGCGGCGGGCGACATCGAGGTCTGCGGCGGCGTCCAGATAGGTGTGGCACAGGCCTTCCAGATGGCCCAGCACCGGCGCCTTCGCCTCGGCCTGAATACGGGCGACCAGACTCTTGCCGCCGCGCGGGATGATCAGGTCGACGGCGCCGTTCAGGCCCGACAGGATGGCGCCGACGGCCTCGCGATCGGGGACGGGGACCAACTGGACGGCGTCGGCGGGCAGGCCCGCTTCGGCCACGGCGCGGGCGACGACGGCGGCGATGGCGCGTGATGAGTCCAGGCAGTCAGAGCCGCAGCGCAGGATCGCGGCGTTTCCGGACCGAATGCACAGGGCGGCGGCGTCGGCGGTGACGTTGGGGCGGCTCTCATAGATGACGGCCAGCACGCCGATCGGGGTGCGGACGCGGGCGATGTCCAGGCCGTTGGCCGGGGTCCAGCGGGCCATTTCGACGCCGACGGGATCGGGCTGGACGGCGATGGTTTCGACCGCGACGGCCATGCCCTCGATACGGGCAGGCGTCAGGGCCAGGCGGTCGATCAGGGCTTCGGACAGGCCGCCGTCGCGGGCGCGGGCCACATCGCGGGCGTTGGCGGCCAGGATGTCGGCCTCGGCGGCGCGCAAGGCTGTGGCGAG